>ERZ808034.8-NODE-8-length-30704-cov-9.462762_pt1 | contig 30704 bp, 30 predicted proteins | sample MGYA00380188_ERZ808034 | MGnify/ENA primary metagenome ERZ808034 (study PRJEB31490, sample SAMN06133380) | cow dung metagenome | isolation source: M12 | host: cow | place: China: Chengdu | collected 2015-05 ...
AATGAACATTAACATTAACAACTTACCTGCAGGAGAATATGTCGTACGAATTCAAATGGGAAGAAATTCTTGTAGTAAAAAGATTCTAAAGTTCTAACATGTATTATTGTAAGCATACGGGGTGTGTCAATATTGATACACCCCCGTATTGTACTATGGTACTTGGCGTGGTTCGTTACAATTTATCAAAACATGCATAAGTAGTTATAATTGAATATTATTTTAATTAATATTCGCCCACAATGACGGGGTCATTGTGGGCATTCTTTTTATAATTCGGGGAGCAGGAGACTCCCCGTTTTTCTTTTTTTTTTGTGGTAGCATGGCTGGGGCTGTGCTACCATTTTTTTGCACTTGTTTGTTTTCATCCCTTGAATGTTGCCTACCTCAAGAAGAAATGCTTCGTGCCGTTATGCCGACATTTATTGTTTGTTGCCGTTCTCATTCGCTTTTGTTTCCTGCTGTCAGCGCTTTGTTGATACATCCTTTCCGGTGCAAAGTTAGTTACGTTCTCCGTTCGACATCAAGGTTACACAAGTTTTGTCGTTAGAGTGGCTACGTTCGTAGCATCTTCTCGTTTCATATACATTTCACTCGATTATTTCACTAAAAAAATCTTCCTTTTTCTCCTGCCCTTTGGGGCGTATTCTCCTTCGCATGCTCAGTCGATACTCCCTTCGGTGAAGTATTCTCCTTCACAAGTTCAGTCGATACTCCGTAGAAAACGAGTATTGTTTTTCAAAAACCTTGTTGACACTCTGCCCGAACACTTATAAAGCACCGTAAAGGTTATATCAAACGCTAACGGCATTAAACGCAAATGTTAAACTACAAATCAATTACAATTATGGCACAACTTAGTATTTCTTTCGGTCTTGAGTTCAGCAACCAAGTAATGAACAACCAAGTAAATGTAAAGGTTTCTCACCGCTTCAGCAATACCGCAAATGAAGAAGATTTGAATTGGGGCGACATTTACGAAGAGTATTTAGATTTTGAATACACGAGCCAATCATGGAAATAATAACTAATAAATAAATCGTTTAACTACTAAAATTTTACAACTATGGCAACAAAGAAACAAACACAGAACCAAGCAACAGAGCAAACAACTGCCCAAGTATCAAGCAAAATGAGAGCGTACCGCGAACACCTCAAAGTCATAACTAAAGGGCTTGTAGAAATGGCAACGGCAGCAGGTCGCACCGAGTTTAAGCGTAACGATTTACTCCGTGAGTGCTACAATGTAGTAGGTCAAGAAATGGACACTTTCGATGGATGGAAAGCCAAAGGCGCACAAGTCCGCAGAGGAGAGCATGCCTACCTATTTTGGGGCGCACCCGTAACCACCGAGCAAGGTCACACCTATTACCCTGTAGAGTTCAAGTTTACACGCGAGCAAGTAATTATAAATAATAAGTAAAACCCGCCAACGGGGAGAGCCATCTCCCCAACGGCACAAAACCACAAAAACATGGAAAAAAAACTCTATCGTGAGGAACTCACACAAATGGAAATCAACGCGCACCGCGCAAGTTTGAACGGAGAGCCAGCAGTTTATTGCGGCACATATGGAAAGTACAACAACGGCGATATTTCGGGCATGTGGGTAGATGTTGCAAGCTTTACCGATTACGAGGAATTTATGGAGTTTTGCGAGCGCGTGCATGCAGATGAGGAAGATGTTGAGCTCATGTTCCAAGATTACGAAGGCTTCCCTTATGCGTGGTATAGTGAGAGCGGCATGGGCGAGGAAACTTTTGACAGAATAAAAGAGTTTGCCGCCTTAGATAATGACAAGCGCGAGGCATACGAGGCGTATTTGGACAATTACGACAGTGAGGCGAGCGTGGAAGATTTCAACGATTGTTATCAAGGGCATTTTGATTGTCCCGAAGATTTCGCGGAGCAACTCTATTTTGAGCTTTACGAGATACCCGCACATCTTGAGAACTTCATAGATTGGCAAGCCGTATGGCGCAATTTGGACACGAGCGGAGATTATGCCGAGTTTGATGGTCACATCTTCCGTACATGAAAAAAACTGCCCACCTCAATTTGGGTGGGCAGTTCCAGACTTGGGCGACCTCAAAAAGCCAAGACTTTTTGAGGTGTTATTTGAGTAATGTTGCAATAAATTCGCAGAACTTGGTTATGTCATTTTCAACGCTGGCGATTTCTAATGCACGCATGTATTCTTCGCGTCGCTCTGTAGGAATGATCACCCAATCGTATCCCCCTGTTACAAGCATGCTGTTCATTATAAATCGCGCTGTACGACCATTGCCGTCCATGTATGGGTGTATGTACACGAATACAAAATGACCTAAGATTGCACGAACAATAGCGTTTTCTTCCTCTTTCATCAATTCGCACAAAGTACGCATGGCATCACGCACTGCCCTTTCTGGTAGAGGAGTGTGACGTGAGCCTCTAATATATACTGGGTGGTTTCTATATCCCATCAAATCAGCTGGCGCAATGATATTGGCTTGCACACATGGTTCAAACAATTCAAAGTGCCAATCTTGGTGGTAGCGATCGAACGCAACACCAGCAGGCAACCCCTCTAATATCTGTTTGATAGTTTCTTTTACCAACTGGTAGGATTGGTAATAACCACGGGCAGCCAAAGCATTTCTGTACTCTTGATCTTTCGCATTCTCCTGTGGATTCCACTTGCCGTCCCTCACTCGTTCAAGCAATCCTTCAGTAATGCGATAGCCTTCAATAGAGAGTGAGTGATAAGAATCTTTGACATATCTGTCGTCAATCTGTTGCAGTATCACTTCTGTTGCCAACAATGGCTTTGCCTTAGGCATGATACGCAATACATCCTTGCGCATACTTTCCCACATAAGGCGTATACGATTGCTATATGGATCTGCTTGTGGCAGCACCATTGCAGGGGCTTGCTCAAATGGATTTTCAACACGGACATCGTATCCCAATCTTTTCATTCGTCTTAGGATATCCTCTGCTATCGTTTCGCGCCCCATCTGACGAAAAGCACCAATCAATCTACCAGCTCGTGCCGAATTACCATTCGTTGCCACGATTGACAATATCTCTGACGCATCTGCTATCTGCGATAGACATGTCTGCGCCTCCATGGCAGAGTCTTTGTAGAACGATGGTGAACAGTACACTAATGCTTCAGCAATAGGGTAGAGGTGTACTCCATAGTTCTCATCTTTGATTATTTGCGATGGTAAAGCAGCTGTGATATCCAATACGGAACATTCAAAGAGCAACTTGGTAATATTATTGCTGGCTTTTGGTGAACGAATGATTAGTTGTTTGGGTATGATGGTATTTCCTGCATGGAAACTCAAGGAAGCTTCAGGTGTCAAACACCACTCGTCACCAAAGCGAGACTGTGCATAAGATGAGATAAATGCCCAATAGGAAGCATACCAAACGGTAGTGTCTCCTTCAGAACCTGGACGAGATGGAATATACCATCCGCGCAGTACTTCTTGCAAGAATCCACTATTCACTAATCGCTTGGTATGGGTATCTCCTAATACATCATTCCCCTTGATTACCAACTGATTGGTTTTGTCTTGTAATTCCTTTAGAGCCTCTAAAGAACTCGCTAATTTCTCTTGTGGTGTAGCCATATTGATATGCGTTTTGTTCAAGCATTAGTATTTTACCGTGTGGGGTTATTAGTTTTTAGCCTTGTGCGGTTATTAGTATTCTAACGCGTGGAGTTATTAGTATTTCGGTGCAAAGGTACTATAAAAATCACATATATGCAAGAAAAATAATAAAAAAAATGAATTTTGTTACATTTTTCTTACATAAAGGCTCGCATATCAGCATTTCAGCACAAGTATATCGCGCAGATTGGTCGTATAACAAGGAGAGAGTTTCTCACGTTTGGTAAGAGGTTTGTCCGTGTTGAGTACTTGCGTAGCTACTTTAACCGCCTTATTCCCATACTGACTATTGATACGATCGATGGCTTTCTGTAGGCGTTCGTCGCGCTCCTTGGGTCGCTCATCAAAGAGCATTTGTTGAGCGTTGTCTGCCGAACTAAGGTTCATCAGTACCACGCCTGCTTTCTTATATGGATAGGGCTTCCATTGCTTGCGCAGAGCAGCCAGCATGTATCCAATCAGTTCGGTGGTGATGGCTGTAGGGAAGGGTAGTGTCACTACCTGATGGATCACCTGCATATCTTCCTCGGCAAAGCGCGAGGTGTGCGCATATACGATAAACTGGCGGCAAAGACTGTGCTGCTTGCGTAGTTTCTCGGCGCAGTAGCTCATGAAGTCTGCCAGGGCTTTTTCCAAGGTGGCTCGATCGGTAATGCCTCGCTCAAAGGTACGCGACTGCGAAATGCTTTGTCGCTCGGTACGCTCAGAGATGTCTATGCAGTCGTAGCCGTTGAGTTCTTGCCAAGTCTGTAGTCCTGGTTTGTGCAGCAGGTTCTTGGCGAACTCAGGCAGTTTTTGGCTAAAGTCCCATGCGGTTACAACTCCAGCTGGCAGAAGTTTCTTTTGTGCCTGCCTACCTATGCCCCATACATCTTCGATGGCAAAGCCTTGTAGGGCTTTTTGCCGTTTCTCATCGGTGTCGATGATACAAACGCCGTTGTAAGCAGGATATTGCTTGGCGTATTTACTGGCAATCTTGGCGAGTGTTTTAGTAGGTGCCAATCCGATAGAAACAGGTATGCCCACCCATTTACGGATTTGTTTGACCACCTGCTCGTAATAGGGTTTGAGTTCGTGCACGGGCATGTGATCACAATGCAAAAAGGCTTCGTCGATGGAGTACTGCTCCAGTCGTGGCGTGTGCTTTGCCAATATGCTCATCACCCGACTACTCAGGTCACCATACAAACTAAAGTTTGAGGAGAACGCTGTTACTCCTTCTTTTTTAGCGAGGGCTTCCATTTGGAAGAATGGTGTGCCCATCTTGATGCCGAGCTTTTTGGCTTCGTTGCTACGCGATACTACGCAACCATCATTGCCCGATAGAACAACTACGGGTTTCCCTTCGAGGTCGGGGCGGAACACTCGCTCACACGATACGAAGAAATTGTTGCAATCGCATAGCGCGTACATCATAACTTATGCACACAATGGGTGATAACACCCCAAATGCAGAACTGATTGTCTGCGGTTACTTTGATCTTCTGAAAATCCTTGTTGTGTGGTATGAGCCACGCACATTGATTTTTGGCGTCGAATTGATACTCTTTGATGGTAAATTCGCCGTCGATGCAGGCAGCTACATAATTGCCGTTCTGTGCTTCCAGCGCACGGTCAATCACCACGATGTCGCCATCGTGTATGCCTGCTTCTATCATGCTGTTGCCCGAGATGCGGGCGTAGAAGGTGCTTTCAGGGTGGCGTACCATCTCCCGAGCGAGATCAATAGTCTCTCCCGCATGGTCTTGCGCAGGGCTGGGGAAGCCTGCTTGCAAGCCCTCGGCAATCTCCAGTTCGATGCCCATGTCTTGGGCAGTACTTATATCGGTTAGTTTCATATACTGTAGTTCGTTTTGTGAGTGCAAAAGTACTGATTTTTTTGCAAATAATCAATAGCTGAGAGAAAATTTGTATTTTTTTAAAGAAAAATGTAGTTAAAATAGCACTATTCCATACGTTTTCCATTTACTGGAAAAATCTATTGTGTAGGTCAATAATTTTTAGTACCTTTGCGCTCATAATGTAACTATAAACTTACACTATGAGCGCTTTTTGTATATACCTAAGCCTTCCGCCTTATTTAGCAGAATGGTACGCACACACTTGCCGTGAACATAAGTTCGCGACAAGTGATTATTGCCCCACAGATCCTATCACGCCATTGACCCCTGTAGAACCTATCCGTGGTTCTTATGAGAGTTTGGTGTTACAGCAGTGGCTGACCAAACAGCCAGCAGCTATTCCTGAACCTATCCCTGAAGATGCTAACCTCGCTATTGATATACCATACTTCAAGGACAAAGATCCACGTACATACAACTACCTCACCAAAACAGCCAAGACGCACTTGGCTAAGGCTATCGCTAATGCTTTCCGCATACAGCTTTGGGAGGAGTTGCACCAGTTCGATGTAAAACTCAATCGTCAGGACGAAACGATTTACATCTTCATGGAGAATCATGGTATCTCTATCAATGACACCAATTGGAACGCGATCGCAAAAATCTATCAGCGTTGTCGTGCTATTTATTATGTGAAAAAAAATCGTAAAAATCAATCGACTTCAGCAACTAAAAATAGATAGTTGTTAGAAGTGTTAGATTTGTTAAGATGTGTTAGATATTACAACTATGAAATCCCATTCTTTCCTCCCTGGTATTAAGAGCATTTATTATGTCCCATGTTCCTCCCTTCCAGCCTCTCTGATGTTAAAAGCCTTGTCCGACCTGCCTATCACCTTAACTACAGGGCTCGAACTAATTCCTTTCGCAGGTGAGCCTATATGCGAGAGCGAGGGCGCGAATACTAATAATGGTCCCGCTGAACAGGTAACGCTGACCTTTCAGTCACTTATGGTTATCCCTGAAGACATTCCCATCGCTTTTGCGCTGACGGATGTCAATGGTCAGAGTTACGTTATCGGGACTAAGGAGCAACCTTATCCGCTCATCACCTGTCGTCAGTCGTTTGGATCTCCATCAGGAGATGCACACTCCCTCGGTGTAGAGGTTGCTTTTACTGCTCCAAAGGCACTTATTGCGTGCGCAATAGTGCTTTAGCAGTCTTTTCGCGCACGATATAAATAGTGTACCTTTGCATTGTAATTCTTAAAACAATGCAAAAGTACACACTTCAACTGAAAGGGTATGTAGGCGGCATGGACTTTGACAAGGGCTATGTCGATTACGTTCTTTCCAAGCATGCTGACGAACCTGTCACCGTGCTTATTGATTCTCTCGGTGGTTCTCTAGCCACTGCTCTCTCAATTGCTGCTTCATTTCGCAATCACGGCAATGTGAGCGTTCATTTCGTGGGAATGAATGCTTCAGCTGCTACTATTGCTTCTTTGGGTGCTAAACGCATCTCAATGGATGCGAATGCAATGTACCTTGCTCACAAATGCTCTATCGCAGTATGCCAATGGGCTTCGCTTAATGCTGACCAACTTTCCTCCGAGATTGCTTCGCTTGAGCAGATGAAATCTGACCTCGAAAAGATGGATGCCAATGTGGCTTCCATGTACGCGAAGAAATGCCGTAAAGAACAAGCCGACTTGCTTGATCTGATGAAAGTCGGTGGCTGGCTTTCTGCTCAAGAGGCGCTAGAGTGGGGATTTGTGGACGAACTAACCTCCATGAAGGAGGATAAGGCACCAGTGCTTACTGATGCGGTTGCTTCTGCTATGGCAGCCGTGGGCATGCCTATCCCTCAAATCCAAATCCAAGATGAGCAAGGCACGCAGTTCTCCAAGTTCCTTGCCGCGATTACGCAATTCTTCAAAACTCCAACAGCACAACAACCCCAAACAAAACATGCTATGAATAAGATCTTACCTTTCCTTGTAGCCGCACTCGCTACGGATGCGCTACACTTTGAGGATGGTGTTTGCTCTCTTTCTGAAGCACAGTGCGACGCACTGGAAGCGATGTTTGCCAACCAAGACAAACAACTGAAAGATCTGCAAAACCAACTCCAACAGCAACAGGCTTTGATTGATGCTCGCGATAAGACTATCGCTGACCAACAGGAGCGTCTCGACACTCAAGCCAAGTTGCTTGCAAACCAACCGGGAGCAGCTACCTCCCAAGTCGTTAACAATGGCAAGCCATCTGCTGAGCCAAAGGATGAAGTTACCCAATTTATGGAAACTTCTAAATCCGCTCGTGCTCTGTTTGATAGCCTTCCTTAAGCCAACCACAAATTTTTGACATATATGGGAAAACTTCAATTTGATTTGGCTGCTTATCAAGAGGCAGCTCACAAGTATCGCAAAGATTTGCTCCGCTTGCCAATTATTGGTATTCAGGACACTTTGAAGTACATGACTGGTCGCCCAGGCATCCGCTACAAAGAGTCTGTGGCAGCTGTGTCCGGCGATGCGCAATTTGGTCCTTACAAACCATCTCGTTCCACGGATTTCAATCTGAACCTCAATTTCCGCACCCTTGAAACATACTTTGGCTCGGTAGTTGCTAAGTTCGATCCAAACTCTGCAATCTCTACTTTGCTTGGCGCTATTGGTGCCACTATGGGTGATGGTCTAGCGCAAACCCCAACTGCAAAAGAGGTGCTTGCCCTTATCGGTAAGTCACTCTCAGAGCATCTCAACGATGCTATTTGGTCGGGTGTGCGCAATCCATCTGGCGACACTACTGCCGACCTGTTCGATGGCTTTGATACCATCACCAGCAAGGAGATTGCCGCTGGCAATATCTCTGCGGATAAAGGCAACTACCTCAAACTTACGGAGGAGATTACGCGTCAAAACGCTGTGGATGTCGCTAAAGATATCCTCTTCTCGCTTGATCCACGCCTCCGTGCGCAAGATGTGTTCATGTTCTGCTCGCAAGACTTCGCAGACAAGTACAATGAGGCGTATGCTCTCACCCATGCGGGCTTGCCATACAACGACAAGTATGATCAAGTTTGCGTAGAGGGTTCAAACAACCGTCTGCACATCATTCCGCTCTACAACAAGTTGGATAGTAAGTTCATCCACATCTGCCCTAAGAGCAACATGTTGGTGGGCTACGACCAAATGTCCGATGCGGAGACCGTTATGGTCAAGGAATTTGATCCATTCATCCTTTCGTACATTGCCACCATGTTCTTTGGCGTACAATTCGAGTCTATCGACAAACGCCGCTTCAAAGTGATTGAGTTGGCAAGCGAGGCAACCACTGCTGGCAAGGATTAAACCACGCTCTGCCCCTTCGGGGGCGGAGTTTTGTCACAACTTCCAAAACATTATATACTATGTCAACCTGTGTAAATCTTCAAAAATCCATTTCGTGGTGTCAAGGTACACCCGAATTGCCTGGTATTAAACGCCGCATTTACTACATCGCCAAGTCACAGATTGTGAAGTGGCCAACCCTCCCAAAAGATGAGTTGGGTCGTGCAACTTCTGCTGTTTATACGGGCTCTTTCGTGTTGGCGGCTGATGCCACTTGGAAGCACATTGATGTGCTGCCTGATAAGTGCCAAGTAACCTCTGAGGCGCAAGGTGAGGTACCAAGCCAAACCCAACTCAACAAGCTTACTGCGGTTCACCCTGCTGTAGGTGAGGAGGCAACGGCTGCTGCTGCCTATATCAATAACACCGACAACGTGTTCTTGGTAGAGGATATGAAAGGCAAGTACCGCGTTATTGGCTCTGATATGTGGAATACCAAAGCCACTGTGGCACAAGACCTTGGTCAAGGTGCAACGGGTACAACCTCCACCACTATCAATGCCGAGGCTACTGATGTGGTTCCAGCACCTTTCTATGAGGGCGAGATTGTAACCGACGAGGGTACAATCAATGAGGCGGAAGCATGAGTTTATTCACGCCATCGGATTTAGGAATTAGCGGGCAAGCGAAACTGCCCGCTGATTCTGCATCTAAATCGGATATCTTTGCGGAGAATAAACGCAAGTCTTGGCATAAGGATGCAGACACAGCAGCGCGTTGCGATCTGTCGGTAGAACGCATTGCGCTCACCTCTCATGTCGGAATACCCGTCATCTCGCTTTGGAAGAAGTCGGTCAAAGGTAAACTCCTAACCGACATTAAATCAGATGAGCGAATGGTAGAACTCTTTGCCACGAAGATGTCCGATGTCATCTCTCGTGTGCTGGGTAGTTACCTATCGCAAGGGCATTGGGCGATTTGTACAACGCCACGTCGCCGACACTTGGTGAATAACTTCGCATGCTCCGTTACAGCCAAGATTGCTCAAAATCTATCTATCCCTTATTATGAGGATGTAGCACACGCAAAGTCCAAAGAGCGCGTGAACGCTGTCTATGATTTGGGAGTGCTTCCTGAGGAACCCAACCTCATAGTCTTCGATGATTTTGTAACTACTGGTTCTACCATCAATTCGATGAGGAACCTCCTTCAACCACTCGGCAAGAACCTCGTGTTCTTTGTCGGTATCAATAACAATATGTAATATGGATGAGAAACTAACTAAAGACATTCAGCAGTGGTTAGATACTCCTGCTGAAGAGCGCGACCTTGAGCAAGGTGCGCTATATCTGCTTAAACTATCGCGTAATGCGATTATGCATCGCAATATCTCAGCTAACCTCAAGCGTCACGCTGCCGATATTGAGTACCAACTCCGTAAGTACCTTGGTTATCGCTTGCAATCGGTCACTCATGCTGAAGTTCTTGAGATGCAAGCTCAGGTGAATGCTATCGTGGAGAAGAATCACCTCGATATGCCTACCAAAACCAAGGCGGATAAGAAGAAAGCGAATGATGAGTTCAAGAAAGGTAAGCGAACTGACCACGACGCGTTGCCTCAGGAGATACAAGCCCTCTATGAGGAGAACTTGCCTCTCATACAGAAAATGCGAGCGCTTCACGCTAAGCTCGTAGTTTTGAGCACCGCGAATACTACGTGCCCAGATTCTGAACGCTATCCTTTCCTCAAAGAACTCATCGAGTTGGATAAACGCTACCATGCTAATTGGAAAGCGTATGATTCCTACGGAAAAGAGGCTGCTGAATGAGGCGGGGCGTTCAACTTGAAGACTACCTCAAGCCACTTGCAGAGCACCCGCTTCAAAGTTACCTAACGAATGTTCTTCAGGTAGCCGATGTCATAGAGTGGGTGCTCTCCCAGTTTGGTAAGAGCACCATTTGGCAGACATCGTTCTCCATTTCGGAGGAGTTTTTGCGTCGCCTGTATTTCATTGAGAAGTCGGGAAAGGTGAATACGATTCATCTTATCCTCGACTTCAAGGCGACCAACAAAACCCTCCGTCTATGGTCGTTCCTCACGCAGGTCATTGAGCATACTTACCTTGCTGACAACCATAGCAAGGTGATACTCATTCAAAGTGACGACGGCCGCGTGGCAACCATCATCACTTCGCAGAACCTTACGCGAGGTAATCGTATGGAATCCGCTGTGGTAACTACATCGCCTCAAGTTTTCAGTACTTTGCTTGCCGATGTGCAAGACATTATTGAAAACCATTCTGTGCCGCTTTCCGAATTATTCCAATCCAAAATTGAAAATGCCTAACTGCTATGCAAGCTATCCATTTATCAACTGCACAAGCCATGATGGCGCGTCCCGACGCCATCGATCTTGATGTTTGGAAGTCCGATGGTTCGATTATCCAACTCAGGAACTGTATTTCTTTGAAATACAACTTTTACGCGGGAACGCGTACGATCAAATTGCTCACCTCTAATCAGCTACGAACGATACGCGACTGCTGTATCATCCGCATAAATGGCTTAGAGGTTTTCATGTAGGTGTTTACCTGCGGTGCTTGGGTGTATACCTGCGGTGCTATCGCCTCCACGGCGGGTGAGGGTTTGAGTATACCTCCGGTGGCTCCTGCGGACGTGCCTGCATTATTCCGCCCAAGAGTAGGGGACATTTACCTCCGGTGGGGCAGAGATGTTTACCTGCGGTGCTTTGGGTTGTTTACCTACGGTCTTCCGTCCTCGCGGGGCGGTGTTTACCTGCGGTGCTGACATCTACCTGCGGTGCTTTTGGGATGTTTACCTCCGGTGGGGCAGAGATGTTTATGCCTGACGGCATGGGGTGTATACCTCCGGTGGTTTCGCCTACACTCGGCGGGAGTAAGTTTGAGTATACCTCCGGTGGCTCCTGCGGACGTGCCTGCAATGTACCGCCCATTGATTGGGACATCTACCTGCGGTGCAAAAATATATCATATAGAGCCCGATACCGCCCGCTCGCCAAGAGTGAGCGCAAGGCGCAAGGGCGCAAAGGTCACACCAAGACCGCAGAGGAACACGGAGCAAATGGAGACTGATAGGCGCGCGTGATGTGGTGGGACTTTTAAGGTTGGCGCAATGTATGGAGACTGCAAAGGTATTTTGTAACTATGAAGACTGCAAGCGCAAAAGAGTAGGCGAAGACTTTTCCGCTTTAGTTCATAAAAAGACTGCAAAGTCTTTCTGGAACTATAGAGACTGCATAGGGTTGTGTGACATGGTGGAGACTTTTGAGGTTGAGGAGCAAACGGAGACTGCATAGGTGCGCGAGGTAATAAGGGACTGCAAGGGTGGCAAAAGATAGGCAGAGACTCTCTCGCTTTTGATTGTATAGGGACTGCATAGGTGCGCAAACCATATAAAGACTATATAAGGTCGCGCGTGATGTGTGGAGACTTTTAGAGGTTGCAAAGTAAACGAAGACTGACAAGGGCGCGCGGAGCATAGCAAGACCACAAAGGGCGCAAAGTACATACAAAGACTATTTCGCCTTTTGGACATAGTGGGACTGCATAGGCACGCGGAGCAAATAGAGACTTTTTAAGGTTCGCGCCCATGTGCAAGACTGCAAAGGGTTTGAGGAGCAAGGCGAGACTATAGAGGGCAAAAAGATATAGTAAGACTTTTGAGGTTCTCGGTCAATAGATGGACTGAAAGGGCAAAAGTGACACAAATAGACTGCGTGCATATTCCGCTAAAAAAGTGCGCGAGCGCGCAACACGAAAGCAGGGCGGTTGGGGGGTCTTCTGACGGAAAGCAGGGGGATTTTGTCCCCCTGCACCCTCTAAATGCCTGAAATTCAGGCAGCGTTTGTTTTTTAGAGCGGAAAAACGCAATTTTTAGGAAAAATTTGACCCGCAAAAGCGGGTGTTTCTCCGTGATTTTACTGGCTTTCCCATAGCTTCGGAAATGCCGCAAAATGTCTTTTAGTAATAGGGAGAATTTTTGTTACTTTGCACAAAAATTTTATACCCTATGTCTGATTATTCAACAAACGCGTCTGTAAATCTAACCATCAACGGACAACAAGCAGAACAAACCTTAGTAAACCTAAAACAGGCAGCACTTAATCTTACGAACGAGATAGCCAAAGCAGCTGCCGCTGGCGATAAGGTCACACTTAAGAAATTGCGTCGCGAACTCAATGACACAAATCGGAAGATTAAAGAGATTGAGTCCGCGACCATGCAGGTGGATGCTGTCATGCGACGGCTTGACAAGGCAACTCCACGAGATTTGCAAAAATCGTTAGCCACACTCAATAAGCAGCTTGACTATATGGAGCGTGGCTCTAATGCCTGGAACGAACAGGTTAAGAAAATCAAACTTGTCAAGAATGAGATCTCTAAAGTAAACGCAGAGCTTGGGAAGTCCCAAACTATGCTTGAGCGGTTCAATAATACATGGCAGCGCTGGCAGACTGTTGCCGTGGGTGGGGTAGCGGCACTCACAGGTGCTGTTATGGCAGGCAAACAAGCGGTGCAGATGTATGCGGAGATGGATCAAGAGATGGCGAGCGTCCGCAAGTATACAGGTCTAACGGCAGAGCAGGTAGAACACCTCAATGAGGAGTTCAAGAAGATTGACACGCGCTCCTCCCGCGAGCAACTCAATCAGCTTGCTCAAGAGGCTGGTCGCCTCGGCAAGACTTCAGAGAAAGATGTGCTCGGCTTCGTGCGGGCAGCAGATCAAATCAATGTGGCATTGGATGACCTTGGCGAGGGTGCGACACTCCAACTTTCTAAATTGACCAATATCTTTGGGGACGAGGAACGGCTCGGCACGGAGCAATCACTTTTGGCAGTTGGTTCTGTGATAAACGAATTGTCACAAAACTGCACGGCCAGTGCTGGCTATCTATCCTCGTTTGCTCAACGACTGGCAGGCGTTGGAGCGCAAGCCGGGATGACCGTGCCACAAATCATGGCTTTTGGAGCTGTTCTCGATTCCCAAGGTCAGAAAGTGGAGATGTCAGCCACCGCTCTGAGTAAACTCATTATGAACCTTTTCAAGGAGACAGAAACCATCGCGACTGCTACAGGTCTCAATCTTAATGAGTTCAATGCCGCCCTTCAGCGTTCTACTAATGAGGGCTTATTGATGTTGCTTCGCCGCCTGCATGAATTGGGAGGAATGGACGTTCTTGCCCCCGTGTTTAAGGACATGGGAGAGAACGGTGCGCGTGCCTCTGCTGTCATATCTGCACTTGCGGGTAACATCGACATGCTCATTTGGGAGCAAGAGGAAGCCCAAAAAGCCTATGAGGAGGCTACCTCTGTCACGAAGGAATTTAATGTACAGAACACGACTGTACAAGCCAACCTTGATAAAGCGCGTAAGGGCTTTAAGGAGATGGCTATTCAACTCGGACAGGAACTTGCTCCCGTAATGAAGCACTTTGTTTCATCTACATCTGCTAGTATGAGAGTGCTGCTTACCATGATTAAGTTTGTTAAGGAGAATAAGGTCGCTATCACTTCCCTTGCAGCTGCTATTGCAACTTACACCGTAGCAGTAAATCTTGCTGCTATCAAGGATAAGTTACATACAGCCTATATCGTGGCAAAGTCTGCCGCTATGCACTTGCACAAAGTCGCTGTTTTAGCAGCTTCTGTCGCATACAATCGTATGACTGGCAATGTGACCCGTGCAAATGCTGCTATGAAATTATTGAACGCTACTATGAAGACAAACCCTTGGGGCTTGTTAGCAAGTTTGATTGTTGGTGCTGGTGTAGCTTTGGCTGGGTATATCAAGAAACAGCGAGAGGCAGTTACTACTACCAATACGCTGGATAGTGTTCGTAAAGTGGCTGCCCAAAACATGGTGGAGGAAACGAATAAGATCAACCTGCTGGTTGCTGCTGCCAATAATGAGAAGCTAAGTTTGGAGGAGCGTAAGAAGGCTGTTGATAAACTGAATTCGATTATTCCCAATTATAATGCGCAACTGGATGCAACAACAGGTAAGTACCAAGCCAACAAAGAGGCATTGGATGATTACCTTGAGGCGTTGCGCTATAAGTATGAGTTGGAGGGAGCAAAGGATAAACTGGCTGAGATTGGTCGGCAGAAAGCCGAACTCAATATCAAAAAGGCGGAGCAAAATGCTGAGATAACCAAGCTAGGTGAAGAACGAGCAACGGCAAGCACGCTTGCTCAAAATCAGCAAACAACAGGCAGTACTGTTTTAGATTTGCTGAACCAAGGTGGAGCCATGCAGGCTTCGGGCTATATGGTAGCAGATATTGATGAAGACATACAAGCTGCTGAACGCAAATTAGCAGAAACGGACAAGGAGTTGCAAGCACTCGTAGAGCAAGAGAAGATTATTCTTGGAGAATATGGCGAAGGGCTTATGAAAGCAGAAGCGGAGTTTAAGGAAATTGTTGATGATGTAGATGTGGTCGTTCCAACTCCGACTGTCGTTCCCACTCCTGAACCTGAGAGCACTACACCCACCAACAAGTTCCAAGCCGAGGATGATTGGAAAGAGCGAGAGGAAGCTCTCAATCGCATTGCCTATGCCAAAGGCGAGAAGGATTATGATGCCTACACCAAACGCATGTTGGCTATTCAGGTGGAGTACCACCAAAAGAAATTGGCACATACTGACCTTGTGGGCAATGAGCAAGTCACGATTGAGGCAAGTTATTATGAGGCATTGCGCAAGCAAGCAACGAATGCCATCGAGGGAACTGTAGAACAGGAGAACGAGGCGTACCAACAGCAACTCGCTGCCTTGCAGCAACGCTATATTGATGGCGAGATGACTGCTCGCCAGTATCAAAACGCGATGGAGTTGCAGGAGTTGGAACACCTACGTAAGTTGGCTGGCTTGTACGAGGAAGGCTCAAAGGAGCGATTAAAGGCGGAAAAGAACTACCAAGACGCTAGTCGCAGACAGCAGATGAAGCACCTTGAGGAGGATCGCAAACTCCAAGAGAAGATGCGTGAGGAGTACTTTACCAAGGCATATCAGGTACCTGATAACGACAGCTATCAACGCGATCTTCGCAACCTTGAGATTGTCCACAAAGAGATGCTGAAGGCATGTGGCAATAATAGCAAAGAACGCTTGCAGATAGAGCGTGCCTTTCAAGAGGCAAAGTACCAATTAGGTCGTAAGTACAATGTGAAGAATGCCAAGGAACTCAAAAAGTCGTTCCGTTCCGCCATGGATGATGTAGCCGACTGGCTTGAATCCGACGGCGGGCAGGCATTCTCACAGTCGCTCGATACGGTGCTTTCGGGTATGTCTGCTATCTTTTCCGAGGTAAGTGACCTGGTACAAGCACAGTTGGATATCGAAACCGCCAAGATCACATCCGTTTATGATGCTCAAATTTCTGCTGCAGAGGGCAACAAGTACAAAGAGGTGCAGCTCGAACAACAGAAGCAGAAGGAACTTGGCAAAGCCAAGGCAGAGGCAAATAAGAAGATGTTTGCCATGCAGGTTATTCAAGCCGTTGCCCAAACTGCTATGTCTGCCATTGCTGCTTACTCCTCTGCTGCAGCAATTCCTGTGGTCGGTTTCGTGATGGCTCCTATAGCTGCTGCTATGGCTATTGCAGCCGGAGCATTGCAGATTGCATCTATCAAGAAGCAGCAAGAAGCGTCTGCTGCTGTAGGTTATGCTTCGGGTGGTTTTACACCCGCTGGTCCTCCTGAGAAGGAGGTGGGCGTGGTACACGCAGGAGAGTGGGTAGCCTCGCAGAAGTTGCTTGCTAATCCTGAAGCCAGAGCAATAATCAATACCCTTGATTATGCCCAACGAACGAACACAATAGGTTCGTTAAGAGCTCAAGATGTATCAAGCACTATCACAGCCCCTGTGAAGATTGCCAAGGCATCAGAAGACGGACGGCTCAATGCGACACTAGCTGCTACGGCTAAGACTTTAGCCACCTATAGCAGCACAATGAAAGACCTTTCATCTCGTTTGAATGAGCCGTTTGTCACTGTGAACACGGTCACAGGTGATACGGGCATTAAGAAAGCCCAAGATGAATACGAGCAACTAATACGCAACAAAACCCCTAAATCAAGAAGATAGTATGGAAATTCTAATCAATGACATGCCCGCAGTACTCAAGCAGAAATTGAGTTTTGATTTTGTATTTGAGAACCGCTATTTCTCGGGAGCGGACGCTTATTCTATGACCATCAGTTTCCCGCTGAAGCATTGCGCTCAAAACCTTAGCATATTTGGTCATATCAACCGCGTGGATGTGGAGAAAGGTAATCTGAAACTACCTTGTACCATTAGGCATGGTAAGTTCGTTAAGTCAGGTTCAATAGCTATCACAGCCATTGATGATGTAGAGGTGAAAACCCAATTTCTTGAGGGTCGTTCTGCTGACAATTACGCATCATCATTTGATGATTGCTATATCAATGAGTTAGAATTAGGCTATCCCGATACTACGCCAAGTAGTGTTGATGCCTCAAGGCAGAATGGCTACGATCAAGGAGCGAAATGGTTGTGTTATCCTTGGGTCAATAATAACACAGGTAATGTGCAGAATGATATGTATGTGTTTGCTCAGCATACCACTTGGGAAAGTTCTGTGAAAGGATTATCTTTTCAGCCATACCTTATTTACATAGTAGGGCTAATCCTTGAAAAGCTCGGCTATACTTACGATTTTACAAAGTGGATTGCTACTCCTTATCGCCACTTAATCATCTGCAATGCTTTGCCGTATGCATGGGAGATTAAGAACTGGGCAGCTGCTCTGCCTCATTGGACGGTTACGGAGTTGCTGGAGCAGTTAGAGTACCTCATGAACTGCGAGTTTGATGTAGATCACATACGCAAGCATGTTTCCTATCAAACTTCCCACGAAGCCATCACGAACAGTGGAGAAGTGACACTCTCCCGTGTTCTGGATGATTACTCCGTTAGCGTGGAAGATGCTGCTAGTTGTAAGTATCGCGAGCGGCAGAACTTTATGTTTGCAGAGTGTGACCACAAAATGCAAAAGTATCATTCTTGCCCTAAGTTCATTGAAGATCATCGCAAGTTCCTTAGACAAAACACCGAGTGGCGAGATGTAGATACTATCGCCAATTACGCATCGCAAGTGCAGCCCTATTTGGCAACTACTGAACCCTATAAGGCGGGCATTCAGCAGTGTGTGACATACGTAAAGGATGTAGATTGCTACTTTGTCCTGCGCATGGTTAGCAATGTCATTGAAGGACATGCTACTGACCTCAATTTGCCGTATGGCACTTCGTATCGGTTTATGCAGCCCATCAATCGTTTTGCACCTCTCATCATGGACGAGGATGCGGACACCATAGAACTCAAGATCGTTCCTGCATGGATTGATGACACCACACCCGAGAAAGGTCAGGTCATATTTCTGCCTTTGGGTGACTATGGCACGGACATCAAGAACCAAGAACTCACACCAGACGAGGCGTTCGCTCAAATGCGCACCAATGGTGATTATTATATCAATAATATGACCCAGCAAGAAAGCACCGAGTTTTTGGACAAACTCTTCGTCGCCTTTTCGGAAGGCATTAGAGGTCCACTCAAATATCCACGTCCTACCATTGACACCATTGAGGTGATGTCGGATGGTGGCTATTTCTCCAAGCCGCACTCGCTGTCCCTTCAGTTCGCCTACTTCAAGGATAGTCATTATGCCCGAAAGATTGACCCAATACACAAATACTCCTTCAAATTCCTTTCGGATGACATACCTAACGTGCGGGCTCTGTTCTATATCAAGGGTAAGCAGTTCATCTGCGAGAAGATTACTGCTACCTTCAACGAACATGGAATGAGCCAACTCCTCAAGGGAGATTTCTATGAGGTCGTGGGATGAAAGAAATAGCAGCTTTGCGGCTGCTATTCTGTTTTCAAATATCCGAAATTTTGCAAATTATTCGGATGATTGGTGTGTTTATTCCTAAAATATTTGCAAAGTTTTAGGAATTTATTGGATTTTTCGGAATCTTTCTTGTAATTCTGAAATACGCCCCATAAGGTTATCGAAAGTCGGTGCTGCTTTGAAGATGAAAGTTCGGATCATGTTTGCGTAGTCAGCACTGAATGCCTCTATTAATTCTTCAGGCGGGTAGAAGCATATATTGTTAGGTTGGTTCTTTTCATAATCGACATAGTGCAAATTATAGAAATGTTTACGATGCTCAATGATATTGTTGTATAACTCGTAATTATCTAATGCATTTTTGCCAAAATCTGTATCCATTAGTTTTTCTAAATCGTAATAGTGTCGGCTCATGCGTCTGGTACGTGGTTTTGCCTTTTGAAACTCCTCATTTAGTAAGAATGCCTTTTCTAAAAAAGTGCGTTCAGGAGATACGGTATTTACGATGCAACATGTATCCTCATCAAGATTAGCAAAAGTCTCATGCAATAACGATGAGATCGGGCGTGGCTCAAATGGTTCTTTTAGCGATAAGCAACTAACTTCTATTTTGACAATAGGTAGTATATAATCAGGTTGGAAACCTTGAATTGTGGTATTATACTTAACATGTAGCACAGCAGGATCTTTATCGCTATCTATGGGGACAATAACACCATCGCGCGTTTGCGTAGTTATAGGGATAACTTCAAAAGATGTAATTCCCATTGCTTCCAATTGCTCTTGTAATTCATTCGCCAACATAGTATGAACCACTTTGCGTGAATGTTTGCGTAAGTTCTCGCGTTGGGTTTTGTTAGCTCCAGCAGCAAAGGCATAGCCTTGTTGCTCAAACCACTCGCGCCCTAGTGATATATCTATGTCCTCACTGAATCGGTTAATCAATCGCCAGCCCTTGCTGAGTGAAGTGCCACCTTTGAAGAGCAAGTAAGGGGCAAAAGAGGTTTGGAATAGGGCATGCAATACCGCAGTAACCCACCAGTCTTTTTCTACGGAAGGAGTATCTATATTTAGTTGCTCAGCAACGGTATTCAGCGCAGCATCGCGCTCTTCTGCTGATAAATCAAGCCATTTCATGTTCGATCTTATTTTGTACTTTTAATAATAATTTTTTGATTCCTTGTGGCATACGCATGATGTCTTCTTTTGCCTCTGCGTTGCCTTGGTAGTGACGCATCACATCATACACTACGCTCATCTGTTCTTCTGTTAGGTTAGCAACTCCAATACTGCGTAATGCCTGACAGAAGGCTGCCAAGTTTTTATCTTTGTAGGCAAAATGCCTTGGCACACCACGCTTGAACTCTATTGTTCTACCTCCTACCTGGATAGGGCGAGCGGAACCGCTAGTCAAAAACATGGCTTTCATGGGAACTTGTTCGCTTAAACCAAACATGTTTTCCGCAGTTTCACCTACAGGCAGAATCTGCACATGGTCACGTTGTGCAATAGCTTCTGCAATCTGTACCATGCTGGGCATAGTCATACCATACTGCGTGCGAGCTGCTTTCATGTATATGCCGTTGATTAACCGCACAATCCTACCGTCATCAGCAGCAGCTGATAACAATTTGGAGATATAGGTAGGGTCATATTGTGGAAAGTCCGAAATCATCAGCAGAGCTTTCGGAGTAGCCTCATCTATCGCCTTGTTTACTATGTTGCCAATAAAATCTTTTTTCATTTTTCCTAAAATTTGTGCAAAATTATAGGAATTTTTTGATATATGCAAATTTTTGGACATAAATTTGATTATTTTTAGTGATTTTACTTGTTTTGCCATTTGATTAACCATAATTTAGCGATAATACCCTTGATATATATGTGCGCGCGGGCGCGTTAGGCTTTCTTCTCATCCCCAATAATCATGGATGGTGCAGCGTTGTTGAGTTTCTTGATGAGGTTAGGGTTCTTGTGATTGCCGTAGCGCGTGGTCATGCTCAGGTCGCTATGACCTGCAGCTTGCATCACATCCAAGGCAGGAATACCTTCCTCAAGCATGCTATTGATACCACTATCACGCAATGAATACAATTGGTATTCTTTTGGCAGTTTCATCTCATCACGCATGTCAATCCATGTGTTGGTAAAGGAGTGTTGCGACATGGTCTGCTTACCACATTTCCAACTCTTATCGGCAAACAAGTAGTCCGTTGGCTTGGCATGCTTGGTGTGTTTGAGTAGCATTTGCTCCAATAGTTCGTCCATACGGCTATCACGCGATTTGCCGTTCTTGGTCTTATTGCCAGGCAAGTGGATGCAATGATTGACAAAGTCAATGTCCTCCACCTGTATGCGCGTGATCTCGATAGGTCGAATGAGCGATGTGAACACCATCTGCATGATGATACACATAGCTGGGTTATTCTCCTTGAAATAGTTGAAGATGCGTGTGCGGTCTTCCGCAGGGATGATAGTACGTGTCTTCTCGCCCTCGCGTTTCTTCTTAATCTTCGCAAATGGGTTCTCACTCAGATAGCAGTGCTCTACAGCCCATGTGAAGACACCACGTCCCATCTTCATATTATTGTTGTAGGTTCGTGGGGAAACGCGCTCTGCATGCAGGCGGGTGCGTACTACTTTCTTGCCATTGGAGTTGCCGCCTCTATTGACGAACTCCAAGTACTCCACAGCTATCTCCTGCGTAAACTCGCCCGTGGTAAGAGTAGGGTAGTTCTTTTGTAGCCACTCTGCCAATTGCTTGCAGAAGGTGCTATAGCTGACCATGGATGTCTTCTTGAGTTCTTTGGATTTCTCCTTGATAAACTCCTCAAACATCTTCTTTACAGGTGTATCACTACGCTTAGTAGGCTTGCTTGCCTCGCTCACAGTAGGCATAGGCGCGACTGCTTGCTCTGCCTGGTGTTGCTCGGCTTGCACAGATGGCAATGGTGGCAGAGGTGCTGCATACTGCATTACGGGTTGCATAGCAGGCACAGGCACATATTGCACAGGATTAGGCAATACCATTGGCATTGTCTGCATAGGTGCATAGTGCATTTGTAGCTGATTGTTGATGGACATAATGACAGATTCTGCTTTCACTTTGAAGTCTGCCATTGTGGAACTTTGTTTCCAAAGACGATTAAGTCTGATGCGACATCTTTGGTACTGATTTTCGTCATTTAGCGTTGCATACTCGATGTACCAACCTTGAGATTTGTTGTTGTACAATCTTGCCTGACGATAGCTCATGGAGGTAGCCCCTCCGAGATTTACTTGAAAATTTGACATTTTTTTTTCTTCGGTTTGTCTCAAGTGGAAAACCGAAGAAAGTCATTAGAAAATACGAGAATCGTCAGCATTTTTGGTATCACTTTGGGTATCAAAAATGGTAACGATTTTGCTATCATTAATAATCGTGAATTCATAACTCACTGATTATTAGTATTTGAGCCACCACGGGGACTCGAACCCCGGACCTACTCATTACGAATGAGTTGCTCTACCAACTGAGCTATGGTGGCAATTTGATTTTCAGCGATTTACATCGCAATTCAATCCATTTTGGCTCAATTTTCAGCTTCTAAACCGGCGATTTACGTAAGCGAACCCCCGATTTGGTCCTCCCGTGGCGCTATAACTGAATAGCTACATTCTATAACTAACTATCTTATAAGGTTTTACCCCTTGATGTAGTTAATGTTTAAAGATCACCCTATATTTGAAGTGCTTTGTGCGTGCTATCATTTTTGGTAGCATTTTTGGTAGCACTTGTTGTATCACTTTTTCTGCTGCAAAGGTACTGCTTTTTTTTGATATACACAAGTTTATGAGCAAAAAAAGTTACACATTTTTTCCATTTATTTTCCATCGGGTAACAGTTGTACTATCAACTATGGTATCAGTAAGAAAAAGTGCTAGAAAATAACAATCGCAGACACATTTGTTGAGCCTGCGATTGTTTTGTTATTTGCCTCTGCTTTTTAGTCTTTCTTTCCTTGCAAGGTTCTCATCAATACCTCTACTTGGGCGTTGAGGCATTTGATCTCCTCATCTTTTTGCGCAACTAAGTTCTTTAGTTCCGCTACTTCTACGTGAGTAGTGAGATGCTCATGCTTCTCCTCTGATACAAACATATTTCCTCTACCCAGCATGACCCACTCAAGGCTCAGCTGTGGGTAGAGTTCTATTATTCCATTGATGGTTGATACCGCTACTCCTCGTTTGCCAGATAATTGTGCGCTCAAAGTTGCCAATTCCATGTTCAACTTTTTGCTCAATTCTTTGATGGTGATGTGCTGTGATTTGCGAAAATCAGTCAGCCTTTTTGCAATTTCTTCGGCTTTCATACTATAAAATTGTATATTTTTTGCAAAAAATGCACAAAATGTTTGCTATATTCAACAAAATGTACTATCTTTGCGCTGAAAATTTGCTGCAAAAGTACACATTTTTTCCAAAATATGCAAGAAAAAAGCAAAAAAAATTGATTTTTATATGAAAAAAGATGATTTTCGCCTCCGAACTTTTCTACAAAGTGTTGAAAAGTCGCAATACAGGGCAATTCGGAGAGCTATAATTGATTTGTGCAAAGTGACTAAATCAAGTTATTACAACTGGCTCAATGGTGTCGCTACTCCAAGTCCAAGGAGAAGAACAATAATCAATGCCGTAGCAGTGAAATATGGTTATTCTCCTGTATACCCATATAATAAAATAAGTACTATTAAAATACCTAATTTTATATACAATGAGTCTGAATCCTGAAATACGTTTGTACTACTCGCGCATGGATCGCGATTTTAAGGCTAACTTCCAAATGTTGGTTTGCAACCGTACCAATTGGAAGAAATCGCGCTTCTATAGTCGTATGCGTGGCGATACGGAATGGTCGCCTGCTGAGTTAGCAGTTGTTGAAAGTGTTTACAAGTCCTTTAAGGAAAGATATAATTTTTAGTATGAAACCAAATACCCCACAATACGCCGTATTCTCTTCGACTGAAGAGGGATGTTGCTATTTGCTTTGCACGGATATTATCGGCTATGCCCCATTGATGGATTCTTTTCTCGGTAACGAGATGTTTGAGGCAGATGAAGTTACCTGCCACCATCAGTTTGTCCTGGGCAATGAGCGCTTTGGTAAATGCAATGTGCTTCATTTACGCTACATCCTCTCGGATGATTATCAAGATATCGAGGTAAAAGCCCTCGCAGAGTTCATTAGAATAGCCGAGGAGAGGTCATGGATGATGTTGCTACAATAACCCCCACAGAGGAGCGTTCGTACTTCCAGAGGCGCGTTTTTGATGAAATGGGGCTCACACCAGAGCAGAACAAAGTTTTGCTCAAGCGCGAAAGCGATGGTGATGAGTTCCGAACGGCGCGTGGTCATATGGATATTTTCTCTGAAGATAAGGATGGGAATATACAAATTCTTGTATATACCCTCAATGGTTGGGCAATCACTTATCCTGATCCCAACCAAGGGAAAACATACGACCATAGTAGTATTACTAGATTGAAGAACTACTATGTTACGCGCCTTCATCCCGATAACATCAAAGAGGGTGGGGGTAAGTATCGCTTTCCTAAGGGGCAACCTACTTATCCATTTTTTCCTCCCAGTTTGCTTGAGAAGTTCGAAAAAAAAGAGCAGATTGATACCCTCATCTTAACGGAGGGTTATTTCAAAGCGATGACAGGCTCGCTTTATGGCTTAGATGTTGTTGGATTGGGTTCAATTACTTTGTTTGCTGATTCCAAAACAAAGGAACTCTATCCCGATATAAAGCTGCTTATCAATACTTGTAAAGTTCAAAAGGTTGTGCTTTTATACGATGGCGACTGCCTGAATATCTCTGAAAAAGCACTTAAAAAGAAGTCAGACCTTGCTTTGCGCCCTAAAACCTTCTATAATTCCATCAGGAATACACGTGATTTGTTGGTAGATTTCTCAAAAGTAAAGATTGAGTTTGCTTACATCCGTACGGAAAATCTCATCGACCACCCCAAAGGGCTTGACGATCTGCTACTCACTCCCGCCTACCAATCGCACATAGATGAAATAGTCCAGGATATAACGGAAGACGAGATAAACTCTAAATTCTTCTTCCGTATGAATATCCGTGACCAAATCAACCGCCTCAAGCGACAGTTTGCTTTGGATTCTGTTAAAAGTTTCTATGCGCGATGGGAGAATCAAATCGGAGATGAGGAGTTTGTATTTGAGCATATGCTCTATCAATACAATGCCGCCGAAGATAAAGTCATACGAGCGATGCCTTTAGCTATCCGCGATTTTATTCGTGTAGGCGATGATTATTTTGAGATGATCAAGGTGCCTAATATACGCACAGATGTGTTAGAGATAAAACTTGCTCCTCGTCGCAAAGGTACTATTGTGGATGATTTTGGGAAATGTCAATTGGTTAATGTGCGTAAATTTAAGGCATTTGTCAATAAGCCAAGCCATATAGATTATAAGGCCATCATAAATGATTGCTATAATCTCTACCAACCAATCAACTATGTAGCCGAACCTAATCGTCCTTGGCCACATATTCAAAAGCTGATGGAACACATCTTTGGCGAACAGGTAGAACTCGGGTACGATTATATGCAATTGCTATATCTTAAACCTATGCAGATTTTGCCTATACTTTGTCTCGTGAGCCAAGAACGCGGCACAGGAAAGACTACTTTCCTCGATCTGCTCCGTGAGACATTTGGCAATAATGCAATCATCGTTGGTAACTCCGAAATCACCTCAGAGTTTAACGCTCTAGTCAGTGGTAAACTCATAGTCGGAGTAGATGAAACCTCGTTGGAAGATAATACCAAGGTAACAGAACGACTGAAGATGATGTCCACAGCCAAGAAGGTTCCAATGCAGCGCAAAGGTAAGGATCATGAGGAGATAGAGAACTTTACCAAGTATGTGTTGTGTTCTAATAATGAAACACGTTTCATTTATACACAAGAGGATGAGGTCCGCTTTTGGGTGCGCAAGATTGCCCCCATTCCAGAGGAAGATGCTATCCCCGATATTCTTCCTATTTTAGGTGAAGAAATCCCTGGCTTTTTGTCGTTCTTATTATCACGTCAAATGCACATCCGTGAGCCTCAATCACGTATGTGGTTTTCTCCAGCTGATATTGAAACTGAGGCATTAATCAAATTGAAGCAAAATCAGCAACCAAAACCAGTAAAAGCCATCAAAGATAAGATACATGATTTGTTCTTGGAGTTTCCTGCCGAAGAATATCTCATTTCCGTGAACATTCTTAAACAAATGATTCCTGATATTCAGCGGCTCACTTCTGATGCAATCTGTGATTATTTGAAGGTAAACTTGCATTTGTCAGTAGCGCTTACCGATGGAATAGCTAAAACCAAATATTTGAAAATCCCTTATTCTTTTGAGTCAAGTGATGGGAACTACATCACTTGCTATCATAAAGATCGTGGAAAAGGCTTTGTTTTTCGTGCAGAAGATTTTCTTAATGAAGTAGAATTGGGGTATGTTCATAAAGTGCTGAAGGCAAAAGATGAAACATATTAGTAGTTACCTAAACTTTAACTTTTCTTCGGTGGGGTGCGCTGGCTCGTGAGAGTAGGCGCACTTTCTTTTTGTATTGTTTTTGGGGGAGAAAAAACAAACTATAATTTGGTTACTTAGTTACTTTAGTTATATGTAATTTTATTTCAATAAATTATATAGTAACCTATTTGGTAACTTTTAGTAACCTATGGTAACTTTTGGTAACTCTTAGTTACTGAAGGTAACTTAATTTGTTACTTTGATAATCAGATGATTATAAAGAATGTAACCAATGTAACCAAAAATTCCCCTTATGATTATTTCGCATGCTTTGTGTCCGTTTGGTTGCTTGTGAGGAATAGGTTGTTGATAAAAGTTGTATGAATTGTCTTTATTGAACATTGGCAAGCAGAGGGCGCTGATATAATACACCTTTACGCTGCAAAGTTAGTTACGCTCCATTACCCAGAACAAGGTTGCACAGAGTTTTGAACCGTGTACCTCAAAAATCTCCATCCCACGGCTGACTCGCTGTGGGTAGTATTTTTGTCAAAAACCTTGTGCTGCTATTCCGCTACTCTGATAAAGCACCGTAAAGGTTATATCATACGCTCACTGCTTTATACGCAAATGTTCAACAATTAAATTCAATTCATTATGTCACAACTTTCATTCTACAACGATCTCTTCAATTCTCACAATGAGGCAACCACATCCACAGCAAGCGAAAATGTAAAGGTTGATCACCGCTTCAGCATTACCGCAAATGTTCTAAAATTTATTGTTTCACAAGATTTTTATCGTGATTGCGATTGCGATGTGTTGGAGATTGAAATGCCCCGCGAGGAGTTCGAGGGTGTGGCTGTTAGTGCCTTGAGAGAGCGAGGTTTGGAATATACGCCTTATCTGTCACAAGGCGAGCGCATAGAGTACGATTACCAATTAGAGGAAGAACTCCACCAATACGAGCAAGCGTTCAAAGCTTGGCTTGCAGCTATTGATAGCGAGCGTAGCCAATATGTCCACGCGTTTGATGTGGAGGAGTTTATAGAAGATGTTTTCTATCACTATAGCATAGAGAGCCGCTACTATGGTGTTCCTGTCTTGGCGCACTATGAGTACAAAGAAATTTGCAAAAACTATTTACAAGAAAATAAATAATACGAACCCTAAAATTTGGAGGAATTACCATGTCAGAGGCTAAGTCAAGAGAGATTTTGCATAATCTCAACAACCAAGTAAGTTTTGTAATCGATGAAATCGAAACGGGCGGTTTGCAATGTACCCTGAAAACGCAAATGTTGCTCTATGATTTGATAAATGAAATTTGGAACTATTAAGCGGCACCGCCCATCTCCAGCGAGGTGGGCGGAACCCGACTGATGGTGTGAAAAATCGCGCTCGCTCCCTGACGAAAGCTCGCTATGCTTTACTCTGTCAATTTCATTTACACCCAATTGTTGCATGGAGATGTTTCTTACCAGTATTTTTATGTTTTGCAGCAGGTTTTATGGGTGAGGTATTGCATATGCGAGATTTTATTTGTACCTTTGCAGCGCCTTGTTACGATTTTCGCTTGTTTTCTAATTGCAACACTAAGATAAGTGAAAAATCTGACACGGCAAAATCCTAGGCAACTTATTGTTGCTCAGGAACTTATAAATAAAGTTAAATTATAGTGTTGCGGAATTAAGGATGTTTAAAAATCGTAGTATGAAAAAAAGTAGAAGAAAACGCCTTGTAATTTTGTGTATAGCTTTAGTTTGTATCATAGTTTTAGTTTTTTTATTGTTCTCTAAATCAACTTCTAATAATAGTACAAATCCACCTTTGACAGATGTTTTGACTGATAGCATTTCTCGGATAGTATCAGCTTGTCCTGGTGAAATTGGAGTGGCAATTATTATTAATAACACAGATACAGTTAAAGTTAATGATAAGAGTGTATATCCTATGATGAGTGTATTTAAGGTTCATCAGGCATTAGCTCTTTGCAATGATTTTGATAACAAAGGGATTTCACTTGATACCTTAGTAAAGATAGATAGGAATAGACTTGATTCAAAGACTTGGAGTCCTATGATGAAAGATTATTCCGAGTTGGTTATATCATTAACCGTGAGAGATTTACTTCGTTATACTATTGCTCAAAGTGATAATAATGCAAGCAATCTGATGTTTAAAGATATGGTCAATGTTGCTCAAACTGACAGTTTTATAGCCACACTTATTCCTCGTTCAAGTTTTCAGATAGCTTATACAGAAGAGGAAATGTCGGCTGACCACGATAGGGCTTACTTTAATTATACATCTCCTCTTGGTGCCGCAATGTTGATGAACCGTTTGTTTACCGAAAGTATTGTCAGTGGTGAGAAGCAAAGTTTCATTAAGAATACATTAAAAGAATGTGTGACAGGTACAGATAGAATAGTCGCTCCGCTTCTTGATAAAGAAAGGGTTTCTATTGCACATAAGACGGGTTCTGGTTATGTCAATGAAAATGGTATTCTTGCAGCTCACAATGATGTTGCCTATATATGCCTGCCTAATAATGTCTGCTATACTTTAGCGATATTTGTTAAGGATTTCAAGGGTAATGAATCACAAGCATCACAATATGTTGCGCATATATCAGAGGTCGTATATTCTTTATTAATACAAAATTCGGCAATTCCTTAAGTTGCGTTTACTTTGAAGCTTCAATGGTAAACATTATATAATTTATACAATATAAAAGCACTTCGTAACTATCAGAGTGCTTTTATATTGTCTTTTTTTTCTATTATAACTTGAATCCTCTACTTTTTCTTGGTTCTTCCGTTGGTTGTCGCAAACCTTGCCGAAGTTTCTCCCATTGCTCTTTGAACCATTCGCTTATCGGTTGCCTGTTTATGGTCAGTACAAGTTTGCTATCATCGGTCGGATTCTTCTCCACCTTGAAGATGTTGTTTTTGATTTCAAACTTTCTTCTATGTTCCTCGGAATAAATCTTGCCATTACATTGGATAGCTTCTTTCCTTGTCAAAAGACAATCTATCATATCTTTGGTAAATCCAATGACAGCGCAGAGTTTTTCCATTCTCAACATTTCTCTAAGCATCGGAAACCACTTGAATGCCTTTTCAAGCAGAGTGTTCAATCGTGATATTTCCCTGTCTTTGGCTTCAAGTTCTTGGTTGTGTATGCTCTGAAGATTGCGTATCTGTTTGCCATGTCGCTCTTGCATTTCCTGCATTTGGATTTTGAGGGTGTCAATACCTTTGTCTCGTTTGGCAATCTCTTGGTGCAAATCTTCATTAGTTCGCTCCAGCTCTTTCATCTTTCCACTTCCGAAAAGAGAACCAACTCCGCTTGCTATGGCGGTGGCTGCATTGGTGGCTGTTTTCTTTAGCTTGTCAGTGCGTATTTCTGATTTCACCTGTTTCAGTTCCTGTTCAGCAAGACCTATCTGTTCTTCTTTGTGCCGTTTTGCAGCATCCATGCGTTGCAGTTCGGCTCTCTGCTTTTCAATGATGAAATCATTTCGTTCCAAATGTTCCTTTCCGGTCTCGGATTTAGATTGCCCACGTTGCATGGAGAGGATGTCAGATGCCAAAGTCTGCATTTCCATCATATCGTCATCATTGAGCTTTTGGCTCTTGCCCGTGTCGTGGTTCATCCAGTCGAATACGATATGGGCATGATAATTCGGCTTAAACCACTTTTCACCGACTTGGAAACTCTCCCTATCCCCGGTTTTGGGTTGTCCACTAAGCCAGTGTCCCTCGTCCTTATGCAGGAAGATTTGGAGCGGTGTAATACCCCAGCGTCTCTGGCACTCCTCACCAAACTTTCGTACATCTGCCAGTGTTGTATCTGGTCTGATGAGCAATACTCCCTCACGGATTGGAGAACATCCAGCCACTTTTATAATCTTTCCATTCTTTCCCTTGCGCTCACGCTCCTTTTCCTGCATCGCTCGTCCGGTCTTTTCCTTGACCATCCGTTTGATGCTGTCATAGTGCGCCTGCAGGTCAGGACTGCCGAAGCCCGGGTTTATCCACTGCTCGTTATTGGAAGTCAGTTCGGGTACAATGTAGATTCTGGACTCGCCGATATTGCGCATGTACTCGGCAGTTCTCCGGTTATGAGCCCCGCTTGATGTCACTCTGCAGGGTTTGATATGTATGCTTGATTTTGTTGCCATATTCTTAAAATTTGATTTGGATTGTTGATGAAATCTTCTGTTGTCCGCTCATAACCGCACAGGGTTCTTAGGGGTGCAACCCATAAGCGGAGATTGCAAAGAGAGGGGCACTCTTTGCTCGGGGTTCTTAGGGGAGAAACGCCCTGAGTGGGTCATTAGGGCAAAGCCCTAATCCCCTCGGGAGAGCCCACAACTACGAAAGCGAAGCGTGT
>ERZ808034.9-NODE-9-length-28777-cov-4.887596_pt1 | contig 28777 bp, 43 predicted proteins | sample MGYA00380188_ERZ808034 | MGnify/ENA primary metagenome ERZ808034 (study PRJEB31490, sample SAMN06133380) | cow dung metagenome | isolation source: M12 | host: cow | place: China: Chengdu | collected 2015-05 ...
ACGCCACTGCATTTCTTCATGCGTAGCCGAGATAAGCAGGTATATAAAGAGCTGCACCATCTCGGGCTTTTCAAACCACTCCCACTGCGTGAATTGTCTGTGGAGAGCTACCCATCCGCCCCTCATAATTCGTCACTATTAGACCCGATATATACATTGTCGCACGTGCCAGTCTTACGGAAAAAACCGCTATCTTTATTCCCTGAGCGTACGCCCGCCATATCCCCACGTTTTGCCGCTTCTACGGCCTTGAGTACGTCGGGCATGCAGTCACGCTCACATATGGATGCCTCCTTCTCGGGCACTGCTACCTCTATCAGGATGTCGTCGTCGGTCGGAATGTTCAAATATCTTCGTCCGTTGTGATTAACCATATAGGTCAATCTCTTGCGCTTGTCGTTGGGGTCCTTAATCGTCACCTCAGTCGCCCATAGGCTCTCCTTCGGATCGTTAACAACCTGCAACTTTAGCACCTCGCGGCCATCTCTCGTCACCACCTTATCGGAAGGTTTTGCCGAGATTAATCTCCATGGTTTAAGTCTTTTTTTCATAACAGATTAATTGTATGTTGAGCGATAGACGGGATTCGAACCCGCGACCCCAACCTTGGGAAGGTTATGCTCTACCAGCTGAGCTACTATCGCATTGCCAGCCGAAGCTGGCGACTCGAAACGAAAAGATTGTAAAAAATAATTGGTTAACCTGGGCACTGTTGCCCATTGTGCCGAGGCGAGGATTCGAACCCCGCTAATGTGGCCGACGCATCGCCCCAAAGCGTACGAAAACAAACGATGCGCTTCGCGCCTATCCCTTAGCGCGCTATCTCGGCATGCGCCCACCGAGCCGTCACGGAGAGGTGAGCAGAAAACAAATGAGTTATTATGAGTATATGAACCTTACGCGCATAACCCCGCGCGCTGGGGAATAAAACCTAAAACTTAACAAACACGTCTAACGATGTCATTGAGGATGGCTCGGCGGTCAAGCCTCACCACCCATACCATGCGAGCCTCACGGCGGACATGGTTACCTTTTTAACCAAACTTTTATGAATGCGTTTAGTGGGTAGTAGGGATTCGAACCCCTCGCCGTCTACCGCGCGCACCTCTCAGTCTCGACTCATAACAATTATTAATCTATCACTAACGAGGAATCTCAACCCCGCTGAGAGGATTACCCCGCCCACCGCGGGAACTACCCTTATATCTGATTATTAGCGAATCGCATCACGCCCATCAGCGTCACCTCGCGAGCTACCTCATAGCGCTCTCCACGTGTAACAAATGCGTAACCCCTATCTCCTACAAGCACGGCACTTACATCCCACCATTCACCCGAGAGTGCTTCGTTACGCCTCTGTGCCTCTGTCACAGCTTCCGTGTATGGCACGCACATCAGCATATAACCACGCATCGGCACCATATCGAATGCCTGAGCGATGCTTATCTTACCGCAGCGCTTCATAGCTCTGCTCGCATAGTGATGTACGCCTCGCTATATGCTGCCGCACGCTTCGCGCGACGCTTTGCCTGTACATTGAACCACCAGCGCCACATAGCGCCCGCGATGCGCTCAAATACGTTTGCCTTTACTACCTTCATCTCAAAAGTCTCATTTGTTTTCATAGTTGTAATATTTTTAGTTAAACATTTGCCATATTTTCGAGCATCTTCTTCTCCACCTCCACTGCTGTGAGTAGTTCGAGGCGCGAGTACATTCGCTTGGCGTTCTTCGCTTGGCCCACTCGGCGAGGCTTTATCAACCCCTGCTCCATCCATTGCTCTATGCGAGCTCGGCCGAACTCCTCCCACGCCTGGCGCTGCGTAAGCTCATCGCGCCCAGGGTGCATCTCGCGCACCAACGCTGCTGCCACCAACTTGATGTGTGCGAGCGTTTCGTTAAACATTATCGCCTTGTCCATAGTGCTTAGTTGTATAGATGTTCGGGAAATAAATCTTCGCCTGTGTAGGCGTTGTTGCCTGAATGCTTGCGGATGACCTCTGCAGCTGCTTCGCGCTTGGCATAGTCAGGGCGATAGTCTCGCGACACTACCATGCGATAGAATGTCGAAGAGGAGCAGATGCCCATGGCCACCATTAGCGAGAGCTTTAGGCTCGCACGCTCCGATCGTGACACGATAGTTGACATGTAACCCTGCAGCGGCAATAATGTGGTGTGCAACTCGTTAGCTATTGTTTTTTGTCCTTTTTTCATTATCTTTGCATTGCATTGCATTGTTTCGTGTTGCAAATGTAATATATTATTTTCAAATAGAACACACTAAAGTACTAAAAAGTTATATTAAATTTTCTTATAGTACACGAATGTGTTATAAAAAAGTACAACAACTATGGTAAACTTGAAACAATTAATGTTTGACAAGGGCTTGAAGCAGAGTGATATAGCTTCTATTCTTGACATTAGTCAGTCTTTGGTTTCTAAGGTGATAAGAGGCGAAAGAGGTATTCCTGGGTATTACATCGATACCTTAATCGCGCACTTCGGGGAAGATGTCATAAAAAAGTACACCGTCCCAGATACCCCATTTACGCCGATAAAGCAAGAGGCAACGATAACCATATATAACAAGGAGACGGTCGAAGAGATGCGCAAGGAAACAATCGAGGAGGTAAGGGCCGAAGAAATAAAAACGACACTCGTACTACCACCTGATGTCGTTAGGAATCCCGATATCAATATTAAGAAAGACATTAAGGCTGGTAAACTGAAAAAATACGTCAAGCCTGTTCAAGATATTTTGCCCAACGATACTATTAAGGTTTACACTTACTGCGACGACATGGATCCCGAAATTCGAGCGGGTGAACCTGTCCTTGTACAATTACTTCCAAGTGATTTACCCATCAATCCAGGACAAATGTATTTTATAGATTTGCGCTCAGGAGGTATAATCCGATACATTGAGCAAGAGAAAGATGGAAAACTCTATCTCAAAGCGCGCAATAGCAGCTATGGGGATATGGTGGTGGATAGAAAGGATGTACAGTCGCTATCGATTGTGCGACTCATTCTTCGCTCCCCTCGCTCCATGAACTACAAAGAGTCGATGCTTGCCGAGATGATAGAGCGCAAAGATGAGCATTTGAGTAGCATGATGGCGACAAATAGCAAACTAATAGAAGAGTTGTGTAAGCGCAACGAGCGCTCGGATAAGATATTGGACGAATTATTAAAGAAGTAAGATGAAGAGATTATTTATTACTGCGGCGGCAGTCTTGATTTCGATAGTTGCCAACGCACAGTATGGAAAGATGGAACCTCGCGCTGATTATCGCGAAGCGTTTACGGTACAAGGGACTAATATCGAATGGAGTAGAGAAGTTGAGTGTGATAGCTCAAGAGCCTTGTTATATGCCAATATCGCAAAGTGTATATCTATATCCGTGGTCGTTGATAACATTGTGATAGGCAAGATTGAGAGTGTGGACCTAAGCGGCAACGCAACCTTCTCATCGTCTCGCCTGCCATGGGACACCTCTACATTCAACGCCGATGTTATTTACGAATTACGAGAGGGCGGCTACAAGGTAACCGTGTCAAATATACACTATAAATGTCATGTAGACAGTACATACAGCTCTATATATAGCATTGTATATAATCAGCGAGGCGAATTGCGAGCGCGTGGAGATGGTGATCTGCAATACTTTGACAACGCTTTTTGTGACAAGTTTTTATTAAAATAACAAAGGGGAGTTAACCTCCCCTTTGACATCACCACTTAATGAGCTCTACAATCTTGGTGTGAGCATCGAATAGATTGCTCCAATCGCGCTCAATATATCGGTCGGTAATCTTCATTTCCTTGTCGCTATGGTTGAGCAGCTCGTGCACTGTGTACTTGTCTATCTTCGCCACATTGTACGCCAGGCTCGCGTATGTATGGCGCGCAGCGTAGAATGTGTAGTGACGCTTGTACGGTATAACCGTTTCAATACACGCCATGCCAAAGCAGATACTCTCGCGGAAACTCTTGAGCGTGGTATAGTGTGAGTAGAAGCGGAATAGTCGCTTCTTTGCTGGGTCGCGATAGCGCGTGAGCAACGGGCGTATCTCGTCGATGACCTTGACGCGATAGAGCGCATCATCGGCACGAGCATCGCGCGTCTTTTGGCGGTTATACTCGATATAGTCGCCTTTGAGCGCGTCGTATGGCATCGCGTATATGTCAGCATAGTTCATACCTCCAAGCGCAAAGGAAAGCACAAAACAATCGTGCGCGAGATTGCGACGACTCTTAACCGATGGCTCATCCTCGAGGTCTATAATCGCCTGTAGCGTCCCGAGGTCCACGCCTCGCGCAGCAGGCGCTGGCGGTTGTGGTATCTTGTACTTCGCAAAAGGCTGGCGAGGGATGCGAGTAACGCCCGCCTCCTCGTCATTATATTGCAGACGAGCTGCATTGTGTGCTGAGCGCACAAGGGTCATGTACTGAGTAATCGTACCAGGCGATATACCAGTGTCACGGAGCCATTGCTCGTAATTCTTGAGTAGTTGCGGCGTGATGTCATTGACATCGAGATTTCGGCTAAAGCGCTCGAGAGATTTCGCCATCACACAATAATTGTGCGATGTCTGCCCGCGCTTGGTCTTGGCCACCTCGCGGATATGCTCCATGAAGTCGAGACGGAACACATCCGCCTCGGCGTTTTTGAGGATGTGTGCGAGATCCTTCGCACTGAGCACATCGGCAGCACCGCCGAGCTTGGCGACAGTATCACGCCACTTGCGAATAATCGTGTCGCAGGCATCCAGTACCTGGGCATCCTTGATATGCCCACTGCGAGTCACTTGCTTTGATGTGACATACATCGCAGTGCTCACAAGAGTGTTAGTCTTGCGGGCTACGATTCTTATCTTTACGTTGCGAGTGCCATCTGCACGCATTTGTCCGAGCGTAGTCTTGAATGTTGCCATAGGATAGATTCTATATTCCGTCTATGTTTTGCGCTACAAATATACACAAAAGTGCGCTTTCGTGCAATAGTGTGTCGATACATTTTTCTTTTGCCCGCGGTCGTGACATATACACAAATCGCTGAAAATAAAAAAGATAAGGGGAGTTTCACAACTGCCCTTATCCCTCGGATAAAAAATCCGTAAAAACTACTAACCCAAACCTAATGTATGTGAGTGTAATAGACTATAATATAGCGCATTATACAAAGTATATATTTTTGCTAAATCTATATATAATCTATGTTTTGCAGCGGAAATAGCGCCATACCTTATCGTGTGCACCCCAATCCTGGTCATTGAACCATACGGCGATAGCCTCGTCGATTACGTACGCCTCAGCATCCTCGATTGTTGAGAAGTGACGCTTCGCTGTGCAGATCGTGTCGTGCCATTGCGCATTGAGTGCGACATATACATCGTACTCGTTGTACTCGCCTGGGATGCGACCGCGGTACTTCTGCATGACGCCGTTGGTATCTTTGAGCGACCAGCGCTCACCTTTGTACTCTCTGCCGTCATCGCCGATGTGATACATGTGGTCAACCTGCCACTCGGCATAGGCTTCGTTAAAGTGCATGCCGAACATAGCCTCGTGAGCTCGGCGCATGAATGCCCAATACTCCTTTGGGTGAGGCTCCATGAGTTCCTCAAGAAGCTCATCGACTGCCTCAATCTGTGCCCACATTACGCCATCATTGCCTTTCATGGTGGCGTAGTTGCTTTTTACAAGGTCATAATATCTTCCCATAGTTATTTGCTTTTGATGATGTCGCGCAGACCAGCGAAGGCGTTGGCGCCAAGCTCTATGCCAAAGAGGTTGACGTGGCCCTGCTCGTTGGCATGCTGCTCGCACGCGTCGATGTATGCCATTGCTACGCTCATAACCTCCTCGTCGCTCATATCTTTGAAGAACTTGGCCAACATAGGGTCTATGTAGGTCTTGAGCGTTGGCTGGAGCAAGAATCCGAGCTCGTTGTAGATGTTGTATGTCGCAGGATTGACGCCTATAAACGACATCATTCTGCCGATGGTGCTATCGTGTGGCACTACAAGCTGAGGCATGCCACTCTTAACTACTACCATTGCCCACTCTGTAAGTGCTGCGCTTAATGTTTTAATACTATTCATATTTGGTTATATTAATATTTTACCAATAAGGGGAGGGTGTCCTCCCCTTTCCTCAGCAGGCATCGCTACTTGTCGCACTCGCAACACAAAGGGTTGTAGGTGTTTGCTGATGTCGTTTTGGTCGCATCAGGTGTGAAGCCGACGATCACCTTGGGTGCGAATGTACCGTTGGCGTAGGCTACGATACGCTGGTCTGCACAGCATCTACGCTCTGCCTCAAGAGCGACTGCGCTGTCAATCTTGCGGTCAAGCTCGCGGATGGCATCACCATTGCCCTGGTTGCGTACCTTCTGCTCGCAGATGAACTCACGCACCTCCTTAAGCTGACCATCGATGTACTGGTACAACTCCAGCGACTTCTTGTCGGTGAAGATTGTAGACTCCAAAAGCGCAATCTTTGAGTCTTTGGCTGCGAGTTCCTTCTCCAAGCCAAACTCGTGGCGGGTGATAAAATGATCCTCGCTACAGCCGCAGTTGTTGCGGTTGCCACCGAGGAGATTGCCGAGGATGCCGCCGTTACATCCATTGCCCGCACCCATGAGGAAACCAGCGGTGCCAAGCGCGCCGAGAACAGTGTTCAAGTTCACCTGTCCGTTAGAGGGCACCTTAACGTCGTAGCCCTCCGAAGTTCTTACGTGTGTCATAATAAAAAACCTTTGCATTTCGAGGCACTATTACCTCTTGATGCAAAGGTGAAGCAAATATAAATTGCTTGCAATCAGTTAGTTGCGTAGGCGTGGCAAATCTGTTCGTAGAGAATTGCAAATAACTTGGGCGAATGTTGGTAGCGGTCATCGAAGCCGACTATCATCTTGCGCACACCCTCGTCGGAGTAGGGCGTATGCGCCGCTATGTAGGCAGTCGAAAGGCCTGCTAATGAGTGTAATGCGTAGACAAACATGTGTCGTGCATCTACTATCTCCTGGTTCTTGGCGTGGCCGAGGATGTCGGCGCGCTCGATCTCTGTTACGCGCTCCACTATGTCGAGGAGCTGCGCGAATGCGTGTGTCTTGTACATTTTTCGGTAAGGTCGCCGAAAGTAAAACGAGGTGCAGGTAATTGGGGCTACCAACTCCTACACCTCGCGATGGCTTCGGCTTGCCATCATGTGTCGGCTGCCCCATGTTGGCGAAGCTGGCACTCCTGTGCTTCCTTCGCGGGCAGTCGTTTTTCTTAAATCCTCCAGCCTGTAAATAGCTTAATTATGACCTTACGATACTTTACTACGATAGCCGCTGCGAGTAGCCAAAACCCTACTATCTGCGTGCGCTGCCACCATGTGATGTGCTTCACACGGCACTCTATCGTAGTTGTTGATGCGCTTTGCGCTGTGGCCTCGTTGCTTGTAGCCACAGAGTCTGCCACAAACCTGTAGACTTCGCGTATGCGCACGGGCAATGTGGCACTGTCGCGCGTGTCGAGCGTATGGGTGAGGATGCCCATGCTATCTATTGATGCTCGCGATGTGCAGTACTCGTTCTCGAGGAATGAGTACGACGTGGCGAGTGTCACGCTGTTGTGCCACTGGTTGATTGGCGCGAGATACAATGTATCACGCTCGACCACTCGCAGCGTGTCGACGTGCTGCACATATACACTGTCGCGCACATGCTCGATGTCAACGGATGCCGTTGTCCCCACCTTGCGGCAAGGACAACAGGCAACCGCCGCCACACACACTACTATGTAGACTAGTCTCTTCATACCTTGTTATCTCTGTAGTCGCGGATGAACATATCCCACCCTTCGACCACCTCGCTCATGTTGGCAAATACGCCATTCTCCACACGCGACATCGCGGCCACTACGGGTACCATGATATCGCCATTCGTTGTTGTGATGTGCGATGTCGCAGGCACACCGCTCCATTCACTCACCGCTTCGATGTAAGCCCTGGTGTGATTTTCCACTGCTGGAGCATAGCGCGATATCATCGCCTCGATCGTGTGCAGCTTGTGCTTCTTTTGGTAGGTATAAAGCAACACGAACATTGCTCTATAGCCATGCGCCATTGTTTTGAATTGTTTGAACGCCGAGTCCGTCGAGTCCACCTCACCCTGATAGCGAGTGCTCGATAGTCGGATGTTTCCTGGGTTGTTATTGCGCAACCCTCTTGATAACTTTGCCATATCTTGAAATTATTAACTAATATCCACTTTGCGGCATTCGCTCGCCACACATTCTGCGCTCACACAGCTTGAGGCTGCGCTCAGTCTTAAGCATCGTATTCTCACGTACTAACTCCAGCTCGCGCTTCGTAGTCTCGCGTAATACGTTTGTTTGTTCGGCAAATCGCTCCTCTTTCTTGAGCAACTGCTCTTGTAAAAATACTATCTGCTCGCGCAGCGTGCTGAACTCACTCGCATCCGCAGTGGCCTCTTCTACTCGCTTGCCCTGCTTGCGTGCTACAACCCACTTGATGAACTCAAAGCCGCCAAGCGCAGTTACTATTGTCGCTGCAACCCCAAATAAACTCCCCCAATCCATCACTTCACCTCCTTCCATAATTCTAACTTATTGGTTCAATAAATGTTTGTGAAACGCAATCCCAGAATCCTTCTACGCCATCGGAAAGGCGTCGGCATGGGTAATAGTCGGTCCAATTAACATTTGAGTACACCGCGAGTTCCTGCGCGAAGTCATTGTCGGGCGTGAGCCATACGATGTCATTAGGTTCTACAATGAGATAGTCACTTTCGCCGATAGTGCAGATTATGCCGCAGCGACCGCGGAGCACCGTCTCTACTCTTGCCATGCCGCGCAGTGACGTCTCGGCCGAAGCCGAACCAGCGAGACTGCCTTCAAAGCTGCAACTCCCGCGTAGCAGATGCTCGACATTAACCCCACCAGCAAGGCCATCGCTCAACCATATTCTGCCACTTAAGCAACCCATACTACACAGACTTTACGATGCGCTTTCCCGTTTCAAATACGATAACCTCCTTGCGCAATCCCTCTACCTCTGTATCGGGAATAGCGGCCGCAACGCGTACCTTGAGATTCCCCGGGTCGAGCTTCGAGGTGTCGAGCACGACGAAATATGTGTCCTCATCGAGCTTGTTAGATTCCGATTTTGGGAAGGTAACGACACGCGACGACATCTCCGTATAGCATTCGATGGTGAAGTCGTAGTCGTCCATCGATAGACTACCTATGCGCTCGAGGCTGACAAATACCTTAACTTGCGAACCTTTGAATATTTTATTCTCCATACTCATCGATTTTAATTGACTCGAGATATCTCTCGTGCTCTTCTATCTCTGCCACCGTTGCAGGGCGGAAGTGCTCATCGTCTGCGTTGATACCTGTTGCACCTCGGAAGAACACACGCTCTTCTACAGGTACATTCTCGCGCTGGGTATATAGGACATTCCCCTTCTCAATAGTTTTCATGGCTATTCAGTTATTAATGTGACTAAAGGCTTAGCTGAAAGCGCTGCGAGCACCTCGCTATCTGTTGCATACTTCTCATAGGCCGCACCCGCTAATTTAATCGTGATAGCACTTGTTGCAGCCGAGTTGTTAATCATATACAGCAACGACTCCTTGCTAATCAGCGGACTATCCTTCAAGTTTAGCGACACAGAGAGAGCGTGTATAGATATGTATCTGAGCTCGAAACACTCCTGGAAGGTGCTATCATTTGCGTTCTTAAATGTGAGTCTACACCCTATTACAGCCTTAAGGAGGCGACACATCGTGAATGCGGCAGCGTTCGCAATCGTCAGGATGCCATCCGCTTCGGGCGACAGTCCCCCGTTGAGTACCTCCAGCTTCGTGTTGTAATAGCACAATGACTCATTGATCGTAGCGTTATACATTCCTACACGAGATAAGTTAGTGCGAATATTAGCTGCATACGACGCATTAAGACCACCCGCCGCAAGAGCAGAATTAGCCAGTGTGCTATGCCCAAATGAGTAGATCTTGCGCATCTGCTCGTTGGTTATATTGCTGAGTCCATTCAGATACCAAAATCCCGGGCGATGAGTTATCTGCACACCCCATGGCGTTGTACGCACTATCATTCCCAAGGTGTTGTTGTATATAGCACCCTCCGCCTCATAGATATAGTGCATCGGGTCGCCCGATGGTGTCGCGGACATCAAGTCGATAGTCTGCCCACCTATATTCCCGAGACGATAGATGGTTCCGAGGCGATCAACATCTTCGCGTAAAATCTCAAGGGTAATTGGGTTTTGCTTACCCTCAATCTGCTCAGGAAGTGCGTCAATCTGCGCTCCCGTTAGTTTACCTTTGTATTCAAGTGCCATATTATTTTGTTGTTAAATATGTCTTACCCTCAAGGGTTGTGTAGGTTGTACCATCGCTCGTGATATATGTTGCATAGCCGACGCCGTCGCCTATCATAATTCGACGAGCCTTGATATATGTATTGCGGTCGCCGAGGGGCTGAGTCGCAAAGTATATAGTATCGCCCGAAAGCCAGTATAGTGAGTCAGCAGGCACCTCTATCGTAATTATTCGACCTGTACGCGCATCGTATACGTGGAGATCGCCACTTACGGAAGGGGTCGAATATCTATATACCACGAGCGCGTTATTCATGCCCACGAACTCATACTCGTACTCATTAAACTCTACGAGCGGGGTGGCGTCATATCCAAAGCGTAGATCCGTACGCCAAAGCACTCGATTAATGGTAGCGATGAAGTGCTCATTAACTGCCTTTATGTGATTTATACCAAACAAGGCTTCTACCACAGCATCTACATGCTCAGAGTTCGAATGCCACCAGCTACCGCTATTTGTTCTGTACACGAACCCATTAGGGATTAATGTTGTCTCTACAGGCCTAGAGCGCATCGCCTCTGTGTATTCCGTAGTAGCAATAAGCTCTCCTGCTGCCGATACAATCATTATTCGAGTATTGAACTTACTGTCGCCTGTATTGGCGATAAGCACCCAAGTGTTGACATTTGCATCGAACACGGCAGAACGTGCTAGCTTATCAACAAAGGTGTTATCAACGAATAGGTCGGTTACATCTTCGATGTACGATAATACGTTCCCATCTGTGTCGTATGCCGTCAGCGAGTACCCCTTGCCGCCATCATCCCACTGAGCGTCGTTAATTACACATGCGCAGCGCTGCCCAGCACGCAAAGTCAAGGCACCACGATCATACTTCACGCTCTCAACAAGAGTGCATTTACCAGTGATGAGATCGATTCGTACGACATCCTCATTATCTCGTATCATGTAGACGCTAGTGTCGAGTGCCACTGGGTTCGATAAACCTGTGGTCTCGACTATCAGCTGGTCAACGGTAGCACCCAACTCACGAAGTTGTACACTACACAGCCCTCGCTTAAAGTTCTTGCTAATGTAGTTCGTGTAGTATCTTCGACCCTCGCGATCACACCATTTCGTATTGAGGTCTACATGCTTATTTTGTACATAGACCTCGCCATCGAGCTGACGAATTGTGCTACTGCGAAGTAGGCGGGTGTTAGCCACTGCAGCATCTGCTAACAGCGGACGCAGGAGAGGAACTACGAGACCGTGTAACACTGTGCCTGAATCTACAGCCAAGAGCGGAGCCTCGTATGTTAACCCAGGTCTTGGTGCTACCCACGAATCGACAAATGTCTGGACGTATGTCGCCTCGCTAAGTCCCGCCTCGCATATACGTGCCTCGCCAAAGTCTACATCTCCTACAATGTCAACCGTAGACTTAAGCGACATTATAGGATTGCGCAGCTCTATTGGGGGCAGCGATGACTCGTCCGCGCCACCTACAACGAGTAAGGCAAATCGCAAGCTATACTCTGTATCGATTTCTAGATTGTCCGCCGTGATGGATATCTCGCGCTTTACAAGCTGATCTGCGGGCGTCGGAATCTCAAAGGCCACATCTTTCTTGGATGCTTCGAGCGTTTCTGTCATCCACATATTCCCCAGCGGATAATCTCGACCATACCCCGTGTCCCATCTATAATTCCCCGACAATTCGACCCACTTACTCGCGGATACATTCCAATACCAAAGAGGTAACCCGACATAGAACCCAACATCATCTGCTTGCGACAAGAAGTATTTGTCAAGGTCAGCCCCTGACGCATAGGCAATGAGACCTACACGCACAGTTTTATCGGATGTATTAATATTGTAAGCGTCAAAGCCTACGGTTAGCGACATGAGCTTCGAGGGTGAGAAAATTGTCGAACATACAAAGGCCGCGCCCATATCTTTGTGGGCCTTCTTTTTGGCGACAGAACTCTTAAGTCGAAGCCTGTCATTGAATGCTTTAGTATGAAGCTGCACGCCGTTGAATGCGCGACGCCACATCCATGGCTTAAGCAACTGCTCCGCATCAGAGACATACTCTTCGTTGACTAATTCAGGGCGCTCGACTTTAAGTTTGCGATAGGGAGCACATAACGACATTGTAGCCGCCACCGACATACCCTCGCCGTCGACGGTATCGCTGTAGATTGGCAGAACATCCTCGTCGCGCGTAGTTAATGAGGCGACCGAACGAACATGCCACGCAGATTCAGATTGGAAGAGCTGTAGCTGCAATGTTGCGAGGATATTCTCGAGTACGTCATAGCATGATGGTGTTTTCTCTGCGCCTACCGCCGCGTATATTGACTTCGCGTCAATTGCAATGTGATACGCCGACGACATCCCTTGCTCGGGTAGTACAATATTATCATGAATATTATATTTTATTCTCATCGAGCTAATACGCGATAAGATATCCCTGATTATTTCGTCTACAGTCGAAACACCCTCATACTTCTTCCCCTTAGCATCGAGATACTCGATGTTCTTCAACAGGGCGATGCCATCTGTCGCACGGAGTGATATACGATAAGGAGGGTTAGCGTAATCTTGCGTGTATGTGCCTGCTGCGAGATAACCCGCCCACTCACATATACTATTACCTGGCGACACCTCTCTGTATATCTTTAGAATATACTGCATGGGGTCTGTCGTGAATAGCGACATATAAGGGTCATTTGCCTCTTTGCAGAGGAGTGACAGACGAGCTTCGCTCGACTTAAATGTCACGAACTCGCCGTCATCCATTGCGCCGTAGGTTATAGTGAGAAAGTCACTCGTAGGATATAGCGCGTCAGCGTCACCTATATAATCCTTTTCGAGTATTTGCACCTTATACTTGTAGCGGTCACGCATAGGCGACTGCCACTCGCATATATATCGAACACCGTATGCCATACTATCCCAAGGTCGCTAATCTAACATTATTTCTATCGAGTACTGCGCGAAGTACATCGCCGCGCATCTCCCACTCTATCTCACCCGTCAGCTCGAGCTTCTGACCACCCATGTAGTTGCGCAGCTTCGAGAGCGGTGCTATCACTTCGGGGTCATTTGCCGCTCCTGGATTATCACCAACAACGGCCATCGTCGGCCCGTAGGCAAGACCACCCTGCGCGAGCTTGATAGGCTTCTTTGCCAAGTTCATAAACACCGTACCCGCCGCCACTGCTGCCACGCCGACTGCGATAGCTACATATGGGTTAGTAAAGGCTTTTTTGAATGCCTCTATAAGACCCGCGTAGGTTATCAGCGCGGTACCAAGTTCCTTGAGTAACTTGCCCAACATCTCAAGCAAGCGCTGTATGGGGTTGAACTCTTCTCCTGTGATTAGGTCGCCGAGCATCTCGCCCACGCCCACAGCTGCCGAAGCAACGGCATCGCTAAGCGCATTATTCATCTCCTTGACTACAGCCTGCATGCGCTCGTACTGCCTCTTTTGAGTCTCGATCCATGCTGTCGTCTGCTCCTCGGTCACACCCATGCCCTCAAGTGGTGCAGCCTTTGGGCCGCTCACTCCGAAGCTCACGCCCGTGGTAGCAATGCCGCCAGCATCCCGGTGTTCGATCCACCTGTTCCAGACCTCAATATCGAAGTTGCGCAATCGCTCCAGCTCGTTGTTTGTCAGCCTTATCCAGGCGTTAATCTCGGAGAGTTCCCCCTGGGTCCTTGCTTGCGCTTGCTGTTCACGAAGCTTGGCGAGCGAGAGCTCTAACTCCTCAATAAGACCGAGCTCTCGCTGCAACTCTGTATTGGCATCCACAACATCCTCAGCTACAACGGGCGAGGTGGACTCTTGCATAAAGCGCTGCTTGTAGGCAGCTTTGATACCCTCGAATTTTGCGGCAGCGTCGCGAACATCCCACATCTCTGCGGACATCACTTTTTCGCCGCTCTGCTTCCACGCTTTCTCTGCTTTTTCATACTCTTCCCACGCTCTATTCAAATCCTCTAACGCCGTTGCTTGGCTGATTACCTCTTTGGAGTAAATCGCAAAGTTCTTGTTGTAAACATTCTTATAGCGCTCATCGAGTCCTTCGTTGACCGTATTCGTTATCTCGATGCCAGTGGCAACGGGTAAAGCAAATAGCGCAGAGATGGCTGCCACAACTGGTCCGAGCGAGCCGGCTGCACCAGCTGCTGCTGTGCTAAGGATCCCCAATTTACCTATGACTCCCGTCAAGAGCGTAGTCATCGAGCTAAGCCCTGACAAAATGGGGCCTATAGCTGCGAGGAAGACACCCAAACCTACAACCGCCGTCTGCGCACCCTCGGGTAATTTAGATAGCACATCAACAAACTCGTCGAGTACGACAAGAACCTTATCCATTACTGGAATAAGAATAGTGCCAAATCTCTCAGCAATATCCCCCAACTTATTCAGGCGCTGCACGTTTTCATTTGAGCCTGCCTGTGCCACTGACTCTGCAAAGCCTTGGTAGTTGGCGTTAACATAGCCGATGACGTCACCCGCCTTAAGCTGCTCCTGGGTGAAGTTCTTGAGCGCAGGAATGCTCTCGCCGAGCTCACCCGTCATGCCCCCGTATGTCTTTGCGAGATTCTTAACCGCCGAAGTGAGATCCATGCCGAATGCTGCGGATAGCTGCACCGCCGCCTCGATCGTGTCGTTAATCTGCTGCTCCGAGAGGCCGAGCGCTGCCAGGTACGCCTGTTGCTCGATGATAGCCTCGTCACCAAAGAGTGTGCGAGATTGCGTCTTCGACGCCTGCTCCATTAGGCGCTTCTGCACATCCTCACGACCCTTCAGCGCGTTGAGCAACTTAGCCTCTGCCTGGAGCTGAGTATTAGCCGCCTTTACAGACAAGGCTGCGATACCCGCAAGCGGCACTGTGACATACTTCGTCATATTATTGCTAATTCGCTTCATGCTCTTACCAAAGTCGCCAACCTTCTTCTCGAGGGTTCTCAACTCGGCTTGTGCCTGTGCGCCGTTGGCGGTAATCTTAACAATTAGCGAGGCTAACTTCTTTAGGCTCATTTCTTAAGGTATTTTAGCATTTCTGCGGCGCGCTCCTGGCGCTCCTCAATAGATATATCTTCAGTGGCTGCAGTATTTCTATCCCAAGGCAAGGGTAGCTTCTGCATGATGTTTTCGCTACTCTTAACGTGCGGCGAGATGGTCACCGCTCCGTGCCAGCGCGCCACCTCCCACGCCTGGCGCATGAGATGCTCCTGCAGTCTACTCCACCCAGCGTATGCCAGGTTGAACTCGCGCAGCTCCATCTCATAAAGAGCCGATGGCGTCATGCCCATCATGCCCACTCCCACCGCAACAAGAAGGTCGAGCGTTATACGACGGCTTACCTTCTCTACTTTTTCGGCGGCTTCGGGGTGGCTTTCGCCGCCTTCGGAAAAACCTCGGCGCCCCCCTTCATGCTGGCGAATATTCCATTAAGAAGGCGCTCAGCAAATGCCATGTCTTCGGTGAGCATGTCGTAGATGTCGTCGTGGGTGTAGACCTTATCCTTCTCACCCGAACGCGCTGCACCTCTTGTCAGCGAGATAGAACCGATCGTTGCGATGAATTCCAGATACTGCTCTTCATTCTTGAACTTGCCGAGCATTTCCTGAATACCAGTAAGGTCGGTGTCGTAGTGGCCCGCAATCTTCGCGAGCGTCATCACATTGAAATCTACGGGCAACTCTTTACCGTTGTGTGTAATGTATCGTAGCATAGTGTGTGGTGTGTTAAATTAAGGGGCGGGCGAACCCGCCCATTGATTAAGCCGCTGGCTCGAGCTTCGAGAACTTGAACGACGCTGTATATGTAGCGTTCTGCGCAACCTGTCCAGTTAGTGACACGTTGGTAATCCACGCCTTTGTGGTGTAGGTCGTGCCGCTGATCTTTACAACAAGGTCCACCTCGTCGCCAGCGTTGAACGCTTCGATGATATCCTTGGTATCCATCGTCGTAGCGTCAGTCTTGCTAAGCAAGCACACGAGACCATCTACCTGCGCAGTGCCCGAATGGCCCGAAAGCACATTCATCTTGCCGTCGGTGTCCTTCGTCTGGTACTCCTCAAACTCAGCATCGAGGTTCACAGTGTGGTTAGTCGCATGGTACTGCGTCTTGCCACCCACCAAAAGCACAAGCTCGTCACCCTTCAAGGGCTTTGTTACGTCTGCCATATCTATAATGTATTAAAAGTTAAATCCTTAGAAACAAGCCCAGCATCGGGGTAGTCGTTACTCTCGATGTCGGCGTAGTAGTATGTGCGCCCGTCGAAGCTCTGCGCATCAACCGCCGCTATAACGCGCTCGGCGATAGCGTCAGCCGCTTCGTACGTTGCACAGTAAACAGAGAGTGTGAGAGTGCCCTCGTGTCCCGCAATACCATTCTTTGTGCGCACAGGCGTCTCACGCAACAGATAGGTCGCGTATGGCGCGCGCGCGTTTGCCGAAGCCTCAGCTGGATAGGTAGGCATGATAGCCTCAAGTGTGTCAATCAACTGCTTCATAGCATGCTTTCAATGTTAGATAAGATTGTAGTCGCAACCTGGTCTACATTCGCCTCAAAGGCGTCGTACACGAACGGATTGGGCTTTATTCGCCAGCCTCCCTGTGCTAAGCCTTTTGCGCGATTCGTTTGCGAGTGTGCACCTGTACGCTTATTTCGCTTCGACTGATACTGCACAACGCCGTTGTGAACGAAGAATCCATAAAAGCCAAACTTCTTCGACTTCTTGTTGCCGAAGGTCGTCATCACAGTAGCGTATGGTGCATTGGCCTTACCTTTGCCCACTTTGACTTTCAACGCCGAACGGAGATAGCCTGTGCGTTTGGGCGCACGCTGCTTAACAGCTCTTGAGAACACTCTTGCACCCGGGCGAATAATCTTAACAAGGTCTTTTTTATTAAGCTTATCTGCGAGTGCCGATAAGTCACGCTGTAGCTCTCCTACGTTCTCGACATGAATATCAGTTTGCATAGCCAATGCCGTCGTCGCTATAGGTAATATGCACCTTGCGCATTCGCCCCTCGGGCACGATGCTTTCGATGGGGTAGCGCTTGCCCGCGACCTCGACGAAAGCACAGCTCTCTATACCTTCACGCCAGTGTGTCGTGAGCACAACCGAGTGCTCATGTGCAAGTCTACCCGCGTAGGTCTTACGCGAGCCACCAGCGCGAGTGACCTCGCACCACACACTACGCCACGCTGTGAGTTCGCCCACAGGCTGACCGTAGTCATCTTGCGCACGCTCATCGACGTAGAGTATTGCTTTGGTATTATAAGCCATAAGGAGTGATGCGATAGGGTGATAGAAGCATTCGTGCGTTGAGCGGCAACTCGCTCGCAATAGTGCCCGTCATACTGTCGGCAGGGTTCTCGAGGAACGACGCCGACATGAGCATCAGGGCCGCAGTAATCGAGCCTGGAAGGGGGTGAGCAACCGAAGCGGTTGACGAGATGTCGACATCCTCGAAGCCGACACGCGCATCAATTTCGAATACGTCGAGCATTCGCGTAGTATCTACCACTGGAAGCTCGCGCAGCTCAATCATTGCGCGCATAGAGTTCGACACGAGGTTATATCCCTCAATCTTATGCCACTCGCCATCGTTGCCGTAGTAGCGCACCTCGATAATCTCACGAATAGGCGCTGTGGGCAACTCTATTACGCGGCTATCGATCTTGTCGAACGAGATTGTCACGAGCGAGTCTACGAGTATGCGATTTGTGTATGTCTCGGCCGCCGATATAGCGTTAAGTACACACGCCTGAGCATTCTTATAGAGCTCATCGTCAGCCTCCACCACACGGAGGTGGTTGGCGAGGATATCGCCAATCACCTGGGTGGGAAAGCTACGCTCAAGGATGTTGATCATAGCGCACTACAGATTAGGCCTTCGCCATCGCGAGTGCCGCGATAGGCTCAATCTTACCATCCTCATACATGAGGCGACCATCACCAGTCACGAAGGCCTGCATACCTACGCAACCCTGCTCGCGATACTTCGATTCGTCGTAAGTAGCAACCTCAATACCGCGCACGATGCGGGCCTTGTAAGCCTTCATGTCGCCGAAGAGGATGACATTCGCCTGCGCAGCAATCTCGGGCATAGCGTCGTCGATAACTACGGGGTGACCAAACAACTTGTCGGGTACGCCTGCTGCCATGCTCTCAATGTAGAGAGGACGACCATTCTTGTCAACCAACCCAACGAGAGCTGTCTTAGTTGCAGAAGACATCACGAACGACGCGCGACCAATCTGATTGAAGGGCGCCTTAACCTTAGCCATCACGTTGACGATATCATTGTAAGCGATAGCGTTTGTTGCAGTGGCAGTTGCAGCCTTTACTGTGCCGATAATCGCCTTGAAATCGTTGGTGTTGTCGCCTGTCGAGATAATCTTCGAAGAAAGACCAGCGCCGATGAGCTCAGTGAAGAGCTGCACGAGAGCTGCGCGAGCATCTACGCCACCTGCAAGAAGCAATGTGCGAGATACAGGAATAGTTGGCAACTTGAAGTCGTTTGCTGTGAGCTGGAGGCCCTTCCACTGCGCCTCACCCTCTGACGAGCTAGAGCCGATAGTAACCTTCTGCAATGTCATCGAAGAGATGATGTATGGGAAGGTCATAGTCGCAGAGTCGTCAGTGTACTTTAGGTCGATAGCCGAGAGGATGCCGTAAGAGCCCTGCAAACCAATGAGCACATCCTGCTGGATAGAGTTGGGGACGATAACGCCCGAGTTGCTCATGGTGAGTGCTGTACGCTCCTCAGCTGTGAGCTCCTTGTTAGCCACATACTTCATGAACGCACGCTCCTCGAGCTCTGCGTTGTTGTCAGCCTTGCGCTCTGCAACCTTTGCAGATGCGTTGCGCTTGTCCTCGGCCTCCATGGCCTCAAACACGCGAAGATCTGCGTCGATACCATCACGCTCCTCGACCAACTTGTTGAATGCCTCGCGCTCCTCTGCTGTGAGAGATGCGTCGCTACGCTGCTCAGCAGCTGTAGTAAGCGCCTTCATCTGTGCGACAACAGCCGCACGGCGCTCGTTGAGTTCTTTGATTTTTGTCATATTCTACTACTATAAAGGTTAGATTTCTGCTATTGCTTTGGCGAGTTCTAAACTCATGCCTGTTGCCTTTGGTGCTGGACGCTGCGCATCACGCATCGCGCTCACCATTGCGCGCTCGTCGATGCCTACTGATGTCGTAGGATAGGCCCCACGCATCACGATTGAGAGATCGGCAAGCTTATCCACTGCGAGGATGCGTCGCTCGTCCATCTTCTTATCGCCGAAGCCTACGTCGTAGCGCCACTCATCGGCCTTAACCCAAAAGGCAAATGAGCACTCGCTGATATCGCCACGCTCGATGAGCTGCGCGATGTCTCGGCCTACTGTTGTGTCGGGTACTGCGAAACGGAACTTCACACCCACATCATCGACAGTAATCTCCAGCGTGCCCTCGCCGTTGCGTGAGCGTGCGAGTACATCGCCAGCGTTGTGCGAATGGTCCACTACCATCACGACGTCGCTCATGTCAGTATTGGCGAATGCGTTGCGCGAGATAATCTCTACCCACTCGTCGTAGAAGCTACGCGAGTACTGCTCGAATACTACGGCATAGCCACTGATGTAGCGCTGGGTGCTACCATCCTCGCGGAGTTCCTGCTCCATGCGAAGCTCAGGCGCAGAGTTTAGTCGGCGTAGCTCGACATTATTCAATGCGTTTGTCATTTGTTGTTACAGTTAAGTTTTTATCGTTAACGGCCAAGTTCACAGGCACAAAGTAGCGGTCGCCACCCTCGTATGGCTCGAGGTCCTCCATCTCGCGTATCTCGTTGGGGGAGTACACGCCGATGCCGAACATCTTGTTGTATATCTCCATCTGCTCGTCTATTGATGTGCGCAGGAGGCCTTTGAAGTTAACATCGATATAGTGCGTGTCTTGCTCGACCTCCAAAAACAACTTTTGCGCGAGCTCCTCCTCGAACTTTACGAGGATAGGGCGCAAGCAATCTTTGTAATATTCAAGGTTTGCCTGCTTGTTGTTTGAGTAGGTGCCGCGCGTCCAGTCACCGACCTTGTGGCAGGGCACTCTATAGCACGCCGCAATCTCATCTATGAGCTGCAACTTCGTTGGCACATATTGTGCACTCTCGGGCGTGATGGTCATGGTCTGCACCTTGGTACCACCCTCTAAGATAAGAGGTTTCGTGCCGTCGCTGTTAACCCTCTCCCACGCCTTGCTGAGCTGCGCTTTCACGCGCTGGTATGCCTCTTCGGGCAATATGCCATCGAGGCTAAACACCGCCGCCGAGCGTAGATCGTTTTTGTATAGTTTCTTGCTGAACTTTGTCGCGTTGATGAAGTTCTCGATGAGATCCTGGTGCATGCGCACGGGGCTCTTGCCCTCAATGCCGTCAGGCGCATAACCCTTGATGTGAACCATGTCACGCGATGGCACAAGCTCCGACATATCCACCACGCTGTAGTAGACATCATGCTCGCCCGCGATAGGCTTTACGCTCCTGGGGTCGAGTAGGTCGAGGCGCGTAGCATAGCCGCGCTTATCTCGCTCTCGCACGATAGCATAGGCGTTGCCGTAGAGTTCAAGCGATGCGATGAGAGCGCAACGGAAGTCGATGCCATTCATGTAGGGATTTGGGCGGCGCATGAGGCGCGCCACAGGGTGATTATTCTGTACCTTGCCCTTGCCACTCTCGGTGCGGGTCTTAATGTGGAGAGGAAGCGTGCCAATATCATCGGAGATGATGCGCACACAGGCATAGATGGTGCCCACGCGCATAGCATCCTCCTCACTCAACGTGGAGCGCGTACCATCGTGCCCCTCGGTGAAGAATACTGGCATCTGCTGACGGCCGAATAAGCGGCCTATGAAGTTGGAAAAAATACCCATTTTGTCTTTTCTTTGAGAGCAAAGTAAAAATTAGTTTGCGACAAAATGTGTAACCCAGGGGTACATTTTTCAATCCGAGCGCATCTTTACGCACTTATGCGCTTTTGTGTGATGTCGCAGCAGTGTTTTTTTTGCACCTTTTGCAAAAATATTTTGATTTCTGCTTGCATAATTCAAAATAATATCGTATCTTTGTATCAAGAAAAATAACTTAAAAACACTACAACTATGAAGAAGTACATGATTACCGCAGCTTGCAATCCTTACAACGCACGCACACACTACAATGGTCAGCGCGTTCTCCGCTATGACATGACTACTCCTATTAAGTGGGTGATGGAAGATGCCTATGGCGATGGTTTGACACTTGAACAGGCACAGGATATCCTTGATAGCTACGCTAACCAGTTGAGCGATGACACATCATACATCGATGATGAGTGGTTGGCGCAGATGGTCGCAGAGGCAAAGGAGTATGACGAGGTAGACCTTGATACCTCATGGTATAAGGGTGCAGGTTGGTACTGCAACGAGTATCTCGTGTATCAGCGTGGCGATGAGAGCCTACGAGATGATGTGATGCTTTATTGGATAGAGGAGATGAAATAATGGAGAATTGCAATAATCATGGAGGCAAGCGCGAGGGTGCAGGTCGCAAGGCAAAACCACCACGCGAGGTGCTTTATGTCAGAGTCGCCGAGGGTACTGTGGCAAAACTCCGCGAGATTGCTAAGCAGCGCGAATGTGCTGTTAGCGACGTTATTGAAACGTTTTTAAATAAAAAAGACTAAATATGAAAGACATACTCCACAACCTCGCAGACATTATGAGCCGCGCCGCACGAGCTCATAATGAACTTACAATGTTACAGCATGATGCGAAGCGACTGATGCGTCGTATCGAGATGGAGGAAGCAGCTAAGATAAAGGTAGATATTCCTCCTTCGCAAATGTTTGACGAAATACGAGCAAAGTGTAACGACCCTATACATCTTGAGAATTCATGTGGACGCTCAACCATATCACTTGGCATGATAACCGTGCATGGAGAGGATGCAGAAGAGGCCGTAACGAAACTTTACAAACTCATCAAATATCGTGAACTAACTTGGGAGAAATAGCGGGGCATAAGCCTCGCTATTTCTTTTTCTTTCGAAAGAATTTCGAGTAGTTATTGCGAAAGCTCTCGTATGAGCTGTAGCGAGGCTTGCCCATGAGCTCGGCATACTGACTCTCTGTGTGCTCATACGCCTCCTTGCACGTTGCGAAGTAGGCGCGGTTGCGAAGGTAGCGAGTCATAAAACCCGCGGTGCCATCGAGGAAATCTCGGTCGGATGCATTAATATTCGTCATTGTCGTAGTCGTATAGGTTATCACCCTCGGTTGTATCATCGTCATCGTCGAAGCCGAGGATGCCTCGACGCTCGTATATATGTTGTTCGGTTACCTTATCACTCATCGACTGACCCAGCGCCATGATGGCTGCGACAATACCGTCTATCTTCTCGCTCGACTTCTTCTTATCGGGTCTGCGGTTGCCGTTCACATCCTCGCGGATAACGACATTCGAGAGCATCCATCGGGCCACTGGGTTGTCGTAGTGGTCCACAATGCCGAGGCCCACGATGCGCTCAAATTCTTTTGTCGGCATAGCATAGTTGGAAATCGTCTGCGTGAAGGGCTGCATGTTTGCACCCTGCTCTACGAGCTTCGGCACGATGGTTGACGAGTTCCATGGGTCGTAGGCGATAGCGGTGATGTCGTATATCTCCGAAAGCTCGGCAATATCGCGGATGATATAGTCGTAGTCGGTAACGTTGCCAGGCGTCACTGTTATCAGGTCGTTGCGCACCCATGCCTCGATGTTGGCGTTCTCGCGCTGCATCTCCGCGCGATTGCGGTATTTATCCTCGGGGATGTAGAAGCGCCATAAGAACTGGTAACGCCCGCCGATGTTGAAGACGAGACACAACGAGGTGTAGTCGTTGACGGCCGCAAGGTCGAGCGCTGCCACGCACTTCTGCCCCGCGAGGGCCTCCATCGGCACAATGCTCTTAATACCGCTCCATGCAGCATCAGGAATCCACACAGTCGGCGCGTCCATCCACACATTGAAGCTCTTGGTCATAATGTTGGCTATCTTCGATGGCTCACGCTTCATCTTGTCGTATTGATCGCGTAGCCACTCCTCGGAGAGAGAGATGCCATAGCATGGGTTGGCCTTTATCCACGTTGTCGGGTTGTCAACCTCCTCGATGTCGTCGAGCGTGTAGATAATCGCGAAGTTGCGGTCGGCATCAATCGAGCCATCCAGCACCTGGGTCATAGTCTTGCGATAGGCAAAGCATGGCACCGATGTGTCGAGACCCGCCGTCGTAATAATAAGCATCAGCGGCTGCTGGCGTGCACCCATAGACGTCTGCATAACGTCGTACACTTCATCGGTGCGATGCGCGTGGTACTCGTCAACAATCACGCCATGCGAGTGACAACCATCGAGGTTGCGGGCATCTGACGATAGCGGCTTATAAGTGCAGCCGAGTGGTTCATAAGCAATCGCATCACGGGTCACCACGGCGTAACTCTTTAGATCACTAAAGCGCACCATGTCCTGAGCATAGCGGAAGCAGATGCGCGCCTGGTCGCGCGTAGTCGCCACCGAGTAAACCTCGGCACCCATCTCTTTGTCGGCAAATTCAAGGTATAGAGCAATACCCGCCGCGAGTGTAGACTTGCCATTCTTACGCGCGAGCTCGATGTATGCCTCGGTGTATCTTCGCGTCATAGTGCCCGCCATCAACCAACCAAACACATTCCACACAATAAAGCACTGCCAGGGCTCGAGCTTAAGGTACTCGCCTGCCCACTTACCTTTAACGTGACGAAGGCGCTCGATAAAGTTGATGGCGCGCTCAGCGTGTTGACGCGAGAATACCCACCCCTTATCGAGAGCCTGGTCAAGGTCGCGATAGTAACGCTCGACTGCCTGCTTCACCCAGTGACAGGCTACTATCTTACCACTGCGCACATCTTCGGCATATTGCTCGGCGCGGTGTTTCGTATCTCTCTTAGCCATTTATCAGCATTTGAAAATCGTCCTTCTTCTCCTCTTCCTTTGCGATTGCCTGTAGGCGCATACGGCTTACGGGCGACCAACCAAATTGCGAGCCGAGTGCATTCACCGTGGCAATCTTACGCGCCACGACTTTTTCCTTGGGGTTTATTTTTACCTCGCTTCCGTTTTTTGTCTCTACGGTCTGAACGTACCCCTCATCTTTGAGTTCTGCCGCTAGGCGTAACAGCTCAGAGTACTCCCAGGCATAGATAGCGAGAGCATCGGCGTCGATTTCTGAGAGGATGCCCATTGCGAAGCATTGACGCACTTTAAGTTCGTAAATCTTTTTTGCCTCGCCTTTAAGATGCGCGGGGACCTTAACGTCGAGCAGTTCGACGGTCTGGCCTACGTCTCCACGCTTGCGAGACTTGCGCTCGGTGCCTCTAACTTGCTTAACTTTATCTGGCAAAGGGTTGCGTCCCATGTTCTTAAAATTTGAGAATTTTGGCTGTGTGTGCAAAAGACTGAGGGGGGCGATTGGCAGCCGCTTCCGCAAAACTTTTTCGACCCCTACCCCCTGACAGCCTCAATCGCTTTGATTATCAATCTGTTGCGATAGGGTGCGTTTTGAGGTTGTCGCTCTTGCACTTCTTTTGGTTTTACAATATAAAACTATACTCTATATACAAACTAAGTAATTATTTAGTCATTCGGCATTATTCCCTGCCTTTTTAGCACAATAACCATATCGTAGAGCGCATTAATAAGCTCAACATCATAGGTAGCGCAGAGCGTGACATCAAAGTCATCCATGTATCGAACTCGCCACATGCAGGCGTCTGTGTCCATGCTTAAATGATAATGACAACTATCATCATGGCTGGTGCATATCGCCTCAGGTAGCATCTCAATCAACTCGCCAATGGAGAATGTACGTCCTAATTCATCATTGCCAACCTCAAAAGGTATGCGTGTGCTCGGCTCAAGCCCCAGCTCAATCAGCTTGGCGGTCTGCTCTGGTGTTGTGTATTGTTTCATAACTACTCTAATTCTTTCCAATGTTTTAAGGATTGGAATGTTTTACAAACTCTTGCTCTATCCTTTCGTTGTACTAATCGTTGTCTGCTTCGTCGAGCATAACCCCTATGCTCTTTGCCTATTGTTCTTCGCTGTGGTAGGCGCGCCCTCCTTGACGATGTGCGTAGCCACATAGAGTTAAGTAGTTCGCCAAAGAACGACATGGTAGTTGCGAGGTTGTCGAAAGCATTACCCGATGCAAAGCCTATCGAGCATTTGGTGTAATCCGTTGCCATAATACTTAACTTATAAGTCCACTCCTTTATCCTTTGCCAACTTTTCAATATACTTCTTTGCAAACTCCACCAACCCATCTGCAGGATTAGGTCGTACATTGGGTAACTCTACATTCTTCAAGATGAAGTCGTACAGCTCTTTGGCTGCTTCGAGGTCAGCTTTTCGCCCGCCCATTGATGCGCTCGCTGTAAACTCGATTGCGAACTGAAGAGCCTCGGCTTTGCTGTTGAAACTTCTCATTGTAGGCATAGGAAAGCCCATAAGTGCATTGTTGAATTCCATAATTTTATGTATTAAAGGTTTATTTCTTTGTCTACCCCCGCAAGCCTCAAGGCGTGCTGGAGCTGGTGAACTGAATGTATAATCCCGTTGAATAATTCCTCGGAGGGTAACTCCTCGTCATATATTAGCACTCGCCACCAATCAACATCGGTGTATGTTCTCGCCATAATAAAGTGATTAGAGAGGACTATTAGTTCCGGGTTGTCATCATCTCGCTCGTGTCTAAACAACCCATTCTTCTCCAGCATCTCTGCCGTGATGGGGATGGGCTCTAAATAGTCAATATACGCACACCCACAGCTGATGCCTTGATATGTAAGTGCTGCCTCGTGTGGATAGCCCTCTGCTGCCATATATATAGAAGCGATAGAGTATTCTTTCCCCTTGTATCTCACCCAATCGCCTACCGATAGGTCGCTAATCTTTAGTGTTGCCATAGTTATTTTGCTTCTAAAATTGGTAAATTAGCCTCAGTAGGGATATATATTACTTTGTCTGCTGCGTTGTTTTGCTGGCGCACCCACAGATATTGGATGTATGTAGGTGTGATAGCTCCATTCTCAATAGCGATAGCTTCTGCAGCACCCTTAGCGCGCTCCACCTCTGCCTGAGCATTCAGTCTCTCAGCTTCGAGGTTAGCCTTAGCCTCCTCAATCTTAATTTGTCTATTCTGCTCTGCTTTTGCGAACTCTGCTCTACCCGACATCTCCTGCTGCCATACGGCATAGCGCGGGCATCCCCACATAGGTAACCCAATCAATACTGCAACCGTTGGTACAAGAAGATAGTAGAAGCCACTATGCACAGTTGTCTCCGACGAATAATCATTTTTTGTTTTAGTAATTAGTTTCATAGTTCTTTTGTTTTTAATGTTGTTGCGGTTGTTGTTGGTTGAGTATTCGTGTTACGCGGTCAATCTCTGCGTCGACCTTGTTCTCATAATCGAAAGCGAGTTGTATATCTTCATATTTCACCGTCACGCCTGCGAGCTTCTGCGCGGCTCGCATGCGCACTACTAACTCATAAAATTCTCGGGCGTTCATTAGAATAGTGTTAACATGGTTAGAATAGATTGGGCTGAATCATCCTCAATACTTTCTCCGTTGCATCTTTGTAGAAATCCTTTTTAATCTCAAAGCCGTATGCCTTACGACCACAACGAGCTGCAGCCAATAAGGTGCTACCACTACCCGCGCAAGGGTCTATGACCACATCGCCTTTATCAGTAAATAACTCAATTAGATATTGCAACAAGGGTACGCTCTTTTGCGTGGGATGTATCTTGATAGTCTCCGTATCTCTTGGATATGGAATGTTATTGAATACCATACGCCCGCCATTATTAAACTTAGGCAGTCGGTTTCGATAGAGCAATATCGCATACTCCGTATTGCCTACTACGCGCATATTAGCCTTGAGCACCTGTGGGCTGTAATTCTTGTGAAATTGAAGTGGGATATACTTATTAAACCCATATTTTGCGCCATACTCTATAACCTGCATCTGCTGCTCAAAGGCACAGAAAACAATCATACACGATGCGCCTCCCGACTTCTTACCTGTATTACCGATGTCTTTACCCTCGCTGTTGTCCTTTGGCTCGGGTCGCAGCATTTTCGAACAGAAGTGCATAAACTCGGCAATCTTGAAATTGTGGTCTGTATCGAAAAACGCTTTGCCCGCAAGTTCGCTCTCTCCATTCTTATTATCACCCCCATTGTACCACATAGGGTTGCTTCCATACGCATCATCGCCTACATTGTATGGTATATCGGCAATTACAAGCTGCGCCTTGGGGATGCCATAGACCTTGTAATTCTGGAAGTGGTCGTTGAACAATTCTATATCTTTCATAATATCATATCGCCTACCTATTATCGCCCTCGCCAATAATCACATTACGCATAGCCCTATCGCGGAGCTTTGCCAGGTTACGCTGGGCGATCGCTTCAGCATCCCAGCCCATAACCTTGTATAATCCCATCAACTGCCATAACATGTCGCCACCCTCATCTTTGAGAGCATCAACCACCTCAGCTGGTACCCCTCGCTTGAAATAGAGCACACCATCGTCGATAAATATCTCACCTTTTCGAATGTGCTTTGCCACTTTACCCATGAACTCGCCCACCTCGCCCATGAGGTTGAGTGCCATGTAGGAGAAGTTATCGCATGACGGCATACATGTCGTCATAGCTTGCTTTTGGTATTCATTCAGTTCCATCGTTAGTTGTTATTAAGATTTAATGCTTTCTCTATGTGCTTTGCTGGCGAATGTCGTATGAGTAGCTGCGATTGCATCTGCGCGACATACAACCTCGTCGTATTCGTTGATGTGTGTCCCAGGACATCACGCACGGTCTCCATCTCCACGCCCGCCGACAATAGTAGGCAGGCACATGTATGGCGTAGCGAGTGCGCTGTGATGCGTTTATCATTGATGCCTATTGCGCGGAGCCTGTCGTGGACCATCTCGCTAACCGTTGTGCGACGCAGCCTCTCGCCTCTGACCGAGATAAAGAGAGGCTCGTCGAGCGACTGCACCTCGCGCTCACTCATGTAGTCGCCAAGCAGATCCTCAATGTATGGCGTGAGGGCCACGGCTTCGCTTTTATCATGGCGACCCTTGCGCTGAATCTTCACCACGCGGGTCTCGTACGCCTCGGTAATGTCGGAAATATTGATGCGCTCCACCTCACATGTGCGCAACCCCAGTAGCAGCATCATGGCCAGCATGAGCTTGTCGCGCTTGCCGACGAGCATACGAGTGTCAACACTCTCGAGTAGTCGGATAGCATCCTCGCGTGATAGCGCCATCT
>ERZ808034.11-NODE-11-length-27795-cov-4.654015_pt1 | contig 27795 bp, 45 predicted proteins | sample MGYA00380188_ERZ808034 | MGnify/ENA primary metagenome ERZ808034 (study PRJEB31490, sample SAMN06133380) | cow dung metagenome | isolation source: M12 | host: cow | place: China: Chengdu | collected 2015-05 ...
CTTTAGAATTGCACAAACCACCGTTGAGATGGTTAGAGATGGATAGAAACGGGACCACAATGGCCGGAGACAATTGGATTTACACGTATTATCAGGGTATCAAGGACGGGACTTATACCGTAGGCAAGTGGGTCACGCTGGTATACGAGCGAATAATCAAAGACCTCGAGGAGAAGCGGTACTTTTTCGACCAGAAGAAGGCAAACGACGCAATAGAATGGGTTGAGAGCCATTGTTTTCACACCGAAGGACCTATGGCACCTAACTATATCGAGTTAGAGGTGTGGCAGAAGGCGATGTTCTCGTGTATTTACGGGCTCGTCGATGCAGAGGGACACAGACAGTTCCGGGAAGTCGTTCTGCTCGTTGGTAGGAAGAATGGTAAAACAAAGATAGCCTCTTCATTAGCCAACTACACGTTCCGGCTCGAGGGCGGCTTTGGTTCGAGGGTGTTTTGTATAGCACCGAAGCTCGACCAGGCGGATCTCGTATATAACGACATCTGGATGATGACTACGCTTGATCCTGAATGGCAAGAGCTGAGAGAGGAAGTCAAAGAGCTCGATGCTCAGCACCGTAAGATCCGTGATGATTCGATGCTGGCGAGGCACCGTCAGTCGGATCTATCTATTCCCGGGACAAACAGCACCGTCAAGAAGATAGCGTTCTCGGCAAAGAAGTCGGACGGTTTCAATCCGAGTCTCGCTATCTGTGACGAGGTTGCTGCGTGGGCCGGTGACGCTGGTCTGAAACAATACGAGGTAATGAAGTCGGGAATGGGTGCGAGACCAGAAGGGATTCTGCTCAGCTGCACCACTGCCGGCTACATATCAGATGGAATATTCGACGAGTTGATAAAGAGGTCGACTCGTTTTTTATTAGGCGACTCGAAAGAGTCTAAGCTGCTGCCGTTCCTGTACATGATCGATGATATCGATAAGTGGAACGACATCAATGAGCTGCGGAAGGCGAATCCGAACTTAGGCGTCTCGGTAACTGTCGACTATATGCTCGAAGAGATAGCCATCGCGGAGGGTTCGCTCTCTAAGAAGGCCGAGTTCATGTGTAAGTACTGCAACATCAAACAGAACTCGAGTCTTGCATGGCTCCCGGCCACATCAGTACAGGCCATATGTGGTCCGGCAATAGATATGGCTCAGCTGCGCGGATCTTATTGCGTGGCGGGGCTCGACCTGTCACAGACCACAGATTTGACGTGTGCGTGTGCGGTCATCGAGAAGGACGGAAGGCTGAATGTTCTGGCTCACTTCTGGATGCCGGCGGAGAAGATAGACGAAGCGACTGAGAGAGATGCGGTCCCGTACTGGACTTATGTGAAGCGCGGGTTCCTGTCTCTGAGCGGTGACAACTTCGTGGACTATCACGACTGTGAGAAATGGTTCACTGACATGGTAAGTATATACGAACTGTATCCGCTGAAGGTCGGATATGACCGCTATTCTGCACAATATCTCGTTCAGGATATGCAGAACGCTGGGTTCCAGATGGACTCCGTTTATCAGGGAGACAATCTGTGGCCTGTTCTACAAGAGATGGAGGGACTCATTAAAGACGGGCATCTTTACATCGGAGACAACGACCTCCTGAAGATGCACCTCGTAAACGCTGCGGTCAAAATCAGCACCGAACGTGGCCGTGGCAGATTAGTAAAAGTACATCCAACAGCGAGAATCGACGGAGTGGCCGCTCTGGCGGATGCGCTGTGTGTGCGTCAGAAGTGGTTCGGTGAGATCGGCGCACAATTAAGAAACTAACAGGAGATAACTATATGGGGCTGTTTGATTGGATCTTCAGGCCAGACGATGCGAAGAAGTCAGAAGCGGCATTAAAAGACGCATACACGATGTTCCGCACTCTAACGGCATACAGGCCAGTGTTCACAAGCTGGGGCGGTGCTATCTATGAGAGCGAGATCGTCCGGGCCGCAATCGACGCAAGAGCGAGACATATTTCAAAGTTAAAAGTGGAGCTGATAGGTTCGGCAAATCCTTCACTTCAGTCGAAGCTGAGACAAGGACCGAACCAGTGGCAGACATGGTCACAGTTCCTTTACAGAGTCAGCACGATACTGGACATAAACAACACGGCGTTTATTGTCCCGGTGTTCGATGAGAGGATGATAATCACGGGCGTGTATCCGATACTCCCTCATCGCTGCTCACTGCTGGAATACGATGGCGAGTTGTGGCTCCGTTATCAGTTCAGTCATGGTGAGATAGCAGCGGTCGAGTTCCGGAAGTGTGCAGTCCTGACGAAGCACCAGTACAAGAGCGACTTCTTCGGTGATCCTAACTCAGCCATCAACGAAACGATGAAGCTGATACACATCCAGAACGAAGGCATCGAGGAAGCGGTCAAGAACACATCGACATTCCGTTTCATGGCTCAGCTGTCAAACTTTGCCAAGCCGGAGGACCTCGCACTGGAGCGTAAGAGATTCACAAGAGAGAACCTTGCGACTGATTCCGAAGCGGGCGGGTTCCTGTTGTTCCCGAACACTTATAAGGACATCAAGCAGATAGATGTCAAACCGTACACGGTAGATCCTGACCAGATGAAGGCAATCAGGGAGAACGTGTACAACTACTTCGGTGTTAATGAGGATGTCCTTCAGAACAAAGCGTATGGTGATGCATGGTCAGCCTTCTATGAGGGCGCGATAGAACCGTTTGCCATCCAGTTCAGTGAGGCGATGTCAAAGGCTCTGTTCTCGGAGCGAGAGAGAGCACAAGGTTCTCAGCTTATGCTGACAGCTAACAGGCTCCAGTACATGACAAACAGTGACAAGCTAAATGTGACCGCGCAGCTTTTGGACCGCGGTCTTTTTAGTATAAACGAGGCCCGTGAGATTTGGAACTTAGCTCCGGTCGAGAACGGGGACACAAGAGTTATCAGGGGCGAGTACTACTCAGCTGATGACAAACTGACACCAACGGAGGACGTTGATGAGCTATAGCGTTTACAAGCACACAACTCCGAGCGGTAAGGTTTACATCGGAATCACATCGAAGCCAGTCGAAGAGCGATGGCTGAACGGAAGAGGATACGCAAGAAACGAGCACTTCTGGAACGCTATCAAGAAATATGGATGGGATAATATCGAGCATCGCGTTCTTGTATCTGGGCTTTCAAAGGAAGAGGCTTCAGAGGTCGAGAAGATGTATATCGCCTTATATCGCTCACACGAAATCAAACACGGGTACAACCTGACCGAGGGTGGCGAGATGGGAATCGTCCACACGATGGAATCGAGGCGTAAGCTGTCCGAGTCAAAGAAAGGGCAAAGATACAACATCGGAGTTCCGTTTACAGAGGAGCGTAAAAGGCATTTGAGCGAGAATCACGCTGACGTAAGCGGTGAAAAGAATCCGATGTACGGCAAGAAAAAACCAGCTGAAGAGATAGCACGAAGGCAGTCGCATCGTGTTTATAAATACGGAAGCGAAAATCTATGCGCGAGGCCGATTCTCCAACTCGACATGGACGGAAACATCGTTAAGCGATGGGGCTCAATTATAGAAGCGGCAGAAGTCTATTGCAGAACATCTATAAAGGACTGTCTGCGAGGTAAGTATAAACAGCACAAAGGCTACCAATGGAGGTATGCAAATGAAAACGAATAGAGAATACAGAAGCATGGAACTGAGACTCCTTCCGCAAGAGGGAGAGGAAAAGAGCTTCATGGTCGAAGGATATGCGTCAACGTATGAGCCTTATGTGCTCCTGACGATTGACGGTACGGACTACTCGGAGCGCATCGAGCCGACGGCGTTCGAGGGAGCGGATCTCACCGATGTAGTTTTCAGGGTAGACCATGAGGGGCCTGTGTATGCACGTTCTTCAGCCGGAACAGTAAACGTCTGGGCTGACGAGCACGGTCTTGCACAGCGTACTGATTTGAGTAAAACGCAGAGAGCAAGAGAGCTGTTCGCTGATATCGAGGCGGGCAACTATCCTCAGATGTCCTTTGCTTTTACGGTTGCCGATGAGCACTATGATAAGGCAACACATACAAGGGTTATCGAGAGAATAGCAAAGGTATTCGACGTCAGTGCCGTTAGTTTCCCGGCTAACCCTACAACAGAATTGAGTGTAGCGACTCGTGACTACTTCAACGGAGTGATTGAGGCAGAGAAGGCGGAGCGACTGGAGCGAGAAGCGCTGGAACTCAGAAGGAAGAAATTGCTTTTGATGGCAAAATTAAACGGAGGTCAGTAATGACAAGAGAAGAAATCATGGTTCTCGATGCAGAGCAGATTGACGCTCGTTCCGCAGAGCTCGCTTCCGAAATCGAGGTCGCTGAGACTAATGAGGCGATGGACGCTATTCAGGCCGAGATGGAAGCAATCGAGGAACGCAAAGCAGTAATCAAGCTCGAAGTCGAGCAGAGGAAGGCTGACATGGCTGCTGTCATTCAGGGACACGGCGATGTAGTCGAAGAAGTTAAAGACGAAAGGAAAGTCACAACAATGGAAGTAAGAAACACACCTGAGTACATCAATGCGTACGCAGAGTACATCAAGAGCGGAAACGACATGGAGTGCAGAAAGCTGACAAGCGAGAACGACACAACTCCAAACGGAACCGGCACTGTAGCAGTTCCTGAGTTCGTTTATGACATCGTTAAGACCGCATGGGAGAGAGAAGGCATCATGTCCCTCGTCCGCAAGAGCTACCTGAGAGGAAACCTCAAGGTTCAGTTCGAGATCAGCGGCGGAGAGGCTTCAATTCACGCTGAAGGCGGCGAGGCAGTAAGCGAAGAGGCACTGGTTCTCGGAATCGTTGAACTCGTACCACAGAGCATCAAGAAGTGGATCTCCATCTCTGACGAGGTATATGACCTCAGAGGCGAGGAGTTCCTGAGATACATCTACGATGAGCTGACATACAGAATCGCTAAGAAGGCGGCTGACACACTCATCGGTAAGATCGAGGCTTGCGGAACAGTTTCGACAACAACTTGCCCGGGAGTTCCTAAACTTCAGGCAGCAAGCCCAGCACTCGGAACAGTCGCAGCTGCTATGGCTCTCCTGAGCGACGAGGCAGCAAATCCTGTAGTTATCATGAACAAGGCTACATGGGGCGCATTCAAGGCTGTTGAATATGCTGGCAGCTTCCCGGTTGATCCGTTCGAAGGTCTCCCAGTTATCTTCAACAACAAAATCAAGTCGTCTGCTGCTGCTACAACCGGCGAGACATACGCAATCGTTGGTGACCTCGGACATGGCGCACTCGCTAACTTCCCTAACGGTGACGGAATCGACTTCAAGTTCGATGAACTCAGCAAGAAGAAAGAGGATCTCATCGAGGTTCTTGGCCGCGAGTACGTTGCTCTGGGCGTTGTAGCTCCGGACGCATTCGTTAAGATCACGAAGTAATTCGAGTATCAGCAAATTAGGAGGTGACTGATATGAGAAAAATCCTGATCGCGGTGCCGTGTATGGACCAGCTTCCGGCACAGTTCGCGCATTCACTGGCAACGTTAACGTCATACGGAATCGAGGACACACAGATATCAATCTGGTTCAACCTCGGCTCTTTGATTTATACCAGCCGTGACCAGATAGCAAAGAAGGCTCTGCTCGATGAAGCGGACCTTGTTATGTGGTTCGATTCGGACATGGTATTCAATCCTGACACGCTGAAAAAGATGCTCAAACATATCGACGATGGAGCCGATATGGTAACGGGCATCTACTACAGACGGACACAGCCGTTCTCGGCGGTCCTGTTTGACAAGATGGACCTGAACGAAGAAGGCACCGCTTTCGAATGGACGGAGTTCGATGCGATACCGTCAGAGCCGTTCGAGGTCGGTGCTTGCGGTTTCGGGTGCGTCCTGATGAAGACGGAGATATTTGTTGCTGTGTTCAGCAAGTTCGGGCAGATGTTCACACCAATAGCAAACTGCGGTGAGGACATCGCGTTCTGTTGGAGGGCGAGGCAGTGCGGATACAAGATACTCGCGGACCCTGCTGTCGCTCTCGGGCACGTCGGGCACACGGTCATCACAAAGGAATTTTTCGATAATTATCAGTTAACTCTGAAGGCAAAAGCGGAGCGGGGCGAATAACCCCGCTCCTGTTGTGAGGTAATTATGGCTACACTGGACAAGGTGAAAATGGGGCTGCGTATAACTACTACGGCCTACGATGAAGAACTCGCGGATCTGATCACAGCGGCACAGACGGATATGGGCATTGCGGGCGTTGTGGTTCCGTCAACTCTTGATGAGATCGTGACAAAAGCAATCATCACATACTGCAAAATGTCGTTCGGTCTGCCTGAAGATTATGACAGGCTCAAGAGGTCATACGATGAGCAGAAGGCTCAGCTCGTAACAGCCACAGGTTACACCGATTGGTTGGAGGCGTAAGATGTATGACTCTATTGCAACGCTGAAGGGCGAACCGATAATCACATATGACGAATACGGCAACGAGGTCATCACTTATACCGATAACGAGGTGTATGTGAGCCCTCGCGGCGTATTCAATTCGGAGTTCTACAATGCGGCTCAGGCGGGGCTTCATCCGTCCGTAACATTCGTGATAACGAACAAAGCGGATTACAATGGCGAGCGTCTCATTGAATGGGAGGGCAAGTCATACAACGTAATACGCACCGACTGGAACGCACAGCGTGACAGCATCAGCCTTATTTGTGAGGAGCGTGTTCATAATGGCTAAGGGTTTAGTAGCTCAGATCAATGACATTCTCGATGACATCCACACCGTGCTCCAAGACGATTACGAGGGTGCGGCAAAAGAAATAAGCCGAGAATGTGTGCAGAGACTGAAGGCGGTCAAGTGGAAAACGAACACCGGCAAGAACTACAGTGCCACATGGACTCTAAAGCGCGACAAGCATAGTGGCGGGCATTTAGGGACATGGATCGTCCACAACAGCAAGAACTATCAGCTGACACACCTGCTTGAAAACGGTCATATCGCCGTAAATAAGCATGGTGTGGTCGGAAGAGCTTCTGCACATAAGCACATTGAGCCTGTTTACGAATGGGCCCAGGAAGAGCTCGTTCATCAGATTGAAATGAAGCTCGAACGAATGTAAAGGACATACCATGAGCATTTATCAGACATTACAGAGCACCGGCCTTCCGTGTGCTTATTCGCATTTCAAGACACATCAGATCCCGCCGTATATCGTGTATATCGGCAACGGGCAGAACGTCATGGAGGCAGATAATACACATTACTGGAGGCGAAACCAGTATCAGGTCGAATATTACTTCACAACTAAAAACGAACAGAACGAAGCCAGCATTGAGGACGCACTTCTCGGAGCTGGCTATTTATATGACAAATCCGAAGACATCTACATCGAGGATCAGGGTGTGTTCGTGATTTATTACACAATTTAAGGAGAACGAGAATGGCAAATAAAGTCGAATTTGGTATCTCGAATCTGTACGTCGGAACTTATTCGGTAGGCACGACCGGCACTGTTACGATGGGCACACCATACCATCAGGCAGGAGCCATATCATTCAGCCCTGAGGAGCAGAGTGAGGCCAACAACTTCTATGCCGATAACGTGATTTACTGGAGCGGTTACACCGGCGGCACATTCGAGGGTGATCTCGAAGTCGCAAAGTTCGATGACACATTCAAGACCCAGTTCCTCGGATACATCCAGAAGGCATCCGATGGCGGTCTGGCTGTTGTCAAGAACGCAACAAAGCCAAAAGTATATATTGCTTTTCAGGTTGAAGGCGATGCAGAGTCTCGCAGAATCATCATGTACAACTGCTCGCTCGGTGGCATAACAAGAGAATATGCAACAGAAGAGGAGAGCATCGAACCAGCAACGGAAACTGTCGCTGTTACAGTCGCGGGAGATAATAATACGGGCATCTCGATGGTCTCGTACAATCAGGCTACATCGGGATACAGCACACTGTTCACAAATCCTCCGGCTCCGACAACCACTTAATCGAAAACGGGGCGGGGCTATTGGCTCCGCTCCATTTTTTCTATCACTTGGAGGTGAAACATGGAAAAAATAATAAAAATCGGGAAACAGGAAGTCCGGCTCAATAACAATGTAGCTTGGACTATGGAATATAGAGACCAGTTCGGAAAGGATATCCTCCCGGCGATCATGCCGCTGTTCGCTTCGATGCTCGAATCAGCAGCAGCGATTTTTGAGGACAATGACGGAGAGCTGACGGTCGCGGACGTCTTGAGCTCAATCGAAGGCAGAACGATGGAGATCCTACTTCCTTTGTTCCAGGCTGAGTTCGTTGACCTGATAATCAATGTAACATGGTCGATGGCAAAGGCGGCAGACGAGAACATAGAGCCCCCTAAGAAGTGGGTGAGACAGTTTGACTCGTTCCCGGTGGACATCGTGGCGCCGGCAGTCCTCGAATTGGCGCTCAAGGGCTTCATGAGCTCAAAAAACTTGAAGAGGCTGACAAGTCTGAAAAAGAGTCTAAACGTAACAAAGACGAGCCAGCCATCACACTCGACGACATCATCCTCGCAGGACTCGAGCGAGGATTAACGATGTCAGATATCCGCCGGATGCAGCTCGGACAGGTTGTGGACTTCGTAATCGCTTACAACGAGCGTCAGGAAAAAGCTGAGAAGGCAGAGAAAAGAGCTGAGAAGCGCGGAGCAAAACGCAAGGCAACACAGAACGATATAAACGCGTTCTTCGGTTAGAGGATAAAAATTTATGGCGGGTAACATCAAGGGCATAACTATTGAATTTCGTGGGGATACCACTAAACTCGATAAGGCTCTCAGACAAATTAATACTGAAACACGAAACCTCGACAAAGAATTGAGGCTTGTCGATAAGGCTCTTAAGTTTAATCCGACATCAGTAGACCTTTGGAGGCAGAAACAGCAGCTTCTCTCTCAGAAAGTCGCAGAGACAAAAGAGAAGCTGACCCTCCTCAAGAACGAACAGGCTCGGATGGACGCGGCGGGAGTCGACAAAAACTCAGAAGAGTATCGGAAACTTCAGCGCGAGATCATTGAGACCGAGAGCAAGGTCAAGACTTTTGAAGGACAGTTGAAGAAAGTCGGCAATGTAAATCTCAGAGCAACATCAGAGCAGTTCAAAGAGATGGGCAACAAGCTGACTTCTGCGGGTCATGCCATGACAGGACTCTCGACAGCAGCGGCTGCTGTTGTGGCTTCCATTGGCGCGCTCACGGTCAAGTCGGGCAAGTGGGCTGACGACATGAACACAATGTCAAAAGTTTATGGCATCGGCACAAAAGATCTTCAGAAGTATGCGACGGCAGCCGAGCTTGTGGACGTTGATGTCGAGACGATTGCGAAGTCGCATACCAAACTTGAAAAGAGCATGTACTCCGCTAAAGACGGAACCGGCACAGCGGCAGAAGCGTTTGACACTCTTGGGGTCAAGGTCACAGATGCGAACGGGAACCTCCGCAAGGGAGATGACGTGTGGAACGATGCGATCAAGGCTCTTGGCGAGATGGAGAACGAGACTGAACGTGATGCCATCGCTATGCAGTTGATGGGGAAATCCGCTCAGGAACTTAACCCACTTATTGAGGATGGCGGAGAGACCTATAAGAAACTCGCAAAGACACTCAAAAAGTATGACCTTGATTATATTGACGACAAAACGCTCAAGCAGGCAAATAAGTTCAATGACGAAATCGACACGTTAAAGGCAATCGGGCTCGTAACGTTCAGAAAACTTGGAACACAACTCGCAGGGACCCTTGCTCCGGCAATGTCAAAGGTTGTCGGGTGGGCAGGAAAGATTGCTCAATGGCTTTCTAAACTGTCTCCGAGAACTCAGGCCATCATCGCGGGAGTGGCCGGTGCTGTCGCAGTTATTGCTCCGCTTCTGATCGGGCTGGGAAAAGTTTCGTTCGCTATAAGCTCAATTATGGGGCTGATGTCAACGCTCGGACCGGCAATCGGTGGAATTGTAGCTGCGATGGGCCCTGTTACGATCGCAATCGCCGCTGTGGTTGCGGCGGGAGTTTTGCTATACAAGAATTGGGACAAAATCAAGGCGACAGCCCTACAGGTCAAAACGGCGGTTGTTAATACATGGAACTCGCTAAAAACGAGTGTAACCTCCATTTTTAACAGCATCAAAACGACTATATCCAACGTTTGGACATCCATTAAGAACGCGGCGGCGTCTATGTGGGAAAACATTAAAACCACTATATCTGGAAAGGTCACGGCAATAAAGAAAGCGGTTGATTTCAGCGGGCTTGTTAGCAAAGTCAAGCAGTCTGTAAGCGGAGTAAAGGATGCACTATCCGCTCCGTTCACAAAGGCGAAAGAGCTTGTCCAGTCAGCAGTAAAGAAAATCAAAAGCATTTTCCCGATCAAGCTCGGAAAGATATTCAGCGGAGTCAAACTTCCGCACTTCAAAATCAGCGGCGGTAAGATCCCGTGGGGTATTGGCGGAGCCGGCGTAAAACCGACAGTAAAAATCGAGTGGTATAAAAACGGCGGTATTATGACAAAGCCGACTGTGTTCCATGCAGGGGGCGAAGCCGGCTCTGAGGCGATACTTCCTCTGGACCCATTCTGGCGGAAGATGGACGAGCTGATTGAGGCGCAACAAGGCGGAGGCATAACGGTCAACGTTTACGGCACGCCTAATATGAATGTCGATGAACTTGCTGAGGCAGTCGAGAGGCGGCTTGTGATGTTACAGAGACGGAGGAACATGGCGTATGGCGGTATTTAATTCACTAACATTTGACGGCGAAAACAGTCTCGACTATGGCGTATACATCACGGGCGAGGCTGTTTATAACGCTCCTGAAAGAGCGGTGGAAATGATTTCCATTCCTGGACGAAATGGGGCAATAGCACTCGATCAGGGACGTTTTGAGAATATTGAAGTCACGTATCCAGCGGGAACATTTGGGGACGACCAGCCCGAGTTCGCATCGAAGATCAGAGCTTTCAGAAACGCGCTTGCTTCACGATTCAACTATATCAAGCTGACAGATAGCTATCATCCAGATGAATATCGTCTCGGGCTTTATAAAAGCGGTTTAACAACTACGCCAGTCCAAAGAAGCAAAGCGGGCGAGTTCCCGATTGTGTTTAACTGCAAGCCACAGCGGTTCCTGACATCGGGCGAGGCTGAAGTTGATGGCAATGCGTGGAGTAATGTGCAGACGGGCTCAGGCTCGATTGTGACAATAGACAACGCAGACGGTGATATTGGATTCAAGTCTCTTGTAGCGGACATCGAGCCGATACAGAGCGGTAGTGGTACGCCATCACCGACCAATGTCAGACCGATAAGTGGATGGACGGAAACAAGGCTATCTGTGCGCGGCACTAACCTTGTAAGCCCGAACATTGAATCCACCACTATGGCAGGAATTACATACAGCGTAAATGCAGATAAGAGCATAACTATCAACGGCACCGCAACCGCATTGAGTGTCTTTTATCTGACCGAAGGGTTTGGGTTCAATCACTTTGCAAAGGGCGAGACATACAAATTTGAGGTCAATGGTGATGGTGTTACCGATATATGGATGCAGGTGTATTCAAATGATGAGTGGCTTGCAGGAGTCACTAATAGTAGTGGAACATTTACATTGCCTGACAATTCAATAAAGGATTATGTAAGAATCCGTATTGGCGAAGGCACAACTGTAAACAACGTAACGATTCGCCCGATCATAGTAAAGAACGCTGACTCAGCATCGACTTGGGAAGAACCGCAAGGAGGTACTTTTGCAATTCCACTCGCGCGCACCGTCTACAAAGGCATACTTGACGTGGTGAACGGTCTGTTGACTGTGACATATGGCAGAGCCGACATCGGGGCATTGAATTGGACGTACAACTCTTCGTCGGCAATATATCTTGTTCAAATGCCAGATAGGGCGATTGGAAATACAGGAATCATATGTGACACATATCCGCTTTCTGCTCAAACATCAATAGCCACGCAAGAAGATTTTACAATCAGAGGACGCTCAAGTACGGACACAACCACATATATAAAGGACAGCAGATATACGAACGCAACCGACTTCAAGAACGCTTTAAGCGGTCATTACTTTATATACGAACTCGCTACGCCACAGACATATCAGCTCACGCCTGAAGAGGTGGGCTTACTGCTCGGCACTAATAACATATGGGCGGACAGCGGCGATATAACGGTTCAGCACGGCAAAAGTCCTGTTTATAATCCGACAGAGTTCGACGCAAAGCCACTTATCAAGGTGGTGGGAACTGGCACCACTGTTGTGGGCGACACAGCCATTACGATAACGGGAACGGCAGAACAGATGATATATATCGACTGTGACAGTATGGAGATATACAAGCTGAACGGCGGAACACCTCAGTCGGCGGCAAGCCTTGTATCGTTCTCGGGTAACGACTTCCCGAAACTGAAGGCGGGCAATAATTCGGTATCGCTTGGTTCGGGCATTTCAAGCCTCAAGATAATTCCGAGGTGGTGGATAATATGATTCCGATTTTATATGAGAATACCGAAACAGCCTTCACCACGAACGGACTCGGAAGGCTCAACTGCATCAGATGTATCGTAACGGAAGAGCGGAACGGCATATATGAGTGCGAGTTCGACCTTCCTGTCAGCGACCCGATGTATGAAGAGGTCAAGATCGGACGAATAATCGCTTGTACTCACGACGAGGAAGGCGATGTGCAGCCGTTCGACATATACAAGAAATCTGAGCCTATAAACGGAGTGGTCACATTCTACGCAAGCCATATCAGCTACAGACTGAACGAAATCACAGTCGAGCCATTCACGGCTCTATCGTGCTCAGCGGCGTTGACGGCACTAAAGGACAACTCTGTCGGGTCCAATCCGTTCACGTTCACTACAGATAAGGCTGTAACGAGTCAGTACACGCTGAAGGCTCCTGCATCGCTTCGCGGATTGCTTGCGGGTCAGGAAAACTCGATACTTGATGTCTACGGCAAGGGCGAGTATGTATTCGATAAATTCAATGTAGCTCTGTATGTAAACAGAGGCACGGACACAGAGGTCTCCATTCGGTACGGCAAAAACCTTGCTGAGTATCAAGACGAACTTGATTACTCAGCTTGCTATAACGGCGTGGTCCCGTACTGGCTCGGAGAGGTAAGCAACGAAGAAACGGGCGACAGCTCTCAGGTCCTTGTCACACTAACGGAAAAATATATCAGCTCGGGGCAGTCATTACCAAGTGACCGCCTCGTTTTAGTTCCGATGGATTTGTCGGGCGAATTTTCGGAACAGCCAACCGAAGCGCAACTCAGAACGAGGGCGACCAGCAAGCTGAGCAATTCGTCCGCATGGCTTCCGAGTCAGAACATCACGGTCAACTTTGTGCAGTTATGGCAAACGGAAGAATACAAAGACCTTGCACCACTCGAAAAGGTCAAGCTCTGCGACACAGTCCTCGTGGATGTCCCGATGTATAACGTCTCGGGACTGCGGATAAAAGTTATTAAGGTCACATGGAACGTACTTCTTGAAAGATACGATTCAATGGAGCTCGGAACGGCTCAGTCCACTCTCGCGAGCACTATCGGGGAAAGCCTCGACATCGGCGGAGAGCTGAGCGAGATCAGACAGGAAGTTTATGCGGCTGGCGTGGTATCGGGTAATACTAATCAGCACTTTTGGTTCACCGCATCGGGCGGGGACACAGGAGCGCACATTACAGAGGTCACGCGAGAAGAGTTCTTGAATGACCCGAGTAATGGAGGCGGCAATCTGATTGCAAGGTCAAACGGGATCGCCGTAAGAAACGGCACGACCGAAATGGCTTCATTCTCAGAGAATAATATCGTTCTTGGCAGGAATGCTTCAGGGCATGGTCACGCTACATTCACAGACGCTTCGATCATATTCACTCCAGAGTGGGGAATGAGTGACTTCAACTATGCGAGACAAAGGGAAATCTCTGTCGTTCAAACACACATAGGGGATGGAACAACAAAATCATTCGTCATTTTCCGATATGATCCGACTTCACTTTCCGTAACAATAAACGGCACAGCGACTACAGCGTTCATGGTCCCGTTTCCTAACTCGGAAGGGGTTGGACAGCTCATTTTCAATACTGCTCCTGCGGCGGGTGCGGTAATCGAGTTCAGCTACACCACGAACTGGACACAGCCGTATTATTCATTCGGAGTGAATACCATTTCCGCTCCATATGGATACGCGGAAGGGCGGAGCAATACTGTTGACGGTGTGTTTGGTCATGCAGAGGGCAATTCTTGCAAGGCAAACGGTGCATTTGCTCACGCGCAGAACCACGGCACCATCGCAAGCGGTGAAGCGCAGACCGCTATCGGCAAATACAACATCGAAGATACCGACAATGCTTATGCCTTAATTGTCGGCAAGGGAAGCAGCACCACACGCGCCAACGCCATGACGGTAGCGTGGAATGGAAATACTGTTATATCGGGAACGCTCACACAGAGTTCAGATAAGAGACTGAAGAAACACCTTGACTACCTCGACGAAAACGCGGACGAATTTATCCGTGAACTGAAGCCAGCCCACTACATCAAAGACGACGAGCACCATGTCGGCTTTTACGCTCAGGACGTTGAAGGGGCGGACAAATGGGATTGCATGGTGGGTGAGATGAACGGTTTTAAAACGCTCGGTTATGCGGAGATCATCGCTCCGCTTGTTGCATATTGTCAGCACTTAGAGAAACGCATTGAAGCGTTAGAAAGAGAGAACAAATGAACTTCGGAACAAAGGTAAGAACAATTCTCGCGGTTGCAACGTGCCTCAACACGGCGCTTATGGCTACAGACGTGGCTCAATTCCACAATCCACAGCTTGACCTTGTTTATCGCATCGTATCGGTCATTCTCAACTTCGTGATAGTCGCTTGCGTGACGTGGTTTAACAACGACTATACCGCAGAAGGCGCGGAAGGCACCGGGCTAACAAGAATGCTGAAAAGCGGGGAAGCTGATCTCGACATTGTAGTTGATGACTACCTCGAGGACGGTGATGAGGATGAATAAGAACAACTATAAACAGTACGACACAAGATGGGCGAAACTCGGTTATCCGAAATCGCCCTATTTTATTAGGGACTGTGGATGTGGTGAGGTAGCGATCTGTAACTGCATCATAGAGATCGAGAAGTACAAGAACGAGACACCGAAGACCATCCAACCGTATTGCAAACAGTATGCGGCACCGAACGGCAACGGCACCTACTTCAGCGGCATCCCTGCGATGATGAAGCACTACGGGATGACGGATGTGATGGAGCATCCGAATATGCAGAGCCTGTGGAAGGAAATGAAGAAGGGCAATCGTGTGGCGATCTTCCTGATGGGTAATCGCCCAGGCGGGAGCAAGGGCATCCACTGGACTTCTTCCGCTCACTTCATAGCGGGTGTCAAATATTCGAGCGATGGCAAGACACATAAGTTCTACATCAAGGACAGCAACTCCGCATCGTCTGACAGAAACGGGTGGCTTTCATATGAGAGCCATTTGAGAAATGACGTTAGTCGAGTATGGTCGGGCAAATTGCCGACACCAGCTCCGACACCTACTCCGACTCCGACAAAGACCATTGAAGAGGTCGCAAAGGAAGTCATAGACGGCAAGTGGGGCAATGGCGATGCAAGAGTCGAGGCGTTGAAGAAAGCCGGTTACGATCCTGAGGTTGTCCAGAAAAAGGTCAACGAGCTTCTTGCCCCGAAGGCAAAGACCAACGGCGACAAGATAGCCGAGAAGGGCTGGGAGTACGCCTACCATAGCAACACTTCCGAAGCAAGCTACAAGAGCGGCAAGCCAAAAGCGGCATACAAGGCAGCACTCGACAAAGCGTTCGGCAAGGTCCGCAAGTGGCAGACAGCAGCGGCAAAAGGCGCGTCTTGTGATGTGTTTATCGCTACTTGCATCCGTATGTCGGGCATAGACAAGAACGCTCCGAGAGGTCTCGGACGAAAAGGGTATTTCGACAAATCCGATAAGTTCAAGAGGGTCAGTGCAACAGCCAAGACCGCGAAGGACGGAGACATTATCTCGATAAACTGGAGCGGAAATAAGTGGCACTGGTGCATGGCCTATCAGGGCAAGATCCTCGAGGCTTCTCTCGGCGGGTTCTACCCGAAGACGGCAAATAACCTGGCATCACGCATCTCGCCGAAAGGCAAGAAGAGCGTGGTAGTGTACAGAGCGAAATGAGGTGGCTGATATGCGAGACACAATAATTGTAGCAGTAATATCCGCCATGACTTCGGGCGGGGTCCTTGCTTTTCTGCAGTTCCTGATTACGAGAAACGATGACAAGCAGGGCATAAAGAGCACACTGAAGAAACTCGAAAAGGACGGACTCAGGACCCAGCTTCTTTTATTGATACTGCTTCAGCCTGACGAGAAGAAAGAGATCCTGACGCTCGGGCAGAGGTACTTCTCAAAGCCACCGAACGGACTCGATGGTAATTGGTATATGACAGGCATCTTTTCAAAATGGTGCGGTGAACGAAACCTCAAGCCTGAATGGTTCGAGGGAAAAATCGGAGGGTAGAAATGCTCACAATTGACGGAAACAACAATATCACATTAACGAGAGGCGACACGCTGACGCTCACGGTCTCGCTCATGCACGCCATCGTCGAATCATAGGTAACTTTATTTTTTTAACATAAGGAGGACAACAATGTTCACAAACAGAATCGCATCTTATTATTCGCCAGGCAAAGTTCTGATGGAGGCGGCTTGCCTTTCAACTGACGCGAAACCGACGACAGGCATCGCAAACGGATCGCTCTGCCTCGAAATGGACACGGGCAAAATCTACGCTTTCAATGAGACCGCTTCGGCTTGGGTAGAGGTAGCATAGGAGGTGTCATATGGCAGATTTATTTGACGTAGTAGTAGCCCGTAAATTATCGGGCGGTGGCGGTGGCGGCTCGTCTGACTTTAGCATTGCTAAAGTGACATTAATCGAAACAGCAACGGGTTTGTTTGATAATGTGCAGTTTCCTGCTATAGAGATCTGTGACCATGTGAACCCTCCTGTAGAATGTATAATGACTTCTGGGACTTATGGAAAAGCAGGTACAGCCAATGTAGATGTACCGCTGTATAAAGGGAATGCAATTATAGTTACTGGCAATGATACAAGTTATGTAACACCTACTGTGACGAGCGGGAATGCTGAAGTATATACATATTCTGATGAGTGGGGAACTTATGCAGATGTATTAGTAAAAGGTGATTGCACAATAACATATTCAAGCCCTACATAACCACATCATAGGGCGCAATGAAAAGATAAACAGCATCCGCAAGGGTAGGTCGCTATAGGGGAGCGACAACTTTCACCTCCTTTCTATCTTATACATACGCAAGAGAAAACCGGGGCTTTACGGCTCCGGTTCTTTTGCGTTTTTGAGGCGTTTATTTGCGATTTGAGCGGGTTTATCCGCATAGCCGATAAAATCTACATATAGGGCATATCAGGGCGCAGAAACGCAAAATAAAAGGTCAAAATAAATATTTATAAAACTTTGGCAATACTATTGCAAAACATATGGGAAGTGTTATAATTGCATCAGGAACTCTTCCCTAAATTATGACTTTTTTCATTAAAATCTAAATCGGAATAGTTGAGGGATATATTAAGAGAGTTCCAACCAACGGAACTCTCTTTTTTATTATATCGGAGGCAAATGAAATGAAAAGCATAACAATACCGCAAGTCGAATGTGTTGAGGGCAGAACGCGTCAAGAGGCCGTTCTCAAGTTCAATAAGAGAATGAACGAGCTCGCCTATGTCAATCCGTCGTGGGAGCGCGAGGGCGATGTGTTCTGGATAACCTACAACAAGCTCATCGAGTAGCCTGAGGACATCATCGAGGAGCACGAGCTTCAGGGCGAGTGCCCGCACTGCAAGGATTGCCCGCTCTGCGACAGAGTGGTCGACATATACGGCAACATCGACGCAAGGGTCAAGTGGGGCAAGTGCACAAGATACGGCATGGTCAGCGTCAATCTGAACAAAAGGGTGTGCGCTGCTTATTGGGAAAGCGAGGAAAGGAGGTAAAAATGCTGAAAAACGAAAGAGTGCGCGTCGAGATGGCGAAGGCCGGCATCAATCAGTCGAAGCTGAGCGAGATCCTTGAAAAGGACCCGCCGACGATCACAAGACTTCTGAACGAGGTCGAATGGTCAAGACGCGAGCAGGATGAAGTCATCAAGAAGATCAGGGAGCACGCAGCAAGCGTAAACGCATAAAGGAGGAGGGAATGAAGTACAGAGTAACTATCAGATACATCGATGTGACATTTGACGACAGGATGGAAGCCATCGATTTCGCAGAGCAGGCAAAGCTCCACGCTGATGAGGAGATGAAGGTCAACATCGAACTTATCGATGACGAGGCAAAAGAGGAGGCATAGACATGAGACTTGTAATCGCATGGGCAATCACAGCAACAGCATGGGCCGCGTTCGGCTTCATGGTAATAACGGCAATAATGACAGCATAGGAGGCCCGGCAATGATCGAAAAAATCATGTGGTACTACGACTGCACAAGAGAAGAAGCCGAAAAGCTGTACGACGAACTGTCCGACAGCCAAAAGGCAGACATAGACATGACGCATTATGCGTGGACACACAACATTGATTATTAAGGAGGTAAGAAATGGGAAAGCACGACAAGCACATCGAGAAGAGTTCGGAAGAGTTCCTGCAGAACCGCATCGAGAAGATGAGCAACGAGACCAAGGAACTCAGGAAGGAGCTGGGCTTCGCAAACGAGACAATCAAGAGACTGCAGGAGCAGTGCGCAAGGATGAGCAAGTGGATCAGCGAGATCGAGGCGGCGGCAGAAGACAAGGTAACTGAACTTGAGGCAGAGAACGCAAGACTCAGAGGCAAGATCCTGAAGCTGGTGGACGACTATGTGGGAAGAGCGTGATCATATCGTACTGATCCGCTCGGACGGCTCGGTGGTCTACGAAGACGGATGGGAGCCTGAGGATGAAAGAGTTACATACTGCGAGCTGTATGAGTGCTCTGCGTGTCCGAGATACGGCGATGACTGTGACGGAGATTTTGACTATGAAGATGAAGAATAAGAAAAGCACACCTTCCGGTGCGCCAATCCCTAAGCAAGATTATGGTACCACACCGGAAGAAAAGTCGCAAGCGCAGAAGCTCTTTGACATGATCGGCGAGGGCGTGGGTCACGCAGTATCGAGGCCTAAAGACCCGGCAGTCGACAGAAGGCTTCGCCAGCTTGTATCAGAAGCAAACTCGACAGGCGACTGCATCATCAATATGGGCTTTGGTTACTACCGGCCGGGAGACGATGACTGTGTTGAGTTTGAGGAATATGTCGCAAAGGAAAGACACAGAGCAAGAGAGATCCTGCGCAAGGTAAACAGAATGCAGCAGGTATATGACAGGAGGTACCAACTAAATGAGTAAGAAAATTTTGATTCTCGGCAGATCCGGGAGCGGCAAGTCAACAAGCCTGAGAAACTTCAAAAAGGGCGAGGTCGGCATCATCAGCTGCGTAGGCAAGGAAATGCCATTCAGGACAGACATCCCAATCTACGAGCCGAAGTTCACACCGGAGACGATGAACAGATACCCGAACACGCTGAAGGCCATCAGAAACGCAAAAGCAAAGGTTCTCGTCATTGATGATGCGAACTACCTGATGAGCACCGAGTTCATGAAGACGGCGGGCGAGAAGGGCTTTGATAAGTTCACGCGCATGGCGTCCAACTTCACGACACTATTGGATGAGATCGACAAGCTGGATGATGACATCACGGTCTATATCATGATGCACACCGAACTGGACTCTGATGGCTATGAAAGACCGATGACGGTCGGCAAACTGCTCAGCGAGAAGGTCTGCATCGAGGGGCTGTTCACAACAGTACTGAAGTCGGTATATGAGGGCGGTGAATACAAGTTCCGCACCAAGACGAACGGAGCCGACTGTGTAAAAACACCGCTCGATATGTTTCAGACCGACACGATCGACAACGATCTCAAACTGGTAGATAAAACGATACGCGAATATTACGGTATGACAATGCCATACAAGGAGGAGAAATAAGATGAGAGAGAGCTTAAGAAAAAGTAAGCAAAGAGTTACATCTGCCGAGAAGGAAGTCAGGCTGAAAGTCAGAAGGGCGGGACTCGCCGCAGATGGTGCGCAGAGATGGTCAATGATATTCGGTTTCTATAACGGAGCAGAGAGAAAAATCGGTTCGACTAACTTTGCCGCTGTCGACGTCGACTTTGAAGAAAGCAGGATTTACTTCGTTGAAACCGACGAAAAAGAAGGCTGGAAGTTCACCGGCAGCAAGAATGTGAGAGAGCTGTCGCTGACAGTCTATGATGCCGATGTATGGAGGGCTTATGAGGGCGAATATAATCTGCTCAAAGACAGAACTTCCGGCGATTACTATATCGACCTTGTAAAAAAGGAGGAGAAATAATGCAGGACTTTACATCATACGCAAAGGCACCGACAACATTCGATGTGCTTCCGGCAGGAGGATACATCGCAAAGATAATCGAGGTCGACGACCGCACATGGAGCGGACACAGCGAGCCGGCGCACATCATCCATATGGACATATCAGAGGGCGAGCACAGAGGCATCTATAAGAAAAATAATCAGGGCGCAGATAAGGACAGATGGCTGACCTATTGGTTTGCAGAGCCGATGCCAGGCTCACCTGAATGGCTGCTGTCAAAGGTCGGCGGCATTCAGACATCACTAATGGAAAGTAACGATAATGTCAATCTGAATGATCCGCACGCATGGAAGGGCAAGCTGGTCGGCGTGGTAGTCGGCGACGAGGAGGCTGAAAGCAGCTCGGGCACCGTCTACACAAGGCCATACGTCAGCTATATCTGTTCTATAGGGCGCATTATGAAGGGAGAGAACCAGCCGGGAGGCTATAAGATACCGAAGCTGAAGAAACTGGAATCGGCATTGCCTAAGCCGTTAGCAGCAACGGAACTGCCGGACAGCTTCAGCGCTGCTGAGGATGACATCCCTTTTAAGTGATGGGTTAGGCCTCCCGGCACAAAAGGCCTTGATAAATGAAATGGAACGAAGAAACAATCGCCGCAAAAGTGGCGGACATAGCAAATAAGTTTGCGCCCGCGAGGATGCCATCGAACAGCGAAGTCATAGCGCTGACGGGAGGCTACGCACTCGCAAACGCAATACAGAAAAATGGCGGATATGAGTATTGGGCAAATAAGCTCGGGCTCGAGCAGAAATATAGCGAGACAAAAGTCGGCATAGAGTACGAGCGCAAGGTCGCCGAGATGCTTCGTAAAAGCGGGCACAACGTACAAGAGACTACGGTCAAGCATCCGTATGACTTGCTTGTGGATGGTTGCGTAAAGGTCGATGTTAAAGTCGCAAATACGTCGCTCATCAGAGACAGTAAGGTTCACGCCTATCGAATAGCTAAAAAACAGCAGACTTGCGACTTTTACATATGTTGCGAGGTTGATACGGGTGGCGTGTATGTTGTTCCTTCCAATATGGCTACCGGGCAAACACAGATAGAAATGGGGCTGAACAGTCAGAAATACAGCCATTACAAGGATGCGTTTTATATGATTGACGATGCGGTCAACTTCTATAAGTCGTTGGTAATACCATTTTAGGAGGCGTAATGATCAGATTCACGGTGGACGGCACGGCGGTGCCGAAACAGAGACCTCGCATCAGCGGACGCAGGGCATACACACCAAAGCGCACGAAGGATTATGAGGAGCGGGTGCTTGAGGCATTCCGTTCCTCACATCAGGGATTTTATCCGGCGTTCGGCAAAGATATGCCGGTGCGGATCTGCATCAGTATCTATCAGGCGATCCCTAAGTCATGGTCTAAAAAGAAGTGTCTTAAGGCAGAGCGGGGAGAGATCGTTCCGCTCAGCCGTAACGGAGACATCGACAACATAGCGAAGAGCATACTGGACGCGCTGAACGGATTCGCCTATGAGGATGACTGCCAGGTAACAACGTTGATCATCACAAAGCAATATGGTGTGCAGCCGTGCGCAGAAGTGCAAGTCGGAGAGGACAGGTAGATGGGAAAAGAGCAAAAGGGGTTTGTCATATACGGCGATACGCAAGAAGTGGTAAACCGCCTGACAGATGAAGAGGCAGGGCAGCTTCTCAAGGGTATGCTCGCATACTTCAATAACGGGAAAGAGCCAAAATTCAAAGGCGTGTTGGAGTTCGTTTTCATCCCGATCAGACAGCAGATGGACCGCGATTCTGATAAGTATGAGGCTAAATGCGAGAGGATGCGCGAGAACGCTAACAAACGCTGGAAAAATGCAAATGAATCCAAAAGCATGCAAACGTATGCAAACGATGCCAATACAAATACAAAAACAAATACAGATACAAAAACAGGGAGAGATACAGATACAAAGCCGCATGAAAGCGGCGATTCCCCTCCCGAGGAAAAACTCTATTTCTTCGCTGATATTGATTAAGGAGGCAGCATGACAAGAGAAGATACCAAAAGATTACTCGATAAGGTCTGCCGCCTTTACATCACTCAGGCGAAGAAACTGTCACAGAGCGAATTGGTGATGATGGTCGACTCCTGGGAGGAGACTTTCAGATCCGACAGCTATGACGATGTGGAAAGAGCGGTGAACGCTTATGTGCGGAAGGGGAATGCCTTCATTCCTCTTCCAGGCGACATCATCAAGGAGCTTACTGCCGTGACAAAGGTGTCGGGCGGCAGGGCATACACCGAAGGCGATAAGCTGTTCGGTCAGCTCGTAAAGGTCGCGGATATGCTTGCCAACAACAAGACACGAACAAGCACGATAGATCCGGGCGGATTCAGATGGAATGAGGAACTTCAGCGCAAGGTCTACTACCATGCAGACTCGATAGTCAGCACGACATCGTTCACACAGTATGACTTCAAGCAGCTGCCTGAGGAGATACAGGAATATGTCGAGGACATCGAAGGACTGAAGGCGATATGGCCCGAGATAGCATCGAGCCGTGAGCTGGCGAGGAGACGCTTTCAGAATGCTCTGCCCGAACTCAGGGCAAGGGTCGAAAGCAAGAAGACGGTACGATTGGCGGATATGTGGGAGGCGATGTGATTGAAACGTTACTGTGACATCTGCGGATGTGAGTCGGACGAACACTGGATGCACACATACAACACCGGGCGGCGTGTGATGTGGCTCTGCTGGGAGTGCTACAAGAACTCACAGTACCAGGCGAAGAAGTCCGACCTGCACCGGCATCAGCGGTTGTACAAGATACAGGAATCCAAGAAGAGGCACAAATGAAAGAGTATTACGAGAAAGTATGTCAGATCTGCGGGGCTGAGTTCATAGCCAGGCACGGCAACAAGCGTATGTGCCCCGAGTGCTATGAGGTCACGAACAGAGGCAAGAACAGACACCTGCCGAGACGATACGCCTGTCCTGAAGACATCGAGCAGTACGAGGCGCGAGTCAGGCAGCAGAACATCGCTGACTACAAGGACACGATAGTCGCGATCGGGTACGCGGAAAGGCAGAGAGAAAAGACGCTGCAGATGGTCGGAAAGATAAAGGTGACGCTGTGAAGTGGATTGTTATCGGAATATTTGTAGCCATAGGCATATTCGACATATTGCTGATGTTGGGCTGTGCAGAATTAGAGAGGAGGCAAGAAGAATATGAGCGAAGTAATAGTGAAACTGACCTCTGACCGCATTAAGGTCAAGGGCGGTCAGTATGTGCAGGACGTTGTAAGATGCCAAGACTGCAAGCATTGGGTGTACAACTTCAATGGCTGTAAAAGAAATCCGTGTACTGAGCCGTGGTATGCGACTGACGGATGCACTTATGGGGAGCGTGAGTAATGGAAGAGAGCAGAAGATTTCCAACAGATGACATAACTTGGTGTTGGTCGGATTGCGTGACGGATTGTCCACGGCACCCGAAGTACATCAGAGACAATTCGATACCGCATAGCTTTGCGGATTTCAGTAGCAAGTGTGTGGCGTACACACCAAAGGAGTATGACGATGTTTCGGAAACTGATTTGGAAGATTAAGAAAAAGCGGTTCTGCAAGTTGAATGGATGGTTCTGCCCCGATTGCATATATCACGATTTCATATTTGAGGGAGCGATATTCAGAGGAAACAGATGCAGATACCCAAAGGAGTATGACGATGAGGAATAGGTGCTGTTGTAATTGCAGACATTGCATCCGCATTTGGGATGATAAAGGCAACTGCACCGTTACTTGCGAGATAGACGGACACTATATAGGCTATGTCGAGTGCTTTGAAGATTGGTGCAGACATTGGGCGAAAGACAAATGGCAGACGGAAGGAGCAGACGATGAAATTAGATGACATTAGCGTTAAGTTGACAGCAGATACAGAACAGTTTGCTGAAGATATGAACGTAGCGACAGATGCTGTTGATATGTACGCAGATGCCGTGAATAGGGTTGTGCCGAACATCACGCTGAGAGGTTGCACGAATATCTATATGACCATAAACAACTTTAACGAGACCGAAAAAAAGTGGTCAGAGGGAGCAGACGATGAGTAGATACATAGACTACGATGCCATAGACTACAGAAATGCCAAACTGCACGATAAGTCAGAGGAGTTCCTTAACGGAGTGATATATATGGCACAGCGTATCGAGGAAGCACCGAGCATAGATATAGTCAGATGTGCCGAGTGCGAGTATTCGGATATTTATGATGACGAGATGTTCTGTCGGCTACGCACCGATGATGTCAAAGCCGATGACTTCTGTAGTTACGGAGAAAGAGAGGGCGAGTGATGACAAACAAGGAAGCAAAGGTGTTTCTTGACAACTTGAAAATATGCATCGATGAGCATCCTGTTGTGGCAGATTGGCTTGTAGAAATAGCAGACCGCAAGACCGAGAACAGTTCGGAAAAGCCGAACAACTGCGAGGACGATGAATATTGGAAACATCTTTTCATCGAAGTGGCTGAAGGTCGTATGTCTGATGCTGGAGCAAACCAAGCGTGGTATGAGTACATCAATCATAAGGACGAGCCACAGACAGATTGTGCGTGGAAGGTGAGACGATGATACACCAACTTGACTTATATGGGAGGGATAAGGTCGATAAGGCCATCATGAGGCTTCAGACCTATGAACCTCCCGAAGGATATTATCTCTGCTTTAGCGGAGGCAAGGACTCATGTGTCATCAAGGCACTCGCTGACATGGCGGGAGTGAAGTACGATGCACACTACTCAGTGGCAAGCGTAGACCCTCCGGAGCTTGTCCGCTTTATCAAAGAGCATCACCCTGATGTGAAGTTCGAGATACCAAAGGACAAGGAGGGTAAGCCAGTATCGATGTGGTCGCTGATCGCACACAACACGATGCCACCGACAAGGATAGTCAGATATTGCTGTCAGCACCTAAAGGAGAATGGCGGTAAGGGCAGACTCAAGGTCACTGGCGTTAGATGGGAAGAGTCGGTACGCCGCAGGAAGTCACACTCAGAGGTGACATTCCCAGACAAGAAGGCGAAGAGGACGCTCGCAAAGGAATTAAGTGATGAGGATTTTTCGTCAACTCCTCAGGGGGGGGCGGTGCTACGTTTAGACAATCGAGAGAACGCTCGAATCGTCGAAATGTGTTACAAGAACCACACGACGTTAATTAATCCGATTATCGACTGGACAGATGCGGAAGTGTGGGAGTTTATCCGGGAGTACAAGGTTCCGTATTGCTGTCTGTATGACGAAGGCTTTAAAAGACTCGGGTGCATAGGCTGCCCGATGGGAAGCAAGGCACAACGGCTCAAAGAGTTTGAGCGATGGCCTAAGTATTACAACCTCTACATGATTGCATTTGAGAAGATGATTGAAAATAGGGGGGGGTGGCAGAGCTTACCAAACAGCCGAAGAAGTGATGGTAGGAGTTATCAATGGACGGTGGTACCCGATAGGGAAACTCGACCAGATTTCACTGACCCAAGAGCAATAATGGACTGGTGGATATTCGATACATAACAACGGCATAGCAGAGGGCGGGCACCATTAGCCATTTTTCTTAAGTATTATTTTTCCTTTTCGTGCACACGCAAGCCCGCTCTCTGATTGCATAGGAGGTTGAAAGAATGACAGTTCGTGGTGAAGTCGAGACGCAGACCGAATGTCACTAAGGGCGGAGATATCTATATCTATGAGCTGCACGGTGCGAAATCAAAGGCCGGGATACCTTATTCATTCTTAACAGACGAACTTATTAAATTATGACAGCGAAAGAATATCTCAGACAATACGAATATGCAGACCGCAGGGCCAGACGCCTCGAAGCGGAATACGAGCAGGAGCTAATGATGGTCGACGCAATCAGATCCGCGTCTGACAATGATGGTATGCCGCATGGCAGCGGCATCAGCAAGCCGACAGAGGACAGGGCCATCAGGTTGGCAGACAAGGCGATGCGATTAGTCGACGCAAGACGCGAGGCAATAGCAAAGCGTCAGGAGGTGTTTGATCTCATCAACAGCGTTGACGGCATCGAGGGTACTCTGTTATATGAACGGTATATAAATCTCAAGTCATGGGAGAAGGTCGCTGAGGTTTGCGATAAGTCGGACAAGTGGTGCCGGACACGGCTGCACTCGAACGCCCTGCAAATTGTCAGAAAAATTTTAGATAGTTCCTTGTAATTCCTATACTCAAGAAAATATTATCTATAATGGCTAAAGGCCATTAAACCGATGCGGGCAACTGCATCACATGAATAGTTCTACCGCCGGGAAACTCCCGGCATCATGCTGGTCACAGATCGGTGTGGTGCAACTCCACACACCAGCAAATCTTTCTGCACAATTTCATAGAATAAGGACACACAGAGGCGGGTAAGACACCCGCTTTTGTGTTGGTATAGATATGGCATCATACGATTATGGCAAGATAGAAGTCGTTAATTATATTTATCAGCATTTCGCTCCGGGCAGCACCTGCCTCGACGTGGGTGCGTGTGATGGCAAGTGGCATGACTTGCTCGGGCACTATCTGACAATGGATGCTGTCGAAGTATGGGCACCGAACATCAGGGAGCACCGGCTCAAGGATAAATACAGACGGGTCTGGGAGTGCGATGCTTATGACTTCAGGTATGACAGGTACGACCTGATCATCTTCGGTGATGTCATCGAACACATGACGGTAGACAGAGCACAGCGCGTACTTGATTACGCTCGAAGCAGATGCAGGGACATGATTGTCGGTGTGCCGTTCAATTATCCGCAGGACGCGATATACGGCAATCCATACGAGAAACACATTCAGCCGGATCTGACTGACAAGATATTCCACGAACGGTATCCGGGCTTTACGATGTTGTGTCAACCTCGAGGCGATTACGCATACTATCACATAGGAGAGGCAGATGGCTAAAGAGTATGCACGACAATTCTATTCGAGCAAAGCGTGGCAGGACTGCCGCAACGAGTACATGAAGTGCGCTGGCTATCTGTGCGAGGACTGCATGAAGCGCGGTGTGTATCGTCCGGGCATCGAGGTGCATCACGTTGAGGAACTGAAGCCCTGGAACATCCACAGGCCGGAGGTCACGCTTAACTTTGATAACCTTGTGCTGCTGTGCAGAGAATGTCACAAAGCAAGGCACAAACATCATGTCGACAGGCGGTATGTCATCGGTCCTGACGGGGAAATTATCGTAACAGATCCCCCCGGTCAGTTCTGAAATGGCGTCCAACCATAGAC
>ERZ808034.12-NODE-12-length-27465-cov-3.405944_pt1 | contig 27465 bp, 27 predicted proteins | sample MGYA00380188_ERZ808034 | MGnify/ENA primary metagenome ERZ808034 (study PRJEB31490, sample SAMN06133380) | cow dung metagenome | isolation source: M12 | host: cow | place: China: Chengdu | collected 2015-05 ...
AAATTGCCATACTTTATTCTCCTATATTTACGGGATTGCCTTTATCTTGTCCGAATATGCCGACCACCCCGAAGCAGATTGATATGTTGATACCGCCGAGGACGGAACATATATCTTTACATTTAGTGACTGGTTTAGCGCACCAGAAGAAAGTGTCGGTGGTGTCGTTGATAAGAGCGTAATACTGACCAAACTTGCACAGTCGTAGAATGCCGAACTACCAATGCTTGTGATTGTCGTAGGAATGACTATACTTCTCAAATTGGAACAGGTATCAAACGCATTGTTCCGAATTGCGGTAATGCCAACCAAGTCGTCTGCCGTTATTTCAAGAAGTCCATCATCGACATAGTTTCGCAAGTTTGTTTTTGCCCTGATGACTTCGGTTGCCTTTGGAACCGCAACCCCATTTATGAGCAACTCTTCGGTCACATTCAGCGTTCCATTAACTATACTCGGTATTAAATCAGCCATAATAACCACCCAACATTAGTTTAAGTCTTCCTCTGTGGCGACCTTTTCACCAGCGAGATAAAGCCCGTCAGTTATGGTAATCGTGCCATAAACATTCGTATCTCCCAAAACAGCCATTTCTACATCTCCTCCTTTATTTGGTTCAAGGAAATTGTCTTTGTCTTACTTAAGGAAACCTTTGTTGAAGAACTACCCAATGGTGCGCTTTCGGATATTTCGTTGCTCCGCACTATGCTCTTTTTTGAAAAGTCAAGCCTGTTCCCAAACGAACTATATACATTGCAATATATGTTTGCCTTATTGTCAATCATTTCTTTGCACTTGTATAATGCCACAATATCATTTTCACTTAATGCTGTAGAGTAAAGTTTGAAATCCGCGACTTCGTTTGTTGTCCAGTATGTTGAGTTGTTGTACCCAAATCCTACCGATATGCTGTTGAACGTCACTGTCGCTCCGCTCGTTGTAACTGTTTGGCTACCCTCATACACGCCATTCCTGTATATCTTTGTAGTCGCCCCGTCATAAGTCGCTACCCAAAACACATAATCGGTTGTGCTTACCTCGCCACCATTGTGAGAATAGTAGTATTCTTGTCCACCAGCACTTGTAACATATCGCCACGACATATCTCCGTAACAATAAAAATTTGTATTACTTGAAGTAGTTGTGTTCGACCCCAATGGCATTTTCCCAGTTGCGCCCAATTTGAACCACATCGCTATGGTATATTGTGTCATTGGCGTTGTGAAAGGAACGCATACACCAGTAGACGGGCACACTAAAGAAGCGTTCCCAAGTGGTGTCGCATTCGTCGCCGAGCAAGCAGATTTGCACACGCCAGTATTCCCATACCCGCTGTTGTCAGGCACTGTTAATTGAGAACTCGTGGTCGGTACTCCGAAAGTTCCACTTCCATTGTTTGGATAAAAAATATTGTTTGCATTATCGAACAAACCCGCAACGCCGTCTGCTTCCCGAATACAAGGTGTAAAATCTCGTACAAGCGCACCGCCACTGTTTATTGTGAGCCGATACATCTTGCCTTTGTAGAACCACTTTGCGTTCGCTCCACTATCTTCGGAAAATGCACCAATAAGCGCAGAGTAACTCGACGATATGCTCGATATGGTTCCGCTTAAGAGCTGTTCTCCGTTTTTATATATCCCTGTGTCAGTCATAAGAACGACATTCCTGTTATAGTCATTCGCCGACCCAGAATAAGTATTACCGTACGCTGACTCGTAATAGGTATTATACATATTGGTAAATTTACCAAATTGTCTTTGCCCGAACAAGCAAGCGTCCGCGTTATCAATGTTTGTCCTTTGATAATCAATTCGTATATTGAAATTGGACGCATTCAATGTTTTTACACCAGAGTCAATATATTGTGTTCCTGTGAACTCAATGTAGTCTACAGGAATATACTGTGCCGAGGTTGGCACTTGAAAACTTCCACTTCCGTTGTTGGTGTAAAATACATCATTTATTATATCGTACAACCCAGCAACATAGTCTGTTCTCCGAATGCACGGAACCAAACTAAGGACAAGAACACCGTTTTCATCATACACCTTGAACTTGTATAATTTCATATACGAGTAGTTGCCTAAGTTAGAGTCTATTCCGTTGTAGTGAGACGCAAACAACTGTATCGGACTTCCAGCAGTATATGTCGATGCTGCCATCGAAGTCTTTTGCACTCCGTCCAAGTACCACACGTTTTTATTCATTGTCAATGTGTGTTTCGTATTTGCGACAAGAGAGCCTATACTTGTCATAGTCGCGCTTATCCCATAGTCGCACCGCACCCCGCTGTTTGCTATGTAGAACGCCGTTGTCGTATAGGAACCAGTTGATGTTCCGCGAGCGCACCAAATCGACGATGTTTTTGTCGTGTCCGTTATCGCAAACGTTGACTCAATCTTATATGTGCTTTTTGGCGTGAGATTAAGTTTGACACGTTGCGTGCCAGTGCTTTGGATATATTCTATCGGCTCGTATAAGTCCTCGAAATTCAGCCTGTAATGCAAACATAGCCCACGCGCCAAGTCTTTTATTTCTTTTGTGGAAAGGATGTGGTCATAAACTCGAACATCATTTATCGACCCCTCAAACCAATTCGTAGAAGAAAATCGAGTTCCAACTGTCATCACTCTTGAGCCAAAGTCATAGCCGTAAGAAGCGGAATATTTACCCTTTGACACACCGTTTATATACAAGGTCGCCCCGTCCGTGTCTATCGTCACAGCCAAATGATACCAAACTCCAGTCGTGAACCCACATATACTATTATCCCAAATATAGGAACCGCCTCTCGAACTGTAGACTTGTATGCCATAGTTTGCACTTATACCGCCATACAGTGGTTGGTAGCCAGTTCCATTTGAGTCTCGACAATCTATAATGTGAGCCAAAGTTGTTGTGTCAAATTTAATCCAACAAGCAAAAGTCATATACGGTGTCAATTTTACTTCTCCACGGACAGAACTGTTTGACCCGTTGAACCAATAGCAATTATTCGTAACCTTTCCGTACGCATTGTATATGTTATATGCTGTGAAATTATTTCCAGCAACACCTTGGTTCTTCGTGCTTCCGTTAAACGGGAGCCATACTAACAAACTCATACTTCGCTCCTTTTAACTGAATACAAATTCAATCGCTTCAGTCGTCGAATTGTACTGCATACTTGCTTTCATCGTAGACTCTCCAGACGTGCAAAGGTTAAACGCTACGGCATTGGCATTGCCCGAAGCGTCTCTTTGTAAAATTATTGATGGCGTCGCAGTAATCGCACTTTCGGGAATGTCATTTAATCGAGCATAAAGAGTTGAGTTTCCATTTGCCCAAATCCTTGTCCCGCTCGAATACAACGTTGCGCTTCCAGTATATTGATAAATTTTGCTTGTATCTTTTACCGTAGCACCGATAGCTGTAAATGGAGTAAAGTTTATTGTAGCGTATTGACCGCAAATTATATAAAAGTCAACAATTTTATTGGTCGTATCCACCGTCCAATAAACATCTCCAAAATGTACAGTTGTTCCACCGACCGTATAAGTCGATACATTTTGCACTTGTTTATAAACCTCACACGTGCAACTGCCATTCATATCACACCCAATAATTATATCTTCTAAAAAGGTATAAGATTTCCCGTTCCCGTGTGAACACATTGCTCCTATCTTAAAATATGCCGCATTATTTCCATCAAAAGTTGAATAGTTTATTCTAACAAATCTTACTTCTCGTGGATTGCCAGCCGAAGTACTTATGTTTAAGCTATAATTCGGCAACGCTTTTATATTTGCAGTTTTATTTGTACTCGAATTCGCAGTAAATGTTCCCACGGAAGAACCATTTAATTGAATTGTAAGTGTAGCATCATTTATGTCGTCGGTTAATGCTATTTGCTTTGCCGATGTGTCATAAAAAATTGGTTTATTGTTCGCATCGACACCATAATATCCCAGCGTTGTTCCGCTACTGTCCTTAAAACCGATATAAGCATCTGAATTGTTTGACTTTAAGAACAGCGGTGTTTCCTTATCATCACCACTTGTCCCTGTGGTTGCGATTGTTTGGCTTCCATTGTTTGTCAACGAAACTTTGCCATCCAATGCGCTTTCAACTCCAGCAAACGAGTTAATCGTCTGCCCATTTTTTATATTGCTTATATCGGAAGTTAAACCACTTATGGCAGTATATACCGCTCCACTCGTAACCAAATGGGTCGTGTTTGCAACCGTGGTATCCGCTACGATATTCGCCACGCGGTTAGTCACGACCGAAACATTATTCACACGAACATCATCAATCGCACCACCGCCAGCACTTACTTGTATCAAACCAACCTTTTTACCTACGATGTAAGACTGCGACATTTGCCCGTTCGGTATCGCACAAACGACAACATCACCCTCGACCAAGTTCGCACAGTTTATCGCAAGCATATTCGGGTACTCTTTATTCTCGATTAAAACGGTGTACCCGTGTGGCGTTACTTTCGTCACCTGACCGTTCTTCGTTTGGTTGTACGGAGCGGTTGATATTTCACGACGAACCAAATTTCGGACAAAGCGTTCTATCGCCTCCCGAATATCTCTTCCCTCTTTTTCTTTCAGTGCCATATCTCGCGCGCTCCTTTATGCCTATTTTTGATTTTTGTACACGAGTAGCGGAATTGCACCGCCGAAATCTTTTCTCGTGATATAGGGCGAATTAACGCCCTTTATTTAATTGTTGTCGCCTAAGTCGTCTTTCGGCTCGGTTTCTATCTCTTCATCGCTTTCCGTGTATGTGTACTTATTCGGAACGTCGATTGCTTCCGCGTACTTCACCCCAGTTTCGTTTTGAATGAGATATTTGTTCGCATCGCTTTTCGTTTTGACAAGACCGCTTTCTAATATTTCAGTTTTTATCATAGTTCACCTCTTATACTGCCGTGCAATAATATTCTGCCGTCGGGTCGCTTACCGTCGTTACTTGTTGCGTCCGTGCCACGTCGCTGTACCACGTTAAGGTCAATCCCTCTGTGCTTGTTGTGGGTAACGTATCATCTTGCGAGAACGTGCCACTCGGTGCAAAGCCTTGTATACGACTTGAAAGTGACGACCAGTTCGTTGCTGTACGATATGCGCTTACGTTGTTGTATGGAACGTAGATAGGACAGTTGTTCGTGATATTGAATGCACTAATGTCGATAAGTGTTGGTGGCGTCGTTGCCATTATCGTGAAACTCGTTAGGCTATTACAACCGGAGAACGCATTGCTCCCTATACTCGTCACGCTATTGCCGATCGTGATACTCGTAAGACTGCCACAAATACGGAACGCAGAGCCCCCTATACTCGTCACGCTATCGGGAATCGTGATACTTGTAAGCGACGTGCAATTATAGAACGCATAACCACTTATACTCGTCACGCTATCGGGAATCGTGATACTCGTAATCGAGGTGCAATTATAGAACGCATAAACTCCTATACTCGTTACGTTATCGGGAATCGTGATACTCGTAAGACTACTGCAACCATAGAACGCATTGCTCCCTATACTTGTCGCTCCCTCCAAATCCTCCGCCGTAATAGTCGTCACGCTTCTATCCACAACCGACGGCAACTTGTTCGTTCCCCCACCGCTCGGTATACTCGTAATCGCCGTAGCCAAATTCTCGATATTCTTATTCGCGGGTATCGTCGCACCTTTGTTCGTTAATGCAGTCCACGCGGCGGTTAAGTTCGTCCGTATACTTTGTAAAGTTGTTGCAATACTCATTTTACACCCCCGCTCCGCTGTTTAATGCGGTCAACTGTGTATTGACATCTCCAAGAACAACGCCGTACAAAGCGTCAAGGGATTGCCATTGTGCATTGGAACTACCGAAGAAAGCGTCTACACGGTGCATTTTATTCGCCCCACGGTCATTCGGCATAACGCCACCCGCAAGGATTGACATAGTTGTCGAACCGAGAAAAGTGTGTCCTAATGCAACGAGCTGATCGGAAACTTGCCAACCGTCATCTGTGGCGGTCAACCCGAATTGCTGAAGCAAAATATTAGTGTTCGTTGTGTCTGCGACACTGACATAAAGTAACACTTGAGGCGTGAATGTAGTTTCGTCTACAATCGCAATGGCATAGCCAGTTCCACCCATATTTGCGAGCGGGACAGAGTATATCCCTACTCCGTTATTAAACCGAACAATACACGCCGCGACTTGCGCATCAGGGTCTAATGTCAAAGTCGAAAGAAAATCATCAATAGCGTCCGTACTTGCCCACAAGTTCCAGTAAATACCGTCCGTACCAAACCTCATATAATCACGCAAGTCATAACTTTTAATGTCTATCGTGTTGTCATATGATGTGTTTGCGTAAAACCCACCGATTTCAGAACCATTTTTCTGCAATTTAAGTTGACCATTCCCAATCGTAGGAGTATCAGTTATTTCGCTATACGAATAAGTCGGTTTTGTAGCCGCTTTCGCCCAACTGTATACATCTGCCGCGTTTCTTGCGTTTGTCAATCTCGTGTCGTCGCCCATTACGACTTCAGTCGTCGAAGCGTCACCGCTTACGGGTACATTCTTAAATGCCGCCGTTCCCAAGTCTGCAAACCACTTTTTCACCTTGCCCCAAAGGGTCGCTTGCGTTTCTCCAGTCGCCACATTCGTTCTCGTTTGTGCGTCTGTAAAAGTAACCGTAGTCGAAGAACCGTCGCCAGAAGTTCCAAGTTTCCCGTTCAACTGTGTTTGAATAGCCGAGGTCACTCCGCTAACATATCCCAATTCGGTTGAGGTTACGGAACTTGCCGAAACTTTACCGTTTGCATCGGACACCAAAGCCTTGCTCGCCGTCAAGTCGGTTGTAAGGTCGTTTAATGCAGTAGGGATAGTGGGCTTTCCGCTTAAATCAGAGTAAGACCCCGTGAAAGCTACCGTTTTCAAATCGGAAAACCATTTCTTTATTTTACCCCAAAGAGTAGCTTGAGTTTCACCCGTTGCCACGTTGGTTCTTTCTTGTGCTTCCGTAAACGCAACTGTCGTGGAAGAGCCGTCTCCACTTGTGCCGAGTTTATCGCTCAAGGCGGTATACACTCCACCCGACTGTACAGGCTTCGTGCTATCTTCCGTCGGAGAAGAATCCGTGTCTAAGTATGTGTTGTTGATTTTGTTATTGCTTATCAAATCGTTCGTTCCGTCAGGTTTAGTCAAAACCCAACTACGCCACGAATATATTACGCCACTAACGACTTGACATTCCCAGTGATAAGGTTCTACGTTGCTACTTGTTACTTCGCAATGCAATACACCACGGTTCGCAGTGTTCACTTCGATACGAACTTCCGCGTTCCCATTAAAAGGCATACCACCAGCAATCCCACCACTGACAGTCCCGATATACACGTCGCCAGCCACAACTGTCGTATCCGCGTACACATCGGCAATCAACGCCGTGAAACTCGTCGTAGTCCACCTTTCTTTGAAAGGTTTTTGGTTCGGAATATCCGCCACGGAGCCACCGTCAACGAAACAATATTGCGTTGCGTCCCATTTGACAAAGTGACCGTCTACGAACAAAGAACTGTCCGCACGAATTGCGATCGGTAACCCCTCGTCAGTATTAAATGTAAAATTGTTTTCGGAGTCGAGCGAGCCTTGCCCAAACATAACTGTATCTTGTGTCGGCTCATAAACCAAGCCATACACCACGGACGAACCGCTACGGATTGCGATACCGCTTGCCCCTTGAAGAACACGACCGTCCGCATTTGTGACAATCATATTGTCCTTGATAAAAAGAGTTTCTTGCCGAGTTGTAACGGTAGTTCCCGCAACGTTCAAATCTCCAGTTATAGCAAGGTTTCCGTCAATGGTTCCACCTTTCTTCGACAATTTACTCGCCGCAATTCCACGTGCTAAATTATCAGTAGCCATATCTTACACCCCCTGCGTTACTTTCGCAAAGACCGTGACCGAGCCACCGCTAACCGCCGTTAAGTTTACTTTGAGCCGACCAAAACCCTCAATCCCGAAAGTATAAATCCCTTTCGCCGTGATTGTGTCAAGTGTATCAAACCCAAGCGTAAAGCCCGTTATCGGATAAAAGTCGTTCGATTTGTTGTCGCTACAACCAAGCAGTTGCAAAGAAAACGATGTCGCAGTTCCCTCAACTTGCATAGTCAAGGTTTCGCCAGTCACATTTGAAGTCGTGTCGCTTTGTTGCGCCGTACTCGCATTTTCAAGAAAATAAAATCTGTTTTTTGGTATCACTGTCCAGTTCCTCCGTCCTTTAATTTTTTGTTCACAGCCCGTGGAGTTGCACCACGATATGCTACTGCCGTGATATAGGCGCGTTCCCGCGCCAATTTTTTAGCTCGAATAACTAATTCGTTTAAGTTCATTCACGAACGAGTCGGTGTCCGTTACGCTCGGCAAACTGATATTGCCTATGCTTATCACGGTCGAGTCATTGTTTGTTACACCTTGTACTTTGTTGATTATGTCATTGAACTTTGTTTGTGGCAAAACAATTTCGCCCTTGAGAAGTTTTGCGTACATCTCGTTGTCAGAAGAGAATGCGGGTTGTCCAACGATACCGCCAGTGTGATAACCTTTTAACGCCTTCCTTTCGTCTGCCGATAATCTTGAATACGCATCAAGAACACCAGCGTGTTTGAACGCTTGTCCCCAGCGATTCCTATCGCCCTCTCGAAGTTTATATTTGTCTATAACCTCTTGGACTATTTCTGCGTCCGTTTTAGCAAAATAATTCCCAACAGACGCACCTTCACCAGTAATGTCACCGAACGCGCCAGCGCGGATTTCTTCGCCACGCAAATTTATTGCCTTTTCCCTGTCTGCTATGACAGAAGTCAACCCAAAGTTTTCCACCGCTGTTTGTCCCATAGCGGCAATTTCCGCTTGAACAGTCTTGGCTTGGTCTACTGTTAAAAATTGCATAAGAAAAGCCAGCTGGTCAGCTTGCGACCAAGACTCATATTTTGTCCTGTTCTCTTCGTCTAAGAAGAATTCTCTTATCTTTGGATTATTTGCTAAAGCATATCCATATACTTTTTCAAGTTGCTGAACCGCGGAAATAAGTTGCTCGGTAAGAGTTCCCTCAATGTCTGCGATGGTCTTTGCCAAATCCTTTTGTGCGCTTGTATAATTCTCCAAAGATTTGTTCAAGTCCGCTTGAGCGTTTGCAATACTCTCTGTGTCTTCTTCGTAGACAAGCCCTTTCCCCATACGGAAAACTTGGATACGCTTTTCTTTTGCCTCCGCTAACGCTGCCCGTTTCTTCTCGACATCAAGTGTCGCTTCTTGTACCTTTAATTCGGCGTTCGCCCTTTTCTCTTCGTTTTCCTTTTGCTTGGCAAGTTCGTCTTCGAGTTCTTTTTGTTCTTTAAGGGCTTGAAGTCGTTTGTCATAGTATTCCGTTAAAACGAAATCGGTAGACTTAAATGTTTTAATTTCTGTTTTGTAGAAATCCAACACAACATTGTAATATGCAAGCAACGAATCTATTGCTTCCGTGTCGTCTGCTTCTGATTTCTCTCGCAACTCATCCATTACGATGTTAAGCCGTTCAAGTTTTTGTTCAAGAGCAAGAACACCTTTTGAACTTCTTTCCCACTTGTCCAGTCCAAGTCCTTCCGTCAACAAGTTTTCAGACAATTCTCGCGCCACATCGAGTTCCGTTTCAAGTGCGGAAAGAGCATTTTGCGCATTTTTAACTGCTTCATCATCCAAATAATCAGAAGGTTTCGGAATTTGCCATTCTCCACCAGACGTTATCCCTGCAATCGCGCCAATAATACCTAATGACAATGTGTTTATGACTTCAAATGCTTTTGCATTTGCTTCCGCGTCAGATTTCGCCGTTTCCAATGTAGCGTCCAATATAGCTTGTTGGTCTTTTACGCCTTTCTCAAGTTTGGAAACAATGTTTGTTGCATATCCCTTTATCGCCGTTTCATAAGAAAGTATATTGTCCTCGATGGCATCATTTTCCAAATCCAAAGCCTTGGCTAATTCCTTTGATACGTTTGCCAATTCTTTTTTTTGCGTTTCCGTCTTTTCAAGTATAGAATTTAATTCTAAATACTTTCCCATAAGACTTTGCGTTTCGGATTGTTCTTTCTCTATGGATTCTTCAACCAAGTTAGATTCTTCTATGAGTTTAGAATAATCGTCTTCTTTTTTTGACTTTATTGTTTCAACAATTTGATATATCCCAGCACCAGTTATTGCCGCACCACCCAAAACAAGACCAAGAACATTTCCAGTCCCAATGTTTTTCAACATCAAAAAAGCACCAGCAAGTTCTATAATAACTGGAATAAGTCCTCCAGCCTTTGTGGTTGTTTCTAAAAATTGTGTTCCTATTTCAATAAACCACTCAAGAATATCACTATTCAATGTTGCATCAGCCAATTCCGTCCAAGCGGTTTTCAAGTCTTGAAGTTTTCCTTCTGTACTTTCAGCATATACATTGAACTTGTCCATTGCGCTACCAGCCGAATTTGTGCTTTCTGCGGTCAACTCAAGAACACGGTCGTAGTTTTCCATAGTGGCGATAAAGATATTTTGTTGACGAGTACCAGCAACCGCCGTAGCGATTTGTGCCTTTTGCTCGCCGTTCAAATATTTCCATTTCTCGCCAAGAGCCGTTACGACATTTTCCATATTGGTCATACCGTTCGACACTTCACGAAGGTTTATTCCATATTGCTTTAATACTTTATCGACATCGCTTATATCTTCGCCATCGTCATCAAGGCTTTCCCCAGCCCCGACCTTTCTCAAGCGAGCAGTAAGAGTCTTCCACGCATTACCGATTACGCTTGCACTTTGTTGCGTAACTTCGCTTGAGGTCGCCAAGAGTGCCAAGTATTTGTCCATCGAAAATCCAGCCGCGCTTGCACTCGCACCCGACAGAGCCAACGCTTCACCGAGGTCTTGCGCCGTAGTCGCCGCTTTCGTATCCAATGTGGTCAACTTGTCAACGACACCAATAAGGTCATTGGTCTCAAGTTTGTACGCCTTTTGCGCCGCGATAAGAACACTTGCCGCGTCCGCACCTTCCATAAATGCGTCTTTACTCAAAACGGTACTTGCTTGCAATGCGGTATTCGCTTCCGCCGCATTCATACCAGTTCTTAACCAAGTTTCCGCCGCGTCCGTTACTGTACCAAGCGAAACTTTCATTTCTTTCGCAAGAGCAATGTAACTCGATTTCATCTTGTCTATCTCTTCACGAGAAGCAAGAGTTATCATTTGCAAACGAGTAAATGCCTTGTCGATTTCTATGGTTTGTTTAACGACGTCTTTCATCGCGCGGACAAGGGCATACCACGATACCGTCGCTATGCTCCAGATAGCGAACTTCTCATATGCGGTTTTCAGCATTTGACCGAACGTCATTGCGTGCTTACTTGCGTCCGACATCTCTTGCCCGATTTCTTTGAAACGAGCCTTTTTCCCAAACTCGTCCGTCATCTTGTTCGCTTCTTCGAGCGATTTAGTAAGTTGTTGCGATGACTTCTTTGTTATTTGTCCGTTTTGAGAAAGAGTCTTTAATCGTGCAGAAAGTCTCTCATATGTTTGAGCGTTCTCATTTACAAGGTCGCCCTCTTTTACTTGGACGGAAACAAGTTTTTCAACGCCGTCCGCCCCCATTTTAGTCGTAACCTTGTATTTCGCACCCAATTCATTCAACCCACTAACGGTCTTTGTTATGCTGTTAGATACTTGGTTATATGTTTCGGCAACAACGTGATTTTTCTGAATTAAATTTTCGGCATCTTCTACTGATTTGTTTATTACGGGAGAAGATAGTTTTGACCCGCTCCCACCACTTCCGCCAGAACCAGACGAACCGCCACCGCGACTTGTGATTTTCCCAATGTCAAAACTCGATGCACTTAACGCCTTGTTTATCTGTTCCGTCAAATACGCTACATCAATATTTATCTTATATGTTGTTTTCGATATTGCGCTTTGTATCTGTGCGGATATGTTATTCGTAGGGTCGAGTTTTGCCCCGACCACTATATTATATTTTGTTTTACTCGCCATAGGCTACCTCCGTCAAACGCCGTGTCTTTCGGCAAGTTCCTTTACCCAAATCGGAATAAGTCTTTCGATTTCCTTGTATGTGTTCTCAAACATATGAATAGCGGGGATAGGGTTGTTCCCACGCAAACCGTTTGCTTCCGTTTCTTCCAGCCACGACACAAGCCAGTAGGAAATGGATTGCCCCTTATAGTCGGTTTCCAATCCAAGGCTCATAAACTTGCTATACATTCCGTACTTGTGTTCAACCGCCTCGTCTTGCATTGCGTCGTCATCGATATAAATTGTGCTAACACACGCATCGCCTTTTTTCTCGATTTGATATGTCGTGTACTTCCGCATAGTTCGAGTGGATAAAGTAGACTCACCACCGTTTTTCTTTGCGTTCTTGTGGATATACTCTTTGAGTTTGTCAGTTATCCGTTTGGATATTTCTTTCTGCATAGGATATATAACTTGTTCCATTATCACCTTGCGGAGTTCTGTGTCGCTGTATATATCCATAACCCACCTCTTACGCTTTTTTCTTCGTTGACTTCGTTGCTTTCGGCTCGATGTCCTTGCTTTCGGGAACAACAAAATCATTCCCAAGTTTCGCCTTTGCCACCTTTTCCACAAATTGAGGGTTATCATCAATCACGCTTTTCATTTCTTGAATAGCGGAACTCATTTCTTCTACAGTCGGCAACCCTCTGCCAATTTCACCGATATAATAACGAAGACTCTCGTTTTGCAAAGTCAACACAATGTTGTTCCACGTGGAACCATAGTTTTCAATCTTCTCAAAAACTTTGTCGAGAATACCGCTATTCACAAAGTAATCAATTTCATCTCTGTCGATATTGAACTGTGCGCCATTCGGAACTTTTTGAAACCCATTCACGGGAATGTCTGTTTGCAAAGCCAATACGCCAAGGTCGAAAACCAATTTGCAAGCGGGGATAGTCCACACTTTGTTCTCGCCGTCCGCGTGGAACTTGTTTGCGCACAACTCTGTAAGCACAAGTTGGTCTTCATACGAAATAATCGGGCAAACCGATACCTTTTGTCCGTCAAATCTCACTACTACATTTTCTTTCTTTTTCAAAATCAAAGCCATTTTCTATAATCTCCTTTCAAATATTTTTTTGCTTTGTAGCTTCTTTCTTCCTTGTGCAGTCTTTCGCACGTTCCGTGTGACGAATTCGTCTCCGTTCAATACAATATCCACTATGGACACAATATCCACCATATGGACAAACTATTGCCTCGAACGAACCGCTTTTAATGTACTTCTCGCCTTTGCATTTTTCGTCTATAAACATTTTTTCTCCTTGCGTGATTAGCGGAGTCGCACCGCCGTTTTCTGCTATCACGATATGCTCGTCTTTCCGAGCCGCCACACGGACTACCGTGATTCGTTTTTTAGTTTATTGCAATCGCAACATATGTTCGACTGAACTCACTTCCAAACATTCCGCCGAGAGCAAAGTATCTCGTCCCGATGATTTTCAAGCATCCACCAGCCGTTGCCGTGTCCGAGATCGTCATCGTGTAACTCCCGTTTGCGGGAACAATATATTTACCAATGTCGTTTTTCGGGTTTGCGCTCTTTGTCCCACCGACAGAACCCAAGCCAATTTCAAACACCAAGTTTTTGTCGAGAATAACGCCGTCGCACACATCGCCCGCCTTGTATACATACTTCGTATAGTTGGGTTGTCCGTCAGGTCTACGCCCGTCAGCGAGTTCTTCCAACCCACCGTTCACAACCATTGCAAAGAAACGACTATCAAGGGTATCTGTCGTCGGCTGTGTCGCAGTGTATACTTCACTATTGTACTCAACAGCATAAACTTCGTCTGCGAGCGAAACACAGTTTACTACTTGTCCAGCGTGCAATCCACCTTGGGGAACGGATATTTTTACAACTTTATCGCTTACGACTTCGGGTGTAATGCAATACCCGATATACGCATCGTCATCTTCTTCAGGCGTAGGAGGTGTCGGTTCCTCTCCCGTATATGCTCCCATAAGAACGCCGTTCCAAGTAGGCGGTGTGGTGTCTTCCGCAACACCATTTTCAACATTAAGTGTTATGGAATTCGTTAGTGTGTATTTTCCACTTGTAAGGTTTTGGTATCCTTCTGTAAATGTTATACCGTTAATTTCTGTTGCTTCTGTTGCATATATTGCAATAGGTGGCATACCTTCAAGCATACTTACCATATACCCAACCTTTTCAGCACCATCACCAGAAGCTCCTGCGAATAATCCATTGTCACCGTCTTCATAGAGAAGCATTGTCGGCTCTACGGTTCCTAAAGATTTCAAAAACGCATCCATCGCAGAACTCGTATCTCCATTTTGAACATTCCCAAAGTCAATACCAGTTATGGTTTGACCATTATAAAATTGTGTTAAAGGCATTTTTCTTTTCTCCTTAAATTTTATTTTTTTACGGTCACAGGGATTGCACCTATCGAATGAGCCGAGCCTATTAAACCATATTAAAAATGCGTGTCTTTCCACGCCGTCACACGGTCTACCGTGATTTTTTCTCCGTTTTTACGATGCGGGTTTCACAACCTGAACTTCAAGGGTATATACGGGGATTGTCGTTCCAACAACCGTTGCCGTAATTGTCATCGTGCCTGCCGCCGTTCCCGTGGTGATTATACCAGTAGCATCGGCGAATGTCGTTTCCGTTCCAGCATCACCCGATGCGGGAGTAAATGAAGCGACAAAAGTGATATACCCAGTCGTTTGTCCTGCGGGTGCATTTACCGTATATTGGCTCGGAGTAATGAAAACAAAGTTGTTGTTATTTTCCAAACCGATAAGTTTAAGGGTTGCCGTAGAACTCGTCCCAATAGTCAAATCATCGGGGTCGTTCGTCAAAGCGAAAACATCATCATACCAATTCTTATCAAAGATTTCGGTCGTGATATACGCATACACACCTTGTCCACCACAAGCATTCGCATTGCTCTTATCCGCAAGCATAACGCCAGTAACACGAGTATTTGAATATCCGTCCATCGTCGCATTGATGGTTTGTTCGGGAGAGAGTTGTGCCAAGGGAATTTCGATAACTTGTCTACCGACTTTTCCACTACCACTCTTATCCGCGACCAAATCAATGTCAACCCAAATATGCCAAATAGCGGGATTAACTTCCGCGGGCATAGTAAAGGTTTTCGCCGCCGCGTTGCGATACATATAAATCGCACAAACTTCCGCGTTGTCGGGAATGTTTGCCCAGTTTGAGCCGTCGCTATTGGAACTCGGGATCACAACGGTATCTGTCGTTTTCGCTTTCAAAGAAAGACCGCCATAGATTTCGCCTTTGTATTTCACCCACACGAGAGCGCCAATGTCACCACGCGAAATAACGGGGTGAGATACTTTGAACTCTCTGTTTGTTACCACGCAGGGCTCTTCCATAGGGACACACCCGTTGTTCGGGTCGAGTTGCCCGCCCATACTTGCTTGATAAATTTCGGGAACGTAGTTCGCCGCCACGATGCTGAATGTCGCATTGGAACTATGAGCGTATCTCGCTACGAGTTTACCACGCTTCCCAGCCCGAATATCCAAATAACTTGCCGTAAATTCCATATTGGTTTCGGTATCGAACTTACCCATAGCAACGAGTCTGCCGTTCTCATAAGCAATAAAATCACCGACACCAACGGAGTATAAAGTTTGGTCTGCCATAATTTCTTTCTCCTTTTTTATTTTTTATTGTATTGATTTTAGTTTGTTCTCTAATGCAGAAGCCTTTTGAACATTACTGTAAAAATAATCTTCTTTCGGAATATTCCCATTCCACTTAATTGTTTTGCCCTTATCTTTCTTGTCGATATACGGGGAAAGTAAGGTTGTGAGTTCATAACTCAACACTATATCGTATCTTTGTATAAGGTTTATAAACCTACGAATAGGCAACTCCAATATGAAATCTTCCGTTTGCCCAGTGACAATCATAAGGCTATCGACCAGTTCCTCGAAAGTACCGACCTTCGTCCCGTTGCTTGCCGCCCTTAACCTTTTCTTTTCCTCTATCAACCTTCGTACATCGGGGTGAATACTGTAGTCAACCAACTCGATTGCGTTTTGCTTTGCAATAAGTTCCCGCATATTCTCGTAGTCCCGATAATCGTAGTTTTTCCCCATTATCTTGATATAGCACTTCTTCCCGTCTTTCCAAAATCCGATATTCTCATCACCGTCTTCGTTTAAGTGAGGGATTTGCAAACAAGTCTCCAACAATATTTGTAACAAAGGCAAAAACACATTTGCATTGTTTATCTTACCATCTTCGCTTTGATAAAACAAGAATTGCAACATATTCATTCCCATACACTGTGGCAAACCACTGTCATATTTTGTAGAATGTAAAACCGATGAAACAATCGAAAAGAATTGATAATATCTCGCCTTCACTGGATAGAAAACCAACCCCTTGTATGGTATCGGTGCGCTTATCGAACAAAGCGAGTCTTGTAAAACCTTTTCGTCAATAGCACCTTGAAAGATAGAACAAAATTCATCTACCGTCTTTTCGTGCCTCATATCCGCTCCTTTACACTATACTAACACGCTAAAACATACCCACCTTTGCGTATAGTCAGTGTTTGCTTGTTTTCTATAAGAGCCATTTTCTTGCCCAGCCCTATCGGGCGCATTGTTGTTTATAAACATTGGAGAGTGAAAACCACTATTGGGTATCTCAACTCCATTTAGGGAAGAGACAAGTTCCAAGAATATTGCGTCCGTCCGTCTTTCCCCCGTTATGGTTGTATTCTCCATTACATCGGCGGATATGGGAACGATAATTTGAAACCAAACATTCATAAACCCAGTGTAAGCGTTTATCGCTTTTACCGTGTCAACCTCTACCCGAAGTTGCGCAACATTGGTCGTAAACGCTTCTCTTGTCTCTGTTATAAACAATATATTTTTTGTAACGCTATCATTCGTGTCGTATGAATTCTTTGCGACCATTGCAACCTTTTCCGAAAATGACATATCTGGTTGCGAGTAGGGGTTCTTTTGCGGTTCAATATACTTTAGTAACTTAAACAAATTTTGATTGTTTTGCATTAAGTATGTGATAATAGTATTTGATGCCCCGCGTAATTGCTCGAACTTATTGTATGTATTCTCACAAGCCATTACCACGCACCCCCTAATGTTATTGCAATAGATATAATCTCGTGCGTCGTCGTATCTTCACACGATACTGTCAATGCGTCATTGCTTTGTCCCAACGACAAAACTGAAAAGTGGTTGCCGTCCAAAACAGTAAGCTCGTATAAGCTCGCATCCGCGCCACTTGCAACTATCGAAAACACATCGCTACTCACAACTCCATTTGTATAAGAGTAAACAGAATAATCCGCACGTTCTCCAAGAATTATCTTCGTCTTGTTCGGGCTTATCCGCAACTCCGTGGTTATCGGTTCAACGGAGTGTTCGTTGTACGCAATATTGTTTACCAAATCATCACCACTCTGAACTTGCGTTTCAAAGATGTATATCGTCATCAATGTTTGGCTGTAGTGGTTATCAATTTGTTGCACCTGAAAAGCGTGTCCATCAAGAATAAATCGTTGGTTGACAAAGATACCTTTTGTGTCATCATTGTATTGAATCAACACATTTGTCATACCTTCCGATTGCGGAACACCCTCTCGCCCATACTCGTACATCGTACGATTCAAGTTTCTCGAAAAAACTCATTGCCATTGCTTGAGTGTCCCGTCGTTCGCATACCATTTAAGTATGTTGTTGCACTTGCGCAGTACAGCCGAAGTCACTGCCCCGATCGCCGTGTTCGTATTTGTCGTCAACCAATACTGGCTATCGAACTGATACATCTTTCCAAGCCACTTATTCGTGCTGGCATCCGAATATGTCCGATAAAATATTTTTCGATACTCGTCCCCAAAGTTTTCTCCAGTAGAAGGGTTTATCACCGAATTCAAGTATACACTTTCTTCTGAATAGGTTGTTCCACCCACCGTCGTTTGCCCTTGTACCGTTTCAAGCGTTGAAGAGTCTTCCCAAGTGTCATTTATCGACTGTTGCATTGTTTCTCTCCAGTCATCAACTGGGGCTTGTGCAATCGAATTTTGATATGCTTGATAATATTTCAACGCCATACGACACCTCCTCACGTAAAGAAAATGCCGTTTGCGTAATTACGAAACATTGTCAAATCTTGCAAATCGTAATCCGTCATTTTTTGTTTTACTTTTTCCCGTATTCGGTCAAGCCATTCGGCTTTCTGTTTCAAGTTCTCCGCCTCGGAATAATGCTTAAAATCAGTCGTCGTCATTTTTAACTTGAACTGTGTCACGTTGTTGACTTGTTGGCGCATCCACTCCTCGACCCAAAGGTCAGCCAATATGCTTATTTCCATATCAGTCAAGGTTGAAACGAATGTTCTCGCCGTCAAATCGTAAGCAAGAGACTGTCTGCAAGTAGTAAATTCGGGCAACCCTCTCAACAAAAAGCCTTCCGTTATCGTTTGAAAGTCCGAAGAACTCGTATGTGCCAGTTCGTCAAGTTTATAGTCCTTTACACTCAACAACGCCATATCAATTATTTGGTCAAAAGTAGTTGCCATAATTCACCACCTTATCTGTGTCTGCTTTGTTTCACAAAATTATTTAATCCGATACTCGCTATCAAATCGTCAAACTTGTTCCCGAAGTAGGTTTCAAGAGCAACACGATTTTCGTATGCCCAGTTTTTCAAAGGTTGGTTTTCTTTGTCTACCCACATTTGCGCAATGGTAAACTTCAAACTGTGCGTTACTGCCCAGTCAACCTTGTCCTTTGTCATAGTCTTTACTTCTCGAATCATTTTGTCGATGTCGGGTTCGGTTACTATCCGTTTTATGTTTTCTACAGAAAGGTCTACTCTCGGTTTAATGCCGAACGCCTTGTAGTCTTCTTCGTCCACAAAGCAAAGCAATCCTTTCTCAAATAGTTTTTTATTGTTTCTCTTCCCATTTTCTTTAAGCAACTGCTTCAAGTCGTCAATGGGAATATCTTTCACATCTCCAACCTCAAAGAAATACTGGATACTCTCGTCGGTAGTACAAAGGGGTATCCCAGAAAATGCGCGACAACTTACAGCGACATTTTCTTTCTTGTTGGGTTGTGCCACGGAGCCAAGTCCGCCTTGTTGGAACATTGCAAACATCGCGCTCATTTGTTGCATTTGTTGTTGCATTGCCTCGATTTGCTTTCTTTGTTCCTCGATTATTTTAGTATAATCCACTTTCGTTTTCGTTGTCGATTTTTTTTCAACTACATTGTTTTCAATTTCTTCCATTTCTATAAACTCCTTCTATAAATTTCTATAATTTTTGAATAAGAAGGGGGAGGGGTTTCCCTCTCCCCCAAAATAAAAGTTACGCTTATTCCGCCGCCGTTCCTTGCAGACCGAAGTGAGAAGCCGTAGCCAGACCAGCATCGAAACCTTGGAAATAGGTATATTCCATACGGTTCAATGTGTTGTCTTTCGCGTCGGTTTCTTTTACGCGGACATAGCCCTCTCTGATGAGTTTGACAGGCTTGTCGGTGCCCGTGGAGATGAGAACGATAAGGTTGTCGGGGATAGCTCTCAAATTCGCAGCGTTGGTTGTCGTAAACGGAGCAGCCAAGTTCGTGAATTGTTCGAGGATAACGCTGTCTACGCCGTAGATTTTTTGCAGATAACCATTCTCGATGAATTTATCTCTCGTGGAGAAACCACCAGCCGTAGCCAAAGCGGAGATGTCGTTGAAGGCAACTCTCGTACCGAAAGCCGTTACGCCGTCAATGCTTCCACCGTTCAACATACCGATGTCCGAAGCAAGTTGCGTGTAGGTCGTGGAGTTGAATACGCTTTGAACGAGAGGTGTTCCCGTAAGAATGCTTGTATCGAAAATTTTAGCGATAACGAGTTTGTATTGGGCAAAGAGCATTCCAGCATAAACCCTTGCGATTTGCGCACCCCAGTCGTATCCGTTCGCAATGATACGGATATAGTCGATGGACGTGCCGAGCGTGTACACCTTCGGCGTGAGGGTGATTGCGCCTTTCGCCCAAGAGGGAACGAAAGAAACATTCGAGCCATAGGTTCCACGTTGTGCTTGAGGAAGAGCCTTCGTGTCAATTTCATAGGTCACGCTGTCGCCGACTTCTACATTTTCGATGTCAGCAATCGCGCTGATTTGCGGAGCGTCATAACGAACCATCATAAGAGCCAACGCTCTGGTCGTGATGGAGTTCATCACATCTCTGAATACATCGCTATTGAACGCCATAGCAAGTTCTGTCTTCGTTGTCGGTTTTGCAAAGCCAGCAACTTTCGCCGCAAACGCGAGCATCGCGTCTTTTACTTTTGCGTTGAGTTCGTTGTATTCGGAATCGCTCATATTGTTGGAGCCGATGATACCGTACTTCCCATAGTTCTTGTATGCCGCAGCCGCGCCGAGCGTAGCTACATTCTCAACGATTTTGTCTACAAATTCCGTTTTTTGAGTTTCGGTAAAACTATATTCACGCAGTTCACTCATTTTTTATTTCCTCCGATTAAATTTCACCTCTTGCCCGATAGCAAGCAATAAAGCCAGCACCGAACAATCCGCCGTTAGGCATATAGGTCGTCCCCAAAATTTTCAGGCACAAACCAGCCGTAGCTTCAGCCGAAACAGCACCCGTGTAGGTTGCATTCGCAGGAACAATATATTTTCCAATATCGGTGGACGGGGTAGCAACAGTTCCGCCCGTAACGGTTCCGACACCAATCTCGAACATAATGTTCTTGTCCATAATGACAGCATCCGCGACTTCACCTACGCCATATTCATATTGCGTATAGTCGGGTTGCCCAGCGGGTCTACGTCCGTCAGCAAGGGTTTCAAGATTGCCAGCGGGAACGATCATCGCAAAGAATTTACTTCCAAGCGTAGCGGTCGTAGGTTGCGTAGCCGTGTAAACTTCGAGGTTGTTATCAACTCCTTCAACGGAAGCAGCCAACGAAACGAGGTTTACGATTTGACCAGCGTGCAAGCCACCTTCGGGGACAAGCACTTTCACACATTTGTCACTCGGCACATTGGGAGTGACGCAGTAACCAACATAATTAGCCATAGTTGTTATTTCTCCTTTTTATTTATTTAATTTTTCAAGCACTTCGTCTATGGTCGCGCTTGCCTTTTTTTCTTCTTTGCGAGCATTCGGGAACGGAATAAACGAAAATTCTTTCTCTTCTTCCTTTTCTTCCTCTTCTTGCTCCGCCATTTTTCTTACGAACTCTTTTACTTTGTTATCCACTTCTTTGACAAACTCGTCTTTGCTCATCTCTTTGATTTTAGAAGCCATAACTTCGTATTCATCCGCGCCGAAACTCTTTCTGTACGCCTTAAGATAAGCCGTCATTTCTTCCTTATCCTCTTTGTCTTGGAAAATCTTGACTTTTTCGGACAGGCTCTCAAACTCTTTTTCAAGTTCGCTGTATTTGTTTTCCCAATCGCCACACTTGTTCTTCCACTCGTCGCAAGCGTTTTGGAGTTTGTTGTATTTCTTCTCCCACTCTTTCTTCATCTTTTCGATGTCAATGATTTCGGAGTTTTCAACTTCTTTCTCTTCGTCGCCTTTATCGTCCTCGTGGTCTTCGTGACCTTCTTCAACGGGTTTCTTTTCTTCGCCCTCGTCGGCATTCTTTTTTTCTTCTTCGCCAACAAGTCCAAGATCTTTGTAAATCTTTTCGACTTTCTTCACAACCTCTTCCTCGTCATTGGCTTTCGCATAACCCAAAGCACTCGCCAACGCTTCACGATTATAAACCGCTTTGCCACCGACAAGTTCCATCACGGGGTATTTGAGTTTTTCGGACGGTGCATCTTCCCAACCTTCTTCGACAACAAGGTAAACTTCTTTTACGAGTTCCTTATAGTTCTTCGCTTCAAGGACTTTGTTGCGGAGTGCCGTCTTGCTAACTTTGCCCCATTCCTTGTCGCTCACGGAATCTTTGCCTTTGTCTACGGTGATAGTTTCGCCCGTGCCGTAATCTTCTTTTGCAAAAGTCCATTCCGAATTGGCGACTTCACGATAATTCTTGTCTTCAACAACCTTTTTGCGTTCTTCTTCTTTCACAGATACATCGCCATCTTTGTTGACTTTGTAAGGGATTTTGAACAACTCATCTGTTTGGTTGTCGTGAACAACGACTTCTTTCGTGTCGGTCAACACATTGACAATCCAATATCTATGACCACGCCATCCGCCATCGGAATATTCAAACTTTTTCAAGCATTCCCAGAGTCTTGCTTCCAACTCTCTTATTCCCAAGCTCACGTTTCTTATCTCCTTTTCTTGTTTATTTTTGATTTCTTCAAATATATCCTTGCGCTTGTCTTTATAGGCAAACTGCATATATATTTCGTTCGCGTTGCTGATTTGCGTTTCGTCAGGTTCACCGACTACTTCCAAGTGCGCACCCTCGATACCTTCCTTTATCGTGTCGGAAAGAACCGTGGTCGTTTGCAAAATCCACTTGTCAATATAGAATATACCCGTATCATCATCCTGATGTCCTCTACAACGGAGTACAGTTGAAACCTTAAGGTCATTATCACTGTTTTTAAGTATCTCCATAAATTCGGGAACGAGTTTCTTTTGGATAATACCTTCAACATTCAAGTATGTCTTTCCATTTTCACGTTTGACAAACTTAATTCTCGCGTCAGGAGGGAAGTGTCCAACAATTCTTGTCTCAAACCTTTCCTTATCATCGGCAAAATGCTCAACGACATCGGTGACGAAATCCTTACAAATGCTATTATACCTACAACTTATTGTCGTATTGTAAATAGAATCAATGGATTGCAAGTTAGCCTCGTGGCTGATGTTGCACATATTTCGATTGCATTCTCCCTCTTCGTCTTCGTGCAAAAGGTCTACGCTAACAACGCAAAACCTATCGTCGTCATAAAGAAGGTCTATACTGTTCTTCTCCGCCGAAAAGGATACTTCTTTGGATATTTCTTTAGCCATTGCTTACCCCCTTCGGATTTTTTCTGCTCCACTCTGTCAAGAACTCACTCAACTTCGGTGTCAGAACAAAAACATTTACAACCTTTCCATTCTTGTGCTTAAACTTGTTGATTGGGAATTGCCCCAATTCACACTGTATAGCGTGACTCAACCGTTGGCTAAAGCAACAATATTTCTTGCAATTTATCTCATTGCTGTTTTCTATCATTGCCATTTTAGTCACCCCCAAAAGCAGGGATTAACCAAGCCTCGAAATCCTTATTGAATTTATGCGTGTCGCGCGTATCCGCGTATGCAACCATTTGATTGTACAAAACTGTCAACTGTTTTAACAACGGAACAATCGTATTTTGGTTTACGCCACGAAGATAATCCTCATATCCAAGGTCATCGGTTTCCGCGCAAACTCTTATCGCAATTTTGCATTGTTTTTCAAGTTCCGCAACCGCAAGTGTCAAAGAATGCAACACTTCTTCGGGTTTGTCGTACTCTTCCGCGTGTTTATCTATTGCTCCGCGATGGAACAAGTCACCACGCATTTCACCAAACGCTTCAATACCATCGGCAAGAGCGTCTCCTGTGAAATAGTGTGCCACCCTGTGGTGCAACCAATCAGCGAACTTAACCATATTGTACCGAACCGAGAGAACGTAAGAGGCTCTGTCCGCAAGTGCGTTACAGTCGAAACACTCATCGTAAAGTTTTTGTATCTCGCCCAATGCTCTATTATTAGTTAAACCCATTCTATTCCTCTCCTTCGTCACCGCCATAATCGGCTTTTCTTTCCGTGCTTTCGGCGACTTCTTCAACTGGTTTCTTTCTGCTTCCACCCATATCACTATCGCCACCAAGCGAGTCAGTGTTTGAATTCGGTGGTAAACGCAATAAATCGTAGAAACTCGAATTCTTGCTCATAAGCATCATCGACTCAAGTTCAAACTTATTCATTCCCATTGCACTCGCATACAACTGGTCAACAAAGATACCACGGTTTGCCAATTTCTCGGCTCTGTTCAACCGTTCGTCTCTGTCAAACTTCGTCCCCTCAAAGGTGAAAGCGAATTTATATTTCTTTGTTCTTTCGTTGACCATAGTGGACAACCAAGTTGCATATTGCGGATAGACTTGCTCCGCTATCATTTGGTCAATCAACGCATTGTATTTGACTTCCGCCGCACTCAATTTGTCGCTCGTATAAATAAAACGACTTGTCGCGCCAGCGTTGGATGCCGCTGTAGCGTTGTATTGGTCATACATATTCGATGTCGGCAAATTGAAAGATATATCTTTCACATCGCTGAACGGAACGCCACCGATTTTAACCGCATCGCTCAAACCTTGTTTCAAAAGACCAAGGAATTGCCCCATAACTTTCGGGCTTACGGCAACCGCGTCACGAACCGACCCACTCTTTTGTTCTTTCAACAATGGAATCAACCCAACGAGTATCTTTTGGCTCGCAATAATGTATGCGTTGTTTTGCAACCGACGAACCAAATCTTTGTTTGCAACATCCCCAAACAGTGTTGTCAAGAATGGAATTGTCCCATAAATGTCACTATTGAACTTGAAACAAACGAAATTGCCGTCTTTCGGCAACGGACTTGTTTGCGTCCACAAAGAAAATGTACCATCTCTTTTTGCCAAAGGGTTGGACGGGTCGTAATCTCCGAAGTTAGACTTCCCACCGAAAACTTTTCTCCAAAGATTTTTATACGCGGGCGGATATTGGTCTATGGATAATCCTTGGTGCAAGAACCATTCCATATTAAAATCGAATATATATCCCCAGTCAGGATTGCGCCCTGTTATTGTGCAGTAGTCATAAGGCAACTCTTGAAAACTGTAATTCTCAAAGTCTGTCCTGAAGTTCCCAAAATATGCGTCAGTCTTAAGCGTTCGCCTGTGAACCTTTACAAATTCCGATTGAGGGTTGAAATGCGACAAAAAGTCTTTAACCGCATTCAAATCTTCTTCGTACTCTTTACTTTCGTAATCTTTCTTATCGTATGCGTTTTTGCAAACAAAAGTGTAATCGAACGAAGGCAAGTTACCAAGATATGCCGTTGCTCTCTTGCTTACAGCATCCGTCAATCCGAGGAACTCACTATACCCAACCAAGTTTTTTTGGTTTTCGCTCAAGTTCTCAAGTTCTACCTTGTAATCAAATGTGCTTGTCGTTTCCCCCGAAACACCAATAGATGTCAATCTTTGGTTTGTCAGTTGCGGTGTAAATGTCGAGGGATACATACTCTTCCCTGTCGCCGTTTCATAATAGTTCTTGGCGAACTCCAACACATCATAAAGTTGATTGACGGTAAGGGGGAGCTGTTGTTTACCCGCATCACTCGGAGTACCTATGTTGTTTATTGTTTTAGAGGTCTTTTTCTTTGCCATACCCCCTCCTTACCAATTTATAAACTGTGCTAAAAAATCCAAATCATCGTCATCGTTGACAACAACAACATTATCCAAATGCTTCATAATGTACCACAACGGATACTGAACCGCTGAATATCTGTCCTTGTTGACTTTCTTTGCAATCTGTCTTACGCGCAACCCGCCATTGCCCAAGTGTTCCAACTTCAAGTTAGATACTTCTTCGATAAAACTGTTGGTTTGGAAATACGGCATTGCTTTGCTGGCAAACTCTTCGTCGTCCATTACATATGCCGAAAACTCTTTCTTTACAAGCAATCTCAACTTCCCCGTTTCAACACAGTCAATAAAGTTGGGAATACTCTCATTATCATACTTTTGTGCCAAGTAGCAAAATACTTTCTTTGGCGCGTCTGGGTCGTCTGGCACTCTTTCGGAGTTTATTGTTGCCAAGCACCCAAGGCTTTCACCCGTATATGGGTCTATGGTATCTTTCACGAGGCTATCAACCAAACCCCGACCAATACCGTTTTCGTCAACGACAATCGCTTTCGGTGAAAACAATTTGTCTATCTTCTTCACTTCACAAGCCAAAGCATCAAAGTCCAAGGTTCCCTCACTTGTAATAAGGTTTACAAGTTGAACTTCTCTTATCTTTCCTGTCGGAGTACGAATTATCTTCAAAACGCTTATCGCCGATTGGTTGTTGCTTGCTTTATCAGAACGAGCCACGTCCACGCCGAGAACATAGTCGAAGTCTTCTTGTGCTTTGAACTCTGGGTCAAGAAGGTTTCGGCAATCCATAAGTTTTGTCATTGAAACCACAGCACCGTCCGAAGCACCAGTCCAAACCCCTCGATAGTTCATATCAAAAGCAACGCTACTCATCGTCTGTTGCTTTTTCAATATTTCTGTTTTCGTAGCCCCACGACCGAAGTGACACGCCAGTTCCCAACCAGCACCTATGCAATACTCACCCTTGCACTCGATCATATTCCTATAATGGTGCAAGCAACGAAAAAAAGCTGCGCTCCCACGGAATCCAGCCGATGTCAACTGTGATATTTGTCCATTCAACTCAAACGGGTCAACCAACCCATTGCGCCCACACGTTACGCGCGGTACCGTAGTAAATATAGGCTCCAATACATCTTGATAAATTTCTTCATTCGTCAAGTTGTCTTCGTCCACTATACCTCGTTGTACGTGTTTTCCTTTACTTGATTGTTGATTGGCTATGTTACAAAGTTTGCTCCCATTGTGAAAAACAACTTCTGCAACATCATTGCTGAACTTCACGGAATATATTTCCGCTCGCAACATAGGGAACGCATTAAGAAGTTCGTCATACTTATCTTTGATAAGTTTCGCAGAGTTCTCTCTCGTTTGTGCCGTCAACGCGACTTCTACAGTTGGATAGAAAATACAAGTATGGAAAGCATACATTACGGAAATTAACGTCTTCCCGTTACCACGAGGCAAGACACCGTATGTGCTTTTGAACCTTGCAAGGCAACGCAACATAATTCGCTGGTCTATACCCAAACGTATTGTTTTCCCTTGACTCGGTTTTATCAAATCATAAAACAAGTCTGGATACCAACGGAAATATTCAATCAAGTCTTTCCATTTGTCAATATGTTCCTTTATCAACATCAACTCGTCTTCCGAAACCAAGTCTACGGCTGGATTGAAGTCAGGATTGTTCACGTTTACACGAGATGACTTGTTTGTATACTTCTTGTTGTCAGTTTGAAAATTCGCTGGCATACTATATCGGTTCCTTGTACTTTTTGTTGTCGTCTTTTATAAGGAACTCATATGTTTTATAATTTTCTTTATATTTTTCGCTTACGAAGGCATATATATCCGAATACTCTACTTCGGGCATATTTGACAGCCTACGCAAATAGTTTATTGTTTGCCACAAATAATAATCGGGCTCATCTCTTGGCGCACGAACATACTTCGGCAAAAGAGAAACAA
>ERZ808034.13-NODE-13-length-27320-cov-3.519032_pt1 | contig 27320 bp, 32 predicted proteins | sample MGYA00380188_ERZ808034 | MGnify/ENA primary metagenome ERZ808034 (study PRJEB31490, sample SAMN06133380) | cow dung metagenome | isolation source: M12 | host: cow | place: China: Chengdu | collected 2015-05 ...
TGAAAAAGATTAACCAACAAACAAGAGAAAGAATAGTCCATAACATACTTAGTAAATATGCTAAAGAGAATGGGCTTGTAAAGTACGAATATCCTGATGGATTTTATGTATTCGGTAATCCTGACAGTCAAGACCTTGCTGACAAAAAGCATGAAGAATGGATTGAAAACAACAAGAAAGTCCAAATGACAAATGGAATGACTAAGGAAAGAATATGTGGCAACTGCATCCACTTTGACTTATGTGAGAGTGAATTCAGTTTCAGTAACGCAAAACCTAATGACCAAGCGTGTGAGGACTTTGTAGAAGATGATGGCTATTCAGATGAAATCTATAAGCAAGGAGAACGGATTGGAAATCCTTTGAATAGGGATTACTATAGTACAGAAGTTATGGAGGACTGAATATGACTAAAGTTATTGTAGAGATAGACGGAGAGCGCCACAGGCTTGTCAAGGACAAGTATGGCATTGACTGCGACAAGGACTGCTCACTTCGTGATTATTGCTTAATGTGGAAAGATACTATATGTAATGCGTTTGGAGAAGGCTACCATTTTGAGAAGGAGGACAAACAATGACGGTAAAGGAACTGATAGAGAAGCTGAAAGAATTAGACCAAGAGCGTGAAATATGGATATTCTACGATTATCCGTATGCGGCGTTAGAGCCGAGAATAGATGGCGAAGTGGATGAGGAACAGGCGGCACGCTTTGCCGGTAAAGGTGTAGTAGAAGGCGACTATTATATGGACATATAAAAACAATACCATGAGTTACAGGGTGCGCAGAGGAAACCTCGCAGACGATACCACCATATTGAAGATACGATGGTGTAAGCTACACAGGTCTGAGTATTGGGACAAGTGCTGGGCGGCATGGGCTGGGCGTGCTTTCATGCCTATACAATGCGAAGGGTGCGAGTTTTTCGACCAAAGATTTGCAGATAAAGGGCGGAATGAATTGTTTTGCAGATAGATGGATAAGATGTCAAAAAAGTACAAGTGTTTGTTTATCAAGCAGCCGTTTGCTGATGAGTTCGCAAAAGGACGCATGACGGTTCACATCATGCAGAGACCGATAGCGTACAGGGGCGAGATAATCATCTGCGCAGAGGATGGGAGCGGAGAGCAGTACGGTATGTATGACGGTGCGTGGCTGGCACGGGCGGAGATAGTGGACTGCATACCAGTGGCTGAACTGACCCGTGAGCAGATAGCGCAGTCGGACATGATGGGACACCGCAGGAAAGCGTATGCGCTGATACTTGGCAATATCCGCCGACTGGTGGAGTTTCCCTGTCACGGGCATGGCTTCGTGACTATGGAACTGAACGAGGATGACATGGTGGAATATCCCACACTTGTACAACTTGACAGGAAAGGCTACGAAATGCTACTTACAGGCAGATGGAGAAAGAAATAGACCGACAGGAATACGCCCGACTGCTAGAGGGACTGACAGCAGAGGACATCATAGCCAGCGATGAGTTCCGCACGGCTCTGAAAAGCTATGCCGCCATAGAGGTGCGGCTGATGAAAAGGCACATACGGAGCAGATTTCTTGCTACGGTAGAGGGTGGGCTGAATACTGCCCTGCGTATGGTGATGCGTGACGAGTGGAACGCAGGAACGCTGACGGAGATATTCCGACAGGTCATTGAGAAGCGGTGCAGCAGACCAGCCAGCGAGCGTGAACTGGTGCGGTGCATTTGCATGAGGGCATACGGGGCGGCGATGCGTGAGATAGTGGAAGATTTGAAAACGAAAATAAAGTGATTATGAGTGAGACAAAATTCCCTGGGCGGTTTTGAACGCTTTGCGGAATGGGGACTGATACGATGATTGAATACACATACGATTTTAACTTCGAGAAGTGCTTCGCCTGTAAGTCATGCAGATATGACATGGACAGGAGGGAACATTATTGCGACAGGACGCATGAGAGAATAGACAATCCGCACGCAGGACGGTGCGGCGATTATGAACGAATATAATACAGCTATGGCGAAATATTGTGATGAGATAGTACAGGAGATATGCGGATATCTGCGGACAGGAGATACACAGGAGGCGGCTTGCAAGAAAGCTGGCATAGGAGAAGAGACGTTTTACGGATGGCAGAGGGAAAAGACGGAGTTTTCGGAGGCAGTTAAGGCGGCAAAGAAAGAATTTCTGCGTAACCAGTACAAGGATGCGGTGCAGTCGCTATACAAACGTGCTACGGGTTACGATGTCGAAGAACCCGAGATAACCTACGGTGACAAGGACGGAAAGCCCTACATCAAGCAGAAAAAGGTGCGTACGAAGCACATACCAGCCGACCCACAGGCGTTGAAGTTCCTGCTCACTAACCTCTATCCCGATGACTGGCAGGACAAGCAGAGGAACGAACTTACTGGCTCGCTGTCCAACAGGGTAACGATAGAGTACGTTGATAGCGGCATTAATTTGGCGCACAGCGAGGATGAAATCACGGACTAAGCAATGTCATTGTTCAAGGTAAATAAACGGCTCTATGACGAAAACAGCGACCCTACGGCACGCATATTCGTCAATCAAGGAGGTACGTCAAGCGGCAAGACATATTGCATCATGCAGCGACTTATCTCCATAGCCGTTAATGAGCCAGCAATCATCACCGTTGCAGGACAGGACTTGCCTAACTTGAAAGTGGGTGCTATGCGTGACACGGAGACCATATTCGGCGACAGCGAGTGGTTGCAAGGTTTCTTCGTTTGGAACAGGTCTGACTATACCATCAAGGGACAGAACGGCTCGCTGATTGAGTTCAAGTCCTACGATGGGGAGCAGGACGCAAAGAACGGAAAGCGTGACTACCTGTTTATCAACGAGGCGAACGGCATAACGTACGGCATATACTGGCAACTGGCTATCCGTACCCGTAGGCAGATATTCATTGACTACAACCCGTCAGCAAGGTTTTGGGTGCATGAGCAAGTACTGGGGCGTGAGGGCGTGAAGCTGATAATAAGCGACCATCGCAGCAATATGTTCCTGTCGGATGAGGAACACCGACGCATAGAGGGTATCAGCGACCCCGAACTATGGAAAGTATATGCGAGGGGCAAGACAGGAAGCATAACGGGGCTGGTGTTCTCGCATTTCAATGTGGTGGATGACCTGCCGCCGAGAGAGGAGTGGAAAGTGTCGGCATGGGGGCTTGACTGGGGGTTTAGCGCAGACCCTACCGCACTGGTGCATCTTGTCCTTGCTCATGGTGAGATATGGACTGACGAAGTGATATACCGAACTGGCATGACGAACCCCGACATAGCACAGGCAATGAAAGAGGCAGGGCTGACAGGTAGGGATGAGATAGTGGCGGATAGTGCAGAACCTAAGAGCATAGCCGAACTGAACAGGATGGGCTACTTCATCAAGGCGTGTAAGAAAGGGGCTGACAGCATAAGCAACGGAATAGACATATTGAAGCGTTACACTTGGAATGTGACAAGACGGAGCGCAGGGTTGCGCAAGGAACTGCTGGCGTACAAGTGGAAAACTGACCGCAACGGTGATATGACGAACCAGCCAATAGATGCGTTCAACCATGCTATTGATGCAGTGAGATACGTAGCGAGCGAGACGCTGGGAGTACGAACGCAGCCGAGAGGCGTGAAAGTGAGAAGATGAATACTTGATTACATAACCAACCTATTCCATGTAGTATTAGTTTTACGTACCATGATAGCCGTAGTCTGTGAAGATAGCGGCTATTTTTCTTGCACACTTCGGGCGGAGTGAGTTACTTTGCCCTGTATCATAAAAAACACAGAAGGCAATCAGACATTCTTTGTGAAATTTTTCGTAAGTTATTTTATTAAGGTTTATTGATTGAGCGCACCAGTCAGAGAATGATAGGTGCGTTTTTCTTTTCTCTGCTCTGAATGACGATTTATTAAAAACTCTTAAAAATGTTTTGATTACATAAGCGGTATATATTCCTTTGTAACGATAGATGTCCGCAGAGGGTAAGCGGCGATATGTTTAACAATAAAAAATTAGACTAATATGGCTTTAACTTGTTCATGCCCTGCTGCGACATCATTAACCGCAATCCCTGCCGTACAATGCGCAGAGAACTTTGGGCAGATTCAAAAGGTCGCTTTCCAGCGTTTGGTAAACGGCTCAACAAAGAATGGCTTTGACACATCAAACAAGATTACTGCTCTTGCTTCTTGGATTGCTGCAATGGCACTGGCAACAAGCGGCAAGATTGTGGTTTCACCTTACATCCAAGCACCTACGTCAGAGGCTGGTGCTGCACGCACATTTGGCGGCGGCAATGATACGCTGGGCGGTGTTGAGGAAGTTATCGGCGCAGAGCCTACCACATTCAGCGCAGTATTGCGTGGCGTGCCACAAAGCACAATCAAGGTGATGAAAGAACTGATGTGCGAGGCAAAGGCTGGCAATCTCGGTGTATACCTGTTTGATGAGAACGGCAACATTGAGGGTATCAAGGGAACAGGAGCAGATGAGTGGTATCCAATTCCTATCCGTGCTTTGTTTATTTCAGACAAGACACACGGCGGACTGGAAGCACCCGACAGCAACAACATCTCTTGGAGTTTCGCACCAAACTGGAGCGATGATCTAAGTATTGCAGTCCCTGCTGACTTCAACCCACTAACTGACCTGTAATCATGGCTGCAAAGGTGACAACGGTCAAGTTGAGATGCGAGGCTGGCACACGGTCTTTCGACATAGAGACAGCAGAGCGCATACTGACCCAGCACCAGCGTAGTGGATGGGTATTGGATGATGAAAACTTTGTTCTAACAGATGGGCATATCAGTCGAAGAAATACGGAAAAAGGTAGCGGAAAGAAAGGGGCATGATGCGCTGGACGTAGCCATCTACCACCAAAACCGCATCAAGTTCCACGCACAGAAGCTAATCCAGCAGTCGGTATATTACCAGCCGACTGCGGACTTCTTTGCGTTCGTGCAGAACATTCTGCCACATGACAAGTACAAGCTGTTCGTGGAGTTGTTCAGATACCCTGTTGATACCAACGAGATATGCGAGGTATGCTTCGACAAGCTGTCCCGTATCTTTGACGGGCGCAACCCGTCTTACAACTACCAGTTTTTAACGGCTGATGACCGAGATGACTGGGAATGGTACAGACAGGACAGGCTGAAAGAACCACAGGTATGGCAGACAAAGGGATGGGAACATTTCAAAACGGAAATAAACAGCGTGCTTGTGGTTGACCTGCCCGAAGAACAGAAGGGTGACAAGCCCGAACCATATTTCTACTGGCTCAACATCTACGATGTGCTGGCGTTCGATGCAAAGCGTAGCGGCATGATGGACTGGATAGCGTTCCGACAGGATGATGACAAGGTAGCGGTCATTGATGACGAGTACTACCGTATCTTCCGCAGAAGCAAAGGCGGAGAGGTGGGTGAGTTGCTCGCTGAACGACCACACCTGCTGGGATACACGCCAGCCCGTTTCTTTTGGTCTGAGCCGTTGTCCCTGTCCATGCCCGATGTCAAGGCAAGCCCACTAACAAAGGAGCTGTCACGTCTCGACTGGTGGCTGTTCTACCATATCAGCAAGAAGCACCTCGACCTGTTCGGCTCATACCCTATCTATTCGGGCTATGAGCAGACCTGCGATTTTGAGAACACCGAGACGGGTGACTACTGCGACGGAGGCTATCTGAAAGACATACACGGACATTATCTTTTCGACAGGGCTGGCGCATTGTTGCCCTGCCCTAAGTGTGGGAGCAAGCGCATCGTGGGTGCTGGCTCGTTCGTTGAGATACCCGTGCCTGTTGACGGTCAGCCCGACATGAAGAACCCAGTGCAGATGTTGTCAGTAGACCGCAGCAGCCTCGACTACAACGTGAGTGAGGAAAAGCGTCTGCGTGATGAGATAATAACAGCCGTATGCGGACAGGCTGAAGAAATCACCCAGCGTGACGCTTTCAACGAGCAACAAGTGAGGGCTGGCTTTGAAAGCCAAACAACGGTATTGAGCAGGGTGAAGAAGAACTTCGAGGCGGCGCAGCAGTTTGTTGATGAAACGGTATGCCGACTGCGTTATGCTGACGGCTTTCTTGCTGCTTCCATCAACTACGGCACAGAGTTCTACCTGTATGACGTTGCAGAGTTGCGTGAGCGTTATGCAAAGGCAAGAGAGAACGGGGCAAGCGAGGCTGAACTGGACGCCCTGCAAAATCAGATAGTGGAAACAGAGTACAGGCACAACCCACTAATGATGCAGCGCATGATGACCTTGCAGGAGTTAGAACCTTACCGCCACATGAGCCGTGACGAGGTGGTAGCCCTTGCAGACAAGGGTATCATAGACCGCACGGATATGCTGGTGAAGCTGAACTTCGCAAGCCTTGTACGCCGATTTGAACGTGAGAATATCAACGTGACGGAGTTCGGGACAGACATCCCATTCGACAGGAAGATTGAAATCATAACCAATACATTACGAAATTATGTTAGTGAAGACAGAGAACGGAACGCAGGACGTTCCAATGATTAACGCCGTCACAGGCGAGTACAACGTGAACGCTGGCAACTATATCGTGCCAGCAGGAGAAGAAGCCCTGTACCATGTGATACAGGAGCAGAAGAAGTTCAATGCCGAGACGGGCAAGCGCATGAGCAAGCCCATCATTCAGAAGTACGGCAAGAAGGAGTATGAGAGCATCGTGCAGCGTCAACTGCGCTTGCAGGGCTTTCAAGTTGTGGTGCTGCATGAGCCTGTTATTGGGGAAAAGAAATCAGCAGCGACAACCAAGACCAGCGAGGTCAGCGCACTGCGTGACGAACTGGCGGCACTCAAGGCAGAACTGGCGTCGATGAGGGCAAAGAAACCCACACCACCGAGAAAGCCGCAGCCGAAGGTGCAACCTAAGACAGAAGATAAGAAGAACTAACAATATTATTAATCAGAGGGTAAGATTACTATGCTGACAACGGAATTATTGAAGCAGCAGACAGAGCTGCAAGGACTGACGGACGAACAGATGACAGCCATAGCTACGCTGTCACAGAACGATGAAGATGTGGTGATAGGCAAGCGCATCGGCGAATTGTACCGACAGCTTGACGACACCATCGAGAAATCGACAGGCGTACACCGTAACGGTGATGAAAAGACCTACCTGTATCTTGAACGTGCAGCAAAGGAGTTGCAGGGCAAGGCAGGCAAGGCTGACGAGTACGCCAAGCAGGTGGCAGAACTGACGAAAGAAAAGAGCCGTCTTGAAAAGGTCATCGCCGATGGCGGTGCAGATGGTGAGACGAAGAAGCTGCTCAGTCAAGCTCAGAAAGACTTGGCAGATGTAACGAAGCAGTATGTGTCCTTGAAGGCTGACTATGACAAGCAAGGCGAGAAGCACGCCGCCGAGATTATCGGTATACGCATAGACAACGAACTGGCACTGGCACAGGCTGGCATCCAGTTCAAGAAAGACCTGCCGAAAGCCGTTACCGATGTATTGCTTAATCAAGCAGTGGCAAAGGTTAAGGCTATGAACCCCGAGTATGTCGATGACGGAAAGGGCGGCAAGGTGCTGGCGTTCCTCGGTGAGGACGGTGCTATCAGACGCAATGCAGAGAACGGCTTGAAGCCATTCACGGCGCAGGAACTGGTACTGGCAGACCTCAAGGCTATGGGTGTCATTGACGAGGGTGTGAAGCGCACGGGAACAGGTACGACACCACCAGCGAGCAAGCCAGGGACTAAGGGCGAGCCAATCAATATCAGTGGAGCGAGGACACAGACGGAGGCTACGGACATCATCACCGATATGCTCTTGAAGCGTGGCATGGTGAACGGCAGCAGGGAGTTCCAAGAGAACTTCAACAAAGCGTGGGAGGACAACAACATCAAGGCGTTGCCTTTCCAGTAAAAAACGATTTTTAGTAACGTGACAGAGGGTAAGTCATATTTGTTTAACTGATTTAAAACCAAATTATTATGAGTTTAGTTGCAACCCGTTTGCAGAACTGGCGAATCAATAACCCAGAGTTGGACAGAAATATGACTCGCCCAAGTGAGTACGGTGCACTGGATTTCTTCATCCAGCAGACCGATGCTCCTAACAGCATTATCTCTAACGAACTTCGTGAACGTGCGTTCGCCTCTATCGGCAACGTGGTACAAGTTCCAGTAATCAACTATGACGGTAGCGTGACCGTGAGCAACACCCGTAGCTGCACCATTGCGGATGATGAGAACACCTCTGCGCTGTACACCGTAACATGGACTACCTACTCAGTGGGCTTCACAATGGTGCCTACCTTGTACATGAACAACGAAATCGACTATCAGCACGACTTCGAGCGTAAGATGGAGAAGGTATGCCGTGCGTTGGCTTCTGCCCTCGACACAGCAGCAGTGGCAGCCCTGTCAGCAGGTAAGACACAGGTATTCGGCGACCTCTTGCAGTATTCACAGACTGGCAACGTGGTACAAGTTCCTTGGCAGATGGCTACCGAGATTCTCGGTGACTTCAACCCAATGATGCGTGCCAACGATTATCCCGAGACTATCCACCTTATCGGCAACGCTGGTGTTGATTCCCTTATCCGTAAGCTGGCTCAGCACGACATCTACAACGATGTGAACAAGCGCATGGAGTACGATAACAAGATTATCCACTACACCAACCGTGTTGTGAACGAGAGTGGCGTATATGGCACAGTTTACGCAGTTGTAGACGGCAACGCTGGTGTGCTGACAAGAGTTGACCGTGAGGCTTTGCGCCGTGCTCGTGCTAACTTCCATGAGTGGGACGTTGTACGCCTGCCTTATATCGACCTGCCAGTAGGTTCTCACTACTATACAGCAGTGGGCGACCAGTCAACTATCGCTGGCGATGCAAGTGCCGACATGACCTGCAACGTCAAGGAGTACTTCGGCTTCTCTGTTGATGTTGCGTTCATCATCGCTTACAACAGCGACCCGACAACAGTTGCTAACCCAATCATCAAGGCAGAGATTGCTACACCAGCAGCGAACACACCAATCGCTATGCCAGTGTATGTAACCAACCCGTCAGAATGATAGGGTAATCCCATTTTGGAAAATCGAACACACAACAGGGGTGGGTGTATTCACCCATCCCTTTTTTCTTTCAGAATATGTTACAACTTGACAAGATAAAGGAAAAGTTCCTGCCGTTGGTAGGATGGCGACAGACCAACGATGTGGACGAGCAGATAGATACCTCGCTGACGGAGACGGTGAGCGGCTTGTACTACAACGATGCACACCCGTTGCTGACCTATCAGAACATCAAGGCTATCATGCCGACTGACTACATCAACCGCTACCCAGCTTGGGATAGTGAGACGCAGTATGCCGTAGGCGACAAGGTGCTCAGGGGTGACGAGGTGTACCGTGCCGTGCAGGAGAGCACAGGCAAGAACCCTATCGAAGAAACTGGCTACTGGCAGGAGTGGAACATCGTCAGTGACTTCATACAGGATATGACGGAGGCGCAGATAGCTACCTTTGTGCAGGAGTTCCTTACCATGAAATCGCTAATGAAGGAGAGCAAGCCATTGCTGGAGCAGCGCACTTTCTTCGATGGTGCAGGGCGTCTCAATGCCTCACTGCCTAATGGCGGCTATCTCGTGGGCTTCGAGATTACGCCTGTCCGTTCTGCTGGCGTGACTGCCAAGATTGAGCGCATAGGCTTGCAGATGGTGGGAGGGACTGGCGATGTGCATATCTACCTTTTCCATTCATCACAGCCGTACCCTATCTACGATGAGGTGTTCAGCTATACCAACAACGGCGGCTTCCAGTGGTTCAGACCGTCAACCGACTGGTATATGCCTTACACCAGTGATGAGACGGATGCTGGCGGCTCATGGTATCTGCTGTACAATCAGAACCAGTTGCCTCTCGGCATGGAGGGCGTGAACGTGAGCAAGGACTGGAGCAGAGAGCCGTGCGGCACGTGCAATATAGGCTCATTGCAGCACTGGCGAGAACTGACGAAATACCTGCAAATATCACCTTTCAAGATACCAGCGCAAAGCACCTTTGACGAAACGCCCACGATGTTCGATGTTGAGGACATCATATACACCAATACCAGCAACTACGGTCTGAACGTGGAGGTATCGGTAGGGTGCGACCTTACGGAGTGGCTGATAGGTCAGCGACACCTTTTCGCCACTGCCTTGCAGAAGCAGGTAGCCGTGAACGTGCTGCGTACTATGGCTATGAACCCCGATGTGAGGGTGAACCGTTACCAGTCCAATGTCAGCAAGCAGGACATCATAGATGAGATAGACGGAAGCATCACACGCAAGGGCTACGGCATAGGGCACGACTTGGAGCGTGCGATGAAAGCCATTGACCTTGATACGAGAGGTCTTGACCGTGTATGTCTTACCTGTCAGCCTTTGGGCGTTAAATACCGTACCGTATGACACTGACTACCCTCATACGCAATGCCGAGATGTTGCAGTCAGCAATGGATCGTGGTATCTTCCTGCAAGTGGTCTTGAACGACCGCAGGGAGGACATACTGCATGAGCAGCAGGTGCAGCTACTGGAGGGAAAGGACAGCGACGGCAACGATATGCGTCCGTACTATTCCGAGGACTTGAAGCCCGAAGGATGGTTTCACTCTAAGGAGAGTGCCATGCACTATGCCCTGTGGAAGAAGACGGGTATCAGCTACCCTGTCGATGTGCAGCGCAACACCGATGCGCCTAACCTCTACATCAACGGCAAGTTCCACAGCGAGCTGGAGGTGCGTGCAGGGAGCAGGGATATTGGCGTGTACCCTAAGAGCAGCTATGCGGCTGGTATCATGGCGAAGTACGGCATGAACAAATTCGGGCTGACTGCTGAGCGTTGGCGCAAGGTGCTGGAGGAAAGCAAGGACAGGATATTGCAATTAATGAAACAGGAATTGTATGAGTAATATTTACAACAAGAGGGTGCCGAGATTGTTCGATGAAGCGGTGGGCTATCTGCAACAGGCTTTGCAGGGCGATGAGGTGTTCAGCCACTACCTTGACAATATCTTCGGCATTGCCGAGCGTACGGTAAAGCAGATTGACGGGCGCAGCTATTTCTCGCCATCGTGGTTCGTGAACGGCTACGATTACATCAATCTTTTGCCCGATGACAAGCTGGGAAACTATGTGTTCTTCACGCTTGATGAGCCGCAGGAGATAGAGCATGAACAGGGCTTGCAGAACCGCTACACCTGTGGCTTCAATATCATTCTGTGGGCTAAGTTCGACAGCATAAGCGACCAGTATGGAGACCGCAACAGGGAAGCCGTCAAGAGCGATTTTCTGCGTGTCATTGAGGGTGCTTGGATGCGCAGGGGATATTTCCACATAGACCGTATCTACGAGCGTGCGGAGAATGTCTTTCAAGGCTTCACCACTGATGAGGTGGATAATCAGTATATGATGCAGCCGTACTACGGCTATCGTTTTCATGGAGAGATAACAATATCGGATATATGCGACTGATGGATGAACTATTGACTAACGGCGTGATGGTTGGTATTCTTGCCTCGTTCTTCATCACGCTGGCGAAGAAGTGGGGCATAGTTGAGCAGATACAGATGCGAGGCAACGAGTTCTTTTCGGAGATGGCGCACTGCGACTTCTGCCTCTCATGGTGGACGTGCTGCGTGTTGACCGTCCTTTGGATGCTCGTTACTGGCGAGGTGGATATGATGTATATGCCGTTTATAGGCACAATGGTTTCAAGGTTTCTGCTATGAAGGAGGTACAGATAGGAAAGCACAGGGTAGAGATGCACGATGACATATCGCAGCTACCAGTCAAGAGGTATCATGTGTTCAACAGAATGTTGTTGGTGGATGCTGGTATAGGTTCTGATATATCAGACTTCGACCGACACCTCGAGCGTATCATGGCATACACACGCAAGGAGCAGCGTGAGAACCTGCTCGCAGAAGTCAAGAATTTGCGTCAGAGCGTTTATTTTGTCCTCAATGGTATAAACCCTAAGTTGATGGCATTCGCTTGCTTGGTGACGAAAATAGACGGCACTCTGTACGATGATTTGACGGACGAGGGACTGCGTAAGGTGGTAGCGGTGCTGAACGATGTGCCGATAGCCGATGTGACTGCTTCTTTCGAGGCGGTCAAAAAAAAAATAGACGATGACCTGCTGCGTTACTTCCCCAAGATATTTGACGATGCGATGGTGAAGCAGTATTACGACCAATTACGCGACCGCACGAAAATGGTCTTACAGCAACTCATTGATGGGGTGGAGCGTAAGGAGGACATAGAAAAAATCACGGACACGCTGGTGACGTGGTCGAGACCGCAGGAGTTTGAGGGGCAGGCTAACGCCGAGGTACGCTATGACAGGCAATATGAGAAGATGTGCATAGCGATGTCGCAGAACCTCAACATCAACCCGAAGCAATATACGGTGCAGGAGTACTTCTCCGCATACGAATACATACTTGACATGAACAAGAAAAACAAGAAGTGACAAATGGAAAACCCGATTAAGTATAGCGACCTAATCGTTGCTGATGACAGCATTACCAAGCTGATTCAGCAGCTAAAGGAGTTGATGACTACCTACAACGGCACGGCGGAGGACATCAAGAAACAGGCTACCGAACTGGCGGCGAAATTGCGTGATGTGAACGGAGCGACCGAGCAGGGGCGTCAGTCCATCAAGGGCGGTGCTACCGATGCGGAGAAGCTGGCTCGTGCCTATGAGAAGAACGCCTTTGCACAGAGCGAAACAGCTAAGGAACTGGCGAGGGTGAATGAGGAAACACGTCAGTTGAACAACATCAACAAATTGGCTGCAAAGGCGGAGATAGACATGAGCAAGGCGGCTGCGGATGTCACCAAGAACGTGAACCTGCAAACGGCTTCATACAACAAGCTGTCGGCTACCTATTCGCTGATGAAGATACGCCTCAATGCGATGGAACAGGCTGGCAAGGGAGCGAGTGAGGAATACAAGAGACTGGCGGCTTCTGCCAAGCAGATATATGAGCGCATGGATGAGTTGCAGAGGGCAACGGGCAAGTTCACCTTGAACGTGGGTAACTATGAGCAGTCCATCTTGAACGCCATAGGTGCGAACAATGTCTTTGCACGCTCGATCGTCGAACTGGGTAAGGGCGGTGAGGAAGCGACAAAGGCGATGGTGCAGATAAGTTCTGCTACAAAGGCGTTCGGGCAGACCTTGACTGCTTTGCTTGCTAACCCTGCGTTCTTGGGACTGGCTGGCGTGGCTGGTGCTGTGGGTGCTTTCAAGTGGTTCTACGATTATAACAACGGTATCAAGGAAGCCACCAAGCTGACGATGGAGTTCACGGGCATGGGCGTGCAGGATGCCAAGCTGTTCCGTGATGAGATACAGGGCGTGGCGGATGTGTTCGACAAGGAGTTCAAGCCCACCTTGCAAGCCGTTGATGCGTTGGCGGCGAACTTCGGCATAGGCTGGGGCGAGGCGTTGCAAGTGGTAAAGGACGGCTTCGTGGCTGGTGCAGACCTAAATGGGGATTTTCTCAGCAAGCTGCAACAATATCCGCAGTACTTCAAGGAGGCAGGGCTTACGGCGAGCCAGTTCGTCGCCATACTGACGCAGACACGCAGTGGCATATTCACCGACAAGGGACTGGAGGCTATCAAGATGGCTAACACCCGTATCCGTGAGTTGTCCGACCAAACGAAGGAGGCACTGGATAATATCGGCATATCGAGCAAGCAGGTAGAACAGGACTTGCAGAGTGGAGCGAGGAACACGTTCGACATCGTGCAGGAGGTGGCGGCTAAGTTGTCAGAGTTGCCCGACAACGCACAGGTGGTGGGCGAGACATTGAAGGAGGTGTTCGGCAAGAAAGGTGCTGACGCAGGACTGGCATTGGTGCGCTCGCTGAAAGACATCAATACCAACCTCGATGAGGTGAAGTCACAGACGGGCGAACTGGGTAGGCTGAATGAGGAACTGATAGCGAGCGAGACGGAACTGAACAAAGCCATATCACACGCATTCGACATCACGGGTGGATCGTTCGAGACCTTGACAACAAAGGCACAGGTATGGTTCAACACTGCACTGGGATGGCTGGTGAAGATAGCCGATACCATACGTCTGATAATTGGCTTCATTGGCGGCGGCTTCTCGGGTGCTGGTGCTGACGAGCAACTGGCGAGACTGCGTGCTATCGGTGAGGTATGGAGCGGCAACGCAGAAGCCGTGCAGGAGTACAATGCTGCGGTAAGCGGTGGCACAGGTGGCACGACTACAACGACAGGCACAGGCGGAAGCACTGGCGGTACTGGTGGCAATGGAGGCACTGACAAGGCGGCTGAGGAAGCAGCCAAGAAGCGTGCCGAGGCATTGCAGTATATAGCCGACAAGGAGAAAGAACGTGAGCAGAGCAGACTGGCGTTCTTGCAGCAGTTCATTCAACTGCGTTTGCAGACTGTTGAGAAAGGCAGCAGCGATGAATATGCCCTGCTCATGCACCAACTGGAATTGAAGAAGCAGATAGACATGGCATCGGCGCAGAACGATTACGATGTGCTGGCGGCTATGGATAGGTATAACCAAGAAAAGCTGAACATCGATAAGAAATACTACGATTCAAGGGAGAAAGCAGCTATCCAGTCGATGAACAGACTAAAGGCTATCATTGACAAGGAGAACCAAGAGAGGGGCGAGGAGGAGAACGAGCGCAACGAGGCGTTCAAGCAGTCGATGAGTGATGCGTACCAGTTCGCCATAGGACAGGTGCAGGCATATATGGACAAGCGTGTAGAGATGGCGCAGCAGCAGGTCGAACAAGCCAACACGGAGGTACAGGTGGCACAACAGGCACTGACAGCCGAGATAGAGGCTAAGAACGCAGGGTATGCTTCCAACGTGGAAATGGCTCGCAAGGAACTTGCTATGGCGAAGGAAAACCAAAAGAAAGCCCTTGACGAACAGGCAAAGGCACAGAAGCAGCAACTGGCGATGCAGACCATCACACAGGCGGCAGACCTTGTGAGTGCTTCGGCTAAGATATGGGCGCAACTGGGCTTCCCGTGGGCTATACCAGCCATAGCAGTGATGTGGGGCAGCTTCGCAGCAGCCAAGATAAAGGCATTGTCTATGACTAAGGGAAGTACGGAGAAATACGGCGAGGGTACGGTGGAGTTGCTGGACGGTGGCTCTCACCAGTCGGGCAACGATATAGACCTCGGACGCAAAAAAGACGGAACGAGACGCAGGGCAGAGGGCGGCGAGTACTTCGCCATCATCAACAAGCGTAGTTCAAGGAAATACCGCAGTTTGATTCCAGATATAGTGAACAGCCTCAATGCAGGCACGTTCACTGAGAAGTATATGCACGCTTTCCCAAGTGCTGACGCCATAGCGGTGAATGTCGCTGGCGGTGGCACTGACATAAGCGGCTTGTCGAACGATGTGCGCAGGATAAGGGAGCAGGGCGAGAGGCGTACCTATACAGACGCACAGGGCAATGTAGTGATGACATACAAGAACCTAACGAGGAGGATTGTACGATGATACCACAATATAGATTCTTTCTTCAAGTAGGGGCGAACGGCACACAGGTAGCTGCAAGCCCTGTCTATGGTGATAACCTCGCACTCAATTACGAAATGGAGCAGGGGCAGAGGTTCTTCCGTGCCAAGCTGAACGGAAAGCTGACGTTCTACCGTGAGGACTACGATACCATTATGGCAGCAACATTCGGGACGGTGTTCTATCTGTATATGGAGAAATCAACCGACCCTGCTGGCATGACGTTCGCACCATACTATAAGTCAAAGTTCACGATAACGGACTGCACCGTCAATCTTGATGACAGGCTGATAACCGTGCAGCCGCAGACCACCGACCAGTACGATGAGGTGCTGGCTGGCATGGATAATGAATATAATCTGATAACCCTTGCACCAGCGATGAACGGTGTAACCATCAGCAAGCGACCGCTTGTGCAGGTCTATGTGGCTGGCTCTGACTTACTCAACAACTATATAGCTGGCACATCGTGGGAGCAGTCCTGTACAGCCAACGACAACAAGAATGAACTGGGGCACGTGTACTGGTTCGGGCTTGATACCATCTTCTGCCGTATTGAGGTGGCTAATGCAGGAGATATTACTGGCACGTATTCGGGCAAGCTGGTGAGGACAGGCACGCACATGGAGGGGTTAGACAACTATGAGGATTACGATGCGGTGTTTGAGAACGATGCAGGAGCAACGGAATATTACTTCAATATCGACCTCAACGTAAGGGCAGGATATTATGAAGACTGGTGGTTCGGCACTATCGACCTGCGGCGCAGGACTGGCGATACATCGGTGTCTTATTCCAGCAAGACATTTGCATCCGAGACATTCAACACAGGGAATTATCAGTTGCGAGGCACGGCAACGGTGAATGTGTACATAGCCAATATCTTCGTTATGGCTCGCTGGCTGACGGACGCTACAAGCGTTCCAAGCATTACGCTCTATGACATACCCGAGAATGACATCGCAGGGGGAAACAGGAACTACCACAAAGTAGCACAGATAAGTGTGGGATGCTGCTATGTCAGCAAGAACACCAGCGCAACACCTACGCAGTACGGCATAGCCAACGATGAAGGAACGCTCTACTATGCACCGCCGACCAATATCAGCAATGAGTGGTATATGCCAATAGCACAATCAGAGTGGGAGAACGGCACAAGCTACTGGTTCGCCTACCATCTTGTTTTCCAGTATTTGGAGCAACAGGGTATGGCTACGTATCTCCTGCGTAATGCCTATCCGTTATGGAGTTGTCTCTCTGTACTGCTTGCTGCTACTGGCTCAAGTGTGACGTTCGCAGGTACATCGGCATACAGCGAGTTTCTCTATTCGGAACGTAACCCGTTGAGCGGCGAACTTGTAAAGCTGTTCGTTACGCCTAAGAGCAACATATTGGCTGGCGACTATTCCGTCCCAGCACAAAAGGCGATGACCACTCTTGGGCAGTTCCTCGATATGCTTCGCAATGTCTATCAGCTATACTGGTTCATAGATGCAGACAATAGGTTACGCATAGAGCATATTCGATGGTTCAAGAACGGTGGCAGCTATTCGGGCAGTCCTACGGTAGGCATAGACCTTACCGAGTTGTTGGAGAAGCGCAACGCTACGGCGTGGGCGTATGGAGTCAACGAGTACACCTATGAAAAGGAGGAAATGCCACAACGCTACCAGTTCGAGTGGATGGATGATGAACGCATCCCGTTCAAGGGTGAGGCGATTGAGATTCTCTCCCCAGCAGTCACGGAGGGCAAGGTGGAGAGCGTGAGCGTAGGCAGTTTTTCCAGCGACATAGACTATATGCTGCTCAACCCGTCAGTGTTCTCACAGGATGGCTTTGCGTTGATAGGGGCAACAGGTAGTGGGAACTCATGGGCTGTGCCTTTCCTGTCTTACGTCCAGCAGGGTATCACTACAACCCTGCAAAACGGCTATCTTGCTTATGTACATTTGCAGTTCTACTACTGGGTGTATGACCTGCCAGCCAAGAGCGTGAAGATTAACGGCACGGTGTATTCGCTGTCGTATGTGTCGAGACGCAAGCAGCAGAGGGTGACGATACCACTGGGGGCTTCTGACCCCGATTTCGTAAAACTTGTTAAAACTGAAATCGGCAACGGAGAAATAAGGGCGGTATCAATACCTTTATCTTCGAGAGTTGCACAAGTTACGCTGAATTATGATACCGAATAATAACACATCAGTCATTCCCTTTGTCGGGGCGTTGGAGGAGCAGAGCCACAGACGCAGCTATGCCTACGGCGACATATACCCCATCTATGTCCCGCAGAACCTTTTCGTGCCATTTCAGATATGCAGGGCAACAAGGGCGAACGCCGTTAGCTGGGTGAGGTTGTACAAGGCTGACGGTACGCTGTTGGAGACGATAACCCAGCAGATGAGAGATGCAGGGCTGTTCATTAAGCGTTACCAGTCATACGGCTACGATACAATCATCTTCCCTGCCACAGTGCCTATGCAGACGTTTACGCAGATAGGTCAGTACTACATAGCCCTGTCGGATGGTGTGGAGACATGGTACAGCGACATCTTTACGGTGGTGGATAATATCAGCGATTACTTGATGATACGCTGGTATTGTGAGGAAGATATGTACTATCGTGGTGGTGTGATAACATACACTGAACCGAAGTTTATCAACACGCTCTACCTGCATACGCAACTGGGGAAGCCCGAATATCCGTTCACGGAGGAGAGCGAGGAACGTGACGGGCTGTTGTTCCCTACGAAGCAGTACACGGAAAAGACGTACAAGTTCACCTGCCTTGCTTCTGAGGCGATGTGTGACGTGATGCGATTAATCCGTATGGCTGACTACATACAGGTCACAGACCCTTACGGCAACCAGTATGACGCAGACCAGTTCCTGTTTACGCCTACTTGGCAGGAACAGGGAAACCTTGCAAGCGTTGAGGGAGAATTTCAAACGGCTACGATATTCAAGAACATTGGGCGTGGTGTGAAGATTGTCACAGGACAGGGTGACTTCAACATAGATTTTAACAACGATTATTTAATAGGAAACAATGGCTAATTATTCAACCTTAAAAGCAGCCGTTGCAGATGTGGTAAAGACCAACGGCACACAGGCAATAACGGGAGCGAACTTGCAGAGTGTTCTCCTGTCTATCATCAACTCAATAGGTGGAGGGGGGTATATCTTCGCAGGAGTGGCAACACCATCAACCAATGCAGGAACACCCGACCAAAATGTGTTCTACATAGGCGGTGCTGGCACGTACACAAATTTTGGCAGCAGCTATACCGTACCAGTGGGTAGTATTGGGATATTCGCTTGGAATGGAAGCTGGGAAAAGACTGCGGTTCAAATAGTGGAAACCATAGACGCATTGGATAGCCAAGATGCTAACAGGGCACTGAGTGCAAATCAAGGCAGAGTGCTAAAGCAGTTGATTGACGAATTAGGGTATCAAGAAGAAAACCCAGAATACATTAGGGCAATCCTCGATAACAACGGGAAATTCCTTTGGGGAATTCGTAATGATGGAAGCATTGAATGGGGGAAATTGCCATCTCAATTAACAGACACTTATGGGAGATATGAAATGGCTCCTGGTTACATGCGTGCGATACTTGATGGCGATGGCAGATTCCTCCTTGGGATTCGTGACGATGGGAGCATTGAGTGGGCAAAGGGATTGCCTACGCCTATCAAGACCGCCGTTGAGAGAGGACTCCTCACACCGTGGGGAAGCAAATCCATGACTATTATAGACGTTAAGAAGGACGGTAGCGGAGATTACACAACGGTACAGGATGCCATTAACTCTATACATGACGCAAGCGTATATAATCAGTATGAGGTGCGTGTGCATGACGATTTTTATATAAACGAATTAGCGCAGCTATGGCTTATTAATGACCCGACTCAGCATAGCTTAGAAATTCCGACATCACAATGCGCCTATATCGTGACAAAAGATTTTGTGCACATAAGAGGGGTTGGCGGTAATAGGGTTGTCAAGGTCGAGAGCCCAGACGTTAACATGGCCGGCACGTGCTTCCAATACATACAGCCGATTTTTGTAACTGGGAATTGCAAGATTGAGGACATGACATTCATTGTCAAGGGCGGCAGATATGCCGTGCACCAAGATTCGAGCGCACAGGTCGATGGTCTCGATTCGTACAAAACCACCATATACAAGAATGTGCAGGCCATACACTTAGGTAATAGTGGCTATACGAATGGCAGCGCATGGTCATCGCAATGTGCTCAAGCAAACGGCTTCGCCAACGGTCAGACACAGATATATATTAACGTGACATGGGAAACGAGAGGAGCAGCCACACCGTTCTACGGACACACTAATCCGAATTACAGCACCCCAAGTAATGTGGTTATGATTAATTGTAAGGCTTTGAGCACTCAATCCTTCGCTATTCCAAGCTGGGGCGGATTTTCGTTTTCTGACCTATTCTCTGGGCAGAGCAACCATGTGTATGTATATAATAGTGACATCCAGCAATATACAGGTAGGACAATGGGTGAGTGGAGTGCAACCAATCCCCCAACAGAACGACCGACAAAGAGATACTGCTACAATAGCTTTATCGGACACGGAAACAACAAGAGTGTCGTGAGGAAGGAATTTGCGGAAGTCCTTTGCATAGAATCAGCGAACGCTGGCGACAGAATTGATGTCATCGGTGGTACTGCCTATGATGATATATGGGGTGGCACGCACCAGTCATTGTATGGAAACGGCATACGTGGGTTTGCCGAGGGAAGCAATCTGATACGCAGCTCAGTATCATCGCAAGTATATAATCTTGCGTACATACTTGGGAATTGTGCAAATAGCCATAAGACACTCATTGTTCAGATAACACACAATGGGACTGCGACAAGCCACACTATCACATTCGACCAGAATTACATGACGAGCGATGGCAGTGCATACAATTATACTACACAACCAGCGATTTCACAAGAATCTATCATTGAGGCAGTTAATGCATCGTTTTCCGACAACTTCACAATGAGTTTGGGCTATGAATTTGTGGACACATTCGATGATTGTAAGGATGACATATTGCTGAAAGGGGATTATACTGCTCAATTAGGCAGACCCGTTGTTCGAGACCTATCACTTGGATACCACGGTTATAGAGTTGCTAATGACGGAGAGACCCCAGACGGTTTTGCAATGGAACGAATAGGAGTTGGTAGCCGAGGACACATACTGCTCGCAAGGAAGAATCTCTTTCACGCAGAATTATTCGGAATTGAAACTCCGCTCACCATTGGCACAATGTATAAAATTCAAGCACGTAATGTCGTAGAGACGCAATCCGCACAAGATGCCGTGCTTGTAGCCATAGATGAATCAACTTTGATGTTTAACGAAAAAATGTGATAATATGGAGGCATTGATTACAAGACTACGTGGTGTCGCAACAGATGACACCCTTCCAAAATTTGGTTACCAAGATTTCTTGGCTGTTGCCAACTTGACAACACGCCAAGTTAATCAGTACACTCCGCCTGTTACCTATATGTATAAGGCGAGAATTCTAAGCGGCAATTCGTACTTCACAATAGGGACTAACACGGAGCATCTTACTGAGGTGGATGTTGCTGGAGGTAACAACTATGCGAGTGGCTACGTTAATCTTGTCAGAGCCGAAGGCGAAGATGTGGCAATAGAGGTAGATGTATACAATTCTTGCTTTATCGGTGGTGTTTTGGAACTTGATGATTTAACTCCATCTTACAACGTGTACATTATCAGATGCCAACAAGGACCGAATGCAAGCGGCGTGCAAGTTGTATCTAAAGGTAGCGTCAATGAACTATCCAATAAGTTCCCGAACCTTTGCGAATTCGCCGCACAATACTTGGCAGGTGTTAACGGTGAGCTTGAAACAGGTTTCGGCGGAATGAAATATATCCGCTATCTCGCACTTAGGAACACACATATTACGGGAACACTTGAAGGATTGTGTAGCAGGCTGGTTGCAGCTGGGAAGGAGGGGGCATTGGGAATCATCTGTAATGGTAGAATTACCTATCAAGGGACAGCCGTTGCCAATGGCACACAAAAGAATATCACATTCTCTGGTGGTAGTTATGTAGTGCGATAGTTCATTAGATATGCCAGTAAGGAAAGTACAAGGAGGTTACCAGTGGGGTACATCGGGCAAGGTGTACCCTACAAGGGAGCAGGCAGAGAGACAGGGCAGGGCTATCCTTGCGACTGGATGGAGGGAGAAGCGTAAGTAATGGAGACATCAATCTATACGACTATCTTCACGGGCATTGTCAGCGTACTGGCTGGCGGTGGTCTTTGGTCTTGGATTAAGGCGAGGGAGGACAAGAAGAAAACGCCATACGATATGTTCATGGAACTTATGAACGAGCAGAAGCGTTTCTATGAGGAACGCAACGCCGAGTATGAGCGTGAGAAACTTGACAGCGCCGAGAAATCCAGCGTGATAATGCAGAGCCACTTCTGCAAGCACAAGTATTCAGACCCCAACATCGTCTGCCCTGTCGATAAGGCTAACGATGAGAGGTTGAAGAAAAGGTGCGAACGTTGTGGCTACAATGAAGAACACGAAACAATGGAGGGTAAGATATGAAGTACTTCACCATGAATGAACTGACCGCCAGTGCCACAGCCAAGAGGCTCGGCATACCCAATATCCCGTCATGGCGTGAGGCGGAGAACCTGCGTCTGCTGGTTGAGAATGTCCTAGACCCGTTGCGTGAGGCGTGGGGTGCGCCCATCATCGTGACGAGTGGTTATAGGAGCAAGTTGCTCAATGATATGGTGGGCGGTGCGCCCAATAGTCAGCACACTCTCGGCATGGCTGCTGACATACGCACGTTGAGCGACAAGCCCAGCGAGAATGAGAGGCTGTTCGATATTGCAAGGCGTCTTGACCTGCCTTTCGACCAGCTAATTGACGAGTATGCCTACAACTGGGTGCATATCAGTTACAGCAGATATTCGATGAGAAAGCAAGTCCTGCACATTGGGTAAGTGTGGGAGTTCAAATAAGTTTCATTTTAATAAATCAAACAACCATGACAAAAGAGGAATTATTACAGATTATCAACGAGAAGCATGACGGGCAGACATTCTGCCTGTCATGTAAGCCAGTTGTACAGGATTAGATGCAAATGGTTTACATATAATACAGCATAGATATGGAAAACAGTACATATACAGGCAGCAAGTTCAAGGCATTGCTGGAGATTGACGGAGAACTGATCCTTGACAATGACAACTGGTTCGGCTATGTGCATAACGGCAACAGGAAGATGGCTGTCAGCAAGACGAAGAATACCATACGTCACGATGACGGTAGCTGGTACGTCCTTGTTGATACCGCCATTCTTGGCAGTGGTCGCTATGAACTTGTAATTGAAGCGGATATCATAGACACCGACTTCGATGAAAGCGTAAGGCATGAGACCTACACCACCGAACTGATACCAGTCTACCCTAAACGCAAGAGATTATGAGTTGCATTAGAGTGAGGGCATCTGTACAGCATGGAGGGCGCATCGCATCAAGCGTGCAGCATTTCGGGTGTATTCATACCTCCATCGAGCAAGGCGGCATATCTGCAAAGGTTGATGACGTGGCAAACCTGTCGGCTGAAATGATTGCAGGAGGGAGCGTGAGCGCATACCTTGTCTGCGAGGCTGGCAGAGAGCCGTACCTGCTTGTGACGCCTGTTGAGCCTGTATGGGTGACAATGACAGAGAACGGAGTATATGATGTACGCTCCAATACCAACTGGATTATAGAATAGTTATTAACCAACACGATAGAAGATTATGGCATATTCATCATGGCTTACCCCGAGTAAGTTGAGCGGCTCGGGAAATGACACCGTAAATGTGTCGGCAAACGCCAACAATACGGGGCGCAATTCTCGCTCTACAAGCATCACGTTTTCAGCACCTAATTGCGATGACGTAGTAAGAACGGTTGTACAGGCTGGTAAGGCTGAAACAACCACAATACAGGCGACTGCTACTGCTACAAAGGCAGGAGGCACGGTGACCATCACTGGCACAAGCAACTCCAGTAAGCTGACGTTCTCACTCGGCACAGGTGACCTGACAATCACCCTGCCAACCAAGTACACGGCGGCAGGTGTACAGACCAACAATGGCGCAGCCATCAGAAGTCATTGCTGTTAGAAAAGTGTGAAAATGAGGGTAGGCTAAAACCTACTCATATAAAAGGAAATAACTAATTAACTCAATTATGTTATGAGTGAGCATGACGGAGAATTTTATGTAAAAGGCTGTGCAGGTGTCCTGTTGTGGATGCTCATCATTCTGCTTGCTGGCTTCGTCCTCATTGGGCTTGGTGCGTGCAGGAGCGTGCGCTACATACCTGTTGAGAGCGTGCGCCATGACAGCGTGGTAACCATCTTGCATCATCGTGACAGCATATACCAGCATGACAGCATCCTTATCAAGGAGAAAGCGGATACGGTGCTGGTTGAACGCTGGCATACAAGGTGGCGTGACAGAGTTAGCCATGATACGCTGTACATAAGCAAGGTTGATACGATAAGGATACCTGTACCAGTTGAGCGGAAGCTGACAAAGGCGGAACGAACCTACATCACGATTGGCAAGTGGTCGGTCGGTGCGGTGGCTGGGCTGGTGCTGGCTGCGATATGTTTCATTTTCTTTAGAAGGAAATTCAGTTCTTAAACTTTTTCAGTCAATAACTTTGGGGAGGTCTCTCGTTGTGAAACGGGGGCTTTTTCATATCTTTGCAAAAGGTCTCACCGACTTAATTTCGTTGCGTGCGTGCTGGTGCGTGAGCATAGACAATCAAGCAATCAGCTATGTAACACGTAAGGCGTATTCACCACTTAATCAGATGTTGCTTTGCGAGGGTGGCGAATACTTGACGTTCAAGCCATAGCCAAGGCGTTGGGCTGCACGGTGGACATGGTGGAGCAGTAGGCTTCACAGATATGGAGAGCATTAAGCCAGTAGGTCACCCCTGCTGGCTTTGCTTTTTGGTAGACAATGTGGTAGACATTGTGGTATACATTGTTCACGAAACCGTACACGAAAAGCGTTTCCTGTACACGTAATTGTCTACCAAATGGTTTACTTGTACACGAAACTTTAGATTTGGCACATAAACTTTAGATTGGAAATGGATGGCTTAATCTAAAAGTTTAATCCAAAGTTCCAAAAAGCCGACTCTTTTCTATCAGACAATGTGTTGTAAAACAACTATTTAAACAAAAATCAGCCGACTTTTTGAGCCGACTTTTTGCCGACTATTTTTAAGCCAACTTTAAGCCAACTTTAAGCCAACTATGTAGTCCACTACCTTTCTATTCGCCTCGTTGAGATTGTCGAATGACTTGCGTATGTAGGTATCAGTTACCGCCATAGTGCTGTCTACATGGTTGAGGGCTTCGTTGATGATGTCCTTTCCTATATGCAGGTCATTGCGTGCTATTGTTGCCCATGAGTGACGGGCGGCGTAAAATTGCAGCCGTTCGATATCCAGTTCCGTGCCGATTTCTTTCAGTCCCAAGTTGATGGCACGCACGAAGTCATTTTCATTTTTGTACATACGGTAGAAACGGAAAGCCCTGCGGCGTAGTGCGTCAATATAACGTGCTGCAATTGGCTGGGCGTATGGCGGAATGATGATGCGCATCTCTGCACGGTCTTTCCTGCGTTCCCTTGTCTTTACCCTGTAATAGTGCAGGGCGTTCCCGTCTATCTCTGTGCAATCGTAGAGGTCTGCTGCGTTCATCCCAGCCAAGCAGAACGATAGGCGGAACATATCCAGCGCAAGGTTGTAGCGGTTCACACGGTCACGGCTGCGTTGCGTCTGCTGGTAGGGCATGGCAAATATGCGGCGGATGGTGTCTGCTGGCAATGCACGTTTCTCTGCTACGGGCTGACGGGGTACACGGAAGCGTTCAAAGGGATTGTAAGGAATACGGACTATTCCCCGTTCCTCATCATTGTAGCGAAGTCTCGCCCATTGATAGACGTGCCGTATAGCACCTATGTAAAGCGATGGCGTGCGCCCTGTGAGCGTTGCGGCATATTGGGTGAGCATTGCATAGGTCAGTTCGTTGCAGTCCATTGTAGGGCGATTTACAAACCTTTGCAGGGAGTTGTATGCGGCTTTATAGTTGCGCAGACCTTTGGCGGTGCTTTCCTCTATATACTGACGGAAACAGGCGAAGAAGTCCACATGGTCGGTTGCTGTGCCTCGCAGTTTCTCGGCTATCTGATCCAGCGACATGGTGTCTATCTGCAAGGACATGGCATTGACCTTTCGGCGGTAGTCATTGATTATGTCCTGCACATACTGGAGCGTCTGTGCGTTGCGCAGGTTGCCGCCTTTGGTGAGGTCTGCACGGGTGACGGTTATCGGTGTAGGCAAGCGGAGACGTTGCCCTTTCTGCGTGATGACGATGTTTATTTTTGCCGTACCGTCTTTCTTGAAGTCTCGGATTTCGTATCTAAGCGTTATCATAGGTTTATTGATTTTCGGGGCATATTCGGGGCAGAAATGCGGTTTATTTAAGCTACAAAAGCATGAAAAGTAAGCAGAGGGTAAATAATAAGGGGGTGGCGAAATATTGTCCCCATCCCCGTTTTCTGCGGCTTTTCAAGCCTTTCCGTATGTGGGTGCCCGATGGGACTCGAACCCATGACATTCAGAACCACAATCTGCCTGTCTTTATTGCCCATGTTGTTAATCTTCTTTTCGTTATCAGCAGCCCTTTTTCCGCTTTGGGGCAAATGTGGGGCAAAACGGATCAATTCTGCATCTTTTCCTCGTTTTCCTCAATGCTCTTGATGAAGCCCTTGATGTTGGATTTTCGCAGTTGTCCCGTCCACGGATTCATTGGCTCGCCCACACGGTAGCCGAAGCCGTCCCACGTAGCTGTGTTCTCGCTGATGTTCTCGAAGTCCACCGTATCGCCTTTCTTGAGTTGGAAGTCCTGCAAGTTGGTGAGCAGTCGGATGGCATTGTCGTATATACCCAGCGTCACCTGCACGTATGGGTCTATGTCATGCCCTGTCTTTAGCAGGATATAGTACACCGCATCGTTCGGGTCATAGAATAGCTGCTGATTGCCGAGGTCGGTCGTTTTCAGCTTCACCACGGCTTGCTTCACCGTCTGCCCTACCATTGGCACTGCTGACAGGAGAAACGCTGTTAGAATAAAAAAGAATAGCTTTTTCATACACCTTATTTATTAAGAATATTAAGTAACTTGTCTATCTGCTCATCTTTCACCCGTAGCTGGTTGTCAAGGATGGAAATCATCTGCTTGCTTTCTTCGTTTGTTCTGTTGGCTACGTTATCACCTGTTATTACATCACCAGCGTTGTGATTGATACCCTGTACTGGTTCTATCCCGTACATGGTGGATATGTCTACGCCGATTATCTCACAAATGCGTTCAATAAGCCCCGACTTTACGTCATTGACAAGGAAATACTGGTACATACTCTGCTCTGATACATTTAGCCGTTTGGCTATGTCCGTGTACGTCATATTGCTTAATTGTGCAATTCTTTCTTTTAGAGTTTTTCCGTTCATAATTATATGCCAATATTTAGTTAATTAAATTTTTTCCTAAAATTTTTAGGGAAATATTTGGTAGATTAAATTAAAACATTTAAATTTGTGGCGTGAAACATTTATAAAACATTTATAAAGCCTTTAACAA
>ERZ808034.14-NODE-14-length-26412-cov-2.713917_pt1 | contig 26412 bp, 26 predicted proteins | sample MGYA00380188_ERZ808034 | MGnify/ENA primary metagenome ERZ808034 (study PRJEB31490, sample SAMN06133380) | cow dung metagenome | isolation source: M12 | host: cow | place: China: Chengdu | collected 2015-05 ...
GTTTAATCACCCGCTATCCAATGGACTACCCGGACATTCCATACCTTGTAAAGATGAACTCCAAGACCCACCTTGTTGGTGTCTCCCAGAAAGACCCGGTTTCCCACCAGCTCTGGTCTGTCGGTCAGTTAGTTGATATCTGTGCCGAAAATGATATCAAGATTGCAGGTATTGGATACACTATCTATCTCGGAAGCGAGAACGAAGCAGAGATGCTTACAGAGGCCGCATCCTTAATCAATGATGCACACTTCCACGGTCTTGTAACTGTTCTCTGGATTTATCCGAGAGGAAAGGCAGTAAAAGACGAGAAGGACCCGCACTTAATCGCAGGAGCAGCAGGTGTTGCAGCATGTCTTGGAAGTGACTTCGTAAAGGTCAATGCACCAAAGAAGGACGGAAAGTCCGGTGCAGAGCTCTTACAGGAGGCAGTTCAGGCAGCAGGCAGAACCAAGGTTGTCTGTGCAGGCGGTTCTTCCACCTCTGAGGAGAAGTTCTTATCCGAACTCTATGACCAGATTCACGTCGGCGGTGCCTCAGGTAACGCAACCGGCAGAAACATTCACCAGAAGCCGCTTGCAGAAGCTGTTAAGTTCTGCAACGCAATTTATGCAATCACTGTTGAGAATAAGAGCGTTGAAGAAGCTCTGGCAATTCTCAAGGCATAAATTAAAAACACTTCGAGGATTTCTAACAACCTCTATTTTTTAGAAAAGTTGGCTTTGCCCCTAAATTGAATTATTGTGTGCTCACAAGATTCTAGACCCAAGAGGTAAAACCGCAGACCACGCAGACGCAGGCAAAGCCTGTTGCGACCAGTCGCTCTCGCCTAACGGCGAGCTGCTGCCGCAGCCGCTTTGTGGTCGCTGTAATGTGGCTTAAATCTTAAAAGCAGCTCCAAAGCGGCTGCGGCAGCAGGTCGCGAGTATCACGAGCGACAGCGACGAGCTGCCTTGTCTGCGTGGTCTGCGGTTTTATCGAGTAATGAAAAAATACAGTGAAAATACTCTTCACATGAGTTTAGGAACAAAGCCCAAAAAGTTATAATCCAAATATTATTTGAACATATCCTAAGCTCAGAGTAAGAATAGAGATAACATTATTAAAAATATGAGGGGATAATAATCCTCAAAAACTCAGACGAAAAGTTTCGTCAGAATCAGCATCAAAACAACCTGTACTGCCCACACGACAGATGCGAACGGCAGAAGTGTTTTTCCAACAGTAAAGGTCTCTTTCAGATTCATTGAAAGACCAACTCCCGCCATAGCAACTGTTAAAAGTGTGACTGAGACATTCACAAGAACCCCCTGAACAGCGCGTCCTGCTTCCGGTGCGATAAAGATAAAAAGGCTCATGAGTACAGCTAATACTACGAAGAGGATTAAGAATCCCTGAAGCTTTGGTTTCTCAGAAGCAGTCTCACCTGAATTTCTCTTCATCCAGAGATGCGAAAAAATAGCCGCGACAACTACCAGCATAGCAACGCGAATCATCTTGTACGCAAGAGCGAGAGCTGCAACTTCCTCTCCTCCAAGCGCTGTGTAGAGTTCAGCTGCAGGAATCACATTTCCAATCTCATGGAGAGTTCCACCTATGAAAACTTCCGCCTGAGATGCTGTCATATCAAATCCGAATGCAAGAAACGGGATGATAAATACACCTGCAAGTCCTAAGATACTGATGATTCCAACAACCGCATGTACATACTTCTGCCCGGCATTGATTACTGATGCGACAGACAAAGCAGCAGACACTCCGCAGATACCTGTTCCGCTTCCGGTCAGAGCGCATGCGTCCCACGGCTTTTTCAAACGTTTCCCAAGCTTCATAGCGACAAAAATCGTGACAGCAAGTACTGCTAAGATAATCACAAATCCCTGAACTGATGCCGTAAGCAAAACATCAACCGTAACACGAGCTCCCATCAGAATAATTGCAAGCCGCAGGATAAACTTCCCTGCATAAGAGCCTCCTGCCTTGAAGTATTTTACATTGATGAAGAGACAAAGTATCAGGGCAAATACAATAGGCCCTACTTTTGAAAGGAATGAGAATACAGGATTTGTTTCGAACAGTTCTGCCGGAAGAATCTGAAACCCTCCGTCAAAGAGTGTTCCGCGTGTTAGAAGGAACGCTGCTGCTGCGGCAGCACAGCAGAAAAGGATTCCTGCGATATGGGATTTCCCAATGGAAAAATATGCGAGGAAATCCTCTTTGTAAGATGTCATAAAAAGTATTTGTTTCAGGAAATATGAATGCCTTACTTGGAAGCCTGATAGTTTCCAAGGAGCTTAAAGAAACTGCTCTGCTGTCTGATACGACCGAGCGCGATTAATACGTTGGCATCAGAGAGATTTCCTTCGATATCGACTAAGAAGAGATACTCCCATGGTTCGTCAAGTTTTGGTCTTGACTGAATCTTTACAAGGTTTAATCCGTTGTATGCAAAGTGGGAGAGGGCTGAGTGAAGTGATCCGCTGCTGTGTGCCGCAGAGAATACGATGCTGATTTTTTCGCAGGCGTCATTTAACTCCATGTGTTTTGAAATTACAATAAATCTGGTGAAGTTATTCTGCATTGTCTGGATTCCCTCAGCAATGACTTTGAGGCCGTAGAGTTCCGCACAGCGAAGGCTGCCGATTGATGCGGAGTGAATGTCTCCTTTCTGTGATACATATTCTCCGGCGAGAGCTGTGTTTGCATAGGGGTTTGCGGTCATCTTTGGATGAGCCTTTAAGAATTCCCGGCATTGGTTTAATGCCTGCGGATGGGAATAGACTTGTGTGATGTCAGAAAGCTCTGCTTCTGGGAGACATAAGAGATTGTGTCTGATTCGAATGGTGTGTTCTCCAACGATGTAGAGGTTGTATCGAACAATTAGGTCAGAGACTTCCAGGACATCTCCTGCCGTTGAATTTTCAATTGGAAGTACACCATAGTCTATTTCTGAGTTTGCAACAGCTTCCAGGAGGTCATCAAACCCGTGATATTTTTTCAGTTCTAAAAAGCTGTCTTTAAAGTACTCACGCGCTGCCTGTTCGCCAAATGAACCTTCAGTCCCCTGAAATCCAACACGCGGATTTTCAATCCGTTTTGTGTTTAGTCCTGCTTCAATCTCAGAGAGTAGTTCTTCTCCTCCGACATAGAGTTTGTCAACAGAGATTCGAAGCGTGTTCTCAAGGGACGGGGAGTTTTGGTTCATGATTTATGTCTTTTTTATTTGCATGCATGTTTTTTGAAGGTTTGTATTTGCCCGGGTTTTAGTGTGCAGGGAGTGAGGATGAGAGTGAAGATACGGAAAAATATTGAATAGAATTATTTATTTCAGAACGCAGGATGAACTTTACACCCGGCAGCAGGAAACAACCCTCCTCTCAAAAATATATAAATGGTATTAACAACTATTACTTCATCATTATGAAGAAAGTTGCCATTCTCGGTGGAACAGGAAACATCGGAGAAGGTCTTGCCCGCCGTATCTGACTTGGAGAGAAGTTCGACGTCGAAATCGGTTCACGCGGAGCAGAAAAGGCAGCAGAAGCAGCGGCCGGAGTCTGCACCTGTCTTGTAGAACACAACTGTACCTGCACAACCTGTACTGGAGGCACAAACGCGGATGTCTGCGAAGCTGATATCTTAATTCTCTCTCTCCCGTTCGAGAGAATCGAGTCAACAATCGAAACCATCGGAAAAGAATGCTTCGAAAACAAAATCGTAGTCTCCTTAATCAACCCGATGATCAGAAACCCTAAGGAGAAGTACTTCCTTCCGGATGCACCCGAAGAAGGCTCTGCAGCTCTTGCAATCCGCAAAATGCTTCCTGAGTCTGCAAAGCTTGTCTGCGCATTCAACAACGTTGCCGCAAACAAATGGATGCTCTTAGATGAAGAACTCGACTACACCGTTGCTGTCTGCGGAGACGACGAAGACGCCAAAAAAGAGGTTATGGAGCTTGTTGCAAGCGTCTCCAAGTTACAGCCGCTCGATGCAGGACCGCTTGCTATGTCCAAAGTTATCGAAGGAATCACTCCGCTTGTTATCACAATCGCCATGCGTAACAAGTTAAAGGACGTTGGAGTCTACTTCAAATAACTCATTTTTTCAAACCTATTTATCCAATCACAACCAACTATTATCTAATTGTGTACGATGCAGTTATAGTCGGCGGAGGTCCTACTGGTTCATCCGCGGCAAGGCTTTGTGCGAAGGCAGGTCTTTCAACACTTCTTATTGAAGAACACTCAGTGATAGGCTATCCTGTACAATGTGCAGGACTTTTGTCCAACTCGGCATTTGCAGAGTGTGAGGTCTCGAACCGTTCAGTTTTCCGTACTGTATCAGGTGCAAAGATTTTTGGAAGTTCCGGGGAACCGCTCTCCTTTGATGCAGGAGAGACGAAAGCCTATGTTGTTGACCGCGGAACTTTGGACCGCGAAATGGCAGAAAGAGCCGCTGAAGCAGGCGCGGATTTCCGAATGAAGACCTGTGTTACATCAGTCAACGAGGAAAAACACATCATACACACGGCAGACGGAGAAGACATCAGATACCGCATATTAATCGCGGCAGATGGCCCAAGGAGTGTCTGTGCGAGGTCTTTTGGTGTTCCAGCGTCCCAGTTCATCTACTCGGGAATCCAGGCTGAGGTTCTGTACAACACAGATACTCCGCAGGTCGAGCTTTACCCAAATGCCGCGCCTGAGTTCTTCGCATGGGCAATTCCTATGTCTTCAACTCGTGCCAGAATCGGTCTATGCGGTACGAAAAATGTCCCGGAACTTTTTGATGCATTCAAAAAACGCTTCACTGTAATGAATGTCCACTCGGTGACCGGTACGATTCCAATCGGTGTCAGGAAACGTACATACGGAGATTCCTGGATGCTTGCAGGAGATGCCGCAGGTTTTCCAAAGCCGACATCAGGAGGCGGAGTCTATACAGGTATCCGTTCTGCCCGCCACGCTGTATCGACTGCTGTATCAGCTCTTGAGAACGGTGACACGTCTAAAAAGGCTCTCTCAGGATACGAAACTCTCTGGAAGAATGATTTCGGACGAGAGATTGAACTTGGCTTAAACTTCCTGAAGATTAGGAGAACATTCACTGAAGAGGACATCGATGCAGGAATCTCTGCCATGAATAACCCTGAGATTCTAAAAATAATCACAGAATCCGGAGATATCGACAGACCATCAGCTCTCCTTCGAAAACTTGTGATGCGTCCTGAAATCATAAGCCTTGGCGGAAGACTTGGAATCAAGACGCTGATTCGGTTATTTAAGTAATGAGTTCAGAAATCAAGACTGTTCTCATTAAGCAGGAAATCAAAGATACTCATAGTAACTACACCGTCGTAATCACGTTTGAGCATCGCAGGACCCTTTACAACAATTATTTTTTTGAAGCTGTCATCGATATTTAGAAGAGACATCTTCTCCTGCCGTACCTTTTCGTCATCCGGTAGTGAAAATGCTGACACCTTATTGCAAATTTTTGCTTCATAAAGCATTTTTTTGAAATAGGAAAAATAGTTAGAAGAAGTCCAGAGTTGCCTGGGTTGCCGCCGGTTTCTTTTCGACCGGCTTTTCCTCTTCAACAACCGGTTCTACAACAGGTTCTTTGACAGCCTCTTTTGCTGCCTCCTCCTCTGCTTTTCTTAAAGCCTCTTCAAGGTCTGCTTTTTTTCTTGCCTCGGCTTTCTTTGCTGCAGCAACCTTTTTGACCTTAATCTCCTTCTCCTTTGCGGCCTTCTGAACTGCCTTGAATGCAGCTGCTGCCCTTGTCTTATCGTGGAGGAGAACTGTCAGCTGGTCAGCATCGAGGTTATGACGCTCGCAGAAAGCCTCAGGGTCTGCTTCTGCAACCCTTGAGAGAAGATCGATGTACTCTGACTGAACCTGAATATCAGGAATCGAGTAACCTTCTGCAAGGGCTGCAGATAAAGTACGACGGACAGTCTTCTGCTTCTTTGCGGTTGCCATTCTCTTCCATCTGGATGGCGGCATAACACGCGGTCTGAAACCTGCTGACTCCTCTTCTGATGCAACACCAATCGTCATTAGAGCTGTTGCATAACGCCAGAGAGTATAGTACTGCCTGGTCATTGTGCGTCCAAGATACACATCAGCCTTGCTTACTCTGCGGTATGCACGAATCTTTCTCTTGCGGTCAGGAATCTGCGATACAGCCTCTTCAACCCACTGAACAACATAATCAGGCTTTTCCTCGCACTCGCGGGAAAGCTTCATTAAACGCTCATCAGAAGTACCTGTTGCAACGGCTGCCACTAAATCAAAAATTGTTGCACGCTCATCCTTCTGAGCAGTAGATACGCCGTCTGCCGACAAAGAATCACGTCCTGCAGCAGAGCCGAACAGCATATTTACAGCACTTCGCATATCGCCTGCAGCGCTTCAGGCGATGGCGGACAAAGCATCCTCACTGCCTGAAACATGCTCTAAGACACAAATCTCCTTCATGCGCTTTGCAAGAGTGGATGAAGTAATTGACCTGAACTGCACGGTCTCACAGATTCTTCTAATCGAATCTGAAACACCGTAGGCATCATTTGCGATTAAGAGAACCGGCTGTTTTGCTGTCTTTAACAAATCAGCAATTGCCCGCGCGCCTCCTCTGTCTGCATTTCCTTCGAGATTGTCTGCCTCATCGATGATAACCATCTTGCGGGAAGCACCGAAAAGACTTGCAGTGGATGCTGAGTTTCCGGCAATTCTCTCGATAACAGCCTTTGTTCTGGCATCTGAAGCATTCAGTTCCAGAACTTCCCAGTTCATATCACGGGCGAGAGCTAAAGCCGCGGAAGTCTTTCCTATTCCAGGTTTTCCGATTAAAAGAAGCGGAGCTGAATCTGCAGTCCAGGTCTGCGCCCAGAGAGCCATCTGCTTCACTGCTGCGGCATTACCCAGAATCTCATCGAGATGCTGAGGCCGATACTTCTCTGCCCAATCCATATTACACATATATTGGAGGTCAGGCATTATAAATGGCAGGAATCATGACAGTCAAACAGTACAACATATTATCCCTTTGTAAGGGAAATATATAACCACAAGTTAGAGGGAACTCTCCTGCGGGATTTTCCTTTGGTGAATTCACAATGCAGTCAGATAACTATACTCCGGCGTCTGTCGCGGCAGAAGTCAAAAAATATGACGGTGTACGCAGAAAGCAGGCAATAGGCTCACTGGTAAAAACTCTCCATATCGACAATCTGGATGTTATCGCATCCTATGGAGAGGATGCCGCAGTTATTCAGAACGGAAGAACTGCTCTTCTCCTTGCCGCAGACGGAATCTGGAACAAACTCATGGAGATTGACCCGTACTGGGCAGGATACTGTGCGATTCTTGTCAATGTCCACGATATCGCAGCAATGGGTGGAAGGCCGGTTGCTATGGTAGACATTCTCTCAGCTTCTGATGATGAGGTTATGGCTCAGGTTACAAACGGTATGCGTGATGCCGCAAACGCATTCAATGTGCCTGTTGTCGGAGGACACCTTCACCCGGATGCACCATACAATGTAATCGATGTCTCGATTTTAGGCGTTGCAGAACTCGAGAATGTCATCTACAGCAGTACTGCACAGGTCGGCGATTCGATTATCATGGCAATCGATTTAAACGGCAGAATTCACCCGAGCGCACGCATGAACTGGGATTCTGTAACCCAGAAGACTCCTGAAGTTTTACAAAAACAACTCGGTGTCATGAAGGAGCTTGGAGAACACCATCTCTTAACTGCCGGAAAGGATATCTCAAACCCGGGAGTTATAGGAACTCTTGGTATGCTTCTTGAGTCATCAGGTGTTGGAGGTATTGTTGACCTTCCGTCAATTCCAACACCTGACCTCGACCTTCTTGGAATCACCTTTGAAGAGTGGGTCAGAATGTATCCTGGAATGGGCTTTATCATGACGGCAAACAAAGACTCTGTAATGCAGGTCTGCCGTGCATTCCGTGAGGCCGGAATGGCAGCACAGGTCATTGGAACTGTTGTAAAGGAGAGAAGCCTTACTCTTACCAAGGGCGAGGACAAAGCAACCATCTTTAACTTCTGTTCCGAAGGCATCACCAATATATGAAAATTGGAATCGGCTGCGGTGTAAATCCGGAAAAGGTGATACAGAGCGCGGGAAAATCTGCTTCACCTGATGTTGAAATTATCTGTTATGTAAAGGAAGGAACGGAGTTTTCCGTTCCTGAATTTGTTTCTATTAATTATTCGGAATGTCCGGAAAAATCTCTTGTTGATGATTTGTATTCGAAGAAAATCGATGCGGCAGTGAGAGGGTCTCTTCCGGCAAATGATACTTTGAAGTATCTGAAAAAAGTCTATGATGTTTCCCGTCTTGAGCGGATTGCTCTTCTCGAAACTTCTGCCGGACAGAAATTTTTCTTTGCACCTGTCGGAGTTGATGAGGGCTGGACTGTTTCAGAGAAGGTGTCTTTTGTAGAGGACGGAAGACGTCTTGCACGTGCATTCGGTCTGCCGGATAAGGCAGTTATTCTTTCCGGCGGAAGGCTTGGAGATATCGGACGCCATGAGATGGTTGATAGAACTATCTATGAGGCAGAAGAAGCGGCAGAGATTTCAGGGGCTGTTCATGGCGAGATTTTAATCGAGGATGCTGTATCTGATGCAGGTGTGATTATTGCTCCGGATGGAATATCAGGCAACCTGATTTTCAGGACTTTGGTGTTTCTTGGAGGAGGAATAGGCCACGGAGCTTTGATTGTAAACATCAAAGACCTGTTTATCGACAGTTCGCGCGCATCTTCATCTTATGAGGGCATACTCTCTATGGCAAAATGTATCATAGAGGGCAAAATCCATTAATTATAGTTTATTTTTGATATCAGACCGTTTTGTGCGGTTTTAACCCAAACAAACCAATATTTTCCGCGCAATTCCTATGAACCCTCATATTTTTGTCCGAATGTTGAAAACAGGCCATATTTTGAGATACTTTTATATATTTACCAATCCCATTTTTGATTGGTAATAACTATGGCAGACTTACCGAAAGCAGCAGTCGTCAGACTTGCAAAGAAAGCAGGCGCAGAGCGCGTCGGCGAAGATGCTGCAGATGCACTTGTTATCAAGGCAGAAGCATACATCGAAGCTATTGCAAAGGAAGCCAACGAACTCGCCAAGCACGCAGGTCGTAAGACCATCAAGGCAGAGGACGTCGAGCTCGCCACCAAGAAAGAGTAAATATAATACCTTTTTCCGGATTAATGACGAATGCCGGCAGCCAATGAGGCTGCCTATTTGCATTCATTGAATCTATTTTCAGCAGTTATCTTTTCCAGCCATTCTGCAGTATAGAAGTGCCGCACATACTGCTCCAAGGATTGGGCCTATTATGTAAATTGGAAACGTGGTCCATAAAGCATCAGAGCCGGACAGGATTAGAGCCATTAAATCCGGTCCGAATGTTCTGGCAGGATTAATCGAGCCTCCTGATATTTTACCAATGACTAAAATTACGGAAAGGACTGAGGCTCCGATAGCAAGCCCGGCAAATCCGGGTGTTGCACGGCGGTCAACAGCCACTCCCATAATCACCATCATGAGGATAAAAGTTCCAATAAACTCTGCAAGTACTGCCTGGAACACTGAAATTCCTGCCGCAGGGGCTGTCATTCCAAGTCCGCCTGTTGTTAATGCATCCATTCCCATTGTGAGAATAATCAATCCTGCTCCAAGTGCCGCTCCAATAAGCTGTGCGATACAGTAGGCTGCTGTATCTTTTACAGGGAATTTTTTTGCGGCACAAAGAGCGATTGATACAGCAGGGTTGATGTGGCATCCTGAAACAGCCCCGATTGTGTAAATCATAACTGTTACAGCCAGACCAAAGGCTGCGGCAATTCCAAGCAGATCTCCACCGAGCATGCAGACTGTTCCGCATCCGACAAAGACCAGAATCAGTGTTCCAATGCATTCCGCAATCGAACGCTTCAGTAAATCCATCACCTGCCTCCGTAAGCGGCCGCACACTCAGGGCATAAGATACGCGGGATTGGTTTTTTGAGCTTTCTGGATGGGAAAGGATATCCTCCTTCCCAGTTTTCGACATCAGACCTTACCATGTGTTCACTGCAAAGTCCCATTCCGCAGACGATGCAGATGCCGGAGGCTTCGCGGTCGATTCCCATCTTTTCGCAGACATAACACTTCATCATACACCTTCCCTGTACTGGCAGTACTGGTGGCGTGAGCCGATTAAGCAGGCTGTTGCACAGTTTTTACATCCGCGAACAGGAGCTGCAGGGTTTCCTTTGTCGAGAGCGATGATATTAGTCATCATGGTAGCTGTAACCGGTTCACTTGTCATGAGGCACGGGTAGTCTGCAAGACGCAGAAGAGCGGATGTTCGAACAGTAATTGAGCATGCCGGATATGCGTAACGCTGAGGGTTCATGAGTACTTCATTTTCATGGATTGGCGAGAGGTCAATTTCGATTCCGTCAACTATCGGGCGAAGCTGTTCTCCGCTTCCGTTTCTGACACGTCCTGCCTTATCCATGATTTTCCATCCGCGGTAAATCATGTCCATGAAGTCGCAGTTGTGAAGTTCTGCGGCAGAGCCTCTGGTTGGATTTATCATGACTAAGTTGTGATAGCGTTTGGTTAAGAGGTCGACTATCATCGGGGCATTGAATCCGTCAAGTTCGAGGAGATATTCAGCGGCGGCAGCGGTAGATCCTGTTGCGATGTTTAAGAGCTGATATGGGGATTTTACATTCGGGATTGCGGTTTCGAGTGTGTTTTTCATTACTCCTGTTACTGCATTAATCGTTTCAAAGATTACATCGTCTTTGCACATGTTGAATGTGGACTGGGAGATGTGGTGAGATATATCTCCTACGCAGTATGCGGGAACAGTTACAATGTTTCCGTAGTGTACTTCGTCTTCGATTGCGGCTTTGACAGATGGAAGCATTTTCTGTCTGTAATCCTGCATGTAGCGTTTTGCAGAAAAGGATGTCATGTGGACTTTGCGCATGAGTGCGGCCTGTGCTTCCATCGGGTTTTTGTATATGTCATGGAGTTGTTTTACTTCTTTTCTGGAAGCTTCGGCAAGTGTGTCTCCTGCTTCAACGCTCTTTGCAAATACGTCTCCGATTCCATATGAGGTGTTCATTCCCCAGGATTTGGCGGCAAGAATTGTTTTTTTGTGGGTTTCAGGGATGTCGGTTTTTTCTAATATGCGGTTTACTACGTTGCTGGTCGAACCTGGCATTAATGCGAAGTCAACGGAACACACAGGCCCATAAAATCCTGCATAACAGCGTGCTGCCTCTCTTCCAATGAGTGCTTCATGTTCGCGGATTGTGTCTGCGAACTTTTCCATACTTCCTGCGAATGCTTCGTCTTCAGAACAGATGATATCTAAAACAACAGGGGTCTGGTAGTGTTCGACAAACGGGTCATCTTCTTCGCGGACGTGGGTCGTAAGGGTGGAGAGGACTTCGAAGTGGTTTTTTACTGATTCTTTGTGGAGATTGATTACGGCTTTGCTCTGGTTTGGAAGCACTGTCATTTTTTCGACTGCATCCACGTATGGTTTTGTGTCCTTCATGTGAAAACGCATTCCGCGTCTTCTGCGAATGACATCAATGTCTGCATACTGTGCGGCAAGGGCTTCTTCGACCATTTTCCTATAGAGATTTTTCATATTCATCACCATTTTTGGTCAAATGAATAGTTCTCCTGTAAAGGTCAAAAGGTTTCAGATGAGGGTAATTATTTAAAAATAGAAATTAGGACATTACATCACGCAAGGAAAGTGTCCTTCGCAAATTTGGATGTAATATACGAAAGAACCGCACAGACAGCTCCAAAGATACATGCGGCTGCAATTCCCCATGTTGTAAACACATCAGGGCTTCCTGAAGCAAGAGAGGCAGCAACAGAATAGGCGGCGATTCCAACAACGCTTCCAATATTCATCACAGTATAGGTAAGACTTCCAGCAGAGCCTTGAGTATCTTCTGTACAGTGAATTGTAATTCTCCTGATTGTCGGACCCTCGTTAATTCCAAGAGTTGCTCCAAGAAGCAGAAGACCTGCGAAGAGCAGGATTGCATTCTGCATCAGAACAGCACCCGCAAGGAACAGAGATGCCGCAGTTCCAACAATAGCTGAGATATTGCAGAGCTTTTTACATCCGAAAGAGTTTGTAAGATTTCCTGCCGGAACTCCCATAATCATCATCGTAACCGGCGGAATAAGCATTATAATTCCAGCCAGAGCACTTCCAAGACCAAGAGGTCCTGTTAAGTAGAATGGAAGAATGTAGATACTTCCAAGATACACAATCGTGATGAAAAGACACGAAACAGACGCCCAGATTACTATTTTATTCTTTAGAATATTTGCCGGAAGAACAGGATCTGCGTGCTTCATTTCACATCTCAGGAAGATAAATCCAAGAACAGGAGTTATCGCAAGCAGAATAATCACCGGAATAGACCAGCCTTCGGTATTGGCAATCTCAAGACCTGCAAGAAACACAAGAAGCGTTGCCGCAAGAAGGAAAGCACCTTTGATATCAAACGGCTTTTTCTCACGCGGAAGGTGTTCTACTTTTGGAATCACAAAAAGTGCTCCAAGAATTCCAATGATTCCGATTGGAATGTTGATGAAGAAAATCCAGTGCCATGAAAGATACTCGGCAATTACTCCTCCAAGTCCAGGACCAAAGGCGAGTGCTGCTCCTCCAAGAGTTGCAAGCATCCCTGCCGCCATCCCTTTCTTTTCTTCCGGAAGATGAAGCATTACAAGCATCGTTGCTGTTCCAACCATCATCGCAGCTGATGCACCCTGGAACACACGGCAGAGAATCAGCATGATAATCGAAGACGAGATTCCGCAGAGGAAAGATGCTATCGTAAAGAGTACAAAACCGGTGATGAAAATCTCGCGATAATATCCAGTCCTGTCGGCAAGTTTTCCAAACACCAGAAGCATAGAGGCGAGAGCTAAAAGATAGCCGGTCATAACCCATGCTGAAACAGCACTGCCGACGCCCAAGTCGGCTGTAATTGACGGAAGAGCAATTGAAACAATACTTGTATCCAGATAATCCATAAAGACAGCTGACGCTGCGACAACCATTAAGATGTACTGCAATGATCTCTTTTCCAGAATCATAGTATCACAAAAAAGGCGAATCTTCCGCCGGGCGGAAAATCCGCCCTGATATTTTTAGCGGACCTGACAGTACGAAAAGACACGCTTTAAGCCCTTTTTAATACGTACTGCAGTCATTTGCAGAATATATTCTGGGACTTATTTGATATAAAGATTAGGGGTTAGCCTCAAATTACATATGACAAGATGAACAACTTCCGCGAAGGCTCCTCTCTGTTAAGATTCCAATCTGGAGTTCAAGCTCGCGAACACGCTCTTCAAGCTCTTCATTATCCTTTTCCAGTCTGGCAACTCTTGACGCTAACTCTTCTAATGAGACCATACACAAATCTTTGTCACTAATCTATATAACAGCACAGGTTAAGACATCCATGTACCTGAAATGAAATCCTTTATTCTATAACGCCTAACTATCTATCATGGAAGAGAACTGAAAACCAATCAGCCTTCCAGGAACTAGTGAACCATTCACATGCCAACCCACAAAAAAGAAGATAAGATGGTAAAGCAGGCAGCAAAGAAAGAAGCAGCAGCTAAGACCTCAGCATCATCGAATAAACCTGCACACAAATAAATTTGTGGAAATAAATAAGCTCATTGAGCCAAAAAAACCCGGTTGAGGGAAACACCCTCAATCCTTCTTTTCCGGAAGTCTGAGAGGTTTATCCAGACCGATAGATGCAGCCTTCATCAGCTCATCATAATTCATCGTAGTCTCAACACATCCGTCAGTCAGGGTTACAACGCCAATGGTTGTCATCGAAATCCTGCGTCCAAGCTCCAGACCTTCTTTTACCTCCATCAGGCATCCGACACCAATCATGGCCTCCGGTCTGTACTTTTTTACAAGACGCTTGATAAACGTGGAACCCGGGATAATAAAAGTCATGTATCCGGCTTCCTTCAAAACAGGAATTGCATCGCCAAGCTGACACTTCCCGCATGAAATACAGGAAATACCAACATCAGGAGAAAGCCGTGCCGGACACTTGGCAGAGCGAAGACAAAGAGGAATGAACACTGCTCTTTTCTCAACCGGGACTTTTGCGAATGCCGAGTAGTTCATCTGATTATCAATCTTAATCAGAAACTCCATAAGCTCCGTCGGGTCAACGCGAAACATCATGCAGACAAGCTTCACTGTACCTTCCATGAGCGTCAGAACCGGTCTTAGAAGCATCGGGAAGTACATCCTCTTCTTTCTAATCGACAGCGCGATTAAAACTCCAATAAGGAAAGACAGAAGAATCCAGAGAACCAGAACTGCAATTACCAGTTCTCCTAAAATGTACACTGCTGAGTTCCAGACAGGATTGTTGAAGAAGGCAACAGGAAGATACTCTGAAATCATTTCAGCTCACTAAAATCAAATGGAGGATACAGAACACCTTTTTCTGTAATGATTCCGCTTACAAGCTCGAGAGGAGTTGCATCGAATGCGTAGTTAATCACCGGAACATTCTCAGGAACTGTGGCCTTTCCAAAGAGTTTTGCAACCTCGGCTCTTCCGCGCTCTTCAACTACAACATCCTTCATCTCTGCCTCGAAGTCGAAGGTGGAAACAGGAGCTGCTACATAGAATGGAATGTTGTGGTGCTTTGCGCAGATTGCGTGCATGTAAGTTCCAATCTTATTAAAGACTCCGTCTTTTGTTATCCTGTCAGCTCCAACTACAACTGCATCGATTTTGCCCTGCTGCATCAAGTATGCGGCTTCTGAATCGATAATGGTCGTTACCGGAATTTTGTCGCGGGCAAGTTCGAAAGCTGTAAGTCTTGAGCCCTGAAGAAGAGGTCTTGTCTCACAGGAGATAACAGAGATGTTCTTTCCCATCTTCCATGCCGAGCGGACAACTCCTAAAGCTGTACCCCAGGAAGAGCATGCGAGAGCTCCTGCGTTGCAGTGGGTTAAGACAGTTCCAATCTGCGGAAGAAGTTTGGCTCCGTTTCTTCCAAGCTCCTGACAGATTTTAGTGTCATCTTCTGCAATCTTCTTTGCTGCAAAGAGACCCATAATCTTTGCCATCTCAGGCGGAAGATTTTCCATGCTCATCAGGACTTTTTTAACGCCCCAGGAAAGATTCACAGCAGTTGGTCTGGTGCTGATTAATTCTGCCGCATCTGCTGCAACAGTTTCTTCGAACTCAACATCCGATTCGCAGGAACGGGCAGAAAGAGCAATACCGAAAGCTCCGGCAACTCCAAGAGCAGGTGCTCCGCGGATTGCAAGTCTTTTAATTGCATCAGCTAATGCATTGATGGTTCTGATTTCGAGGACTTTGTACTCAGTCGGCAGAAGGGTCTGGTCAACAGCCATGATACAGCTCTGCTCATCATCCCACCAGATGGTCTTCTCTTCTGAGATTACCGGCTTTTTTCCGTTTGTTCTTTTTTGTACCATTATTCACCACGCTCCACAGTACAGAGGAATGCCTTTGCGGCAGCAGAGCCGCCTGAGACAACAGAGTCCGGGATATCCTTTGGTGCAAGGGCTGTTCCTGCGATGAAGATTCCAGGAACTCCGCTTACAGCCGGTGAGAACGGGTCGTCAGCTTTGATGAATGAACTTTCGTCCATCTTAATTCCAAGAGAGGTTGCAAGACGTACTGTGTCAGGCTCTGGAGACATTCCAACAGATAATACAACTAAGTCTGCTTCGAGGTTTACAAACTCGCCGGTCTCGGTGTTTTCGATAGGGATGATAAGACTGTCCTTGGATTTCTGAACCTCTCCTGCGAATGCTCTGATGAAGGTAACACCCATGTTTTTGGCACGCTCGAAGTACTCTTCGTATCCTTTTCCGTATGCTCTTACGTCATTGTAGAGGATTGACACTTCACAGTCCGGGTAGTGTTCCTTAATCAGCATTGCATTTTTCATCGCATACATGCAGCAGACACAGGAACAGTGGTTTCTCTTGAGGACTGCATCACGGGATCCTACACACTGGACAAAGACAACGCTCTTCGGGTTCTCGCCGTTGGAGAGTTTTCTAAGTTCTCCCCTGGTCGGTCCTCCTGCGTTAATCATTCTCTCGAACTCAAGGCTGGTTATGACATCAGCGTACCTAAGGTATCCGAACTGTGACTTTTTCTGTGCATCGAATAGTGTGTATCCTGTTGCAATAATAACCGAGGCGGCTTCGATTTCGATGCTTTGGACTTTGTCTTCGGTTACTTTGAGGACTGCATTTTTACCGCATTCGTCAAAGCAGAGACCGCAGTCAATGCAGTGGAATGCATCGCGGACAACCAGGTTCGGGACTGCCTGTGCGTGCGGTTTGTAGATGGCTTTTCTGACACCAAGACCTGCATCGAATTTGTTATAGACTTCAACGGGACAAACTTCGATACAGACACCGCATCCGGTACAGTCTGCTTCGTTTACATATCTCGGGTATTTAGTGACTGTGACGGTGAAATTCCCGGCAGTTCCTTCAATCTTTTCGACTTCGGCCAAGGTCAGGATTGTAATATTTGGATGGCGGGAGACCTCTGCCATTTTCGGCGATAAGATACACATGGAACAGTCGTTTGTCGGGAAAGTTTTGTCGAGCATTGCCATGTGTCCCCCAATCGACGGCTCACGCTCGATGATGTATGCATGTACTCCGTGATTTGCAAGATCCATTGCTGCCTGAATTCCGGCAACTCCACCTCCAATGATTACGGCATTACTCATGGAGATACCTCTGACCGACTCCAACATAGGTCTCTGCATTTCTGATGTTTGCCTGGACTTCTTCTTCGGTCAGTTCGCGGACAACTTTTCCTGGAACTCCCATGACAAGTGAACGCGGAGGAATTTCTTTTCTCTCGGAGACAAGAGCACCTGCTGCGATTAAAGAGCCCTCACCGATTTTTGCATCGTTTAAGACGATTGCTCCCATTCCAATTAAGCAGTTGTCCTCGATTTTTGCTCCGTGGATGATTGCCCCGTGTCCGATGGAGACGTTTTTGCCGATGACTACAGGTTTTCCAACGCTTTCGTGAATTACTGCGTTATCCTGTACGTTTGAACCGTCTCCAATGGTAATTGAGTCCATGTCTGCACGAAGTACTGCACCGAAGAGGATTGTTACATTGTTTCCAAGGTTTACATCTCCTGCGAGGGTTGCGTTTGGTGCAACATAGGTCTCACTTCCAATTGTTCTTCCGCCAAAGTCCATATTAATAATATATTTGAACTATACTGATATCAGTGTTTCCTGAGGTCAGTGGGTGTGGAGGGTAAAATACGGACACTCTGTCTTCAGGCACTCGGTATTTTCCATGTAATGCCTGCATGAAACTCCATCTGAAACGTCCAGAGGTTTTCCAAGTTCTCTTCCGCAAAAATCAGCTGCAGTAATAATCGATGTGTACGAATCACGCTTACAGCATCTTGGACCGCCAAGCCTTGAAACAGCATCAAGACAGCACGAAGTCATACGGTTCGATAAAGCCCATGATTCCTTAGACAGAGGAGTTGCCTTCAGAACAACGGATAAGAAAATGCCTGCCGAAACAGCAGCCCCGCAGCATCCGGCCATGCCGCAGAAACCCCCTGGAACCTTCTTCCCTCTGGAAATTACAGCATTCAGAGAGTTCTCCAAATCCAGTCCGCCGTATGTATTGCTGTATGCACAAAGAAGAGAAGCCCCGACTATGAAATGATGCTCGGGACCGTGCATGTGGACAAATGAAGAAGCCATTATCTGTTCTGCGATTTCGAGAGGGTTCTTCGAAGTGGATGCAAGAACCACAGAACGTACAACACCTTCAGCCGGGGATGCATGACACTCGTCACAGACATAATGCCCGTTTTCGCAAACCGCATGTCCCTCAAAACTCCGGCCGCAAATCTCACAGCGCATCATCTTTGGAGATTCCAGATATTTAAGCGGAGCCTGGCAGAGAATACAGGAATCACTCACAGCCGCATCCCTCGATACAACAGCATCCGCAGTGTTTGGGTTCAATGATTCCGTCAGGCACTGACAAAATCTGCTTTATCTCATCGTTTGACGGATATCGTCCTGTAATCATCGGGAAATTATTGACCAGAGTAATTGGCAGAATCATCTCTCCTTTCTGCTCCACAAGGTGAAGAACTGACGAAGCGCAACACTCTGAAATTTTCATCCGTGAAACATCAAAACCCGCATCCTTCAGTTTCAAAAGAACTGAAGATACACGTATCTCATCAGGGGAACTTATCGGATTTTTGCGGTCAACAATTACCAGGCTCTTCATAGAGAAGTGTTTCGTGCACGAGTAAATAGCACTTTCCTTCCGCTCAATTCATCTCTTAATAGAACCTATATGTATAGCATAATGCACCTCTTAACCGAAGAAGAAGGAAAGCTTGCCCTGCAGGCAGCTCGTGCATTCGCTGAATCTGCAGTAAAACACGAAGAAGTAAAAGACATTGAACTCCCAAAAATCTTTAACGAAGAACGCGGAGTCTTTGTAACACTCACAGACGGAGGCGAACTTCGCGGATGTATCGGATTCCCGTATCCGACAGCACCGCTTGGAGAAGCTCTGCGTGAAGCAGCTGTTGCTGCAGCTCTCCGCGACCCGAGATTTTACCCGGTGCGCGTTGAAGAACTTGAAAGCATCCGCTTTGAAGTAACCGTTCTCACAGAACCTGAGATTCTCGAATGCCTGCCGGAGGAACGTCCTAAGCACATCACAATCGGACGCCACGGACTGATAGCTTCACTTGGAAGCCGCTCCGGACTTCTTCTTCCTCAGGTTGCAGAGGAATACAACTGGGACGCTGAAGAGTTCCTTAGTCAGACCTGCGTAAAAGCCGGTCTCTACCACAAATCCTGGATGGAAGATGATGACTGCATCATCAAAACTTTCGAAGGGCAGATATTTACCGAGACGATATAAATGGCAGTAACATTTGAAGTAATCCACAAAGACATTGCAGGAAGAGTTGGAAAACTCAAAGCCGGAGACAAGATGATGAGAACTCCGGGACTTCTCCCGGTCGTAAACCCGCACCTTCAGATTATCCCGCCTTCTGAAATGAAAAAGATGGGTGTTGAAGGAATCATCACCAATGCCTACATCTTCTCGAAGAGCAAGGAATTCAGAGAACAGGCAGAAACACGCGGTCTCCATGATGTTTTAGACTTCGACGGTCTCATTATGACAGATTCCGGCTCCTTCCAGATGTCTGTTTACGGAAGCGTTGACATTACAAATGAGCAGACCTTAGCTTTCCAGAAACAGATTGGAAGCAACATCTGGGTTCCGTTAGATATCCCAACCCACCCGGATACCGAGCGCGAAGAGGTTATCCGCCAGATGGAGATTACCTTCGAACGCATGAAGGAGGCAAAGGAAATCTTCGGAGATGATGCACCTATTTCAGGACCTGTTCAGGGAGCAGTCTTTGGAGACTTAAGAGAACAGGCAGGCAGAAGAGTTTCTGAGATGGGCTTTACCTACTGCCCGGTTGGAGCAGTCGTTCCTTTAATGGAAGCATACAGATACCGCGAGCTCGTTGATGTCATCATCGATGCCAAAAAAGGTTTGTCACCTGGAGCCTGCGTTCACTTATTCGGAGCAGGACACCCGTCCATGTTTGCTTTAGCTGTTGCCTGCGGTTGTGATATCTTCGACTCTGCGGCATACGCACTCTACGCAAAGGAAGGACGCTACATCACTCCGTCTGGAACTCTCAAGCTCGATGAGATGAGTGAACTTCCATGTGCATGCCCGGTCTGCCGCTCACACACTGTTGAAGAGCTCAAGAAGTCCCCGGATAAGCAGAAGCTCTTAGCCTACCACAACTTAGCTGTCACCATGGCAGAGATTTCACGCGTCAGAGCTGCTGTACAGGATGGAACTCTCTTTGAGTTAGTTGACGAGCGCTGCCGTTCTCACCCGAGACTTTACGATGGATACAAGAGACTTCTTGAGAGAATCGATGAGGTTGCAAAGTTCGACAGAGCAAGCAAACGCCGTTTCTTCTACCGCGGAAACGAATCATGCTTAAGACCTGAGGTCTCAAACTACCACAAGATGATTGCAAGAATCACCTTAGGTCCTGAGGTCTTAATCTCTGCAGGCGGACCTGAACCGTCCAGATTCGAGGAAGTCATCGACTTCAAGCCGCCGTTTGGCCCGCTTCCGTACGAGCTTGCAGAGACTTTCCCGGCAGGTCAGGCAGAAATTCCGCCTACATGGGATGAGTATATGGTAGACTATGGTATCCGCGGATTAAAGTCTCTTCTAGATGCTAACCCGGAGACCAAGGTCACCATCTCCACAACTCCGAAGTGGGAGGCAGTCTTCCGCGAGGCTTTCCCTGATGCTGAGGTCATTGTATGAGTGTCTTTGATGTCAGAAAGCGTGACGGATTAGCACGTATCGGAATGCTGAAAAACGGAGAGACAATTATCTCCACTCCTGCTGTATGCGATATGCAGGAGCTTTTCCCGTCTCTTGGTGAACGCGGATTTACCAACCTCCCGCTTTCTGCAGGTGTTTCTGATGCAGAAAGCTTCTTTGAGGCAGGAGCCGAACCGTCTGCAGTTCACCCGAATGCGGAAGCGGATGCTGATGCAGGAGTGTATCTTTTCGCTAACTGGAATAACACCTTAACTGATTCCAGAAGATACATCGAGTACCTGGAAAAACTCTACGCAAAAATCAGACCAGATGCCGCACGCTATGCTCCGGCTTCTGCTCTTCCGTCCAATGTTGCATCTCTTATCTACTGCGGTTTCGATCTCTTTGATTACACAGCAGTTGACCTCTGCACTATTCAGGGTAAGTTCTGTACAACCGAAGGTGAGTTCGAAGCAGACTATATGGAGAAGGGAATCTGCGGTTGCGAAGGATGCAGGGCAGGGGATTTAAAGCTCCACAACCGCCTCGCATTAGAGCGTGAAATCGCAAATGCCCGCCTCTGGATTGAGAGAGGACAGATTCGCGAGTACATGGAGATGAGATGCAGAATGCAGCCGGAGCAGGTCGAAATCTTAAGACGCATTGACAGAACAGATGCATTCGATGGTCTCTATCCGGCTGTTCTAAGTTCCCGCTTCCGTGCCAATGCCGGAGAATCCATGTTCCGCCGCGAGATTGCTCTCTTCGAAGAGAGACTTGTCTCACGATATGTTCCGCCAAGATCTGACATATGTGTTCTCTTACCGTGCGCATCAAGAAAGCCGTACTCGCTTTCCCGTTCTCACCAGATGTTTATGAGAGTTGTTGATTCCCGTGCACACGAGGTAATCGTGACATCCCCGCTTGGAGTAGTTCCCCGTGAGTTAGAGCTTGTGTATCCTGCAGGACACTATGATGTCCCTGTTACCGGATACTGGGATTTAGAAGAGCAGGAGCTCTTAACAGGTTTCCTTACTGCATACCTTGAGAAGCACAAGTACGAGAGAATCCTCTGCCACCTGGAAGGAGGAGCAAAGGCTGTTGCTTTAGAGGCGGCAAAGAGAGCAGGTGTTACCTTGGAGATTACCTGTAACGACGACCGCCCGCTTTCACAGGAGTCTCTTCGTGCATTAAATGCAGCACTTGAAGGTTCACGTAAGGTCAAGAATGATTTCATCCACGGAACTATGCTTTTCCAGTTCGGAGAAGATGTCGATACCAAAGGCCTTGTTGTTAAAGGACGCTATCCGCAGGTGAAGGCTCTCTTAAAGAAGACCCAGCTCTTTACAACCGACCCGACAACCGGATTCATTCGCCCGACACATGAAGGATGGGCACGCATCAAAGGATACCGCGTAAAAATCAGTGAGGGATTCATTCCTCAGGGTGATGTATTAGCTCCGGGTGTTGCAGACTGTGATCCAAGAATCCGTGAAGGAGATGAGGTATTAGTCGAAGGAGACGGATATCTTGCAACAGGAAAAGCAGCAATGGGAGCACAGGAGATGCTTTCTTCGAAAAGAGGCGTTGCTGTGAAGGTTCGAAAGACGAGGAAGTAATTCCTCTCTTTTTGACAACGCTCTTATACTTATAACTCACATTTATAAACACTGCACCTGTAGGGTAGTCAGGATATCCTAAGGGCCTCCGGAGCCTTTGACTCGGGTTCAAATCCCGACAGGTGCGTTGAGCTTTTTTCCAAAAACGATTTCCAGAATATCTTCTGGTGATTCTGCAAAGCACTCGCGGTCTTTATCTTCCCATGATCCGTACCATGCATGAACTGCCTTAATTCCGCAGGCGCGAGGTGCTCTTACATCATTTTTCAGACTGTCTCCAACCATCAAAACCTCGTCTGCATTCATTCCAAGGAAATCCAAAACATGCTGGAATGCTTCAGGCGCAGGTTTAATTTCCGGGAAAGACTCACGGACAAAAACAGCATCGAAGAAGTTATCAAGACCCATTAATGAAAGTCTTGGATAGACCGAGTGTCCATCCGAGTTTGAGAGAATTACAAGACGAATGCCTGCATCCTTTAATTTCTGCAGTACTTCCTTTATCCCGTCAAACTCACGAAGGCATAATAGTTCAAGTTTATAGTACAGATAAAATGCCTCAGCGGCAATTTTTTCATCACCGAAATATTCTCTGAACTCAGCAGGCATACTTGGCCTGTCACGGTTTAGAGGAGTAAAATGCAGGTTGTACTCTGTTCCAAAGAAAAGAGATACTGCATCCGCCGCCGCTTGTGCTGCCGCGTGAAGGCTGTGCAGTGTATTATCCATATCGAAGATAACAGCACCTGGGACGGATGAGTGTATCATTATATGTTATTTGAACAGACTGGAATATGATTTTATCTTCTGCGGAGGATAACTGCTGCAGAAAGACCTGCCAGAACTCCAAGGATTGGAACAGGACTAGATGCAGTCTGCTCGGCGTTTCCGGTTGAGTATTTCATCATCTCGGAAATTTCGCTGTTGGAGAGTTCGTAGTTGTAGAATACCTTGTAGAACTCCTTTACTTCTTCTTCTAAATCATAGTCAAATACATCCGGGTAGAATACATTTCCAAGCCAGAGGATGGAAACCAGGCGGTGAGCTGCCGGCGGGTTGCCCATCCAGGACCACGGAGATTCAGCAGGAACTTCAATTACTCTTCCTTCTTTTACTGCATCGAGAACAGCCCACATGCTGCTTGACATAATCTCTTCATAGTAGTCATGCTCGAAAAGACCTGAGCCTGCAACAATGATGTAGTCAGGATTCATCTGGTAGATGTCTTCCATTGTGTACTGGTCTCCAAGGCCTGAACCTGCAACAGCTTCCGGCACAATGTTTTCTGCGATTCCGTCTAAGATTTCAGCATGGTAGGAGTTGTGACCAAGGAGGTTTACTGAGTTTCCGTCAAGTTTTGTGACATAGATTGCAGAGACTTTCTTGTCTCCTATTTTTTCCATGTTCTCTTCATACATGGAAACGATTCCGCCGAAGTACTCAGCAAGTTCTTCTCCCTTTTCTTCCTGTCCGAGCATCTCGCCTAAGGTGATGTAGGACTGTGCGATGCTGTCAAGTGTGCTCTGGGTGATGAATACAAATGGAACACCGGACTTTCCCTGAACATCATCCATCTGTTCTTTCATGCTGCCCTTCGGCTCTCCAACATCAATGATTACATCAATGCCTATTTTTTTGTCGAGAGCAATAATCTCTTCAGGGTTCATTGTGGCCTTTGAACCGAACATGCTTCCGGTGATTGGAAGATTGTCAAGTCTGTCAGAGAGGAAGTGGCGTTCTCCTTCCTTTAATGCACTGGAAATTGAAACATAGTACTCTTCACCGAACGGATAAAGAGAGATTTGTGCAAGTGATCCAGACGGGGCAACGTTTGTGACATCTGCCGGAAGCAAAACCTCGCGGCCTATGCTGTCAACAAATACTCTGTCTTCTGCGGAAACCGCTCCGCAGAGCAGTGCTGCTGTAAGCAGGAGACAGCAGATTAAAGCTGTTTTTCTCATACTATATTGTTTGATTGAATATATTAAATAAATTTGGCAAGAATGTTAATTTAATTTAATTAATGTTGTTGACAAAAAAAGTTAGAATTCTGTATCCTTCGGGACACAGAGTTTGTGGGTTCTGCATGTATTCTCGAAGTTGTTCACCATAACTTCTACCCCGTACACTTTCCGAATCAGCTCGGCATCAAGGACTTCATCAGGTGTTCCGTCAGCAATCACCTTTCCGCCGTACATCATCACAACACGGTTCGCGTAGATAAACGCGTGATCCGGGTTGTGTGTTGAGAGAATAATTGTGTATCCGTTCTTTGCAAGGCCTGCAATTCTCTGCATCACGCGGAACTGGTTTCCGTAATCCAGGTTTGCTGTAGGCTCATCCATGATTAAAATCTTAGACTTCTGAACAAGAGCACGGGCGATTAAAACAAGCTGACGTTCTCCGCCTGAGATTTCCCCATATCCTGCATGCTCTAAGTGAGCGATTCCAAGACTTGCAAGAGCTTCACGTGCTTCATCGATGTGTTCCTGTTTTGGAGATGACATAATGCTAAGCTGACTTGTTAAACCCATCATTACAACATCCAGAACCTCAAAGTTGAAAACCGGGTGTGTGGACTGAGGGATGTATGCAATTCTTTTTGCAATCTGCTTATGGGTCATCTCTGAAATGTCAGTCCCGTTTAAGAGAATCCTTCCCTCATACTTTTTCATAAAGCCGAGCATGCATTTGAAAAGTGTACTTTTTCCAACACCATTCGGACCTAAAATTGCAATCAGATCTCCTTCTTCTGTTGAGAATGAGACATCTTTTAACACCTGAGGACTTTTTTTGCTGTAGGCAAAGCTTACGTTTTGGATATCTAAAGTCTTCATGAACGCTTACCTCCTGCCATCAGAAGATATGCAAAGATTGGGGCTCCAACGAAGGCTGTTAAGATTCCAATCGGAACTTCGGTTGTGGCCATACAGCGTGCTATGTCATCCACCACAAGAAGGAAAGCCCCTCCCATGATAATAGCCGCAGGGATGATTCTTCTGTAGTCGCATCCGAAAATCATCCGGCAGAAGTGCGGGATTACAAGACCAATCCATCCGATGATTCCGGAAATTGAAACAGCGGCCGCTGTAATCAGTGTTGCGCAGGCTACAACCACGAGGCGAAGGCGGTGTGGATTTAGACCCATACTTTTTGCTTCGTCTTCTCCTAATGTCAGCACATTCATTCTCCAGCGGAGAAGGAAGATTGGAATAATTCCGGCAGTGATTAACACACCTGCGAAGATGACATCAGACATGTCAGCCCCGGCAAGGCTTCCCATAAGCCAGTATGTGATTTCCGGAAGCTGGTCTTCGGTGTCTGCAACAGTCTTTAAAAATGAAGTCATCGCAGTAAAAAGACTGCTGACTAAGATACCGGCCAGAACCATAGAAAGCGTTGCGCTTCCTTTTGTTAAGCGGCTTACAACATAAGCAGCTCCAACACAGATAACAGCTCCGGCAAATGCAAAGGCAGTAATCCAGACAGGCCCTAAGTTCATGAAGATAGCAAGAGCTGCCCCGAATCCTGCACCTGATGATGCTCCAAGAATATCAGGAGATACAAGCGGGTTCTGGAACATTCCCTGGTATGCTGCTCCAGCCGTTGCAAGAGCTGCTCCGACAAAGAATGCGGCAAGTATTCTTGGAAGACGGATGTTAATTACCGTGCTCCATGTTGCAAAGTCCCATGTGATGTCGAGTTTGAAAATCTCGGTTGCAAAAACCATGATGACGTCTGCAAGAGATACCGGGAATCTGCCGACTGCAAAGGAGAACAGAACACAAAGCAGTGCTGCTGCTATAAGCAGGATGAAACGGAGTTTGTAATTTGGCACATGCCTTGTCTTCTGTTCAGTCATTTCTTATCTGTTTGCCGCAGAATCATAAGTACTTATTTCTTTTTTCAGAAAAAGTAAATTTAATTTATTTTACCTGATAAAACCCGCAGACGAAGGGTTATCTTCTATCAAAGCAAATCTGTCTGGTATGGCAGAAGAAAAAATACATATTTTCCTAACAGGAGACCGCCGTGTCGGGAAAAGTTTTCTTTTGCAGAGGGTACTCTCAGAGATTGATGTTCCTCTTTCAGGGTTTACAACTTCATGGGGTGAAGCAGACCTTGATGGTACAACACCTCTTATTCTCTCAAATGCTTCCGAGACAAAAAAAGCCGTTGCCGCATATCGTTATACTGATGACAGGCCTCGTAAAGTTTTCGAGGAGGTCTTCGAGACTTTTGGTGTTGAATGTTTAAGAGCTCCTGAAGGTCTTG
>ERZ808034.15-NODE-15-length-25762-cov-4.738953_pt1 | contig 25762 bp, 32 predicted proteins | sample MGYA00380188_ERZ808034 | MGnify/ENA primary metagenome ERZ808034 (study PRJEB31490, sample SAMN06133380) | cow dung metagenome | isolation source: M12 | host: cow | place: China: Chengdu | collected 2015-05 ...
TTGTATTCTTGCACCAATAGTCAAACAATACCCACAAGTAGTGAACTACAAGTGCAAACGTATTCAACTACGAACCATAATACTAATACAACTAATAACTCTTCTACTAAACAAGAAAAAGAAATAGATAAATCTATTCCTAAAAAGAAACTATCATTTAATATTCGTGAAGACTTGTCGTATGTTGGCGAAGCATATATTGATATTTGGAATGAATGGTTGGATTATAAAGATGAAATAAACAAGCAGTACAAAACACAACGTGGTGCGAAGATGCAGTATAGTTCGTTACTAAAATATGCCAACTACAATCCTGTTCTTGCAAATGCAATAGTAAAAAATAGCATTGAGCACTCTTGGGATGGTCTGTTTGCCTTAACAGAGAAACAACGGGATTTTTTCTTGTCGTCAAACAGTCCGTACATGGGAGATAACAGCAAAGACCACACTGAAAAAAAAGACGGATTAGTCAATGCCAAAGGCGAGGTGTGGAGTGAACAACTACAAAAATGGTTAAAGTGATATGGATAAATTAGAGGTTTTTAAGACACTTGATACATTTTGCACCGATGGTGAATTGTTTGAAATTAGAGCAATCCATGCTGCAAATCCCAAAAACAATGTGTGGAGTGGATATTTTAAAAGTTTTGAAAGGGCTTGGGATGCAATACAAATGTTTGACAATGAATATAACATATACTTCGTTCTAAATGTTATAAACGATGTTTGTTATTCAATGGTGCAGAAAGATAAAATGGTACGTGGTGCTGAAAACACCAAAGACCATGACATTATAGCCAGAAGGCACTTGTTAATCGACCTTGATTGCGTAAGGGGTGGCAAAAAAATCTCAAGCACCAAAGAAGAACTTAATCAGGCGAGGATGAAAGCTCACGAAGTAAGGAACTACCTAAGAGACCAAGGTTTTTCTTTCCCAGTTGTAGCTTGCAGTGGCTCAGGCTACCACTTAATATACAAACTTGATGATTGGGCTAATAATGAGGAAAATGAAAACTTGTTGAAACGTTTTCTGCAAGCGTTGTCTCTTCTATTCAGTGACGATAATGTTAAAGTAGATACAGTTGTGTGGAATGCATCAAGGGTGGATAAACTGTATGGAACGATTGCAAGAAAGGGGGCAAACACAGAAGATAGACCACATAGACTGAGCAAAATAGTTCTCATACCAGACGAGTATAAACCTACCGACAAGGAATACTTTGTAAAAGTAGCATCATTTCTGCCAGAAGAAGAAAAAGTCAGCAAAATAAACTACTCTTTTGTTAGAGACTATGAAAATTTTAACATAGATGAATTTCTAAAAAAACACAACATTGGAGTAGCCAAAGATGTAATGGATGGCAAAATCAGAAAGATAGTTCTACAAGAGTGTTGCTTTAATCCTGACCATAGAGCGCCAGACTCGGCTTTATTTGTCATGGAAAACGGAGCCATAGGTTTCAAATGCCTTCACCAATCTTGCAGCCATTATACATTCAAGGATTTTAGACTAAAATTCGAACCCGACGCTTATTCAAAGAAAGATTATCGTGAGTTTCAGTTTAAGCAAAGGTATTATAGCCACACGCAAGCTCAACCATTCATTCCTGTTGAAGAAACGGAGGACAAGGGAAAGAAGTGGTTAACCTCAAAGGATATTAAGCGCAAGAGTGAAAGTGATATTATAGCAATTCCAACAGGGTACTCTTATCTTGACAAGGCAATTCGAGGACTAATACTTGGAGAGGTTACGATTTTGTCTGGTTTGAACGGTTCTGGTAAGAGTAGTTGGCTAAACTCTGTAATGCTGAATGTTATTCAACGTGGTTTTAAGGTCGCTTGCTTTAGTGGTGAACTGACAGATTACAATGTAATGAAATGGTTGGCGCAAAGTGCCGCAGGGAAAAACTATGTGCACAAGGTTGAAGGCAGCGAATATGCTTATGATGTAGAAGATAGGACATACGATAAGATAATGGAGTGGTTGTATGACAAGTTCTATTTATTCAACAACAACTACGGAAATAATTTCTCACAAGTAATTTCCGACCTCGATGAAGTTGTCAAAAAAGGCGCACAACTAATTATTATAGATAACTTGATGGCATTGCAAATATCAAACCTTGGTGGCGACAAAAACGAAAAGCAAAAGCAATTCATCCTTGAGGTTGTAGAGTTTGCTAAAAAAAGGAATGTACATATCGTGGTTGTTTGCCATCCAAGAAAAGAAAGTGGAGCGCAAACATTGTTGCGCAAAGAAAGCATTGCTGGTTCAAGTGACTTGTCTAACGCCGTTCAAAACGTCGCAATCGTACATCGTTGTGGAGAAGACTTTTGTAAACGTGCAAGTGAATTTTTTGGCAAGGATAAAGCCGAGAAATACATGGAGTATAGTAACGTTGTTGAAATATGCAAGAATCGTTCATACGGAATTGTAGACTACCTTGTAGGTATGTATTACGAGGTTGAGACGAAGAGATTTAAGAATTACAAGTCAGAGCATATAGTATATAATTGGCAAGAGAAAAACGACAACTACTATTCATCTCCTCAGACGGAAGATGATAGAGTGTTAACCACATTTAATAATTCACCATTTTAGTTATGAAAAAGATTATTCCATTTTACGTTATCAACGAGAGTATTAACGAACAAAAGTTTGCACCCTACGATGTCATGCCTTATCTTGTAGGGTGTTACAAGGAAACAAAAAAGGACAAACGTCCTGTAACATTTGATGAGTTCAAGAAATTCGTTGAATCTAATAGTATGTACATGTATTGGTCACGTTGCCAATATGAGGTGTTTCTGCATTCGTGGCCGTGCGGTAATGTTAAGTGCAAGATTGATGTTCATTGGCAGTTAATGATGAATATAGACTTGGTTACCGAAATACTCATGCGGAACGTACTAAAAGAAACAAAAGTTAAAATTAGTTAATATACCATGCAAAAATTAGGTTATTCCGTCAAAAAGTTGTACCTTTGCATTGTGGAATTAAGAAACACATTCGACTAACCAAATTAACCGATTATGAAGAAAGTTATTATTAAGAAGTTGTCGCTTGAAAATTTCAAGGGACAGACAAGAGATTTCTTCCCTAACGAAGATGTAACCAAGGTGTTTGCCAAGAACGCAACGGGCAAGACAAAGTTGTACGAAGCGTTTGCGTGGTTGCTTACGGGTTATACTGATGCAACAAACGGCAAGAACTACGAGTTGTATGACTCTACAAAGGAGCTTACTCCCGAAACTCCAAAGGCAAGAGTTCGTGCAGAACTTTTGCTTGATGATGTAGAGTATTCGGTTGAGCGTTCTGCACAGGCAAAGTTTGTTCGCAAACGCAGTTCGATGGAATACGTCAAGGATACAAGCGACTTGTATGAGGTAAAGATTGATGATATTGTTACAAGTAGCACCGATTTTACCTCTTGGGTGGACAAGAATCTTGGCGATACTAATCTACTGCCTTTTATGTTGCTTGGCGAGCGTTTTGCTAACCTTACTCTTAGCGATAGGAAGAAAGCAAGAGAAATCCTTGAACAAGTTAGTGGTGAGGTTACTATGGAGGAAATGCAGGGCGATTACACAATGATTGCTCATGATTTGAAAAAGTATAGCGTTGAGCAGTTGAAAGAGCGTTGCAAGAATAAGTTAAAGCCACTAAAGTTGCGCCACGATGAACTTGGTACGATTATAGATACTAAGACTCAGTTATCGGCAACTTATGATGCAGGCAAAGTTGCTGAGTTGAATAAGGAAATAGAAAGTGTCAAGGAGGCTATCAGCGCAGTTGATGATATGATAATGGACTCATCTAAAGCACTTGAGCCTATAATTAAAGCACGCAACGAACAGAAGATAAGGATTGACGCTTTGTGTTCGGAATTGAGTGTTCGTAGACACGCACATAATGACAAGAACCGTGAGTTGCTTGATGTAGTTGCCAAGAAGATTCGTAATATAGATGCCGAAAATGCCACCATTGTTGCCGAAAACAAGCGCAAGGCTCATGATTGGGCATACACTGAACAACAGTGCCATAGCGAGAAAGATACCCTTGCAATGCTTAGGTCGCAAAGAGATAGACTGATTGCTCGCAGGGACGAGATAATGGCTCGTGAGTTCACTGATACCACTTGCGCTACTTGTGGTCAAGAGTTACCCGAAGAGTTGCTTGCGGAAACAAGAGCACGTTTCATTAAGACAAAGAACGAAGACCTTGAAATAGTGGTTAACCAAGGTAAAGATGTAAGAGGTAAGATTGAACTATGCGAGAAACGTATTGCGGAACTTGAAGAGATACTTGCCAAGGGTATGGTGGAAACGCCCTTAAAGAGCAAAGATGCCTTGCAAGAGGAATATACTGAAATGGAAAGCAAGTTGGTTCAGTTTGAAGCCACCGAGGAATACAAGTCTTTGAGTAAGGAAATAGAGGAACTTCGTGCCAATATGCCCACGCTTAATGTAGACCAAAGTGGTTTTGCCGGGCAGAAAGAAACACTTAATGCTACTCTTGAAGGGCTTTATGCTACGCTTGGCGAGTATAACGTGCTTGGTCGCATAGTAGAAGAGGTAGAAACCCTAAAAACAGAAAAGCGTGACGTCGAGATAGAAATAGTGTGCATTGAGGGTCAGTTGGATAACATTAAGATGTACGAAGAAGAAAAGGCACGCATTGTGAGCGATAGAATAAACAAGTTGCTGGATGACTGTAGCATCGTAATGTATTCAAGACAGAAAGATGGTGAGTTGCGACCCGATTGCGTTATCTTGGATAAGAATGGTGTTCCCTACGCCACAACCAACAATGCGAATAGATTGAACTCGGCGCTTGCACTGCAACGCATGTTCTGCGCTAATGCTAACATCTTGTTCCCCGTATTTGTTGACGAAGCGTCCATTTACGATGATGAACACTTGCCTAAGTATAACGACACACAATGCATATACCTCTATGCAAGTAACGATAACGAAATGAGAATAGAATAATGGAAGACAGAGTTAAAAAGTTTAGGGAGGTTGCGGAACAAATCTGCAACCTCTACGAAAAGAAAGATAAATGCTATGGAGGTAGTTTTAATACAACCTACGATAATCTTGGCATTATTAGTGCAGCAACGCGAATTAGCGATAAGTACAATCGGCTATGCAACCTTGTAAAGAACCCCAATATTGACAATCTTGGCGAAAGTCTTACCGACACACTAATGGATTTAGCCGCATACTCAATAATGACAATAGTAAAACTCAACGAAAATGAACAGCAGAATCAAACGAAAGATTAAGTATTACCACAAGGAAGATTACACACCCGTAACGCATTGGGTAAAAACAAACGATTATGGTGATTGGAAGGAATACCACATTGACCCGTTCTACGAGATAGTAGATAAGTTCGTTTATGCGGAATTGCGCAAGATTTGCCCTCTTAGCATAAATCCCAAACGCTTAGGTAGCAAACCTTGGTACAAGTTGCGCCTTCTTCTTAAAACACACAGATGGTAAAGCAAGCAATAATCGGAAAAGTGGTGGATGTGCTTTCTACAAAAGAGGGCACATCCAAGAAAGGGAACCAATGGGTATTGCGTGAGTTTTTGATAGAGGACGCTGACGGAGATTCTTTCAAAGTCCCCATTATGAACCTAAATATTCAAAAGGGCACGCTTATATGTGTTCCATTTGAATACAAAGGCAAAGAACTCCCATCAACATGGATTAACGTAATTCAGCCAATTGGGGTTTTCGTACCACTCAAAGAAGATAACAATAATAGAGAAACAAACAATAGTAACAAACGAAACGGAGAAGATGATATAAATCAACTCCCTTTCTAAAAAACACAAGTATTTTATGATTATTAAAGTAACAGGTACAATTACAGCACAAGGTGCTTTGCGCCAAGGTGTAAGTCAGTCAAGTGGCAATCAGTGGGCAACACAGAGTTTCATGGTCAAGGATGAACGTGGCAACGATGTTTGTTTTGAGGCATTCGGAATGGAGAACATTAGCAAATTTCAGGTTGGTCAGTCAATCAGTATTGATTGCACAGTGACAGGTCGTGAGTTTAATGGCAGACTTTATAACGATATACGTTACCTTGCTCCTCGTCAAGAGAGTGCGCCTACACCAACACCTCAGCCACAGGTTCAAGCACCTCAGCCTACCACACAGGTTCCTCCCGTGGCGCAACCTCAACCACAAGTGACTTACGCTCAACCTTACGTTCAGCCACAGCCACAGAGCGTTCAAATGCCCAATGACGTAAGAACAGATGACTCAACATTGCCTTTCTAAAACCAAAGTTTGCTTTAAGTGTGGCAAGGAAAAGCCTATAGATGATTTCTATAGGCATCCTAAAATGCCAGATGGGCATGTCAATAAGTGTAAAGAATGCGCCAAGGAGGAGGCATCTAAAAATCACTTCTTAAAAGCATCGAGCGAGGATTGGGTAGACAAAGAGAGGGCGAGAGCACGAGATAAATATCATAGGTTAAATTATAAGGTCAAGTATTACAGACAACCGATACCTATGTTTACGTCATGTAATAATGCGAGGCGCAAACTTAACGCATGTGGTATAGATACTACAGGAGTTGTGGTTCATCACTGGAATTACACAAAACCGTATTCGGTGTTCCTTTTGTCTGTAAAAAACCATCATAGGGTACACAGATTTTTGCGTTTGGACGAGAAAACCCACATGTTTATTGATGTACGCTCCGATACCCTCTTAGATACTAAAGAAAAGCATTTAGAGTATATGATTAGTGCAACACGGGAATTTAATGAAGAGTTTACTTATCAAAATATAGATTTATAACACTTACGAATATGTTTTATCAACTGAAAATAAAAAGAACCGTCATAGATGATAAAGGCAATGACCGTTCGGTTACCGAAGATTACATCGTAGACCAAGAGTTATTTGGTGAATCGGAGATGCGTGGTTATCAAGAGTTCAATGGCGAATGCGATGTCGTTGTAGTAAAACGGTTGCCAAACCTAAAAGAGTTTGTTAATGACCGTAACGACGAGGTAGATGTAGACTTATACTTAGCAACACTTGAAGAAAAGTTTGTGAACGATGATGGTGATGAAAGCGCAATGAAGTACAAGGTGATTGTTTATGCACAGAATATAACCGAGGCAACAAGACTCCTTAACGACTATCTTAAACAAGGTTTGAATAACCTTACGTTAATTGGTGTTAAAAAGACTAAAATCATAGGTTTTTTAAACTAATTTTCGTACCTTTGCACAAGAAGAGGATAGGTAGGAGTAATTAACCTACTGACAAGGCTAATGCTAACGGGCTTTCCTCTCCTTATCTTTCGTTAGCGTCATAATTAAATACGTTAGCAATATGGCAATGAAATTAACACAAGAAGAATTTATCGAAAAGGCACGTGAGATGCACGGTGATAAGTATGATTATTCAAAGGTAGAGTATATAAACAACAAAACTAAAGTTTGTATAATATGCCCTGAACATGGAGAATTTTGGCAGACACCACATAATCATCTCGTTGGTTATGATTGCATAAAGTGTAGTCTCCTTCAAAAACGCAAAAAAGTCTTTGGGATAGGAATATACGATACAGAAGACAGCGCTGAGGTATATGATAAAGCGTCTGCTTATTGGAGAAATATGTTAAAGCGATGTTATTATAACAAAGGTTATGATGTAAGTTATAAAGAGTGTAGTGTTTGCGATGAATGGATATACTACAGTAATTTCAAGAAGTGGTTTGATGAACATTATGTAGATGGATGGCATTTGGATAAGGATATACTCAAAAAAGGTAACAATGTCTACTCCGCAAACACGTGTTGCTTTGTGCCTTTAGAAATAAACTCGCTTTTTACGAAAAGACAAAATCATCGAGGGCAATTGCCCATTGGTGTTTCTATGGTTAGTAACAATAATAATCTGTTCCAAGCGCACCTTTCTGTAGGCAAAAAGAGGTTGTACATAGGTAGTAGTAGCGATGTTACAAGCGTCTTTAACCTATATAAAACCGCTAAAGAGGCGTACATAAAACAAGTCGCAGATAAATACAGAGACCAATTGGAGCCAAGAGTTTATGACGCTATGTATGATTATACAGTAGAAATAACCGATTAACAGTTGGTTTAATATGATTTCAAAGATATTTGGAGTTTTTTACTAAGAAATATTAAGATTATGGCAAACGTAGGATTACCAGCGTTAAAGAACGCATTGAACGCACCAAGCGTTAAAGCAAAGTTTGAGGAGATGTTAGGCAAACGTGCTTCACAGTTCATGACAAGCATTACATCGGTTGTAAACAACAACACATTGTTGCAAAAAGCAGATGTTAATAGTATTATTATGGGTGCGGCAACTGCTGCAAGTATGGATTTGCCCCTAAATTCTAACCTCGGCTATGCCGCACTTGTACCATTCAATAGCAAAGATGGATGCTTTGCGCAAATTCAAATAATGGTCAAGGGATGGACAGAATTGTTCCTTAGAAGTGGTCAATGCAAGTCTATTATTTGCGAAACAGTTTATGAGGGTCAGTTGGTTTCAAAGAACAAGTTCACTGGAGAGTATGTCTTTGACGAAGATGCAAAAAAGTCCGACAAAGTGATTGGATACATGGCGTACTTTAAGTTGACAAACGGTTTTGAAAAATATGACTACATGACGGTTGACGAAGTGAAGGCACACGCAAGTAAGTTTTCTCAAACCTACCGCAAGGGCGCTGGTCCTTGGAAAGAAATGTTTGAGGCTATGGCTCAAAAAACTGTTCTTAAAAGGCTTATTACCAAGTATGCACCCAAGTCTATTGAAATGCAACGTGCGGTTATGTTTGACCAAAGTATGGTAAAAGGTGATGTCAATAGTTTTGAAGATGCAACACCAGACTATGTGGATAATACCCAAAATACCAAAAACGAACCAACAGATTTTGCCGATGCGCAAATTGTTGACGAAGAAACTGGCGAGATTAAGAACTGATTTCTAACACATGGGGAGGTTAATTCCTCCCCACATAAATAAACTAACTATGAGTGGATACGATTTTACTTATGATATGTACATAGCACCTTATGACTATCGTGGTAGCGCCGATGCATTTGAGGTTTCTTCCGAGATAGAGGAATTGGAAGAGTGGAATAGTGACTTAACTCAAAAGATGCTAATGATGGTTGCAGGTGGTGCAAGTTCAGTAAACCTAAACGATTTAGAGGGTAATCCTTGTGAACCAGTAGATGTATTACATGGCACTTTTACTCAGTACCTCAAAGATTATACCGATAATTTAGAGAAGATATTCAAACTACGTTGTTTCTTAGAACATATTAACGAACAGGATGGCAACGCTTAGAACATTGGGGTCTTCATCAAAAGGCAATGGATATGTATTAGAGTGTGATAACGAGAAACTAATCATCGAATTAGGTGTTAAATGGAGCGAGGTTGCTAAAGGTGTAAATCATGACATACGAAACGTAAGTGCTTGCCTTGTGACTCATAAGCACCTCGACCATTCCCTTAGTGTAAAAGACGCCTTAAAGCGTGGTCTAAGCGTTTATTCTTGCTCGGAGGTACAAATGTGTCACCCCGAAGTAAAAGTCCTTGAAATGGGCAAGAAAACACGTATAGGTGGTTTCTTGGTGCAACCAATACCTTTGCATCACAATGTAGAATGTATAGGTTTCTTGATTGAACACAAATCGATGGGGCGAATGGTATTTTGTACTGATACTAACACTATTCCATACAAGTTTAAAGATATTCATCATTTTGTAACTGAATCTAACTATTCGGATGACATTATGATAGACAATATGTGTAACAACATCTATTCCCAAAGTGCGAGTGAAAACCACATGAGCATAGATGACACCGTTGAGTTCTTGAAGAATAATTATTCCAAGTCGCTACGAACGATAACGCTTATACACTTATCGGATGGCAATTCAGATGCAAAAGCATTCAAGGAACGTGTCCAAAACGAACTCGCATTCCCCTACGTCCACGTTGCTGACAAAGGTGTAGTAATAGACGTGTCAAAAGACCCATTTTAACCATGGAAATAGGCAGAGTAGTTAAACTTTTAGCAATGACCACCAATAGCAATATGAGTATTACACAGATGAACGTGGATAGCAATATGCCAACGCTACACGCTATAACCCATAGTTTCAAGGAAGAACTAATAATACCTTATATAGGCATAGAAAAGAACATAGAGTTCTTTCTTGGCAAGGGGGCAAAGCAAGTGGTTACAGCAGATGGAATACTTGCCAACGTAAAAAGTATCGAAGAAAAGCATATATGCGACTTAGAGGATGATATAACGCGCATTTATGGAATATCACCTTGGGAGTTTATAAAACGTTGGCATGGTGCAAATATAGGCGCCGATTCAATGATTTTCGCTAAACTTAAATTAAAGAAAGTGGATGATGAATAGTAAGATAATCAAAAAAATTGCATGTGACGCCAATAGGATTCTTGTCAAAGACTTTTACACGCAGTGCATGAAGGCGACTTTCGCTCGAATACTTACTTGTCAAAAACTTTATGAAATTGGCATTGCACCTTACGATATTGGGAAAATATTGGAAATAAAAGTATATCGGGTTTCGGAGTATCTTGATGCCTATACAAACAGAATGACTACGGATTGGTTTTTTCAAACCATTAACAAGAAGTTTTATAACAAAATAAACGAATATGAAAGCAAAGAAAGAAACGGGAATAATAGATGAAACACTTGCAAAAGAACTTGCAGAAGACAGAAATAAGAGGTTAGAAATTATGCGTGTTAGAAATATTGCTTGCATAACGGCAAGATGTGCAGTGTCTGATTTGAATAAGGAAGCCAGTAATTCAATAGTAGCACGATTACTCATTATGACATATCTATTGGGTAGGGGTTTTGCCACAGTAGATATTACCAAGGCAAGCACTATTGCCAAAAAAGACATTGATGCCCAACTTGAACGATACTACAAGATAAAAGAGCGGAGTTCGCACTTTAGGGAAATGGAAGCAAGTTTTTTGAAAAAGATAGAGATATGCTGCGCAAGAACATAACAGGTAGAAACAAATATGGGAACACTCGTTTCTTTACCGAAGATAGAGAACGTTGGGATAGTAAGAAGGAGTATAAACGTTGGCTATTCCTAAAAGAAGCAGAAGAACAAGGTTTGATAAGCAACATCCGTAGACAGGTGACGTATGAACTTATTCCTTCTATTAAAGAAACCTATATAGAACACTTGAAGACCAAGGATAAGGTTAGGGAGAGGGTGGCGCAAAGACCAATCACCTACACCGCTGACTTTGTTTACGAGAAGGATGGCATTGATGTGGCAGAAGACGTGAAAGCAAGTCCGAATATGGCTGCGCTTGATAAAGCCTTTCTACTAAAAGAAAAACTCTTTAGATGGAAGTTCGGATACCCCATCAAGAGGGTTTACAAACCAACAGACGAGATTTAACAAATACATAGTTCAACTTATAACACAACAAAATGAAAAAGAAAATTAAACTGATGTTTTTCTACGCAAATTGGGATGGTACAACAAAGATGAAGGACTTGCTGTTTAGTCTTTGTAAGGAACATGACTATTGGTTTGAAGCCGTAGATTGCGAATCCAAAGAGGGTGTCTTCCTTTCTAAGTATCATGGAGTAAAGTTGTGCCCCTACATTGTCATGTTTAAGAACGAAAAGGAGATTAAACGTGGCATTGCACAAGAAATAATCGACGAGGTGTTTGGTGATTTCTAATAAAAGTCGTACCTTTGTGTCAGATTACTTTTCATTCGTGATTTTTAGGTTTTATGGTTAGTTTTTGGACTGGGGTTCGTCCCCAGTCTTTTTACAAAACGAATATGAAAAACGACTATACTAAACAAGAGAGAGAGAATGCATTTGCCTTTGCCTTCTATACTTCCATGTATGCCCTTGATACGTTGTCTAACTTTATTCGCGAACTTGCACCCATGGTTGTAGACAAGGATAAAGAGACAAGAAAAATTTATGGCGCTTTAAAGAAGCGTGCAAACGCACATTTACGTGCCTTTGATAAGGATTTGGGTAATGATGCCATTATTTTTGCTTTGTTCTGCGAATACCGAGACGAAGTTGTGGAAGATAAACTTTTGGCGTACAAGCAATCTTTTATGCGTGCGTATAGGGAATTACCACAACCATCGTATTATGCACATATTGAAACAATGCGCATACTTTCCGAGTTTATCAACAATAGCATAAAAGGTATTGTAAAAAAAGTTGTAGACATAGAACCTAATGCGTGGTGGATAAAAGGATATGTTAATGACGACATTCCAAGAATAGCATCCAACTTAGCCGATTGGGTTTACGGACAACTACCCGATGATAGCAAGGTGGATTTTTCGGTACAAAAAGAAGTAGAGGATGCCCTTGAAGCATTGGGTGAAAGCCTATTTAGTTTCGATGGCTACTTAGATGCCTACAAAAAGGCATACTGTGAGAAAGTTAACTAAATTACTAACTTAAATGACAGGTAACATTGAGCAAGTAGAACTAAGAGAAAAAGCATTGGTTGCTCTTGAACAAATGAAAACGTTAGAGCGACAATTTGAAATGACTACAAAAACGTATAAACGTGGCGTAGTAGTGAGTTGTAAAGACAAAGAACGAATAAAAGAATACGATAAACTATATAAGTAAAATGAAAGTTAAGTTTAAGAAATACGACAAGGATGCAAGGATACCCGAAAAAGCGTATGCCAAAGACTTTTGTTATGATGTGTATGCCGTAAGCGAAGAAGAAATTGCCCCCAATGTGTGGAAGTATGGTTTGGGTTTTGGCTTGCAAATAGAACGAGGGTGCGAAATCATTAGCGAAGGCAAAACTTATCAAATTCATACACTTGATTTGGGTGCTAGTCCGCTAAATCTATCGATAGATATACGACCACGTTCGAGCGTATGGATGACTGGAATGGTTTTGAGTAACTGTGAGGGCACAGGGGACGAGGGCTTTACTAATGCCTATAGCGCTGTGTTTTACCACGTCATGCCAAACATGCCACGCTATCGTGTTGGAGATAAGATTGCTCAACTTAAAATTGGTATTACATTCCCAATTAAGTTCGTAGAGGTGGAAGAGTTTAATGAAACTGAGCGCGGTATGCGTGGATATGGTAGTTCTGATGCAAAGTAAGTCCTATGGTACAAATAGATAACGTATGTGTATATGACCTTCGTGAGAGCGTCATTGCTTGTAGAAACGCAATGCGCTTGACACCTCCTGAATACACCCAAGAAGAGTTTGAGAAATCGCTTCCGAGGGCGATTAAATTAGCAAACACACCCACTGGTTCGGCACATGGGAACTTCCTTTGCGGGATACGAGTTGCGTTTGATATAAAATACCCAGCGTACTTCACTCCAGAATTGCAACGATACCATTTTAACGACATTGTTACATCTTCAAGCAAGATGCATCGCCTAATGCAAATGGATATGAATGTATGCTTCAATAAGTATGTTCTTCCCGAAAGAAAAGCGCACATGGAGTTTTTAATAGGCAAGTATAAGGAAAAACCGTCATACGAAATGTTTATGACCGTTTTATCCAATTGTCCCCTTGGCGTAGAACTATTTATGCGTTGTACCACCAACTACTTACAATTAAAAACTATATACCACCAAAGGAAGCATCACAAGTTAATTGAAGATTGGCAAGAAAGTTTTTGCAAGGATTTTATTGAGAAGTTGCCTTATGCAAACGAATTTATTATAGGACTAAACAATAACAACGAAGATGGAGAATAATTTTAACGACCCAAGGACATACGTCTTGGATATGGAGAGAAAAGGTTTTGTAGTGGTTGATACCAAAGATGGACTACAAACCATATCGTTAAGCGATTTGGCACATAAGGACACTACATCCTTGCTTGCTACTTGTAGTAGAGATTTTGCCACACTATTGTCATCGGAAGGTTCTAACCCACGTTGGCGCAATGACTATGTTATGGCACTTGTGGTAAAATACCTTAAAGAACAAAACCTACAATATAGAAACCTAATTAGCAAATATGAAGACCAATATGGAACAATCAGTGACTAAAGAACACGCACGTGCTATGTACAACTTGGGGTGTACAGAATACTTGAGATTATTCTGTGAAAAGCATGGATTTGACTACGAAGACGCGAAAGACTCTTGGGTAAGCGATGAGATTGGTGGCGTTACCTGTGTTGGCGATTACTTTGTAGACATGGGAGTAATAATTACTGACATCGAAATGAATACTACAGAACAAGACTTTGTAGAGTGGTATAACTACTGCTTAGATGCAAATGAGTTTGGTTTGGTTGTACCTAATTTCAAGAGTTGGGTCTTAGGTTGTCCTCGTTCATCAAAAGAAACACTTGAACACCTTCGCAAACTAAGACAAGATTTGGATGATTGTATTAAAAAAGAAAAAGAAAACACCCTATTTTAATGAAGTTAGTATTACATCGGAAATACCTAAAGAACGACTATACAATAGGCAACCTTTATCTAAAGGATGAATACGGAAACCAAAAGTTCATTTGCAATATTCTTGAAGATAAAGTTCGTGACCTGAACAAGAACGGAAGATTTGATAACGGAGAAAAGAAAGTTCAAGATAGAACCGCTATACCCTATGGCGAATACAAAATTGATATGGATACTGTTTCTCCGAGATTTAGCAACGCTACAAAGTACCCAAAGTACGCAAGGTATGGCGGCAAGTTGCCAAGGTTGCTTGGAGTTGAGTCATTCTCTGGGGTTTTGATTCATGCAGGGAACACCCAGTCCGATTCATCAGGATGTTTACTCTGCGGAGAAAATAAAGCCGTTGGTAAAGTCCTAAACTCTACCAAGTGCTTCTACGACCTAATGGATAACTACTTGTTGCCCGCACATAAACGTGGAGAAGAAATATGGATTAACATCGTTTAGTTTTACGTGTCATTTTTCTAACGATGCTACCATACTCCACCTAATGCCTAAAATGCGCTTAGAAGCCAAATAAAGCGTGTTTTAGGCATATTCATTTTATATCACTTACATTTAAGTCAAAGCAATGCAAGAACAAGGCAACTTCATGCGCTTCCATTTTGCGCAACGCCTTCTCTATTTTAGTCTTCTTCATGTTCTTCATAATGTTTTCTACAACAATCACACAATAAATTCTTTACTTTGGGATACATCGCCATACACAAATCGCCAAGCATGTATGTGAAACGTTCAGACTTTAAGTCTACATAGTTTGCCGTGGCGATATGCACACAAGCGTGCCCCGCTTCATGGGTCATTGAGTTTAGAAACTCTCTTGCCGAACTCGTTGGTGCAATCACAATGATGGTTTGTCGTTGTATGTAATTTGAATAACAAAGACCCGTATCGAGTTCATTACGCTTCATATTTTCATACGCTCGTTGCGCACTGTCAGCATCAATACCTATTTCCCACAAATGTTCCATAATATCTTCCACATAGTATGTGGAAATGGAGTAGTATGCGTGAACTACCCAATTGTATTTATTTAACTTTATTTCTTGTACAATCATTTGTATAAAAAGTATTTTCAAGAGGGCAAAATAACCGAGAAAGTATATAATGCCCTAATGAGGTACGAGGTGGAAATTACCGATTAGAGGATAGCCTCCCACTCTATGGGTATCCCCGAATCATCCATGTGGGTTATCCATTGCTTAAACACCAACCTTGGACTTGCATCGGGGTCGTCTATACAATCTTTAATGCCCAAGGCAAGATGAGGTTCATCGGGTATGCTTGACTTATATTTGTCAGCAATCAACATATTACAAACGTAAACGTAATTGTAACCTACGTTATTTTCAAGGGTAACATTGTGCTTCTTTAATAGGTCGTCAACCTTATCCTTATCCCAAGGTTCTATCTTTTCCTCTTTCTTTGTGCTTGGGTTCTCTTTGCGTAAAAGACCGATAGCCCATTCGCAAGCCTTCTTGGAAAACGAAAAGCCATTATTGCGCAAATACGCCTTCATTTCTATTGGCATAAATTCCATCTCAAAAGTATCTAAAGGTGTTTTTTCGTGTTTCATTTCTATATTTGTATATGGGGCGAGTCTTTATCCTCGCCCCGTTAAACTTTAGCGATAGCGACCCATAGAATCCCTTCTACGACGACCTCTACGCTCGGACATTTCGTCCTCATCCCACTCTTCGTCACGATAGTTCATACCACCACGACTGCCATAAACTTTACGATTACCCATCATTGAGCGACTATATTCTTCATCGCCACGCTCACCATAACCGTTCTCTTCACCCCATTCACTCAAACACTGCATCAGCATACCTCCATACTTCAACATCTTCTCAGCATAATCGGTTGCTTTGTCGAGTTTATGTTCTGTAATCTCAATCATGTATCCCATAATTTAATCCTCCTTCTTTTTGTTTTTAGATGTTCCCAGTGCCGAAGACAGCATGGTCATCATTTCTGTAAGCGTTTCTTTGATGCCAGTAACTTCACCCTCTAAAGCCGACATTTTTTCCTCCTGCTCTTTTTCCTTCTTGAAATTTGGGTTTAAATCCCTTAGCATTGTGTCGCAAGATACCAATACCTTTTCGTGGTACGGAACGCTTTCGATAATCTGTTTGCTGTTACGCATCATACCCTCGATTTCTGCGCTCATGGCTTCCCTGCTATCACTTACGACCACATTCCCGCTGTTGGCAATGTTTGCATTGGCGCCCAACTGCTTGAACTCAACCGTTTCATCTCCAACCTTAATCTTGACATCTACTACCATTTCTGGCTGTACTCCATAGGTGTTTGGGTTGCCAAATTGATTGTACTTGGGTTGTGGGTTGCTTACACTAACCACTTGACCTATTTTTAGGTTCATCTCATCTCCTTTTTCAAGGATGTAAAATATTCCTGCTTGTCTTAAACCTGAGAACATCTTTTTTCGTTTATGTTAATACTATTTTTCTACTTTTACACTATTCCTGTCAACAGTTGTACTGTGTTGGATTGGCTATCAACGAAAACCAAATATATACCACTGCCTGGGATGTCTGCAACCGTTACGTTATCACCATTGTAGCCAACAAGGTTTACGGTATTAGTACCATCACTTGTAAAGACTATTGGTAAGGTCGTTGTACTACCCGCAGGTATTGTTTGGTTCAATCTTACTATGACTATTCCCCTAAATGGTTGCCCCACCGTAGGATGGTTGTTGAAATCAAACGCCACTTGCGTAGTACCCACTGTAACGCTATTGCTTGATACCGTTGGTATGCCCAACTGGTTCACGTTGATTCTTTGTGGTAAAACTTGTGTTGCCATTTCTTTGCTATTTAATAAATTATTACTATCTTTGCACTTGGGATAGATAGGAGTCATGACCTATTGATAAGGGTTTTCTAAGTTTCCCTTCCCACTTTTAACAAAACTTAGATTGATTATTAAACTTAGTAATATGACAAACGAAGAATTTATTAAAAGCATTTCGCTTGAGGGCGAAATTTGGAAGGACGTAGTTGGGTATGAGGGTCTTTACCTTGTATCTAATTTAGGTAAAGTGTGTTCATTGCAACGCAGGATAAACGTTGGGAACGGCGGGTGGCGTATTCTTAATCCAAAGATTTTGGTGCCATACCCTATAAGAATAGGGAACTATACTCGCTATTGTGTTTCTCTATGGAAAAACAATATTGTTTCCAAAAAGAAGGTGCATCGTATTGTGGCAGAGGCTTTCATCCCCAATCCACAAAAATTACAAGAAATAGACCATATTAACACCGACACATCAAATAATTGCATAGACAATTTAAGGTGGTGTGATAGGAAGGCAAATGCAAACAATCCCATAACAAAGGCTAAAAGCAGAGCAGTAAGATTGGGTAAACCTATACCTAAACTACAAAAGCCTATAGTTCAATTGTTAAATGGTTCTGTGGTAAACACATACCCTAGCATAAAGAATGCTTCGCAATTTGGATACAGCAAAACCCAAATCTCCTTGTGTTGCAACAACCATAGGGATACCCATAAAGGATACCAATGGATGTTTCTTTACGACTACGAAAACCTAATCAATAAGTCAAAGAACGCTTAACTACCCCAAGTAGTTCAATTTATCCCCACAAAGAACCGTTACAACCGTTGTTCCAACCAAAACCACCAAAACCGTTATAGCCACCACAATAGTAGGGGGCATAAGATATGTTTACCCCACGATTGATAGGAACATACTCTGGCTGCACATTTACAACTTCGGTCTTTGGAAGTTTACACTTAATGCTTGCTAGGTCTTCGGTTATAGGAGCAAGCATAGCGGCGAACTGCGCAGTCTGCTGTGCGTTGTTGAGGATGACAGCCTGTTGTGCATTCTTTTCACGCAATGCATCCATCTTGTCCTGCATCTCACGAAGTTCTGCGGCACGCTGACCTTCAAGAACCTGTCGTGTAGAGTCTGCTATTGCCTTTTCAATACTGCAAGTCTGCTGTTGTGTAGCATAACCGAGGTCAGAGAAACCCTTGGTCATAATTTGGTTAGTGTTGCAGAAGCCACGCTCTGTGAGATAGTTGCTCTCGCTAACCAACTGCTTCAAATCGCAGCAACAACTTGCCAACTGTGATGTCAGTGCGTTGTTACCCTGCATCAAGGCGGTAATTATTTGGTTGGTGTTCTGTCCCATCTGGTTGCCAAGGCTACAGATAGAAGCGGCTACTTGACCGATTGCATCATCAATGCGACCGATACCGCAATTCAAAGAACTTGCGAGTTGAGAAATGTCTACACCATTGCGCTGAATAGCAGACATAATCATTTCGCGTTCGGTTGAATTAGCGTTGTTGCCATTGTTGCCCCAACCACCAAAACCAAAATTACCATTGCCAAAGATAGCAGCGATAACAATCAAGGCGATTATATCCTGAAAACCGCCGTTGTTTCCAAAGAAACCACCATTGTTATTACCACTCATCAAGCCCATAAGGTAACTTGTGTCAATACCTCTCTGTTGAAGAGAAGGTAGAATAGAAGCCAACAAACCGTTGCTTCCTGCGTTGGCATCATTGCCAAAAACATAGGTCTTAGTTTCACCCATATTATTAAAAGTGTTACATTTGCCCTCTTACGACTTCGGGCATTGTCAAACCGCACCCTTGCGATTCGTAGGCAAATTTATAACACTATGCGTGCCTATACAAGACCATATAAAAATTATTTTTCGTGGTGATAATCAACGAGTTATGTTATACTTTGGTAGTATGTTTTCAATGGTGTAAAAAGTACACCACAAAAAATATTGTGTATTTTTTGTGGTATTTTGATTTGGTTATTTGCGTAGAAACGTGTACCTTTGTCGTGTTTTTCATAGTTATTGGTTTTAATTGTTACAAAAAGAACCCACGTACTTGTTCTGTGTACGTGGGTTCTTGCGTAATAGTATATGGTAACGTTTAATCCATAAATACCTTTATTCCTTGTCCACCTCTCGTGTGTCCAGATAATGTGACACTATCTAAAAGCGCGTGGATTGCGGATGTTTGTTCAGCGATAGTCTTTAGGTGAGGTATCATTGGGTTGTTGTCCTCTTGTTGTGACATTGACTTTTGCAATTCCTCCATCGTCTTGCTTGTAGTTAGGGTTGGGTTGTAGTTTTGTTGTACCTCCTCAGTTGCAGTATCTACACCCGCAATCTTCTTTAGGTAACCAACTTGTTCTCCAACCATGAAGCGTATGCTATTCAAATACGACGCGAGGATGTCTGCTTGGTCTTCGGTGATGCCTTGTATACCCTTTTGTAGTCCATCAAGTTCACCTTTCCCCACCATTTCGTCTACCCCCATTTCTTCTGTCATGCCTGTCAGGAAAGCATTAAGTTGTTCTTTCTTTTGTGCCATAAGAGCATTGAGAGCATCCCATTCTTTTTCGTCTATACCACCTGAGTCTATCGCTGCATCCCATTTGTCGTAGAAACCAGTCATTATCTTGTCAACACCTCGTGTTAGAAGTTGTTGCTTAACCATGTTATGAACCATTTCATCCCATGCTTCTTCAAGTCCTTTCATACCATCGCCAGTTTCCTTGAAAGCACTCAACCAAGCGTCGACAAAACTCTCTGATGCTTCCTTATAAGATGCCTCGTCGCCAAGTCCTCCAAGTTCTTTTAGTCTATTGGCTTCAAGTTCTTTTGCTTGTTTTTCTTTTTCCTCGATTTGGTCATACCAATCCGCTATCGCCTCTTCGTCCGTTTTTTTCTTGTCACGTTCAAGTTCTATCATCTTTTTGTACCCATCAATCTGTTGTTGGAGATTTGCTTGAGCGGTTTCGGTGTAAACATCTAGGTCTGCTGCGCTATAGGTGTTTTCGATGGCCTTTTCTAATTTCTCGTACTCTTTTGCTAAAGACTCCACTGACTTTTCTAATGCCTCTATTTGTTTTTGAAGTCTTGCATCCTTTAGTCCAAATATAAACGTAAATATCTTTGCCACCGCTTGAAGCGCCATAGCAATCCACCCGATAATACCGAGCATGTCATTTGCAGCAATACCCGCCGCCTTAAATTGAACCTGTAGTTGTACGACATTGATAATCATATCGGCAGTCATGGACACCGCTTGTACGGCTATACGTGCTGCACTATCCTCGGCAACACCAAGAGAATCCAATAAGGCATCCGTTGCATCGGCGGTATTTTTGATTGCCTCCGCCCACTGTCCTGTCTTTTTCCATGAAGCGGATACGGCTTTGCTCATTCCTTGGTAAGTATTAACACCTCTCTTTAATTCTTTTGCGTTTTGCTCAGTAAGTGTTTTCTCTTTCTGCTTGCCTTTGAGAATAATATTAAGGTCGGATTCTTGCCTATCCAAATACCCTTGCGCCTCTTTGGTTTGAGTAAGTTGTTGTTGGTCAATAGTTGCCGTTCCTTGCTTTACGGCAAGAACTGCAGCAACAATAGCCTCCTCTTCCCTAAGTTGCGTTAGGCGTTCTTCTTGTCGTGCATATTCTTCTGCTATCTCCTCCTCACCTTTGACGTTTTTTGTACCAGTAGAAATGCCGAAGAATGGGTCGGCAATATCAATATCAATGCCCTTTTTGTTTAAATCTCTAACTTCTTTCCATGCATCTCTTAGTGCCTCAAAAGGATTTCTTTCTAACTTAATAGATTCAACCTTGTCTATAGTAGACTGTATTTCCTTGTACACTTCGGGTGGCAGTTGTTTGAGTGCATCTTGCATGTTGCTCAACTTTTCGTATAAAGAGTCAATTGCCTTAGACCCCAAATGTTCAAGGTCGCTAAACATCATTTCGTAATACCCCGATTTCTTGAAACTTTCCCAAGTGTCTTTATCAAGTTGTTCCTGTGTGGTTCTATTGACACCTGTGTATGCGAGTTGCTTTTGTTCTGCCAAGAGTCTATTCTGTTCAAGAATTGCTTGTGCCTTCTCCTCTTCGATACCCAAACCTTTGAGAAATTCCAAATTGATTTCTTGCCCCGTTTTACGTTGCTGTTCGTATGCTTTCCATTGGTCGTCGCTTAACCCATACGTCTCACGAGCATCTTTTTCGTGTATCCTAAAGGTGTCCTCTATTTCCATAAGTTGCCTTACTTCATTGAGTTTTATCTTGACACGTTCGGTTTGCTCTTGTTCAAGGAATTTGGCATACTTCTTCATCCGTTCCTCTAAGGCTTTGGCTTCCTTTTCGGCTATCTTTTTCAGAGTATCTTCGGTAAGTTTTATGCGTTCTTCGCTTGCACCGCTTTTTTTGAGTCTCTCTATAATTTCGGCATCAGTACCTTCTTGATTAACTGCGCCTAACTCATCTAACGCTTTTTCGCGCAATTCAGATAAGTCAATACTCTCAAAATTAAACAATTTCTCTGCAAGGTCGGTTGGAATATTCATGTCCTTTAGTTCAAGGCTTAGTTCGTAAGTGCCAAAGAGTTTTTCAATTTGATTATTGAGTTCTTCAAATCTTTCTTGCGCCTCTCTAACTTCTTCGCCACCCTTTAACTCACCAATCATTTTTTCGATTGCCAAGCGGGATTTTGAGGCGGTTTCGGGTATTCGTCCAAGGAGGTCTTCAAGGGCACTTATTGCATTATCCTCTACCAACAAACCGCTAAAATCGCGCAATGATAAACCAACCATTTTAGCACCTTTGGCAGCCTCTGCAAAGACATCGCTATGTTTCTCCATCGCTAATTCAAGCGCCCTTGTTTCATCCAAGTCCTTATGGAGTGTCAAGAAGTCTTTGTGGGTATCCCTTATCGCCTTACCCATCTCGGAGAACCAATCTTTGCCCTCATCTTTTGGCTCTTTTATGTACAACGCCATGACTTTTTGAAGGTGTTCGAGTGGTTTGGTAGATGCCTGTATCTGCTTTGCTTGTTCCTTGGTATATCTAACTTGTTCGTCATTAAGCGCAGATAATGTTTGTTTATTGCTCTGTATCGCCTGCTTAACAGGTTCGTCTAGACTTTCAAATATTGCTTTCTTGGCTTCCTCTGTGTCTGCTTTGGCTATTTTAGCAACAGTAACACCTAGTTGAATATTCGGATTAGTATCTTGAACATCCTTTATAGCGTTCCATAAAACCCTTTGCCACTCTTGTTTAAAATCTGCCTCTGTCCATTCTTTTTCTGGTTGATTTTCCCAAACTAGTTTGACTCCAATTTTCTGTACAATATGTTCCCTGGCCTCTTGTTTGATAGCCTTATCTACTATTCCTAATGCTTCGAGTTGGGTATCTATCCATTGTTTTGCGCCTTCGGTGTCGCCTGACTCCATAAACTTGCCAACTCCTAATTGATAACTACTTATCTGATTGTCAATATTCTGTAGGAAATCTGCAAGCGCCATACGATAAGATGCAACCTCGTTGTTAGCCTCGCTAAACGCAGCATTCACGGCGTGAATGACAGATGTAATTGTATCCCCAAACGCAGATTGGAATGCACGTGCCTCCATGCGACCTAATTGGCGATAGAATTTAAATGCCTCTTCTATCGTAGTGGTCTTACGAATTTGCCCTAAAATCTCCTCTATCTCGTTAGCATGCTGCGAAGGTATTTCGCCTTTTCCTAACACAAGTGCCAACTTCGCACTTGCTTGCGTTGCAGCATTTTGAATATCCACCAATTGCGTTTGCATCTTACTATATGCCTCAACCGCTTGGGAGTAGTTCTTTTGGTAATCTTGTTGAAATACACCACCTTTAGCTTGTTGCTGCAAAGCGATATTGATATAAAGCAATTGGTTTTGCTGTTCAATAGCCTTAGAAACCTCTAAAGTACCATCTTTTTGCTTAACTAAACCTTGGTATATTTCGGGGAACTTAGTCTTCAACTCTTCTAACAACACATTGTTTTTCTTCTGTGCATCTGCTTGTTCTTTTGTGTTGTCAGCATTCTCTTTGATTGCCTTGTTGTTTTTCTCAACCTCACTCTGTATCTGCTTTAATCGGTCAATGCGTGCAATTTCGGCATTCGATAGTTCATCGTATTTCTTGTTATTAGCATCGATAGCACGACTATAGTCCCATACGGCTTTGCCTGCGACTAGAATAGCGGCGCCTAATGTAATCCAAGGATGTGATGCAATAGTTTTAGTAAGCGTCTTAAACATTACATTTACCTTAGCACCAGCAAGCGCAACGCCATGAAGCGATTTGGTTGCGAGAGTAGCGTGTGCCGTAGCAGCAATAAAGCCCCTTGCAAACAAAGAAACTATTTTTAACGATAGAGAAACGCCAACAACCTCCATAACCGACGCTATAGCACGCCAGTTCTCCACGATATTGCGCGTTGCAGCAATCATATTCTTCATCAATCCATCTTGCGCTGCACCAATATCGTTCAACATTAGGTCGATAGCGTCATGAAGGTTAGATATTTGACCATCCAGCGTTTCTGCTTGCTTTTCTTGCATCTTATAGAATGTACCGCCTTCGGATGTAATACGCTTAAACACCTCAGCAACATCTTCAAATTTCACCATGCGTTTTGATATTCTATCAAACACATCGGCTGTGCTTACCGCGCGTCCTTCAAGTTTGGTGAAGTGGTCGGCTAACTCTTCAATCATAGGAATACCCGCTTCGGTAAATTGCCTCAATTCGGTACCTCTAAGAAACTCTGCGGCACGCACTTGTCCATAGGCAAGGATAAGGCGGTTCATATCTACGCCAAGGCCAGCAGAAACATCAGCAAGCATCGTTGTAGTATCGTGTAACTTGTCCGTCTCAATACGATAAGCCGCTAACTGCTTGGTATAAGTCACCAACTGCTTTACTCGGAACGGAGATTTGACCGCTAACTGAACGGTTTGATTCCATAATTTATTTGCTTCGTGCTGGTCTCTAAGTAGTACCTCTAACGAACGCTTTTGCAACTCAAATTCCTTTCTAACGTTAACTAATTTGTTCATATACCCCTCTATTTGCGACACACTAAAGACTAATGCAAGTTGACGTGCAAGTTGTTGTCCCGTGTTAATGAGTCCCGAATGACTTTTCTTCATGCGCTCGCTTGCGTTAGTAACCCTATTAAGGTCACCCTCTATTTTGTTGATTTGAGCACCAAGTTCGGTGAATCGTTTACGACCTTCCTCTGTACCAACATTTAATCTACGTTGCGCATCGCGAAGTTTGCTAAGAGCGGTTTCCATATTTTGGATTGAACGTACACCTTGGGCAGAATACAATCGGTTAGAATAGTTCAATGCGCCTTTGGACGAATCGCCATACTTGGCATTGATTGCACGTTGACGTTTTTCGTTGCGTTCTATCGCCTTGAACATCTCGTCGTATTCACGCTGACGTTTATCGTGGTAGTGTTTGTCTACACGTGCTTGTTCTTCTTTTTGTTGTTTGTACTTGGCAAGGCTTTCATTTTGCTTTTGTTGCTCGTAATTACGTATGTCATCTTGTGCTTTCTTTTCCTTGCGTTCTATTTCTTCAAACATACGTTCATACATCGCTGTTCGCTCGGCTATATATTGGCGTCTTTGTGCCAACTCTTCTTGCGTTCTACGAATAACTTCATTAGCATCAACATTCCATGCCTTACCTCCTGTTCTTTGCGCAACCTTATCAGACATCACTCCTGCTTCGGTTTCTGCTTTTAGACGCACCCTTTGACGTGCTATTTCTTCTGTCCTTTTTAAGTATTCTTGCTCTGCCTTAATTCTTCGCTCAAGTTCCTTTAGATAGGCTTCGGTTTCTTTTTTAATTTCTGCATCTACCTTGCGTGCTGCTTCTGCGTCTACTGACGCCCTACGTTCTTTAAGCAAACGCATGCGCTCTTGGTACTCTTGTTCTTTTTGGATTTGTTTATCCAATTCTTTAAGATACGCTTCGTTGGTTTTTTTTGTATCCTTATCGGCAGAGTCTTTCACCTTACGCTCCACGGTATCCCGCATATTTTGGAGTTTTTGCATGCGTTCTTGGTATCGTTGTTCTGCCAACGATTGGTCGTTTAGACTTTTTAGGTATAATTGTTTTTCTCTTTCTATTTCCTTTGCAACCGCGTCTACTGCCTGTTTTGCTATCTTGGCTCTTTGTGTAAAGCCACGCATTGCAGCATCTTTTTCTATTTGTTCTATTTCTACACTATATTTTTGACGCAGTTGTTTTTCTTGTTCCTTATAATACTTCAATTGTTTTGAAGCCTCTTTATATGTATTGATTGCGTCTTTTTTAAGTTCCGGGTCTTCGGTGGTATTCTTAACCTTAGAT
>ERZ808034.16-NODE-16-length-25025-cov-3.549543_pt1 | contig 25025 bp, 30 predicted proteins | sample MGYA00380188_ERZ808034 | MGnify/ENA primary metagenome ERZ808034 (study PRJEB31490, sample SAMN06133380) | cow dung metagenome | isolation source: M12 | host: cow | place: China: Chengdu | collected 2015-05 ...
AAAGCAAAGAAAATAAAAAAATAAAAATTTTTAAAATTTTTTTAAAAAACGCATTAAAAATGCTTGCCTTTCTTTTTTGGATGTGGTATAGTAAATAAGCTTTCGACGGAAGTTTAGCTCAGCTGGGAGAGCATCTGCCTTACAAGCAGAGGGTCATAGGTTCGAACCCTATAACTTCCACCAAAAAGACAGTGCGGATGTATATGCGGGAATAGCTCAGTGGTAGAGCGTCACCTTGCCAAGGTGAATGTCGCGGGTTCGAATCTCGTTTCCCGCTCCAACATCCGCACTGTTTTTATTTTTTCGGCAACACATTTCCTACTTCCAAGTAGTTTTTAATTTTTTTTTAATTTTTTAAAAACAGATAGCTGGATTATTTTTTCAATGCATTTAGGTATGCATGAATTGTCGGGATGTCATTTATACAGGTCTGCCACACCAGATTTAAGTCGACACGGAAGTACTGGTGCATCAAAAGATTGCGCATACCTTTCATATTTGAAACCGGAACGGATGGGTGTTCTTCTGCAAACTTTTGCGAAAGATTTCCTGCTGCCTCTCCAATTACTTCAAGAGGGCGAATCAGGGCATCCTGATACATGGTTTCTTCCAGATATTCTTCATATGTTATTTTGTCGAGGATATTTTGGATTTTCACACATTCATTGAGAATGTGTTGAAAGAATGTCATCTGGAAACTTCATGCAGGTGCTTCTCCTGCATTACATAGTATTGCATCTGCTTTTACCTGAGTTTCAATGAGTGGTGATATAAAATTAAGTGATACTAAATCCACCTGTCGTCCGAATAGATTTTCCAGATAATGCATTAGTGGAATAATTGTGTTCATGCTTCCAGAATTTTCCTGGAAGAGGTAGAGAATATCTACATCAGATTCGGGTGTGTCTTCCCCACGTGCAACCGAGCCAAAAATACCAAGAGTTTCAATACCGAAACGTTCACGTATCTCTGGCATGTGCTTTTCAAGCAATGCAAGGACCTGTGGTTTGATACTCTGGTATTCGGTCATAGATAATTATATTTTGTACTCAGTTGTGATGAAGGTTTTCCTGAATATGGTTAGTACAGAAGCTGAAGGAACTTAAATGCAGCCATCGCCTCTGCATACTCTTTTCTAAAAGCCGGATTCTTATCCGGGTGATATTTGTCACGCAGAGCCCGATACGCAAGCGAGACCTCACTAAAACTTGCTGACTCATCAACGCCTAAAATCTCATAGGCTCTCTCTTTTGTCATCGGTTCAACCATACAAATACATACAGCACCAAATCAGAAATACCTTCCTTTTCAGACACACATAAAAACATCCTCATCTCATTTTCAAGTCACAGCACATATATAGGTAGTAAAACAAAGATTAACCTTATACCAATACGCAGTCTGCCAGTGGTGTGGCGGTCTGCGTAAGGAGAGTATTACTGTGGAAACAGGAACATTAGTTGGAATTCTAGCCGCATTTGTCATCTACTTTGGAGTGATGATATATGCGGGTATCTACTACATGAAAAAGAACCAGACCTCCAGTGATTACATCTTAGGAGGCAGAAAACTTGGTAAATTCGTCTCGGCAATGTCTGCTGAGGCATCCGACATGAGCGGATGGCTTCTCTTAGGACTTCCGGGAGTTGCATACTTAACCGGTCTTTCCTCTGCAGGATGGACAGCAATCGGTCTTGCAATCGGTACTTACCTCAACTGGAAGTTCATTGCAAAACGTCTTCGCGTCTACACCCACAAAGCAAAAGACTCTATCACAATCCCTGAGTTCTTCAAGAACCGTTTCGGAGACAAGAAAGCATACACATCGACCATCGCATCGATTTTCATTGTAATCTTCTTCATCGTCTACACCTCCTCCCAGTTCGCAGCAGGAGGAAAGTTATTCCACAACATCTTTGGAATTGACTACAGCGTTGCAATGTTTGTTGGAGCAATCATCGTTGTTGCATACACATTCTTAGGCGGATTCCGTGCAGTATGTCTGACTGACACAATCCAGGCAGTCCTGATGTTCTTCGCACTTCTGCTCATCCCGATTGTTGCACTCTTCCTGATTGGTGACGGCGGAGCAGCACTTGGAACCCTTGACCCGAACATGTTCTCACTCTTCCACGACCCGACAACCGGTGAATTCATCTCTGTCTTCGTCATTGTCTCCGGTCTTGCATGGGGATTCGGTTACTTCGGTCAGCCGCACATTCTCCCGAGATTCATGGGTATCGAAAACCCTGAGGAAATTCCGCAGGCACGCCGCATCGCAATGGTTTGGGTAGTCATCTCCCTTGCAGCAGCAATCTTCATCGGACTTGTCGGACAGGTCTTCTTCAGCACCCCGCTTGCAGACTCTGAAACCGTCTTCATCGACATGACCGGAGGAGTACTTGGAGCACTTCCATTCCTTGCAGGAATTGTCTACTGTGGTATCCTTGGAGCAATCATGAGCACTGCATCTTCCCAGATGCTTGCAGCATCTTCTTCTATTGCACAGGATCTTTTCAAGACCTTAATCAAAAAGGATGCAGACGACAAACTTCTCTTCACCGTCTCCAGAATCAGCGTTTTACTCGTAGCAGCAGCAGCATTCACTATCGCTCTTGACCCGAACAGCTCTGTCTTTGGAATCGTCTCCTTTGCATGGGCAGGATTCGGATGTGCATTCGGTTCCGTCATCTTAGTCGGTCTCTTCTGGAAGCGCATGAACTGGCAGGGTGCTCTCGCAGGTATTATCGTTGGAGGAATCACCACATTTGTCTGGTACTACCTTGTAACCCCAATCTTCCCTCTCTACGAAATGGTTCCGGGTGTAATCTTATCACTTATTGCAATCTTCGTAGTCACCAAGCTCACATCTGAGCCGGACAAGGAAGTCCAGGACACCTTTGACGCATACAAAGCCGAAATCGGCACTAAGAGAACATAAAGTTCTCTTTTCAATTTTTTCACCCGCCCGTATGCCCGCGACGCCTCGAGGGCGTGCGGCTTTTCAAGCCTTAGCCCTCAGTGTGGATGCGCTGCTCTTTTCTCATTCTTTGAAAACAAAAAATCCGCCTCTTTTCCTTTCGTAAAATAATATAGAACTCCCTCTCCTCTCTCCACGAAAACCCCACATTAAAATATTCATAACACAGAATAATATATGCCGTGAGAGGAGGGTTGGATGAAAACTGAGGTTCTGAAAAGCATTAAAGAAACCGAAGCAAAAAGTAAATCCACAATTCAGGCAGCAGAAAGCGCTGCAGAACAGGCAATTGCCGCTGCAAAACTTGAAGCTGACAATCTGATTGCCAAAGCAACAGCTGTTGCTGAGGATTACAAAAAGCAACGACTTTTAGATGCACGGAATGTAGCATTAACGAAGCACGAAGCCATTGTAAACCAGGGTAAGGCAGACGCCGCACACCTGATTACCGCAGGAACCAGCAAGCTCCCGCAGGCTGCATCGTTATTCGTAGAGCGGTTTAAGGAGAAACTTCATGTTTCAGCCTAAGCCGATGACCCACCTGTTAGTTGCAGCAAGCAAAGAACAGATGGCGTCAGTTGTGACTGAATTATATCGTCACCGGGTATTCCACATCACAGATTTTGTCGATCAGGGCAAAGAAGGATATGAAGGAGTAAAACTTGGTGTTCCATTCGAGAACGCAGGTCAGATCTCCGCAGATCTTATCAAGATCCGTTCCATCGAGAACGTATTCCAGACTTCCCCAGGTACGCAATTCGACGTCCCAGTACGTCCTGCAGAAACGATTCGGGCTGCAATAAATAATGAACTTCCGAAGATCGAGTCGGAAGTTAGCACGCTCACGGCAAAGCGTTCGAATGCAGAGACGAAAATACGCGAATGCGAACAGCGTATCAATGAACTCAAGCCATTTGCGCTTGTACCGGTAGAACTTGATCTCTACCGCGGCTATGAAACTCTGGCCGTATATGCCGGATATGTCGAAAAAGACGTAGAATTCGCCTTCCCGAGCGAAAAATACTTCGCAGCAGGAAAGGATGGAAACTTCTTTGTCGCATTCGTTGAATCCGCAAACGCCCAGGAAGCAGAAAAAGTACTGTCCGACGCAGGATTTGTCTCCGTCTCCCTCCCAACCGAGACCGGAACTGTCCAGGCAGCAATCGACAAGTACAACACTGAGCTCACTCAGGCAAAAGCTGACTTAGCCGATGCATCCGCAAAAATCCTTGAAGCAAAGGCAAAATACGCAGACCTTCTTGCAGCATGCGATGAAGTTCTGTCTTGCGATGTAGAGCGTGCAGAGGCACCTCTTCGGTTCGCAACAACCGAAGAAGCATTCGTCCTTGACGGATGGGTCCCGTACGACGATGTTGCAAAGATCGAAGCCGGCCTTATTCAGGCAACCGGCGGAAAAGTCTACGTCACTGTTGACGAAGACGAAATCAACTATGACGAAGTACCGGTAGAGTACAACAACCCATCGTTTGCAAAACCGGCTGAAGTCTTAATGGACTTATACGCACGTCCAAAATTCAAAGAATTAGACCCGACAATCATCTTAGCGATTATGTTCCCGATTCTCTTCGGTGTAATCGTTGGAGATGCAGGATACGGTCTCATCTACTTAGCGTTAGCTCTTCTCGGCCGCAAGATTCTCATGCGCATGGGAGAGATGGGCGCAAAAGCATTCAAGATCATTCTCGGATGCGGTATCTCAACCGTAATCTTTGGTCTTCTCTACAGTGAAATCTTCGGATTATCGCTGCCGTGGCACTCTATTCTGTTCTCACGTCACCTCCCGATCGGAGGAGATCACTTACCGCAGGTTATGGACCTTCTCGTAATCTCCGTAGCCATTGGTGTCATCTACTTAACTGTTGGATGGATCTTCGGTATGATCAACCACGCAAGAATGGACCACAAAGGTGCACACAGAACAAAAGCAATTCTTGGCAAATTCGGATGGCTTGCAATGTTCTGGGGTATGCTCATTATTCTGTTCTCCCTTATTGACATTGGAACCTTCATCGCAGGAATCACCATTCCGCTGCCGAACTTAACCGTAATCGGACTTCCGGCAACTATCATCGGTGTCGTGCTCTTTGTTCTCGGAGCTGTTTTCGTCGCTCGCGAAAACCCGCTTGACTTAATGGAAATCCCAACAAACCTTCTGTCCCACATGTTATCCTTCTGCCGTATTGCAGCAGTCGGTCTCTCATCTGTGGCAATCGCAATGGTCGTCAACTTCCTGGCAATGGAATTCTTCATTGGCCCGGCAATTGCAGACTTCAGCGTTGTTGGTGTATTATTACTCATCGTTGGTGTCATCGTATTAATCGTTGGACACGCACTCAACGTCGTACTTGGTGTAATTGGCGGTGCACTGCACCCGGTTCGTCTTCACTACGTCGAATTCTTTACCAAATTCTACAAGGGCGGCGGTGTAATCTACAAACCTTTCGGACTTAAAAGAAAATTCTCGGAGGAATAAAAAATGGCAATTGAAACTTTATTCTCAGACGTTGGAGCACAGGCACTTGGATCCGGACTCGCAGCAATTGGTGCAGGTCTCGCAGTTGGTCTCGCAGGTATCGGTACCGGTGTTGGTGAACAGGGTATCGGAGCAGCAGCAGTCGGAGCAACCGCAGAAGACCGCGGAATGTTCGGTCTTGCACTTCTCTTCACTGTACTTCCAGAAACCGTCGTCATCTTCGGTCTCGTTATCGCACTGCTTATCATGTTCATCTAAGCGGAGGCCGCTTAAATGGGACTTGAGGTAGTAGTTGACGAAATCAAAGCGAAAGGCGATGCAAAAGCAGCCGCAATCAAAGCGGAAGCTGATGCTCAGGTCCAGGCAATCGTCAGTGAAGCCAACCTCCGTGCAGAGGAGATTAAGCTCGCAGCAGAGAAAGACGCTGAAATTCAGGCTGAGCGTGTTGTTATCCGTGAAGTCGCAAGCGCAAACCTCGTTGTGAAGCGTGACCTCTTAAACGCACAAAAAGAGCTTCTTGACAAAGTCTATACCGCAGCAGCAGACGAGATTGCAAATCTTCCGGCTGATGTCCACGCAAAGGCAGTACGCGAACTCTTAAAGGAAGCTGCAAAGCAGATTCCGGAAGGAGTTGTCTACACCGGCGAGCGTGACGAAGCAGCAGCACAGGCAGCAATCTCTGAGCTTAAGACCCTTTCCGGATTTACGTTTGGCGGAATCACCGCAATTAACGGCGGTGTAGTTGTTAAAAGCACCGATGGTCAGCTCACTCTTGACTTCTCTTACGACACCTTCATGGGCGAAGTATGGGAAGCAAGCCTGAAAGACGCATCGGAAATCTTGTTTGGATGAGGTAAAAAATGACAGAGGTATCGAGCGGTTCAGCCCCATATATCTATGTTTCAACCCGTATGAGAGTACGGAAGTCGAAGCTTATTCCAAGAGAGGAATATCTTCGCATGTTAAACATGGGTCTTCCAGAGTTAACCAGACTCGTGGAAGAAATGGAGTATAAACGCGAAATCGATGAACTTGCAGCTTCCTTTAGTGGAGTTGACCTCATTGAAAACGCCGTATCCTGGAATCTGGCAAAGGAATACCAGAGAATTATCGCTCTGGCTCCGGGAGAGATGAAAGGATTTACCCGAGATTACCTTCACAAGTGGGATATTCAAAACATTCTGACTATCCTTCGAGGTAAGCAGCTTGGTCTTTCTGAAGGAAAGATTAAGGCTGTCCTTGTACCGGCTGGTGCACTTGACGCAGCAGCCTTAGACCGTATGATTGCCGAGTCTTCCGTTGAAAGAGTTGTTGAGACTCTTCCGATTAAAGCAATCGCTGACATCTTAAGCGAAGGACTTCCGGCAGCTCTCGAATCCCGTTCTTTCGGTGATATCGAGAACGAGTTGTACAAGTATTACTATGCGACGCTTATTAAAGCGGCACGTGGCGGAATGAAAGGCGGTTTACCGTTCTTAAAGTACGTCATGTTCGAAATCGACATTAAAAACATCAAGAACCTCTTCAGAGTTCGTGCACAGGTTTCCAAGGAAGCTGACACCATGGCACTCTGGATTGAAGGCGGAGCATTCAAGCCGGAAGAGCTTGAGCGTTTAACCACCGTTGAGAGCCTTGATGAAGTTGTTGATTCACTGAAGAAAAAGGTCAAAGTCGCTGTTCTTGCAGATGCACTTGAAGAGCTTCGTGAGAAGAAGCCGGTCTACGCAATTGAGAGCACCTTAACCTCTGCCCAGCTTGGTCAGATGGATAAGATGTCCAAACGCAATCCGTTCTCCATCTCCCCGCTTCTTGTGTACCTTGAACGGAAGAGATATGAGGTTGCCAACCTCCGTGCCCTTGCCCGCGGTAAGGAGTCCGGACTCAGCGCAGAAATCCTCGAAAAGTATCTGGTGATGTAAAATGGAGATTGCAGTAATTGGAAAGAAGGAGTTCGTCGTTGGATTCCAGCTTGCTGGTGTTCAGAAGACTTACTCTGCTGAAACTCCGGAAAAACTCGCCGAGACTATCACGAAAGTGATCGAGGACGAAAACGTCGGCATCCTTGTCCTTCAGAACGCAGACCTTGAAACGCTTCCGCGTCGTCTGCAGGTAATCATTGAAAACTCCGTCCGCCCGACAATTGTCACCCTTGGCGGTCAGGAGGCTGGTCTCTCCCTGAGAGAGCGTATTAAACGTTCGGTGGGTGTTGATCTGTGGAAGTAAGTAACAAACCAGGTATTCTCAAACGCATTGCAGGACCTGTGGTCACTGCAGTTGACTTTGACGCACACATGTACGATGTCGTCAGAGTCGGTAATGAGCAGCTGATGGGTGAGGTTATCAAAATCGATGGTGAGGATATCATCATTCAGGTTTACGAGTCAACCTCCGGCATTCGTCCGGGAGAGCCTGTCACAAATACCGGACTTTCGCTCGCAGTTGAGCTTGGTCCGGGACTGTTAACCAGTATCTACGACGGTATCCAGCGTCCTCTGGAAGTTCTTATCCAGAAGATGGGTAACTTCATTTCCCGTGGTGTTTCCGCACCAGGTCTCGATCACGAGAAGAAGTGGGAGTTCGTCCCAGTCGTAAAAGTCGGTGATGAAGTAAAGCCGGGACAGGTTTTCGGAACTGTTCAGGAAACCCGCTCCATTCTGCACAAGATTATGGTTCCGCCAACCGCAAAGGGTGGAAAGGTTACCAAGATCGAAGCAGGTTCCTTCACTGTCGATGAAATCGTCATTGAGCTTGACTCTGATGAGAAGTTCCCGATGATCCAGCGCTGGCCGGTTCGTGTCCCGCGTCCGTACGTCGAGAAGCACTCCCCGAGCATTCCGCTGCTCACCGGTCAGAGAATCTTAGATGGTCTCTTCCCGATTGCAAAGGGCGGAGCAGCAGCAATTCCGGGACCATTCGGATCCGGTAAGACTGTTACTCAGCAGCAGCTTGCAAAGTGGTCTGATGCAGATATCGTTGTCTACATCGGATGCGGTGAACGCGGAAACGAGATGACTGAAGTTCTGACTGAATTCCCGGAGCTTATCGACCCGAAGACCGGAAACTCTCTCATGGAGAGAACTACCCTTATCGCAAACACTTCCAACATGCCTGTCGCAGCACGTGAAGCATCTGTTTACACTGGTATTACCATTGCAGAGTACTTCCGTGACATGGGATACGATGTCGCATTAATGGCAGACTCTACTTCCCGCTGGGCAGAAGCAATGCGTGAAATCTGTTCCCGTCTCGAAGAGATGCCGGGAGAAGAAGGTTATCCGGCATACCTGTCCTCCAGACTTTCCGAGTTCTACGAGCGTGCAGGTTTAGTCGAGCCACTCTCCGGTGGAACTGGCTCCGTCTCCGTTATTGGTGCAGTTTCTCCTGCCGGTGGTGACTTCTCTGAGCCGGTTACTCAGAACACCCTGCGTATCGTCAAGGTTTTCTGGGCACTTGATGCAAGCTTATCCCGTAAGCGTCACTTCCCGGCAATCAACTGGCTGCAGTCCTACTCCTTATACATGGCTCAGCTTGCTGATTACTATGATGAGAAGGTCTCTCCGGAATGGAACCCGCTTCGTGCATGGTTCATGGAAGTTCTCCAGAAGGAAGCAGAACTTCAGGAAATCGTTCAGCTCGTCGGTTCCGATGCACTTCCAGAGAATGAACAGATTACCATCGAAGTTGCACGTATGATCCGTGAACTGTTCTTACAGCAGAATGGTTTCGACCCGGTTGACACTTACTGTGACTTAGACAAGCAGCTTGACATGTTCAAGATGATTAAGACCTACGCAGACCTTGCATACGCTGCACAGGCTGCAGGTGTCTCTCCGGCACAGATCTTAGCCATCCAGGCAAAGAACGAGATGCCGCAGATTAAGTTCACTAAGGACTACAAGCCGGTCTTAGACAAGATCTATGCTGACATGGACAAAGAATTCAAAGCACTGAGGGCCTAAATATGAAAGAATATAAGACTGTCTGTAAAATTGCAGGTCCGCTTGTCTTTGTTGAGAAGACTGAGCCGGTCAGCTACGAAGAACAGGTCTCTCTTGTTCTTCCAGATGGCACCATGAAGCGCGGTAAGGTTCTTGATACTTCCGAGGACCTTGTTGTTGTTCAGTGTTTCGAGTCCACCACCGGACTTGGACGTGACACTGGTGTCAGATTCCTTGGTGAGACTTTCAAGATGCCGGTTTCCAAGTCTATGCTTGGACGTATCTTATCCGGCGGAGGAAAGCCAATCGACGGCGGACCGGAAATCGTTCCGGAGAAGCGCCTCGAGATTAACGGTGCAGCAATCAACCCGTATGCACGTGGTTCCCCGTCTGATTTCATCCAGACCGGTATCTCTACCATCGACGGTACTAACACTCTCGTCCGTGGTCAGAAGCTTCCGATCTTCTCCTCTGCAGGTCTGCCGCACAACGATATTGCACTGCAGATCGCAAGACAGGCAAAGGTTCCGGGATCCACTGAAGAGTTCGCAGTAGTCTTCGCAGCAATGGGTATCACCCGTGAAGAAGCAAACTCCTACATGGCTGACTTCGAGAGAACCGGTGCACTTGAGCGTGCAGTCGTCTTCTTAAACTTAGCAGACGATCCGGCTGTCGAGCGTACCGTTACTCCGCGTCTCGCACTCACCACTGCAGAGTACCTTGCATATGAGCTTGGTTACCACGTTCTCGTTATCTTAACTGATATGACCAACTACTGTGAAGCACTGAGACAGATCGGTGCAGCACGTGAAGAGGTTCCAGGACGTCGTGGTTACCCAGGTTACATGTACACTGACCTTGCAGAAATCTACGAGCGTGCAGGTGTTATCAAGGGTCTGAAAGGATCTGTTACCCAGATTCCGATCTTAACCATGCCGGGAGACGATATTACTCACCCGATTCCGGACTTAACCGGTTACATTACTGAGGGTCAGATCGTTATTTCCCCAGAACTTCACCGTAAGGGTATCTACCCGCCAATCAACGTTCTTCCGTCCTTATCCCGTCTGATGAACCTTGGTATCGGTAAGGGCTTAACCCGTGATGACCACAAGAAGGTCTCCGATATGCTCTACTCCGGTTATGCAGAAGGTGTTGACCTCCGTGGTCTCGTGGCCATTGTCGGTAAGGATGCACTCTCTGAGCGTGACCAGAAGTTCTTAGAGTTCGCAGACACTTTCGAGAACCGCTTCGTCCGTCAGGGCGCAGACGAGGACAGATCCATTGCCCAGACTCTCGACTTAGGTTGGGATATGTTCCAGGCACTTCCGGAGTCTGAACTCGAGAAGCGTATCGACCGTGATCTGATTAAGACCTATCACCCGAAATACCGGAAGTGATCGTCTATGGCGCTTAATGTGAAGCCGACCCGTTCAGAGCTTATCGCGCTGAAAAAGCGTATTAAGCTGTCCGAGCGAGGATATAAGCTTCTGAAAATGAAGCGCGACGGACTGATCCTTGAGTTCTTCAAGGTATTAGCGGAAGCTAAGGATCTCAAGAATGAGCTTGCCGAAAAGTATGCCCGTGCACAGGAAATGATTGCAATTGCAGAGACTGTTGAGGGTACTATCGGTGTCAAGGCTGCAGCTATGGCTGCATCCGAGAACCCGGAGATTGACTTAAAGAGCAAGAACATTATGGGAGTGGTTGTTCCGAAGATCGAGTCGAAGAGTGTGAAGAAGTCTTTAAACGACCGCGGATATGGTGTCATCGGCACCTCTGCCGCAATCGATGAGGCTGCAGAAGCATTCGAGGATTTAGTGGAGTGTATTATTCTCTCTGCTGAACTTGAAACGACTATGAAGCGTCTCTTAGATGAGATTGAAGGAACCAAGCGCCGTGTGAATGCCCTGGAGTTCAAAGTTATTCCGGAGCAGGTTGAGGCACGCAACTTTATTAAGATGCGTTTAGATGAGATGGAGAGAGAAGAACTCACCCGTCTGAAGAGAACGAAGGGCAAGTCTGCTGCAAAGGAAGCAGCAGAGACTGCATAAATACACAAATTAGTGTATTTCGCAGAGTTGGCTTGGAACCTCAGGGGGCTCTATTATGTAGAGTCCCAACCCGGGCCTCTCTTTTAGTATCTTTCTTGTTTTGTGATTTTTTGTTTAGTGCTTACGCTGTCGCGTTGGTTATTTTGGTGCTGTAATTTTCTAAAAAAAAAGTATTAGTTTTTCAGCAGCTGCTTTTAGTAAGCATCGCCGATTTTGGTCTCTTCCTGGAAGTCTGCAAGGAGTTTCTTGTAGACTGGTCCTGGTACACCTGAGCCAATTGCTCTGCCGTCGATTTTGACGATAGCGCAGAGTTCTGCTGCGGTTCCGGAGACGATTACTTCGTCTGCGGTGTAGAGGTCGAAGAGTCCAAGTTCGCAGATTTCGACTTTGATGCCGAGCTTTTCTGCGATACCTAAGAGGACAAGGCGGGTGATTCCTTTGAGGTTGTTGATTGTCGGCGGGGTGTAGAGGACTCCGTCTTTGATTAAGTAGATGTTGTCACCAGAGCCTTCTGCAAGTTTTCCGGTTCTGTCGAGGAAGATTGCTTCGTCTCCGCCTTTGTAGTTTGCTTCAATCTTTCCTAAGATGTTGTTTAAGTAGTTTAAGGATTTGATGTTTGGCGGGAGAGAGTCCGGGGTGTTTCTTCTGACACAGACAGTGACACCGGTGAGTCCGGTTTCATAGAGGTCACCGTACATTGCGCCCCATTCGGATGCTGCGCAGATGATGCTTGGCTTTTCGCACTTTCTCGGGTCAAGTCCCATGGTTCCTTTTCCGCGGGAGATGATTGGGCGGATGTATGCATTCTGGAGGTTGTTCTTTCTTAAGGTTTCTTTGATGATCTCTGCCATTTCGTCACGGGTGATTCCCGGTTCGAGGTCGATTGCTTTTGCAGAGTCAAAGAGGCGGTCAACGTGTTCCTTGAGTCTGAATACTTTTCCGTTGTATGCGCGAATTCCCTCGAAAACACCGTCACCATAGAGGAATCCGTGGTCAAAGATGGACACGGTTGCCTCTTCTTCTGGTACAAAATTTCCATTGACGTAGACTAACATGCTTTCTATATTTGCTGTTGTGGAATATAGGGTTATCTCATTGTTTTATTCGTTGGGCTGAAGCGGATTCATCCGCTGAATGCCCATCCAGGCGTCGCGGGGATCTGGGCGTGCAATATTGGTTTTATCTTATTTTACTGAACACTTATCTCCTATCGGGGTAAATAATGAGGTGTGAGGAATATTCTTGTCGCAGTTCTTCTGATTTTTGCTGTTATCTTATCTGCAGGATGTGTGGCAGAAAAGACGGTCGAAGTTGGGGATGAGGTTTCAGTTTACTATACTCTGAGTTTGGATGACGGAACTGTTCAGGAGTCGAATGTTGGTTTGTCTCCTATCTCATTTGTTGTAGGAGATGGTCGGATGGTTTCTGGTTTTGATGCGGCAGTTGTTGGTATGAAGGTTGGTGAAACGAAGAAGGTTCGTCTTTCTCCGTCAGAAGCATACGGTGAGATTACTGACGATATGATTCAGAAGATGACAATCATTGAACTTTTGGAGAAACTTGGTGATGTTCCTTCAGAAGGTGATGTATTACTGGTTACAGTCCAGAGTAATGCAGGATATCAGCGTGGGTATATGAAGATTTTAGATGTTGATGAAAAAGAGGGTGTTGTGTCTTTTGTTCTTACCGGGGCAAGATTTGCCGGTGAGTATCTGACATTTGAGATTACACTTGATTCAATTTTGGACTGAGAATTTTATCTCATCACTTTTTCCAATATTACTATCACGCCATGCCTTATCGTATGCCATTAAGAACTCTTTAGACGTATCTCCATTCTCTACAGCCAAAACAGCAACCTCTGCGGCAAGACGTCCTGTAAACATAGCATTATAGATTCCACATCCGATAACCGAATTGGAAAGACGTGCAGCATCTCCAACTACCAAAAGGCCATCTGCTGCAGTTTCATTAAGCGGTCTGCATACAGGAACTCCGCCTGCCAAAACTTCTGTTATTTTTCCGTTCGGGAACTTCTTTTCGATGAAACTATCGAGATAATCACGGGCTTTGTATCCATCAGTTCCTGGGATTCCAACACCTATGTTTGCACAGCGTTTTCCTTTCGGGAAAATCCATATGTATCCGCCCGTGTCATCTTCTGGTAAGATATAGAACAGCTTTGTCTTCTCGTCAATATCGATATCATTTACCACATACTGTACGCAGGACTTAATCCCGTTTAATGGGATTGTTGTATCTATCCCTGCCCATTTCGCAAACTTAGATTCCACACCGTCTGCGGCAATCACAACCTTTGCTCTAACCTCATATGTCTTTCCATGTTGTTCGATAACAGCCCCGCAGACTTTTTCTCCTTCCATAATCGGAGATGCAGCTCTTGCATGAACCTGAATCTCTACACCCGCTTCTGCCGCACGCCAGACAAGCTCTCTGTCGAAGATTTTGCGGTCGAGAATATATTCGACTCCTTCGGTACTTCCGTTCATCGAACCATCCGGCTCTATTAATACTACAGAGTTAATCTCAGCCGAGATGAATCTTTTGTCTGCATCAATGAACTCAAGCAGTTCATCCTTTCTGATACTTTCACCGGAGCGTACAGGAACTCCAACAGCTGAACGCTTTTCGACAAGAAGAACAGAAAGACCTGCATCTGCTGCTGTTCGTGCCGCAACAGCTCCTCCAGGCCCGCCTCCGACGACTAAAATGTCGTAACTATCCTTCATTCCTCACTCCGGAGGATTGCGCCAAGCGGGCATACGGTACTGCAGAGTTTACATTTCGGCTTGCAAAGCACCGAATCAACTGATAGATATGCATCAATGAGTTCCAGAGCTCCGCTTGGACAAACAGAAACACAGGCCCCGCAGTAACCGCAGACCTCACGCCGAATGGTAATCATTAGGATATGATTTGATTTGCGGAGTAAAAAAAGTGATTATGGTCTAAGACCGCTTCCACCCTGAACGGTGAAGGTCTCACCACTGATGTAGGATGCATCTTCGGACTGGAGGAAGACACAGATTCTTCCAATATCGTTTTCTGCATCTCCGAATCTGCCAAGCGGGATTCCTTTGATGGTTGCCTCGTAAAGGTCCGGGTACTCCTTTCTCCATGCATCGAGCTGTTCGGTGTAGACAAGCGGACAGACAACATTGATGTTGATTCCATCCGGACCCCACTCGGTTGCTGCGACACGGGAAAGTCCGCGAATACCTTCCTTGGATGCTGCATAGGAGGACTGTCCCGGCTTTCCAAAGAGACCTGCACCGGATGCGAAGTTGATAACGCTTCCCTTGGATTCCTTGAGGTATGGGTAGCACTCTCTCATGTAGAAGAATGCTGCATACAGACCTGAGTTGACTGCTAAGTCAAAGTCCTCTTTGGTGTGGTCCTTTAACAGAACACCAGACTTGGAGACCTGTGCATTGTTGACTAAGACATCGATTTTGCCGAACTTTTCGATGGTCTGTCTTACTGCTTCTTTGACCTGAGCTTCATCTCCTCCGTCTGCGGCAACCGGAAGGACGGTAACTCCGTATGCTTCAAGTTTTTCCTTGGCACTCTGTAAGCGCTCAATGGTTCTTCCGGTGATGACTAAGTTTGCTCCCTCTTTTGCGAAGGCAGTTGCAATACCAAATCCGATTCCTTTGCCGCCGCCGGTAACAATGGCGACTTTGTTATCCATCTTTCCCATACTGAAGAATGGACTTTTTTTCTATAAAAATTGTCTGGATTGATTATCCCAAATCCAAAGGAATTTACTGACTTTTGAATTACGGCTCTAAAACTGATGATTTTTCATGCGCGGTCAATGATGTATGTGCGCAAAGAATTATCTTTTGGAAAAATTTACGGAATTTAACAAAAAGTGAAGTGCCTTCAGCCGGAATTGAACCGGCGACATACAGATCTTCAGTCTGTCGCTCTCCCTACTGAGCTATAAAGGCGCTTGTGCGATAATAATGTTGTATCTGGTACTATTTATAATCTTTGAAATCATGTCCCAAACATATTATCTCCATGTAGAACCCATGTTTATACAATGGGCATCTTAAGGAAGAAAAAAACATCTGCAAAAAAACAGACACTGCAGGAGAAAATCGTAAATCGGACATCAAACGTCGTCCATTTAACACACAATGACCTGGATGCCGCAGGTTCTGATGCTATCTGCCGTATGGTATTTGGAGATGAACTTGTAACTCTTTTCTCATCCGTAAACCGCTTCGAATGGTTCCTCGCGCAGGTTGCAGGATGCAACGGAAAAGGAGATACACTTGTAATAAGCGATCTTGGATACCAGAAAGGAATCGAGGATAAAGTAAGAAAAGCGCATGCTGCAGGATGGAACATCCGCTGGTTCGACCACCACAAATGGACTGACGAGGAAAAAACACGCGTAACTCCGTATGTAGAAAGTCTTACTGTTGATACAACGCGTTGTGCAACAGGTGTTCTCTGCTATTCTTTAGAACCAAAACAGCCGTATGCAGAAGAAGTAGCACGTGTTGTCTGTGACTATGATTTATGGAAACATGAAGACAAACGCTCGGCAGTTCTTGGAATCGTTACCTCCGGCAGTTCGAATTTAAAACTCATCCGCGACAAGCTTGCGCAGGGAATTATCATTGATGATGAAGTATCATCCATCTATGACAGAATCGAGAGAGAAAAGAACAAGTGCATCAAAAAGTCTCTTCGTGCCGCAAAGATTCATGACGGCAAGTACAGGATTGCTGTTATGCCGTCCTACGGATATCCAAGTGAAACTGCAGCCGAAGTTCGAAAAATCCTTGGAACTGAAATTGAGCTTCTTGTCTTTGACAACGGCAAATTCTCTATCAGAAGTGTTCCAGATATCAGTCACTTAATCGCACGTGAATTCAACGGCGGCGGCCATCCTAATGCATCAGGCGGAAACCTTGGTTATGGATGGAAGGAGAAAGCACTCTTTAAGATTTTCAGACATGTCTCAAAACGTAAAGAGTTCCTTTCTGTTGCGGAAAAGTTTTGAACAGAATTGGTAATGAATAATAGTTATACAAACCAACATAATTAGAACAAAATAAGCGGGAGTTCCTGTACTCAGCCATGAATACCAAATTCAGATTAGAAAAACGTGCCACAAAAGGCGGCGACAAATATTATCTGGTGTATCCTGTAATTACACCGAAACGCAAAACAAAAATTTCCCGCCTGATTAAAACCGGCGAAGCACCAACTGATGCTGAATTTGAGACTGCTGTTCTTCAATACACTGAAGAGTTTACGAAGCGTGCAGCAGAAAAGTATGCCGAGTTCAGAGTAGATGAGCTCTACTTCCAGTATATTCCGCCGTTCCTTGGAAAAGGGCTTGAGAAGACACGCTATATTCACAATACTTATGTCTCATCCCTGTCTGATTTGGAGCGTGAGGATTTCGAGGAGCTCTATGATGCAAAATATATTGCAGGAACTGCAGCCATCGATGAAATATCTGCTGCATCAAGCAAATTAACCCGCAACTTCCGTCTTGTAAAAACCTGCAGGGAATCTGCTGTAGATAAGGTAACTCCTGAGTTCATCCGTGAAATCCACAGTCTTATCTTAATGGAACTTCCGGAAGAGACCGGAGTTTTCCGCGAGGATGGAAATGTTGAAGCAAGACTTCAGATGACACTTGATGAGTATTACAGCAGAGTTGAGGCTGGATACTGTGTATTTGAGCAGGCAGTTCTTTTCCTCTACCGTTTCTTAGTTATTCATCCGTTCAACACTGCAAACGGTCTTGTTGCACGCGAAATCTTCAACTTCCTTTTGGAGTGTGACGGATATCCGCGCTTAGTGTTCCCGAGAGACTTTGCAAAACACTACAGCATGGCTCTTGATTTCGGAGACAAAAAAGATTATCAGCGCATGGTAACGCTCTTTGCGTCAATTTCCATGCGCCAGACTGTTTGATAACTCAGACAACATTTTTAGGCGTTCCATCGATGAACGCCTGAATATTTTCAAACACCATTTTTGCACGCTTAACGAGTGCTTCTTTTGTTGCAAATCCAATGTGAGGTGCGGCTATCAGGTTTTTTGCGTGAAGAAGCGGCATGTCTTTTGAAAGCGGAGGTTCTATGTCAAAGACATCGATACATGCTCCTGCAATCAAACAATCGTTTAAGCATGAGGTAAGTGCCTCTGCCTCAACAACAGGACCTCTTGCTGTATTGATGAGAACAGCAGACGGTTTCATCAGTCTCAGATTTTCTGCATTAAGCATGCCGCGTGTTTCATTTGTCAGCGGAACATGGACAGATACAATATCGCAGATGGACAAGAGTGTTTCAAGGTCAGTATATGTGACACCTTCGATTTTCTTTTCGGTTCTGGAATAAGCATAGGTCTTACATCCGAATGCCTGTGCGATTGAAAGAACACGTGTTCCAATAGCTCCTGTTCCAATAACTCCGAAGTTCTTTCCCTCAAGTTCGAATCCAATAAGCCCGTCCCTGGTATTGCCTGCCCGAACAGCTTTTCCGCATGCTTCAAGGTTTCTGTATAGGGAGATAAGCATTCCAAAGACAAGATCAGACACTGCGGCAGTCGAGTATCCGGCACAGTTGCAGACTGTGATATTTTTCTTTCTGCATGCCTCAAGCGGGATGTGGTCTACCCCTGTAAAAGCAACAGCAATCAGTTTTGCCTGTTTCCATCCTTCAATAACATAGTTTGATATCTGCTGATTTGCAAGAGCAATTATATCAGCATCAGCCCCGCGTCTGATAAGTTCTTCAGTGTCTTCGCTTCTTGTGTCATAGCACACAAGTTCTGTCTTTGGAGAAAGTCCTGCGGCGAGTTCTTCGAGCAGGCTGGTTTCAACTCCAAGCGGTTCGATTACAACAATTTTCATTCTGTTACCTGTGATTTTTCAAGCATGCGCTTTGCAAGCGTTACCATCTCGCGAACTTCTCCTTCGCATCTATTGGAGATTCCTTTGTAGTCCTTTTCATCTGCCATCTCCCAGACCACTTTTCCTGTCGGTTTCCTGTCACGTTCCGGTATGAAAAAGTCTGCTAAAGCGTTGTGCGTTCTTGGATATAGCATGGGTGAGTTTGATGGAATAAATCCTATTCCTGCAACAGCCATGTCTACGAATCTGCATTTGCAGATTGTTTCATAAATTTCGTCAGGGCTGTCAACCTCATATGCCAGACATTTCGAAAGAATACACGGCATATCAAACATCGAGATTCCAACACCTGATACCACCGGGTCTGCATGATGCTGTTTTTTGAGCGCAGCCCTTTTTCTCATACCTGAAAATATCTTGTAGATGGAAGAGATGACTTCAGCCTCATCTCCTTCGTCCCATACCCAGTGGTGTTCGAACTCAGGTTTTGTTAAAACCTCTCCAAGTCTTGGACGTGAGAGATGGAACACTCCTCCAAGAAGTGTGTGGCCTTCTTTGAATGGATTTACTGCAAGTGATGCTCCTGTCTTTCTTTTGCGGTCTGCCTCCGGGACATATGCTTCCAGGTCAAAAATGAGGAGCTCGGTTGATGTCGGGAACTTTACCATTAAATCACCGAGAGAGCAATGAGACCAAGGATTCCTGTCCAGATGGTATGTACTGCGATTGCTGTTAAGAGAAGACCCATAATCTTTGAGAGAATGACAAGAATTGTCTCTCCTAATATCTTCTTGATGAATGTCGAGAAGACCAGAATCAGCCAGATACAGACAAGAGCGAGGAGGATTGCGATAAATGTTATAAGAAGGCCGTCCTGTGCTCCAAGAATCATGACTGTTGTAATGGCTCCGGGTCCGCACATGATTGGAGTTCCAATGATAACTCCTGCCATGGCCTTCTTTCCGATACGGTCAGGACTTGACAGACTTTTGTGTCCGGCAGATGATCCTCCGATTTCGATACCCAATACAATCTGCAGACCTAAGATGAAGAGGATGACACCTCCTGCAACTTTGAAGCTTTCGAGTTCGATGTTTAATAAGTCAAAGACTATGTTATTGAAGAACAGGAAAGACAGCATTAGAATTCCGGCGACTGCTGTTGCGATAAATGCCTGTTTGATGACCTCTGCTTTTGTCAGGTTATGGGTTAAGTTGATGAACATCGAAACTGACAGCAGAGGGTCTAAGATGATAATCATCGTAAACCAGGCTGAAAGTATCGGGAGAAGGTATTCTATCATGGTATCAGATTCTGTGAAGAGTTATTGTAAACTCCTGGTCTGCTAATTCGTTATCAGTCAGTCCAAGTTTGTATGGGTTGAGTTTGAATGTGAGTTTTTCTCCGCTGCAGGTAACTGCTGTGTCAGTTCCAGAAATTACTGCATTGAATTTGTCTCCTCCAAGGTATTCCCATTCGGCTCCGCTTTCGAAGTCATGGTTTCCAAACATGGATGATGTTAAAGAGCCGCTGAACTGTGCAGTCCCATCTCCTTTTATGTCAGCATTGAATTCAACAGATGCCACAAACGGAATACTTGATGTCCCTGTCCATTTTCCGGCAATCAGGTGCGCACCCGGTTTTGCAGAGTCTATGAATTTCTGTTCTGTGTTTTCAGGTTCTGCCTGCGGGTTTTGTATTTCAGGGCTTGTGTCTGTTACTCCAGACAGTTCTATCTGCTGTGTATCATCTGTTATATCAGTCCCGCCGATTGCTCCAAATGACAGGACAGAAAGAATTGCCATAACCGCGGCAAGTAAATCAAAGGCCATACAATATACTCATCCTGAAAGGATAAAAAAGATTGTGTATGCAGTATGTTTTACCTGCGTTTCATTTCAAGCGGGATGTTCATGTCGTACTTCGGATTTGTTACTGCTCCGAGTTTGTACGGGTTGACTGTTGTTTTCAGGCATCCGTTCTGGATGATGAATTCAATCTGGTAGTCTCTGTATTTTCCAACGAATCTGTTTTCCCCGCAGTGTTCCCAGCAGATATCATCGGCTGATACGTTCAGTGTATCACCTAAGATTTTTACTTTTCCATCGGCTTTTGCGGTTCCGTCCTCGCAGAATGTGATAATGCATTCACCTGATGCCAGAAGCGGGATTGTTTTTCTGCCGTGCCATTCCCCAAGTATTCTTTTCATGTACAAAATAGTTGACGTGCAGGTATAAAGGATTCTTGGTGTTTAAAAAAAGGGTTATGCCCCGTACACTCTTTTCTTGAGGTCGAGGACAAGAGGCAGGATACTTTCGTCAATCCATTCTGATGTACAGTATTTTTCGTAAACGCAGAGTCTTTCTCTGACTTCGTATCCTTTTGCGATTGTTTTGAGTTCTTCGATTGCCGGCCACGGGTGTTCCGGGTTGATGTAGTCAATGGTTACAGGAGATACTCCTCCAAGGTCATTTACGCCGTATGCAAGAAGCCGTCCTGCATCTGCTAAGTTTGGCGGAATCTGGACAGAGATGCTGTCCGGGAGAATTTCTGCTGCAAGGCTTAAGGTGTCAGCGACAGTGTCAAGAGTGGCCCCCGGTACATCTGCCATTTCTGTTCCTGGTTTCGGGCAGAAGTTCTGGATGATGATTTCCTGAATGTGTCCAAAGCGTTTCTGAATGTCAGCGATTACCTGAAGAGACTCGATTCTGTCTTTTCGTGTCTCTCCGATTCCAAGAAGCAGTCCTGTGGTGAATGGAATCTTCAGTTTTCCGGCTGTCTCAATCATTTCGATTCTAACGGCCGGATCTTTTCCGGGGCTGTGGCGGTGTGCGTGAACATCTGCTGTTGTCTCAAGCATAAGTCCCATGCTTGCGGTAACAGTGCGCATGCGGCTCATCTCCTCTTCGTTTATGATTCCAACATTGGAGTGTGGAAGAATTCCTTTGGAGAGAGCATATTTGCTCATGTCGTAACAGTAGTCGAGAATTGAATCATATCCGATTTTCTGAAGATGGGCGTTAAAGCCTCGCTCAAGTTCAGGACGTTCTCCGAAGGTGAAGAGTGCTTCTGTGCATGCAAATTCTGCTCCGCGGTCTAAGGTTGCTTTGACTTCGGACGGTTCCATGACGCATCCGTCTGCAACAGGTTCTTTGAAGGAGCAGTAACTGCATGCATTCCCGCATACATGTGTAAGCGGCAGGAACACATTTTTCGAGAAGGTAATCTTTTTCATCTCTCCTCCGACGGATACTTACGTGCTTTTGAGAAGATTACGAAGGATATCAGAAGAGATATAATTGCGATTATATAGAATACACCCATCTGGAAGAGAAGTCCGGCTACTGCGGCAATAATTGCTGCTACCAGAAATCCTCTGGACCATCTTTCGAAGAATAATCGGTATGACTGCACCATTTCTTATCTATTGGAAGCGTGAGAACATCAAGTTTTATAATTCTTCAGGTCATAAAGTGAATTATGATTGATTCTCTGCTCTGGTCACTTTTGGGCACTGCTTCTCTTCCATTTGTGATTCTAATCGTCCTTTTGGATATTGCTTTGTGTGTTACCATTGTTTTTCTGGAGCGTAAGAATCCAACCGTTGCTATCGCATGGGTTCTGGTTTTCGTGGTCTTCCCTGTTCTCGGGTTTATCGTCTATATGTTCTTCGGGCGGCATTTGTACGGTGCGCGTATATTTTCCAAAAAGACGGAAGCAGATGTTGTTTACAAGAATATTGCAAGAGAGCAGCTTGCAGAATGGCTTGAGGATCATGAGAACAGCTTGGATGCAGAGGGTTTTGAAAATACAGCTGCTCTTCTCTTAAATCTCGACAACTCGATTTTTTCGGATAATAACGATGTCGAGATATATACTGACGGGGATATGAAGTTTTCTTCGATGCGTGAGGCAATTCTTTCAGCAAAGCATCATATCCACATTGAGTATTTCATTATCCGCGATGATGAGTTGGGTCGTGAGATTGTATCCCTTTTGGCAAAGAAGGCAGCAGAAGGGGTTGAGGTACGCGCAATTTTTGATGCGGCCGGTACATTTAGAATCCGTAAGAAGAAGTTCTTTGGTTCAATCTGTAAAGCAGGCGGCGATGTCCGGATTTTTTTCCCTCTAAAAATTCCGTTCTTAAACACCCGTCTGCATTTTAGGAATCACAGAAAGATTCTGGTGGTGGATGGCAAAGTGGGATTTATTGGGGGATTTAATATCGGTGATGAGTATCTTGGAAAGGGTGAGCTTGGGTACTGGCGTGACACTCATCTGAAGATAAGAGGGGCTGCTGTTGCAAGTCTTCAGAGAAGGTTTGTGATGGACTGGAACTACTCGGCAAAGGATGCTCAGCTTTTAATCTCAGGTGATGATTCTGTGTATTTCCCGTCTGATTTGATTTCACAGCACGGGCAGTCAAAAGTGCAGATTGCATCTTCAGGTCCTGATTCACCAAAGAAGGCAATCTATTCCGGGTATCTCAGTCTGATAAGCCAGGCAAAGGAGTCGGTGTATATCCATACTCCGTACTTTATTCCTGATGAGCCAATCTATACAGCTTTGATTCTTGCGGCAAAGTCCGGGGTTGATGTGAGAATTGTTATCCCGTGCAAGCCGGATCATCCGTTTGTTTACTGGGCAAACCATTCGTATCTTGGAGAACTTCTTGGGGCTGGTGTTCGCGGATATACTTACAATGATGGTTTTATTCACAGCAAGGCGGCGGTTTTTGATGGGAAAGTTATGACTGTCGGAACGGCTAACTGGGACATCAGGAGTTTCAAGCTGAACTTTGAGACTAATGCATTTGTGTATGACAAAGCAGTATGCGAAAAAGCACGCGATTCTTATCTGAAAGAGCTTGAATCGAACTGCACGGAGATTACTCTTGATATGTATAAGAACAGGTCTGTGATGGTTCGGATAAAAGAGAGTATTTCGAGACTTATGTCTCCTCTTCTTTGATTTTTTTATTTTCCAAGAGCTTCGAACATCTTTTCTGCTGCTGCAAGTTCTTCTCTTGTGTTTACATTAAATGCCAGTCCCGGTTCATTTAGAAGAACTGCCAGTTCGTCCTGCACTTCGCCTGCAAGAGAGCCTGTTAGGATATTCAAAGCACAAGGAGTTGCACAAACTCCATTGATTATTTCTTTGTATCTTGGAAGCATTCCAAACTCCTCGCAGATGGATATTGGAATCCAGGTTGAGCATGCTGGTTTTCCTGATTTAAAGTATGCATCGCGTACGGTGTTTATGATGTCTGCTGTAAGGTATGGAATGTCTGCGGCAGCTGTGAATAATGGTCCGTCTTCTCCTGATAATGACACTGCTTCACACATGTCTTCAACATATCCCGCTCCTTCTGTGTCGATGAACTCGATGTCATTTGCTCTGCAGAAGTTTCTTGTAAACGGTGTCTTGTGTGATGTAACAACAACCGGTTCAACATCTGCCTGTGCGAATGCTTCGATTACGCGGGAAAGCATGGGGCGTCCTGCTACAGTTACCAGTGCTTTTTCTCCAAGGCGAAGTCTTGAACCTTCTCCGCCTGCGAGAATTAATGCAAGCATTCGGAAAGTGCCTCCAGTACACGGCGGTTTTTGTCGCGGGTTTCTACTGAAACTCTGATGCATTCTGGAAGTTCGAATGATGTGCAGTCGCGAACAGATATTCCATGCTCAAGCATCTTTGCCCATACTTCGGATGCGGGTTTCCCAAGTCTGATTGTGATGAAGTTTACCTGGGACGGGTAGCAGGAAAGTCCGAGTTTTTCAATCTCTGCTGTATACCAGTTACGTTCTTCAGTAATCTTTGCCGCAGATTCTTTGAGCTCTTCGTAGTGGTCGAATGCAGTAATTGCATACTTTTCTGCAAATGCGTTAACGGTCCAGGGGGTTCTTGCTGTCTCGATTTTTTCAATGAGCTCTGGCTCACCAAATCCAAATCCAAAGCGAAGTCCCGGGACTGTGAAGCATTTCGTAATGGAACGCATCACAAACAGATTTTCTGAGCGGACATCTGAGATTGATTCATCCTTTTCTGCAAGCTCCATGAATGCTTCATCCACAAAGAGCATGGATGAGGTATCCTCTGCTTCCTGTACGAGATTTAACATATCATCGCGCGGGGTGAGTATTCCTGTCGGGTTGTTCGGGTTGCAGATAAAGCGTATATCGGCTTTGGCATTCTGAATCACAGTTTTTCCTGCAAGCCTTGCTGAAAGACTGTATTCTCCAAATGTCGGCATGTCGATTCTGCATGTTTTGCCGTCTGTTACTTTGCAGAAAACGCGGATAATCTCCGCAGAGCCGTTTCCAACGCATATTTCATCAACATTTCTGTTAAATGTTCTGGCAATTTTTTCCTTCAGTTCTGCATATGAATCATCAGGATATACAGCTAAATCATCGTGATTATACGCGCAGGTAAATTCAGGAACAAACGGGTTCATGCTCGCGCTCACATCAAGGAGCGAGCCTTTGAACCTTCTTCTCATTTCCAGGATTTTACCTCCATGGATTGCCTTTTTTGGAAATTCAGACGGCATTGCTTGATATATTATTGTTCTTCTTCTGTCTTATAGTCTCTCAGTCGGGATTTGGGGTGGTCATTTTTATGGGGCAGGGGGGTTTCCACGTGCGAT
>ERZ808034.17-NODE-17-length-24513-cov-6.915739_pt1 | contig 24513 bp, 22 predicted proteins | sample MGYA00380188_ERZ808034 | MGnify/ENA primary metagenome ERZ808034 (study PRJEB31490, sample SAMN06133380) | cow dung metagenome | isolation source: M12 | host: cow | place: China: Chengdu | collected 2015-05 ...
CTGAAGTTGCCGGAGCCATCACTCCCGTTCCCGGCGGTGTGGGTCCCATGACGATCGCCATGCTGATGGTTAACACGTTGACCTCAGCTAAAACTCGTCAATGAGAACTACAGAGTAGTCGTTAGAAATTTTGAATTTTTAAATATTGTTATTTTTTACTGCTATTTTTTGACTAAAATTGTCATTTCTCGACAATTTTACCATTAGAAACAACTAAGTTTTTGTCACTAAAAGACAATGCCGATTTTTTATGCGACACAACTATAAACGTTTTATCTGTTAACTGTTTTAAGTTGTCTAAAAGTTGCTTTTCCGTGCCTTCATCTAAGGCAGAGGTCGCTTCATCTAACAGCATAACGGGTGCGTTTGTTAAAATTGCGCGCGCAATCGCTATGCGTTGAATCTGCCCTTCGCTAAGCCCGATACCATTTTCCCCAATAATAGTATTGATACCGTTAGGAAGTTGGCTTATAAAATCTTCAGCACAGCTAATTTTTAATGCTCTGTCTATCTCGTCTTTGGTTGCACTAGAATTAATAAAGGTGACGTTGTCTAACAAACTACCACTGAATATCATATTGCCCTGTGGCACGTAAGAAAACAAACATCTAGTGCTACTATTTAATTCAACGTCGCCATCACTAGTTTTAACCACTATTCTTCCTTGCTCTATCGGATAAACACCAAGCAGAAGTTTTATCAGCGTGCTTTTCCCAACGCCCGAAACACCTGAAATAGTGACGAATTCGCCCTTATTTATAACTGCGTTAACTTCTTTAAGCACTTTCCCTCTATCGTAGGTGAAAGTTAAGTTTTCAATTGCTATAGACTGCATTTTGTCATAAAGTTCATCTTTATCGACTAAGTTAAATATCGGCTCGTTCTCTACCTTTTCAATCTCTATCAATCGCTCGGCCGATGCGACCATACCGTAATATTTAGGTAAAACGTTAGATAAGGTCATAAACGGCACTTGAACGTTGTTTACTAGTTGAAGTATCGCTGAAAGCGCACCGAAAGACATACCCGTATCAATCATTTTTACAGCGCCGTAAATAAGTGCGAAAAGATAACCTGCGCTAAAAATTAAGTTATAGGTCGAATGTGCGAACGCACCGTAATTTTTGCGCTTCATCTTATATTTAAAATTTTGGTCTTGTAAGTTTACTGCCCTATCGTTTATCTTGTCGTCAACCGAAAAAACTTTAACGGCCAAAATGTTTTCAATACACTCTTGCATAAACGAACGCACCCTGCCGTCTGTTTCTTGAACTTTTTTGTGTAAACTTTTAAGTATTTTTCTAAGAAAGGTAATAACTATAAACACTAAAAGACCAGCAACGCTAAACGCAAGAGCAAATATTGGGTCTAATAAAACTAGCGCAACCACTGCGCACAAAAGTCGAGTGACTGCGGCTACTACCGACGGCACTATCTCACTCATACCTTCTGCCACTATTCTAACGTCGGCAGTAAGTCTATTCATAAGTTCGCCACTATGATATGCCGAAATTTTGTCTTGCTTTTTTTTCAGTATTTGCGAAAAAATATGCGTTTTGTAGTCCATTTCAAGTTTATGCCTAATTCGTTCAGACAAAAAGGAAATGAAAAATCTAAACGCGAACTGTAATATCACTATTACGACGATAGCAATAGAGTAAGTTAAAATTTGGTTTTTTAAACCTAGTTCAGCGCCGTCTAAAATTCCTTTAATTGCAAAGGCGAAAGCCACGGATAACACCGAAAAAATCGCATTGAAAATAATCAAAAGCGCCATGTTTAGCCTTTGACCTTTACTATGCGTCATCAACCATTTAATCGGTTTAACCTTTTCCATAATCTACCTTCTATCTATCGTATACGTAGGCACTAATTCGTGCACTAACTCCTTCATTCTATCCGTTTCGTTATACGCTTCAACGTATAATTCTTCAATCTTTTTCAAAAGGTTATCTTCGTCAATGTCTAGTGGCTTGCCGATAGAAATTTTCTTGTTGTCCGTGCTTTTCATACCTTCTTCTTCCATAAGCCTTTCTTCATAGAGTTTTTCGCCCGGTCTAAGCCCTATAATTTTAATTTCAATATCCTTATGTGGTTCAAAGCCCGAAAGCCTAATCATATTTTCTGCTAGGTCGTATATTCTAACCGGTTCGCCCATATCGAGCACGAAAATTTCCCCACCTTTAGCATAAGCGCCTGCTTGCAATACTAGACTAACTGCTTCCGGAATAGTCATAAAATATCTAACTATATCCTTGTGTGTGACCGTCACCGGCCCACCTTTTTCTATTTGGCGCTTGAACATAGGGATTACCGACCCGTTTGAGCCTAAAACGTTGCCGAATCTTACTGCCACGAAATTAGTTTGATATTTTTTATCAAGCACTTGAATAATCATTTCGCAAATTCGTTTGGTTGCACCCATAATATTAGTTGGGTTAACAGCCTTGTCCGTGCTTATAAGAACGAACTTCTCTGCACCGTTTCTACCTGCCGCCGTCGCCACCTTATACGTGCCACTAACGTTGTTTTTAACGGCTTCGTTAGGGCTTGTTTCCATAAGTGGAACGTGTTTATGCGCTGCCGCGTGGAAAACTATTTGTGGTTTGTATTTTGCGAATATGCTGTTGATTTTCTTACTATCGCGAACACTTGCAATTAACACCAACAAATTTAAGTTAGGTATTTCTTTAAGAAGTTCTTGCTCGATATCGTAAGCGTTATTCTCATAGATATCAACAACGATTAATTGGCTTGGATTGTGCGTTGCAATCTGCCTACAAAGTTCGCTACCGATAGAGCCACCACCACCTGTCACAAGCACGCACTTTCCTTCTATATAACCCATAATTTCATCAAGATTAACTTTTACTTGTTCACGCCCGAGAAGGTCGTCAATCGACACGTCTTTTACGGATTTTAAACTTATGCTTTCGTTGGCTAATTGATAAACGCCCGGAAGTATAAGCACTTTGCAACCGGTCATTTTACACCTTTCTACTACTTTTGCAATAAACTTTGGTTCAGCCGACGGAATCGCTATTATAATCTTATCTATGTTATGTCTTTCGACGTGTTTTTGCACTTCGTCAATCACGCCCACGATTTTAACGCCGTCAATAACCCTGCCGACCTTGTTTTCATCGTCGTCTAAAACGCAAACGGGTATCATTTTAAGTTTTTCTGCGCGCTTGATTTCTTTGATTAACATACTACCGGCAGAACCTGCACCGATAATCATAACCCTTTCTACTTCGCCAGTCTTCGTTTTATTTCTGTCTAACCTTAGTAAAAGATAACGCGCCTTAAATATGAACCTACTGCCCATTAAAAGCACTGCTTCTAGCACGCTGACGATTATCGCCCATACAAACTTCTCTTTTAATGCGTTAAAAGAAATGCTCAGTATGGCATTATAGCCGAACATAATCAGCGCTATTATCAATAGCCTTAGCGTATCGGATAAACTTGCAAATTCCCAAAGCCTAAGATATATGCCGAAAAATACGTTTGCTAAAATTAAAAAACAAACTGCACTAATTAATAAATACCACCTGTCTAAAAGCCAGTTGGTTAGTAGCCACATATCGACTACTACGCTTGCGACAGCCCAAGATGCAATTACAATACAAATATCAACCGTCACAAAAAAAGCAATTTTAACTTTCTTGCTCATTTTTCCCCTTTCTTCCTATCTTTTTATTAACTTATTATTTTTTTGATATTTTCTATGGTAAAGTCATTGTATTTAAGTTGACTTTCAATGCTACCGTGTTCGATAAATTCTTCTTTTACACCGAGTATATTTACGTCGGCATTAACGCTTTTTTTAGCAAAATAATTTTTTACGGCTTGACCGAATCCACCACTCACGACGTTTTCTTCAAGCGTGATGATTTTAGTATCTTGAATTTGGTCTAATACCTTTTGGTCAAGTGGCTTAATCGACCTTGCGCTAATAACCCCCACCCCTTCAACTTGTTTAGAAACACCAAGCGCGAGTTCTAGCATTTTTGGACCAACGGCTATTAGGTTTACCTTGTCGCCCTTTACCAAGGTTGTCCAAAGCGAATCTTCTATTTTAACAAATTCACCGTCTATCGCGTCTTTAGGATAGCGTATAGCAACGGGCGAATTAAGTTTAAGCGCATAGTCGAGCATATCGCCTAGTTCTTCCACGGTATTAGGCGCTAGAATTGTCAAATTTGGTAAATGCGATAAATAACTTATATCGAACACGCCTTGATGAGTCTTTCCGTCAGCCCCCACGAGCCCTGCCCTATCTATACACATAACTACGGGCAAATTTTGTAAACACACGTCACTCGCTATTTGGTCATACGCCCTTTGCATAAAGGTAGAATAGATAGCGACTACCGGCTTAAGATTCCCACGTGCCATGCCCGATGCATAAGTTATAGCGAATTCCTCTGCAATACCTACGTCGATAAAGTTTTTAGGGTGAACTTCTTCCACTGCTGAAAGCCCCGTTCCATCTGCCATGCCGGCAGTAATAGCAACCACTCGCTCGTCATTGTCTATAATTTCGTTAAGTTTAGAGCCAAGCGCACGCGCAAACGAGCCACTGATTAGGTCGTAGTTTTTGCCTACCCCGTGATAGAGATTTACGTTTTGTTCAGCCTTTTCATAGCCCTTACCCTTTTGGGTATTTACGTGAACTAACACTGCCCTATACTTAGCAATTTCCTTAACCCTTGAAAGCATTGTCACTAACTCGCCGATATCGTTGCCGTCTAAGACACCAACGTATTTTAAGCCGTGATTTTCAAAGTAGTTGTTTCTACTAAGTGTGTTGCGAATAAAATTCCTAACCCTTCTAAGCCCCCTTGCTATAATAGAATTACCAAACACCTTCTTAATAAAGCGCTTAGAGTTAAGGTATCCTTTTTTAATGGTATTTTTTGAAATTCGCCTATATAAGCCGTTTTTGTTTTCTGAAATGCCATATCCGTTGTCATTTAAGATTATGATGTGCTTTGCCGGTTTAACGTTAGAAGAAAAGAGCGCTTCCAGATTAACGCCGTTAACAAGTGCAGAGTCACCAACCACGTCAATAACGTAATAGTCTTCGTGCAATTTGTCTCTTGCATAAGCAAGCCCAAGCCCCTGTGAAATAGACGAGCCTGCATGTCCTGACGTAAAGGTGTCGTATTCGCTTTCGTTTTTATCTGGAAAACCGGATAATCCACCCGTCGTTCTAATAGAACTTATATCTTCTCGCCCCGACAAAATCTTATGCGCATAACACTGATGCCCAACGTCGAACACCAATTTATCTTTTGGAAAATCAAACGTATAGTAAAGCGCAACGATTGTTTCAACGATTCCTAAGTTTGAGGCTAAATGCCCACCGTTTTTTTGCGTTGCAATAAGAATTTTCTCTCTTATTTCTTCTGAAAGTTCTTTTAACTGTTCAATATTAAGTTTTTTTATATCTTTTTTATTGTCAGACATCTTTCACCAAAATTCGTGTCACTATATACGAATACTATTATATTATATAATATTTATATAACACTGTCAATAGCCGATTTGATTTTTATATTGTTAAATTACACGTTTTTAGCCTAATTTTTTGCATTTTTGACAAATTTCTACTTTACAGTATGACCTTACAAAGTTAAAATTATCCATTATAGGAGTTGTTATGTTTGACGAGAAAACTTTAAAAAATTTTTGTTCATTAGTGCTAAAACTTGGTGTAAACCTTCAAAAAGGTCAAGGAGTTGAACTTATTTGTCCGGTTGAGAGAAAAGACCTTGCGCTTGTCTTTACCGAGAGAGCTTATCAGTTAGGCGCAAGCATTGTCCGTGTTAGGTGGGAAGATGAAGAGATTGATAAAATTTCTTATCAATACGCAGAGACGGACGTTCTTAAAAAAGTGCCTAAATGGGTAGTAATGCAAAGGGAATATTTAGTAGAAAACAATTTCTGCTACGTGGCGATTGCAAGTGAAAACCCTACTCTATTTAACGACGTTGACCCTAAAAAACTTGCAGAAATTTCTTCGGCAAAGAGCAAGGCGTTAAAGAAATTTTCCGATACCGTTATGTCAAACGGCATACGTTGGTGCGTGGTGAGTGTGCCGACAAAAGAGTGGGCTAAACAAGTGTTCCCTAAAAGCGACAACCCTGAAAGCGACCTTTTAGACGCAATCGTAAAGACGATGCGCCTTAATGAAGACGACCCCGTTAGCGCTTGGAATAATCACGTTGAAAATCTTATAAGGCGCGCAAACATTTTAAACGAATATAATTTTTCGCACCTATTATACTCATCAAAAAACGGCACCAATCTAAAAATAGGTCTAGCAAAAAACCACAAGTGGCTCTCTGCGATGGAAAAATCGCGCGATGGGATTAATTTTATCGCCAATATGCCTACCGAAGAAGTGTTCACTGCCCCTCATAAAAATATGGTTGACGGCAGACTTTGTTCGAGTATGCCGTTATGCTATCAAGGGCAGATTATAGACGAGTTTACTATTGATTTTAAAAAGGGAAAAATCGTTGGCTATACTGCTAAATCAGGCTATGAAACGCTAAAAGGTTTAATTGAAACGGATAATGGCACTTCTTATCTTGGCGAAGTTGCTTTAATCGGCAAAAGTTCGCCTATCACACAACTAAAAACGCTATTTTATAACACACTTTTTGATGAAAACGCAAGTAGCCATTTAGCCATCGGAAAGGGCTATCCAACCACAATTATTAACGGCGAAAACTTGACCAAAAAAGAACTGAGCGCGCTTGGGTTAAACGATTCTGTGGAACACGTAGATTTTATGATAGGGACTGATGATTTATCGGTTATAGGCGTCACTTGTGACGGGCGAAAAATCACTCTCTTTGATAACGGCGATTGGATGATATAACCTTAGTTTTTTAATTAAATACAACCTAATAAAATAAAAGCACTCTTGACGAGTGCTTTTTGCATTAATATTCATATTGTCTATTGGGATTTTTGTTATTTTCTTAGCGAAATAGAGATAATCCCTGCTATCGCGCCCACGGACACACCGAATAAAACTTCTACCAAAAAGTCTGAACTAAAACTACTAGAGCCCATTAATAAGTAGATTAATAGGTATTCTATTACTACCGTTATTAAACCGATAAGCGCGCCCTTTAACAGCCCTTTACTTTCCCTTACCGAGATAATACACGCTATAAATATTGATATAACTTTTAAACTTTGCGCTACGATTTTCGTGACAACAGGGCTGACCACGAAAAAGCAGGATATAAAAGCATAAAACAATATGCCTATCAGCACGAAAATTATCGAAATTAATACGCCCTTAAAAATGCTTGAAATAAAATTTGTATTTGTCTTTTCCATAAAACCACCTTTATTATAAACTATGCGTCTTAGCAGTGGTTTATGAAATTCCAACAAAAAAACACTAGTAAAAACTAGTGTTTTTTATTTGATATTTAAGACTTAAACTTGTTTGCTATCGTCTTTCTTTTTAGAATCCTTTTTTGATTTTGAACCATCACTCATATTTTCAAAAGGTTCTGCTTGTGGTTTAGGTTGCTCTTCAACGGCATTACCCTTTGCTGGAGCCGTTTGATAAATTGCACCTCTGTCGAATTTAACGTATGATTTAGTATCGCCTGCAGAAATTTCCAAAACAAAAGTGTTTTCTGCTTCGTTTATTTCTGAAACAAAACCACATACGCCACCGATAGTTTTAACTCTGTCACCGATTTTTAGCTTGTTTACCATATTCATAGCTTCTTGTTGTTTCTTCTTGTTTGAACGTCTAGACAATACCATAAATACGATAATTACTACAAAGATTACACCGAATATAATGTATTGCGTATATTGTGGCTGAGTTGGCGTTGCTACTATCGTTGTTAATTTATATGCAGTCACTTGATTTTTGATAGTATCTACGAATTCAGATGGCATTTGTGCATAATCTGCATCGGTTAACGTTAAATATACAGCGCCTGTTTTTACTTGAACGGTTTTTATAATAGGTTCAGTATCTGCGATAGTTGCTTTTACGTTTACGGCTACTTCGTCCCTATACGTGTCTAGATTAACGGTCACAAAATAGGTTGTAGTCGTGTTGCCGTTGCCTGTATACGACTTTGACTCAATATCTTCAACACCGATAACAAGTTTAACTGCGCTTGCTTCTGTAGCGCCTGCTACGTCAACTACGTTCTTTTCTAAAAACGATTTTGCTTTTTCATCATTTTCAGGTGCTTCGAGTTCAACGGTAAATTCCTTGCCTGAAGATACTAGTTGATATGCAGATTCGCTTAACGTAATAGTGTTTGTAATTTCAAAAGGGTTTTCATAATTTACCTTCCACTCGCCAAACGTTAAAGATGCCGTTGGTTCGTCTGCATAAACGGTTGTTTTTTGACTGAACGAAGCGCTTATGCCAAAAGCCATAGCAACAGCCAATAAAACTGTAAATAAAATATTACTTAGTCTTTTTGTTTTCATTGTTTCACCTTTATATATTTTTATTGTTTTTATTATAAATTATTTTTCGTTATTTTGCAAGCAAAATAGTTTTCTTTTCGCCGTTTAGTAATTATCTTGCGATTTTTGGGTAAGTATCTCCCGTTTTTCGATAAAATTCGCTAACGAAATCCAAAAACGCGTCTTCCTTTATCGCCTGTCTAATCTGTTTCATTAAATTGTTTAGATAGTTGATATTGTGCAGACTTATCATCATGCCACCCATCATTTCGTTTACGTTTATCATGTGGCGTAGGTATGCTTTCGTGTAATTTTTACAAGCATAGCAGTCACACTCTAAGTCTAGTGGCGTAAAGTCGTTTTTATATATGCCGTTTCTAACAACTACCTTCCCGTTTGAAGTAAGCGCCGTGCCGTTTCTTCCAACCCTTGTCGCCAATACGCAGTCAAACATATCTATACCACGCAAAACGCCTTCAACAAGGCAGTCTGGACTACCCACGCCCATTAAATATCTAGGCACGTCTTCTGGGTAGTAAGGCAACATTTCGTCCATTATTTCATACATAAGTGGCTTAGGCTCGCCTACCGAAAGCCCACCAATCGCTATGCCGTGCTTTGCGTATGGCTTTGTCTCTTTAAGGCTTTTAAGCCTTAAATCTTTATACATATTCCCTTGAACTATAGGGAAAAGGGCTTGATTATCGTTTTTATGATAGTTGACGCACCTGTCTAACCAATTAAGCGTTCTTTTCATCGCCGTTGACGCTTGCTCATAATCGGCGCCGTATTCAGAACACTGGTCAAACGCCATAATTATGTCTGCGCCTAAATTATTTTCTATCTCAATTGCTTTTTCGGGCGTAATAAAATGCACGCTACCATCGATATGTGAGTTAAACTGCACGCCGTCGTCTTTAATCTTGTTAAGTTTTGCAAGAGAGAAAACTTGAAAGCCACCCGAATCGGTCAAAATAGGTCTATCCCACGCCATAAATTTATGTAGCCCGCCAGCCTCTCTAACGAGTTCGTCACCCGGCCTCATATAGAGATGATAAGTGTTTGCAAGTATGATTTGAGAGCCCGTTTCTTTTAAATCCCTAGGCATAACCCCTTTGACAGTTGCCTGCGTGCCTACGGGCATAAAGGTCGGAGTTTCTATGTCGCCGTGTGGGGTGTGTAGTATTCCTACTCTCGCACCTGTCTTACTATCTTGTTTTATCAAAGTATAAGAAAATTTTTCCATTTTTACTACTATATTGCTTTTTTGTTTTTATTTAAAAATTTTTTGTTTTTTTAAGAAATAGTTATATCACTTTACGGTCAGCATAATTTAGCGATTGCTTGACTGCTTGGCTTTAGAGTCGAGAAAGACAAGGCGATGCAAACAAGCGTCCCCGAATTTTACAGGAAGCATGACTGCTTGGCTTAGAACCGAGAAAGACAAGGCGCGCGAGGAAAACCTGAGGGAGTTTACTGAGGCGTAAATGACCGAAGGTTGCCACAGCGCAACGCAGTATTTCGGTGCGTTATATAATCAAACAAGCGTCCCCAAACGAAAAGAACCTATACTTTTCATTTACTGCCGTTTGGTAAAGCGAAAGTATTTTTTCTCTCGATGAGAGTGCTGATACTAACATTATTAAAGTTGATTTTGGTAAGTGAAAATTAGTAATTAATCCGTCAACACACTTAAATTCATAACCCGGATAGATAAAAATTTCGGTATTGTCTTTAACGGCCTTGACGATTTTATCATCGCCCGTGGCACTTTCTAAAGTCCTAACACTCGTCGTTCCAACGGCAATCACGCGCCTACCTTCTCTCTTTGCGCGATTGATTATTTCAGCCGATTCTTCACTAACTTCAAAGTATTCGCTGTGCATGTGATGAGATAAAACGTCATCAGTTTTAACCGGCCTAAAAGTGCCTAACCCAACGTGAAGCAAGACGTCAACGATTTCCACACCTTTTGCCTTTATTTTCTCTATTAATTCGGGTGTAAAATGAAGCCCGGCCGTTGGCGCTGCTGCAGAACCATCTACTTTTGCATATACCGTTTGGTACCTTTGCTGGTCTTTTAATTTTTCTCTAATGTAAGGTGGCAACGGCATTTCGCCAAGACTAGAAATTATATCTTCAAACACTCCCTCAAAGTTAAATTTAACTCGCCTTGAACCACTTTCTTCAACGTTGTCTATCACGTCTAAAGAAAGTCGGTCGCTAATTACTAAATGAGCGCCTATTCTCGCTTTTTTACCCGGTTTAACTAAAACTTCCCACTCGGTAAGGTTAAATCTTTTTAAAAGTAAAATTTCTACCTTAGCGCCGTTAGGGGTAAACGCGAACATTCTTGCAGGCAACACTTTGGTGTTGTTTCTAACCAACACGTCGCCTTTTTTAAGGTAATCGACTATATCGTAAAAATGCTTATGTTCGATTTTGTCGGCTTTTCTATCATAAACGAGTAGTCTTGAACTATCGCGTGGATAAACGGGCGTTTGCGCTATTAAATTTTCGGGTAAATAGTAATCAAAGTCACTTGTTTTCATCTTCTTTTTCGTCTTTTTCTGCAGGCATTTTTAAGCCTATATGTTCATAGCCCTTTTTAAGTAAAGTTCTACCCCTTGGTGTTCTTGCAATAAAGCCTAGTTGCAACAAATACGGCTCGTAAACGTCTTCAATAGTGTTGCTATCTTCGTTAATAGTCGCCGCCAAAGTATCTAATCCACAAGGCCCACCGTTAAACTTTTCTGCCATTGACGATAAGAGTCTAACGTCTGTCGCGTCTAAGCCTAACTCGTCGATTTCTAACATTTTTAAACAATTTTTTGCATCTGCCAACTCGATTGTGTCATGCCCTTTATATTCAGAATAATCCCTTACGCGACGAAGTAATCTGTTGGCAATTCTCGGTGTCCCACGAGAACGCATAGCCACTTCCCTACTAGCGAGAGGGTCTATTTTAACCCCTAACATATTGCTAGCCCTGTTCACTATTTCGGTAAGTTCCATAACTGAATAGGTCTCTAGCCTACATATAACCCCAAATCTGTCTCTTAACGGCGAAGAAAGCATACCTGCCTTAGTCGTTGCGCCGATTAAAGTAAACTTTGGTAGTGGCAATTGCACGTTCTTTGCGCTAGGCCCTTTACCGATAATAAAATCTAAGGTAAAATCTTCCATCGCTGGATATAAAATTTCTTCAACGGTCTTATTTAATCTGTGAATTTCATCAATAAATAACACGTCGCGCTCGTTAAGGTTGGTAAGAATTGCCGCAAGGTCGCCTGCTCGCTCAATCGCAGGTCCACTAGTCACCTTTATTTGTGTGCCTAATTCGTTTGCGATAATGTGCGCCAAAGTAGTCTTTCCTAATCCTGCCGGCCCGTAAAGTAAAACGTGGTCAAGCGCGTCTTCTCTCTTTTTGCACGCAGTAATGGACACGACTAAATTATCTTTAATTTTTTCTTGCCCTACGTATCCGTCCATTGACTTTGGACGCAAAACGTTTTCTATTTCCCCTTCGATTTCAGAACGAGTGCTCTGAACTATTCTATCTTCTTCCATATCAATACCTATTTAATATTTCTAATCGCATAACCGATAATTTTTTCAATTTCCGTTTCGCCGTGCTCCATGGCAGAAATTACAGCCTTTTCGCACTCTGCCTTGCTAAAGCCTAAACTCATAAGCGCAATCACGGCGTCTTGGTTGGCTTTAACCTTACTTTCAGATTTGCCTATATCTAGGCTGTCTAGTTCTAAATCTTTAGCGCCCATCTTTTCTTTAAGTTCTACGATAATGCGCTCAGCCGTCTTTTTGCCCAATCCTTTAATGGTTGATAGCCCCTTAACGTCGCCCGTCGCTATCTTTACTATTATATCCGAATAGTCCATACTTCCTAAAATGGTTATGCCCATCTTTGGACCGACACCCGATACCGAAATCAGTTCTAAAAATAAGTTCTTTTCTGCTTGGTCTAAAAATCCGTAAAGACTAACGCCGTCTTCTCTAACTGCCATATAGGTATAAACTTCGCCACCATTACTCGCTACTATTTTGTTATACACTGTCGCTGAACAGTTTATTTCATAACCTATTCCGTTGTTCTCTAGTAATATTACCCCGTCTAAAGCCGATAATAATTTACCTTTAATATACCCTATCATATTCTCTCCTAAATCTTAAATAATGAACCCATCTTATTAGTCTGTGCGTGCGTTAGCGCTACTGCTAAAGCGTCTGCGGCATCATCTGGTCGTGGCACGCTCTTTAATGAAAGCATTGTTTTTACCATTTGTTGAATTTGGTTCTTTTCTGCCCTACCGTATCCCGTAAGCGCTTGCTTAATTTGAAGTGGTGTGTATTCGTAAATATTTTGGCACAGTTTAGCGCAAGTAAGCAAAGTGACGCCCCTAGCGTGCGCAACTGCAATACCCGTCTTGACGTTTTTTGCAAAAAACAATTCTTCGATTGCAATCTCGTCAGGCTTAAAGGTTTCTATCACTTGTTTTACGCCCTTTTCTAGCATAGTGAGTCTTTCTAGTAAGTTCACGTCCTTTGGGGTTGAAATTATGCCGTAATCCACCATTTCAGGCTTAGTCCTTTTGTCAGTTTTTATTACGCCATAACCCAAAGTTGCTAATCCAGGGTCAAATCCTAATATTATCATAAATTATATTTTACTTTAATTTAAAGTAAAAGTCAATAGAAAGGCTGAGAATAGATAAATCAAACGATTATCGGTTATAAATAAAAACTAAAAGGCTAACGAAAAACTTTCGCTAGCCTTATACGTTTATTTAAACCTACTTAATACACGCTACTATTTAACGCGTTTTAAGGGGCAACAGGATACACGCCCGTATCGTTAAATATATACTGCTGGGTAAGTTCCATCGTAAGCGCGTAAGATTGACCTTGACGGAAAACTACGACGTTAAAACTATCCCCCATTTTGCACGCCTTTTTAATAGAACTTAGTGCCGATGAAAAGTCGCTCAGCGATGAAATTTCTTTAGTGACCGAAGTTCCGTTGTCCGACCAACTTAAACTCTTAATAACGTCGTTAGGTAGCATTCCTGCGCGTTGCGCGTTTGAGTTGGTTGCAACCGATTGAACGACTAGGAAGGAATAATTATAATTGGTTTGTTCTAATACTGTGATTCCTAAACTCCATCTGCCTTCAACGTAGCCGTAGTTATAACTTTGGCTTGTCGCTATCAAGCTCTTAGCAACGTTGACAAATCCCTTTCCTGCGTGAACGCCACTTTCAATTTCGAACGGAATAGCATAATTTATGCCGACGTATTTGTCGCTACCTGCGTTTGTAAGCCCTACGAGTTCGCCGTAATAATTAAACAAAGCACCACCCGACGAGCCGTGATAGATGTCAAGATTTAACTGCATTAACGATAATTCACCAACGTCGCTAAAGCTTACTTCTCTATTGAGATAACTTATAATGCCGTGCGAAAGAGTCATAGGAAGTAAACCCGTAGGGTTGCCGATAGCAAATACTGCTTCGCCATAACGTAATTTATACCCGTTTGCAGTGGTCTTTGCTTTAACAATTTGGTCCTTAGTGACCTTACTACCCGTAATATCAAGTTTTAAAACGGCAACGTCAGAATCCTTATCGCCACCGACTAAAGTGACAGCCTTGTCGGTATGAATTTTATTATCTATTACACCGGTAAATGCAAAGTCGGTATTATAATCCGAATCTGTGTAATTTCTATAATTAGCGTCAGGCACGTAAACGGTGATTTCACCACCAGATGCTATCACGTGATGACAAGTAAAGATATAAAATTCGTTTTCAGTATCTAAAATATTGCCTTGTGCGTCTAATTTATTTACGTCAACTATAACGCCTGAACCCAACCCGCCGTCAATAGAAATAGCAACAACCGAACGCGAAACGGTAGGCGCAACTTCTGCAAGCGTAAATATTTGCCTATCTCCTTCAGGTATTTTGTTATATTCTACAAAATGTGCGTTTGCTTGAACGGTTGGCCCTAACGGAGTGGTAGGCGTTTGCGATTGACCGTTGGTCACCTTTGAAAAATCAAAAATAGAACAGCCTGTCACGGAAAAAACCAGCGCAATAATACAGAAGACTAAGGCTATACTTTTAACCAATTTTTTCATTAAAACTTCTCCTTTTGCTTACCTTAAATTCATTTTACCACACTTTTATTTAAAAAACCTTAAATTTTTGAAAAATAATAAAGGGCGAAAAAAGATTTCGCCCTTTGACCCCGATAAGAGTTTTCGGGGTCAAAGGCAAAACCATTATAAATATAATCTATGCATCTATTCCCCTAAACTTTAACGGTTATTTTGACGGCAATCTTTTTACGGTAAACCATAAATAAAAATTTACCAAGACTACCGATAATATAATTATGAGTAATCTTGATAAATTTATACTTTTACTTGATTATTATTCTTCGTCTGGTAAATCTACGTTGTGGTAAACGTTTTGAACGTCGTCTAAATCTTCCAAAGCGTCTATTAACCTGTTAAACTTAGCGAGTTCATCACCTGATAACGTGATTTTGTTTTGTGGAACCATTTCTACTTGTGCTTCAAAGAAGTTTAATCCCTTTTCTTCTAAGTATTTTCTCACGTCTGAAAAACTTGAAGGTGAAGTTGAAACAACGTATGCATCATCTTCAACTACAAAATCATCAGCACCTGCGTCAAGCGCGTATTCCATAACGGTATCGTCTTCAACGCCAACTGCTTTTTCTATTACTATAACGCCCGTATTAACGAAGTTATACGATACGCAACCGGTATTACCTAGTTCGCCACCGTGCTTTTTCATAGCAGTTCTAACAAAATCAACCGTTCTGTTTTTATTGTCCGTAAGCGTTTTAACTATTACTGCACTGCCTGATGGCCCGTATCCTTCGTAAGTCAATTCTTCGTAATTTGCACCCGAAAGTTCGCCAGATGCCTTTGCGATACATCTTTTAATGTTGTCGTTAGGCATATTTGCTGCTTTTGCCTTAGCAATAGCATCTGCAAGCTTGCTGTTTGTTGATGGGTCGGGATTGTTTTTTGCAGCTACGGCTATTTCTCTACCTACTTTTGTAAAGATTTTACCTTTAGCAGCGTCTGTCTTTGCTTTTTTTGCAGCGATATTCGCTGCATGGCTATGTCCTGACATATTTTATCTCCTAATTGTTGTTCTTTAACGCATACATAAGTATGCCTGCGCTAACTGCCACGTTTAAACTTTCCATACCGTTTTGCATAGGAATTTTTACTTTGGCCTTAGCGTGTTTTATGGTAATTTCACTAACTCCGTGCCCTTCGTTGCCTACGCATAGACAAAATTCCCCGTTCATTTTGAACGAAAAAACGTCTTGTCCGTCCATATCGCCAATCAAAATAGGCTTATCTATGGTCGCAAGTAAACTATTTAGGTCGCTTCTAACTATTTTTGCCCTAAAAATTCCACCCATACTGCTTCTTACGGCTTTAGGCGAAAACGGGTCGGCACTGTCGTCGGTTAAATAAATTTCTTTATAATCAGACGCAATCGCCGTTCTAATAATAGCGCCTACGTTAGTCGGGTCGGAAACCCCGTCAAGCAATATGCAACTCCCCTTCGGCGCATTTAGCGTTTGGCTTGGTTTTTCAATAATCGCAAGCACGCCTTGAGGACTAACTTCATCGCTTATATATGAAAATACCTGTTCGCTTACGCTTTCAATTATATCGCTTTGTGCGATAAAATCAATTTTTTCAAGCGCTTTATCCGTGCCCAAAATTTTTTTAATAGGTAAACCTAACTTAATCGCTTCGTTCACGAGTTTTACGCCTTCTGCAACGTATAGGTTTAGTTTATCCCTAAACTTTTTATCTTTAAGCGAACGCACTTCCTTTATAAAAGAGTTTTGCTTAGAAATTATCATACGATTAAAATAAAGCCTACTTTAATTTAGATATAAAATAGGCTAATTTTTTATTATTTTAAGTTTGCTTTTGCCTTTTCGCAAAGCGCTGTGAAAGCAACGCTGTCAGAAACGGCGATTTCTGCTAATACTTTTCTATTTAGGTCGATACCGGCATTTTTAAGACCGAACATCAACTTGCTGTAAGATAAACCGTTAAGTCTTGCACCAGCGTTAATTCTAGCAATCCATAACGAACGGAAATCTCTCTTTTTAGCCTTTCTGCCATAGTAAGAGTATAAGCCAGCCTTCATAACGGCTTCTCTAGCAACTCTATATCTCTTGCTTCTGCCACCGAAGTAGCCCTTTGCTAATTTTAATATTTTTCTACGCTTTTTTACAGCGTTAACTGCTCTTTTAATACGCATAATTCTTCTCCTTTATTACTTATTGTAGATGAGTGTTCTCATTGTCTTTTGTTGAGTTGCATCTACGTATGCACCGTCACATAAGTTGTTCTTTCTCTTTCTGTCTTTCTTTGTAAGAATATGGTTCTTACCCGAGCAAGCTCTCTTAATCTTACCCGTTGCAGTCACTTTGAAACGTTTTTTTGCTGCACTTTTAGTCTTCATTTTAGGCATAATATATATCCTCCATTTGTTTTTTACTGTTTATTAACCCTTAACATTAACAGGCACGAGCATCATCCAAATGTTTCTGCCTTCTGTTTGAGGGGCTTTTTCAATTTTACCTTCGTTTTTAACGAGTTCAAAGAATTTATTCATTACTTCAACGCCCATTTCTGCATGCGCCATTTGTCTACCACGCATACGAATTGAAACTTTAACTTTGTTCCCTTGACTTAAAAACTTTAACGTCTGCTTTGCCTTTACGTTAAGGTCACCCACGTCGATTGTCATTGATAACCAAACTTCTTTAATTTCGATTACCTTTTGATTCTTCTTGGCTTCCTTTGCCTTTTTCGTGAGTTCAAACAAATACTTACCGTAATTCATCACCTTACAAACGGGTGGTGTGGCGTTTGGTGAAATCTTGACCAAATCAAGACCGTTGTCTTCTGCTACTACTAACGCTTCTCTAGAAGTCATGATACCGAGTTGTTCACCGGTAGGACCGATTACTCGAACTTCCCTATCACGAATTTCTGCGTTAATCTGATGTTCTTTTTTGATAGTTTTATACCTCTCAATAAAATTTTTTATAAAAAGCACTGGCTTTCTAAAACAAAAAAATCGGGTTGCTTAATTATATAGCAACCCGTAAATACCACAATAAATAGATAACCTACTATCTATAAAAAGTATTGAGCCGAACGAACGCCTATCCGTCGGCGAGAAGGGTCACTTCTTCTTTAAGCGTTATTATGATACTATTATTTATTATGTTTGTCAAACGTTTTTAAGCACTTTTACAAACTTTCTTGCTCTTTTTCTACTGTTTTTTGTGCATTTATAGAATTTTCAATTATTGCTAGAATTTCGCTTTTGCCATAGCCCGTTTGAGCACTCGACGGCGTGACGTCTTTTATCCCAACTCTAAGTTCGCTAGAAATCTCGTTTAATCTCGGCTTGATTTTGGTCTTGCCAATCTTATCCGATTTGGTAGCGATAAGGTTAAATGGAACTGCGTAATGATATAGATAATTTACCATCATCTTATCGTCTTCGGTAGGCTGATGGCGAATATCTACAAGCGAAAGTAAAAGGGTAATTTTTTCGGTCGCTAAAAAAGTTTCCAAAAGTTCTGCCCACTTTTTCTTTTCTTCTTTGCTAACTTTTGCAAATCCATACCCCGGAAGGTCTGCCAGCACGAAAGAACCGAAATCAAAGTAGTTTATCAATCTAGTTCTGCCCGGCGTCACAGAAGTTTTTGCTAACTTTTTTTGGTTAGCAAGCATATTGATTAACGAACTTTTCCCCACGTTGCTCTTTCCTGCAACGGCGATAATAGGCTTATTCGTTTTATAAAAGTTTTTGCTTGATGCGACGCTCGTTATAAAGGTCGCGTTCGTTATCTTCATAATCTTAACTTACTTATTAACGGCAATCTTTAACACGTCGTCAAAGTTTTCAACCGTAATAAATTTAATTTCCTTTCGTATTTCTTGTGGAATTTCCACTAAATCTTTTTGGTTTGCTTTAGGGATAATTACCGTCTTAATGCCCTGTCTATAACTTGCGAGCGCCTTTTCTTTAAGCCCACCTATAGCAAGCACTTTTCCACGTAAAGTTATCTCGCCCGTCATCGCTACGCTCTTTTTTACAGTCTTACCCGTAAAAGCCGAATATAGCGCCGTCGCAATAGTAATGCCGGCACTAGGCCCGTCTTTTGGCGTTGCCCCCTCTGGAACGTGTAGGTGAATATCCGTCTTAGAAAACACGTCTTCGTCTATGCCGTATCTTTTTGCGTTTGAACGAATATAACTTAGCCCCGTTCTCGCTGATTCCTTCATAACGTCGCCAAGTTTACCCGTCAATAGAATTTCACCCTTGCCTTTATATAGCCCTACTTCGATAGTGAGAGTCGTTCCACCAACACTCGTCCATGCTAAGCCCGTGCAAGCACCCACTTCGTCTTTTTCTAGCATGGCGTCTTTATTGATTTTCCTTACGCCTAAATAGTCTTTTACGTTTTCTTCCAAAATGGTCTGACGTCTCGTGCGCTTATTTTCAGCAACTTTAGTTGCAACCTTTCTGATAACCGAGCCGATTTCTCTTTCAAGATTTCTTACCCCAGCCTCCATCGTATAACCCGATACGATTTCTTTGATTGCCTCGTCGGTAAATACAACTTTCTTTTCGGTTAAGCCGTTGAGTTTCAATTGCTTTGGCACTAAATACTGCTTAGCAATCTGCAATTTTTCCTCGTTGGTATAGCCGGTAAGTTCTATTATTTCCATACGGTCTAATAATGGGTATGGAATAGTATCTAAACTATTTGCAGTGGTTATAAACATAACCTTAGATAAGTCGATAGGAACTTCTAAATATCTATCTCTAAAGGTCGTGTTTTGTTCAGGGTCTAACACTTCTAGTAGCGCACTTGCCGGGTCGCCGTGTATATCCGAAGAAAGTTTATCTATCTCGTCTAATAAGAACACGGGGTTATTCGAGCCTGCGTTTTTAAGCCCGTAAACGATACGACCAGGCATTGCACCCACGTAGGTCTTTCTGTGTCCACGAATTTCTGCTTCGTCTTTAACACCACCCAAACTCATACGCACGAATTTTCTGTTTAGCGCCCTAGCGATAGAGGTTGCAACCGAAGTTTTACCCACACCCGGAGGGCCTACGAAACATAAAATAGGGCCTTTGATTTGGTGCGTAAGTTGTAATACGGCAATGTATTCTACAATTCTTTGCTTAACTTTTTCAAGTCCGAAATGGTCGGCGTCTAAAATCTGTTTTGCAGTTTTTAGGTCGTCGGTATCTTTAGTTGAAGTGGTAAACGGCAGTTCCTTAATCCAGTCTAAATAGTTTAATATAATCGAGTAGTCTGGGCTAGATGGGTTTACCTTTTCAAGTCTAGAAACTTCCTTTAGCGCCTTTTCTTCAATTTCTTTAGGTAAGGCTTTAGCCTTAATCTCTTTGACAAGTTCTGATATTTCATTACCGTCTTCACCAAGTTCGCTTCTAATAGCCGTTATCTGTTCTCTTAAATAGAATTCCTTTTGGCTCTTGTCGATATTTTTTCTCACTTTAGTGGCTATTTTCGCTTCGATTTTGGCTAGTTCTTTTTCTTTGTTGAACAGCATAACGAAACGCTCTAACCTTTGAATAGACGAGTCTATTTCTAGTAGCGATTGTATATCTTCTTCCTTAAAGCGAACGACCGATAAAGCGTTGTCTATAAACTCGTTGGTGTCTTGAAGTGCAGTTATAGACTTAACCATATCTTTACCAATGGTCTTGTTAGGAACGGAATATTCTATAAATAGTTGCTTTGCCATACGGCTCAAGGCCTCTATTTCGAGCGTATCGCCGTCTTGAACGTAAGGTGTTTTTTGGCATTTTACCATAAAATATCCGTTAGTTTTGGTAAATTCAGTAATTTTTGCCCTATAAAGCGCTTCGACCGAAACTTTTAAGTTGTTTGTGTTTTGAACGCGAACAATCTGCTTAATTTTAGCAACCACGCCCACCGAATACACTTCGTCTTTTTTAGGTTGTTCTAAAAACATACCCTTTTGCATGGTGATAAAAATGTGCGAGCCAAGTTCGGTTGCCTTATTTACGGCAGAAACCGAAAAAGGTCTGCCCACGTCGAAATTTAATAAGATTTTAGGAAATAACACTTTGCCAAAAAGGGCAAGAAGTGGCATTTCGACAGCGTCGTCACCGTCTTTTATTTGATTTTCTTCTGATTTTAAGGTAATCAGTTCAGCAATTTCTGTTTTAATCTTGTCTGTCATAATATCTTCCTTTGTTAAAGTGTGCAATTTTTAATCTTTTAAGCAATATTCTTGAATAACCGTCGCTACAGGGTGCTCGTTAAACGGCACGGTCACGTGGTCGGCAACTCGTTTTAATTCTTCAGAGCCGTCGCCCACGGCAACGCCAAACCAGTCCCCGTCTATCAAGGTTATATCGTTGGTGCTATCACCTATCGTAAGAATTTGCGAGTGGTCTACACCGTAATAATTTGCTAAAAACTCTACGGCTTTACCTTTCGAATAGGCTGGGTTTACTGCTTCTATAAGCGTGCTTGCGCCCTTGTTGAATACTAAATCTGGATATCTTTCGGTCAATATTTTTACTACTTGGTCGGCCCTTTCCGGACTAGCAAGTCCACATACCTTTAACGAGTTTTTCTGTTCTTTTTTGATAACTTCGATTAAATCGTCAACTACCTTTCCCTTTACCGAACACGCCCTTTCGTAAAGTTGTGAAAATTCGTTATAGACGTCGAAATATAGTTGGTCGTCTATGTAAACTTGCGCTTGAACACCGAGCGATTTCATTGCATTGACAATTTCTATCGCCGTAGAATAATCTATGCCGGCGCTAACTAAAATTTCGCCCGTATTTATGTCTGAAATTAAACTTCCTTGATAGGAAACGACAAGCCCCGTTAAGCCGTGCCTTTTGCAAATAGGTTCTATAGAAGTCTTCATTCTTCCCGTGCAAATCAAAAATTTGCCACCCCTTTTTTCAAATTCTCTTATTCTATCAAGCGTATAATCGTCAATAACGCTATTTGGCGAAACTGCAAGCGTTCCGTCAAAGTCGCTTATAACTAGTTTATATTTCATATTAATCCTATATTAAACCTTCTTCTTGTAGTTTATCTATAATATTTTGCGCTAAAGATTGACCAATGCCGTCAACCTGCATAATTTCTTCCTTTTTAGCGCTTATAATCCCACCAAGGTCCTTAAACTTTTCAAGTAATTTTCTTTTCTTGACCTTACCTAACCCCTCAACGCCGTCTAACAGCGAAGTGAGCGTCCTTTTGCCCCTAAGCGAACGATGAAAGGTTATTGCAAACCTATGCGCCTCGTCACGAATACGAATTAAAACCTTTAACGCGTAGTCGCTCTTTGATAATACGATTGGATTAGGCTGTGAAACCTTAAAAATTTCTTCTTCTCGTTCGGCAAGCGAAATTAAATCTATATCGGTAATATTAAACTCTTTAAAAATTTCGTTAACGCTAGAAAGTTGACCTTTGCCACCGTCTATTACGATTAGGTCGGGCTTAGGGAATTTTTCAATATCGGTATTTAGTTTTTCAAGTCGCCTACTTAAAACTTCTTTTAAACTCTTAAAATCGTCAGCCCCGTCAACCGTTTTAATCTTAAACCTACGATAAAACTCTTTTGCCGGTTGCCCGTCTATAAACACGGTCATACTGCCAACTTTATCAACGCCGGAAATGTTTGAAATATCATAACACTCTATGCGCTTAGGATATCTTTGTAGGGACAAAATTTGCTGTAAACGAACACAGGCGTTGACCGTCATATCGTTTTTATGTTTAATCTTAGTAGTGTTTTTATCAAGGTATTCGTGCGCATTAACTTCTGCCATCTCGTAAAGTTGCCTTCTAACGCCGATAAACGCGCTATTAACGACAATCTTTTTGCCTAAGTGAGTGGCAAAATATTGATTGATAAGTGCCTGATTTTCTAATTCTTGACCTACTATAATCTCGTCTGGAATATCTGAATTTTCCTTATAATATCCCGTAATAAATTCTTCAATCTGGCTACTTTTTCCGTCTAAAACGCTTTCGAACGCAAAGTTTTTACTGCCGAGCATTCTGCCGTTCCTAACGATTAAAAGGTTAACTGCCGAATAAATGCCGTTTTCTGTGTAGGCTATCACGTCTGCATTTATAAACTTATTAAGGCTAGTAATTCTTTTTAATTTAATTTTTTCTAAACTTTCTAAATTTTCCCTATACTTTAACGCAAGTTCAAATTCTTCACGCTCGCTTGCTAAAAGCATTTTATCTTTTAACAGCCTTTCCACTTCTTTAGTGTCGCCACTTAAAAAGTCTATGGCTTTTTTAACGAGTGCCATATATTCGTCTTCACTAATTTTATTAGCGCAAGGCGCGTAGCACCTACCTATATGGTAATTAAGACAGGGCTTACCGACTTTTGCGCCGAGTTTTTGAACGCAAAGCCTAAGGTTAAATGCAAGCGAAATAATTTCAAGCACCTTCGATACGGAAACGCCACCCATAAACGGCCCGAAATATTTTGCCCCGTCTTTTTTAATTTTTCTAGTGACCGTGAAAAACGGATAACTGTCTTTTAATGAAATTTTTAGGTATGGATAAGTCTTGTCGTCTTTTAGTAAGACGTTATACCTTGGCTTATATTTTTTAATTAGATTGTTTTCTAAAGAAAGCGCGTCAATCTCGCTAGGCGTAATGATATAGTAAAAGTCGGCAACGTTATTCACCATTGCCATAACCTTGTCCGTTTTTACCCCGTTAACGAAATACTGACGGACTCTGTTTTTTAAGTTTTTTGCCTTGCCGACGTAAATAACCTGCTCGTCTTTATTAAGCATTACGTAAACACCGGGGTTAGTCGGCAATAGTTTTAATTTATCTCTTATCACGCTTATAGGTTATTATAACCTATTTTTTCTTATTTTACAAGCACTTAATAACCCAAAAATTCCACGCCTTTTAATAAAACTTCAGAAAGCGTATCGTTCCTAAGCGAATAGAACACGACTTTTCCCTGTCTGGTCGTTTTTACTGCATTGAGATTTTTCAATATTCTAAGTTGGTGCGATACGGTCGTTTGGTTGAGTTTAAGTAAACTCGACAAGTCCGAAACGCACATTTCACTTATAGAAAGTGCAGATATTACCTTTAATCTAGTATAGTCGGAAAAAATAGAGAAAAAACTGACTAAATCGTCTAAAATTTCCCCTTTCGGCACGTAATCGTTTACCATAGTTTGTAAGCGTTTATCTAATAAAACTTCCATAAATCCCCCCAAAAATTAATTAATATGTTTGCACATATATTGTATCAAAATTTTGGACTTGCAACATAAAAAAATTTATCGCATATTATACAAAAAAGACATATTTTGTAAAAAGGAGGGAATTATGAATTCAACTTGTATAACAATAATTGCACTACTTTTTCTACTTATGACTAATAATACCATATCTCTAACGCAAACGCTTTTATGCACTTGCCTATTATCAACGGGTAATGGTTTTTCGATTAACGGTTGTTCAAACAACTGCAATTGCTCTTGCAACTAATAGTCTTCACTAAAGCATTAAACAGCGCTTACTCATAACGATTTTTATAAAAAATAAAACGATAGCACGCCCCACCTAAATTTATCAAAAAGGCGCGCTATCGCTTTTTATTGACTTAAAAACTAATAGCAGATTTTGGCTGTTTTCTAATTAACCAAAATCATAACGACTACAAAATATTTCGCTTTCTTTTAACGCGCCGATAATAGTCGTGATTTTATCGAAACAATCTTCATCTGCCAACTTATCGTCTTCTATAATTTGTTTTATTCGAAGTAATACTTTATAACATTCACTCTTTATAATCTCTTTTAATCTTTTGTCATCTATAAAATCAATACCGTATTCTTCATTTTGTAAGCCACTTATTA
>ERZ808034.18-NODE-18-length-23504-cov-16.159986_pt1 | contig 23504 bp, 30 predicted proteins | sample MGYA00380188_ERZ808034 | MGnify/ENA primary metagenome ERZ808034 (study PRJEB31490, sample SAMN06133380) | cow dung metagenome | isolation source: M12 | host: cow | place: China: Chengdu | collected 2015-05 ...
CTTTCAGATACAAAAATAAAAAAAATACATGGTTTTTTTGGAAAAACCATAGTATTCCCCTCATAAGAACGGAAAAAGGGGCTAAAAGCCCCTTTTTCTGTCTAAAAACTGAGAGAGGAAACAAATAAAGCAAATAGCCATTAAAAAATGAGATGAAAATTTGAGGTGAGAGATGGCAAAGATGGATTTGAATAAGCAAGCAAATGAAATACTTAGAATTGCGGAGGAAAGTGGAGCACAATCCAATTTCTTTTTTGTGACAACCTTTAAAAGATACCAAGTACAATTAAATATCTTGAGTGATTTGGAAAAATCACTCAAAGAGGAGGGAATGCAGGTAACAAAAGAGTACGTCAAAGGACGCAAGAATGTTTATAGCAATCCTGCAATCAATGATTACAACAGGACAACGGACTCTGCAAATAAAACTGTTGCAACGCTTATGAGGATTTTAAAAAATTATGGAGTTGATGATGACAAATCAGAGGACACAGATCCGTTAATGTCAATCATCAATGGAGCTAGTGAATAAGGCTGAGGAATTTTGCAGAAAGTCCATTCGTAAAAAAACAACTCCTAAATACGTAAAGCTCCAGATGAAAGAATTTCTGAGAGTATCGGAGGGAAAAGATAAAAAATACATTATAAGTCAAAAAAAAGTAAAGCAAGTAGAGAATATACTTAAACTCCTCAATATGCCAAAAGGCTTGAGAGCAGGAGAGTCATTGTATAACTGCACAATGGGTTATCAATGGCTTTTTTATATTGCGGTAATCTGCACTGTTTACAGAGCCAACGAAAATAAAAGACGCTATGAAACAGGACTCTTGGAGATATGCAGAAAAAACTTTAAGACATATACCATTGCGACAATTTTTATAATTTTATTTCTTACAGAGCCTATGTTTTCAAGATTTTATTCAGTTGCTCCAGATGGATCTCTGTCCAGAGAGATTAGAGAGGCGATTGCTGAAACAATAAGATCCTCACCACTTATCTATGAATACAAAGACAAAAAGAGATTCAAGATTTTAAGAGATTACATTGAATTTAAGCCAACACAAATCAAATATATTCCGCTTTCGTACTCAACATCAAGGATGGACGGAAAACTGCCAAACGCTTTTATTGCAGATGAGGTTGGAGCACTTCCAATATCTTATCCGATTGATGCAATGCGTTCAGGACAGCTCAACATTTTAAATAAACTTGGATTTATCATTTCAACGAAATATCCGACAATAGACAATCCTTTTGAGGATGAGGTTAATTACGCAAAGAAAGTTCTTGATGGGCTTGAAAAAGATGAAACACTCTTTGCACTACTCTATGAGCCAGATAAAACAAAGGGATGGGAGACAGATGACAATATTTTAAGACAGGCAAATCCTGTTTCACTTGAAATAAAAGAAATCTGGGAGGATTTACTTAAAAAGAGAGCCAAAGCAATTGCAGTTGAATCTGCAAGAGAAAATTTTGTAACAAAACACTGCAACATAATATATCAAGGTGTTGGAACAGAGACATTTATTGATGTTAAGGATGTTCAGGAGTGCAAGGTTGCAAATATAGATTGGCAAGGACGGATTGTGTATGTTGGTCTTGACTTGTCACAAACGGATGACAACACAAGTGTTTCAATGGTCAGCGTTGATGATGACAACAATATACTTGCAGAGTCTTTTGCTTTTATTCCAGAGGATAGGATTGAGGAAAAGCAAGCCTCTGAAAAAGTTGATTATAGGAATCTGTTAAAGACAGGAAAAGTGATTGCCTGTGGTGACAGGGTTATTGATTATCTTGTCATTGAGGATTTTATTTTAAACCTTGAGTCAAAATTTGGTGTCCAAATTCAGGCAATAGGCTATGACAGATGGAACGCACTCTCAACTGCTCAAAAGCTAGAAAAAGCAGGTCACAACTTGATTGAGGTTAAACAGCATTCATCTGTTTTGCATCCACCAACAAAGCTATTAAAAGAAAAGATCCTAAGTCATGAGTTTAAATATACAAATAACAAGCTCCTTGAGATTAATTTCCAAAATGCAAGGTGTGTTTATGACACAAATAAAAACACATACGTAAATAAAAAGAAATCAACAGGCAAGGTTGACATGGTTGTGAGCATCATAAACGCAACATATCTCTTGCAACAGGACGTGTTCCTAAACCAGATGGACTTTATTGTGCAATCATTCTAAAGGATGGTAAAAGATGGGATTTTTTGATTTTTTCAAAACTAAAGCAGGTGATCCAGAAATAAGAGAGATCAATCTTAATGATGAGATTGTTGATGATGTGCTTTTAAAAGCACTCATCAATGGAGAGACAATAACAAGAGAGAAAGTATTGACCTTGCCACCTGTTAATGGAGCTGTTGACCTTATATCAAATTGCGTGGCATCAATGCCTGTTAAGCTATACAAAGAGAAACAGGGCAAGGTTGAGGAGGTCAAGGATGATGAGAGAGTTAAGCTGTTAAATGGTGATACAGGAGATACGCTTGACGCTTTCCAGATGAAAAAAGCAATGGTCACTGATTATCTTTTAGGTAAAGGTGGTTACTGCTTTATAAGAAAAAGCAGGAATGATGTGACAGGTCTTTTTTATGTAGAAGATCGTTATATAACTATTTTCAAAGTATATGAGCCGATTTATAAGCACTACCAGATTTTTGTTGGGGGTTATGACGAAAACAACAATAAAAAAGAGTATGGAACATTTGAGCCATACCAATTTATCAAGATTTTAAGAAACACAAAGGATGGTGCAAGTGGTGTGGGCATCACTGTTGAGCTTTCAAAGTCACTTGAAACTGCTTATCAGACGCTTTTATATCAGCTTGGTATGGTTTCAACAGGTGGAAATAAAAGAGGTTTTTTAAAATCTCAAAGAAAGCTAGGGCAGGAGGAGATTGACGCACTAAAAAAAGCATGGGCAAATCTCTATGCCAACAGCTCAGAAAATGTTGTTGTATTAAACAACGGACTTGAGTTTCAGGAGGCATCAAATAGTGCTGTTGAGACACAGCTTAATGAGTCAAAGAAAACTCTTACGGATGAGATAAATGGACTTTTTCATATCTATCCTGATAATTTTGAGCAGACATTTAAAGAGGCTATTTATCCAATTGTAAAAGCGTTTGAGACTGCACTTAATAGAGACTTGCTTCTTGAGAAAGAAAAGAAAAATCATTTCTTTGAGTTTGACGTTAAAGAGATTGTCAGAGTTTCTCTGAAAGAGAGGTATGAGGCATACAAACTTGCTAAAGAAACAGGATTCATGACGCTCAACGAAATCCGCAGACGTGAAAACATGGAATACATAGAAGGGCTAGACGTTGTTAACGTTGGACTTGGTGCAGTTTTGTATGACACGAATAAACATATTTATTACACACCAAACACGGACACAATCGGTGATATAGGTGACGGTCAGACAGGAGAGGAAACTGAGGCAGAGAAAGAGGCAGAATTAAAAAAGACTCAGGACATGCTCATTGGACATGAGCTTGCAAAAGAATTTGATGAATCTGGAAATTCTGCTGATGCCTAAAGGAGGAGATAAATGGAAATAAGAATAAACAATGATAGCGTTGATATTGAGGGATATGTCAACGCAGTAGAAAGAAAATCAAAACCTCTTTGGTCAAGGATTGGTCAGTTTGTGGAGCGGATAAGAAAAGGAGCTTTTAAAAGGGCGATTGAAAGAAACGATAATATTCGGATCATGCTCAATCACACCAAAGATCTAGGAGGTACAAAAGAGGGCAATCTTGAGCTTAAAGAGGACAACATAGGACTTTTTGCAAGAGCAACAATCACAGATAAAGAAGTGATTGAAAAAGCCAGAAATGATGAGCTTGTCGGATGGTCATTTGGTTTTTATGACAGAGAGGTTGACCAAAGAACAGATGAGGATGGATTCCCGCTAAGAAATGTTATAGATCTTGATTTGGAGGAGGTTTCAATCTTGGACAATACAACAACTCCTGCCTATGATGGCACACTTGTTGCTGTTCGTTCAGATGAAAGCTCTCTTTTTTTCTCAGAGAGCTTTCGGGATGAAATACATCTAAGAGAAACGGATGAGAATGATAAAAATGTGCCTAAACAACAGGAAACTGTTGAAGAAGATATTAATTATGAGCAGTATGAAACACTCATTGAGGACATGAAAAAATAAGGAGGAGAAAACCATGTCAAAGTTTTTGGAAGAAAAAAAGAACGACCTTATCACCAGAGCTGAGAAAGTCCTGAACAAGGCAAAAGAGGAAAAGAGAGAGCTTACTGATGCAGAGGCTCAGGAACTTGCTGAGATCAAGGATGATGTGCGCAGAATTAAGGAAACTCTCAAGATGGATGATGATTTCAGAGAGCTTCTTGAGTCGCAGGAAAAGAAAGACAGTGAGCCAAGAGAAGATGTCTCTGTTGATGTTGAGGAGGACAGGGAATGTGGTGATAATAAGCGTTCAATCGAGGAGGCTGACAGGCTTGCTTTTGAGGCTTATATTAGGGGAACAATCAACCAGAGAGCAAACAACATGGAAAAGGCAGACAATGGTGCTGTTATTCCTCAGACAATTGCTGACAAGATCATCAGAAAAGTTTATGATATTTGCCCTATCTTGGACAGGTCAACAAAGTACAACGTAAAAGGAACACTCACTGTTCCTTACTATGACGAAAAAACAACATCAATCAATGTTGGCTACCAGACAGAGTTTCAGCAGATCACATCAAGTGTTGGTCAGTTTACAAGCTCAATCACTCTTACAGGATTCCTTGCAGGAGCACTTGCAAAGGTTTCAAGATCACTTATCAACAATGCTCAGTTTAACATTGTTGATTATGTAGTTGATCTCATGGCAGAGCATATTGCCAGATTCATTGAGGGTGAGCTTTTAAATGGAACAGATGACAAGGTTGCAGGACTTTCCAATCTGACAAACGTTGTCACAGCAGATGCATCAAATGCAATCACAGCAGATGAGGTGATTTTGCTCCATGACTCAATTAAAGACCGTTATCAGCAGAATGCATGCTGGATCATGTCAATGCAGACAAGAACAGCATTAAGACTCCTCAAGGACAACATGGGCAGATACATGTTGCAGGATGATATTTCACTGCCTTTTGGTACATCACTTCTTGGAAAGCCTGTTTATGTTTCTGATAACATGCCTGAAATCGGAGCAGGAAACATGGCAATTGTATATGGAGATTTCAAGGGGCTTGCAACAAAGTTCAACGAAAACATCAATATACAGGTTCTTAGAGAGCGTTACGCAGATGAGCATGCTGATGGTATCATTGGATGGTTTGAATTTGACGCAAAGGTTGAGGATGCTCAGAAGATTGCAAAACTTGTGATGGCTGAATAATGGAGGGTTTGAGATTATGCAGTATAAAGCATTAGTCTCTTTCTCTAGTGTAAAATTGTCAATGGCAACGGGTGATGTAAGAGAAATCTCTGACACATCCATTGCCAATGACCTTTTGAAAGCAGGTTATGTGATCCCGCTTGATCCTGATGAGGATGATAAAAAGGTAAAAGAAGTAAAAGAGCCAGAGGAATCCAAAGAGGAAACAAAAGCGGAAAAGCCCAAAACTAAGAGAAAGGGGAAAAAGTCAGATGGTAATTAAGACGTTAAAAGCGTTTACTCTAAGAAATACCGACACAGGGAAACTAACATCATTTGCATTCGGCTCTGTTGCAACTGTTGATGATACGCTTGCCAATCAGCTCATTACTGATAGATTTGCTGTTGAATATTCTCCACTTGTGCCAGAGGGAACAATTTCAATTGTTGCAAATGGCACTTATGAGGTCACTCAGTATGCAACTGCATCTGTGCAGGTGATTCCAACACTTGAAATAGTGGTAACAGCAGTAACAGGTGATGTTGACCTTCTTGGACTTACTCCAGATGATTTGCAGGATGATGTTGAGATTTCAGATGGAGCAATTTCTGGAACACTTAAATATGTTTCTGATTACACAGGATTTTCCTCTGATGTTTCAGAACAGAACGGAAATTATCTTGCAATCAAGGTGACAGCAGTTGAGGATGCAACAATTACGGTTGAGCTTATTAATGGAACACTTGGTCATCCTGTAACGCTTGACTCTGATGGAATGATTGTATTAAAAATTGCTGATGTTGATACACAGTCAATTGAGGTTATTGCAACTAAAGGAAATATCTCTGAAAAGCAGAGCTTTACAATCTCTGGACTTACGCTCACTCCAGAGGCATAAAAATGTTGTTGTTTAGGCAAACTCCTCAAAGGAGGACAACAAAGTGAATGAAATTACAGCTATAAGCCAGATCACTCCTAATGACCTTGCAGATTACTTACGTATTTGTGAGGTCACTGAGGATGATCTTGCAACACTTGCAACGCTTTTAGGTGTTGCAAAAGATTATGTATCAAAATACACAGGTCAAACACTTGCTAAACTTGACACGCTTAAAGATGTGATCATTGTTGTTTTTATATTGGTGCAGGATATGTATGACAACAGAGCACTTTATGTTGATAGCGCAAATGTGAACAAGGTTGTTGAGTCCATTCTTGGACTGCATTCGGTGAATTTATTATGAGATATATTAATGCAGGAAAATACAACAAAAGAATAAGTATTTTTGAGACAACTGTTGTCAAAGACAGCGCAGGATTTCAGCATAAAGAGGAAAAACTTGTTTTACAGACGTATGCAAATGTAAAAACAACAAGAGGCATGACGCTTATCAAAAATAACACTGATTTTGAAAAGGCATATACCAATTTCACAATCAGGAAACCGTCTGTGACAGTCATAAACAGAGATATGCATGTTAAGTTCAGAGATAAGACTTATACAATTGAGTATTTGAACAATATTGATGAGGATTGTGTTGAACTTGAAATGCAGTGCAAGGAGGTCACTCACTAATGGCACAATTTAAGTTGGAATTGCCAAATGACATTATCAAAGATGTTCAGAAAATCTATGATAACGCTGATGATATTTTTGGAGAGATGACACAAGCAGGTGCAGAGGTTGTTTTAAGGAACATAAAATCAAATGTGCCTAAGAGCATTAAAAGCTCTAAGATGATGGATTGCCTCAAGATCACAAAGACATATAAAACACCATCTGATCATGGAATTAATACAAAGGTTGGTTTCTTTGGCTATTTTAAAAATGAGAATGGAGAAACTGTTCCCGCTCCACTAGTTGCAAATGTTTTTGAATATGGCAGGAGTGATTCAGCTTTTCCCAAACATCCATTTTTAAGAAAGTCATTTAAAAAAAGCGAGATTGAACAGGCAATGAGGAAAGCACAGACAAGAGCAAGCGGAGGATTGCTTGATGAATGAACTGATTGAGGAAATATTCAAAAATTTTATGGTAGACGGAGTGAATGTTCCTGTTTCTTATATGTTTTATGAAGGGCATGGAGAGCCATATGTTGTTTATATGCAACAGGACGCAACAAGTTCACTGTCAGGAGATGATGACCTTATTGGTTATGTTGATTACTATGATTTTGATGTTTACTCAAAAGGCAATTATCTTGCAATCATTGATAAAGTTAAAGAGATCCTAAAAGAAAATAATTTTGTTTGGCAACCATCAAGGACAAGCATGGATTTTTTTGAGCCAGACACGGGTTATTATCACAAGACTTTGAATTTTGCGATTTTTAGAGAGGAGGAAATTTAAAATGGCAAAAATCGGACTTAAAAATTTTCTCTTTGGTATTTTAACTGAGGAGACAGACGGCGGTGCAACTTATGGTGTGGCTCATAAACCTGCAAAAGCGATTTCTTGCAAGGTTGATATTTCCAATAATGATGCAACACTCTTTGCAGATGATGCACTTGCTGAATCTGACACGTCATTTCAGAGTGGAACAGTCACGATTGGAATTGATGACGAAAATGATGAAATGCTTGCATTACTTCTTGGTCATACAATCACTGATGGTGAGATGATAAGAAGTTCAACAGACACAGCTCCTTATGTGGGACTTGGCAGGATCATTACAAAGATGGTTGGTGGCGTATATAAATACAAGGTTGAGTTCCTTAAAAAAGTAAAGTTCTCTGAGCCATCTCAGGAAAACGATACAAAAGGAGAATCTCTTGAGTTTGGAACATCAGAGATTGAGGGGCAGGTTGCGACACTTGCAAATGGTGAATGGTCTGCATCAGAAACTTTTGCTTCATTTGATGATGCAAAGGAATATCTTGAGAATTTCTTTACTCCTGATACTCCTGTTACAACAACATACACTGTCACATATGATGTTAATGGTGGCACAGGAACAGTTGCTCCTGCAACAGTTGATGCAGGTGAGTCTGTTGTGCTTTCTGATGGTACAGGAATTACTGCTCCAGAGGGCAAGCAGTTTGCAGGATGGGCAACAACAGCAGATGCAGTTTCAGCAGATGTAACAAGTCCATACACACCAACAGCAGATATTACACTTTTTGCTGTTTATGAAAATCAGTAATTGAATACAAGTTAAGGGAGCGGACACAATCCGCTCCTATTTTTATTGGAGGAGAATGAGATGAAAGATTTTAATGGTGAAATCCAATACAAAGGACAAAAATACAGGCTTGTATTTAATCTGAATGTTATGGAGGTAATACAAGATAAATATGGCTCTCTGGATGAGTGGGGGAGTCTTACAGATGGCACAGCTTTTGGAAAAGCCAGATATGAAAAAGAAAATGGCACATCTGATGGATGGGATGATCTTAAAGATTCCGACAAAGAAAAGTACGGATCAGAGCCAAATGCATCTGCTGTTATCTTTGGATTTACTGAAATGCTCAATGAGGGCATTGATATGGATAATGAGGAAAATGGCACAGATATAAAGCCATTTACTTTAAAGCAGGTTGGCAGAATGATTTCAGAAATCGGACTCAAGAACGCAACGCACACACTTAATGACACCGTAATCAATAGCACAAAAAGTGATGAAAAAAACGAATAGTCCAAGATGAGTATGATCCTGTCATTGACTTCTCTTGGTTTTATTTTATCGGAAAGACAAAACTTGGTCTTTCGTTTAAAGAGACAGGACGCATGACTTTAACGCTTTTTAATAGATTTTATGAGCATTATAAGAACATGTGGAGCTTAGAAATGAGGCTTTCAAAGGCAAATATGACATATTCTGAGGCAAAAGTTAAATCAGAGCAAGATGCAGAGTGGTTTTAAGGAGGGATAAATGGCAGGTTTTGGTGGAGCGGTCAAGCTCACAGGCGAAAATGAATATAAGAATGCTTTAAAGCAGATCTCACAAAATTTAAAGGTGGTTTCTGCTGAAATGAAAGCAACATCAAGCGCATTTTCAGCAGGTGAAAAATCTGAAAAAGAGCTTGCCACATCATCTAAAGATTTAAAAGCATCTTTAGAACAGCAAAAACAAGCTCTTGCAACATTAAAAACTCAGCTTGCTCAAATGACTGCTGAATATCAGAAAACAGGTCAAAAGCATGAGGCACTTGTCAAGGAATATGACAAAGAAAAAGCCAAACTTGATGAAATAGGCAAAACTCTTGGAACATCATCAAAAGAGTATCAAGAACAGGCTAAAATTGTTGATACTCTTGGACAAGAGGTTGATAAGAGCGCAAAAGAGTATGAAAAGCAGGGAAAAGACATAAATCAAGCAAGGATTCAGACAGCAAATGCTGAAACAACCATCAATCAGACTGCAATTGCTCTTGATAAGATGGGAGATGAGGCAAAAAAGTCTGGGGAGGACGCAAAAAGTGCCTCAGATGGCTTTACTGTCATGAAAGGTGTCCTTGCAAATCTTGCAACACAAGCAATAAACAGTGTTGTTGATGGTATCAAAAACATTGGTTCTGCAATGGCTGAGGCTGTTTCTGAGGTTGGGGCTTTTGGAGATGATATTGATAAATCATCACAAAAACTTGGCATGTCATCTGACACTTATCAAGAGCTTTCTTATGCAATGGAGCGCAGTGGAGCATCAATTAATGATGTTTCAAAGGGCATGAAAAACATTACAACAGCAATTGCAGGCACAGAAAAAGGTGTCAAAGGAGCATCTGATAAATTTGATAAACTTGGTGTTTCTTTAAAGAACACAGACGGATCAATGAAATCATCAGAGCAGGTTTTACTTGAGTCAATTGACACTCTTGCATCTATGTCTGATGAGACACAAAGAAATGCTCTTGCCAATGATATTTTTGGCAAATCATATCAGGAGCTTGCACCACTTCTTAATTCGGGATCACAAGGAATTAAGGACTTGATGCAAGAGGCAAGTGATTATGGCATGGTTATGGGGAAAGATGCAGTCAGTGCAAGTGCATCTTATGAAGATTCTCTTACAAAGATGCAAGGTACGTTGAATGGCTTGAAAAATAACATGGTTGGCGCATTCTTGCCATCACTTACTGATGTAATAAATGGATTTACAGACCTTGCAAAAGGAAATGCAGATGCAGGAGCACAGATTCAGCAGGGCATTACAGGAATGATTAATCAGTTTACATCCATGATCCCACAGGCAACTGCAATGCTCAAGCAATTATCAGATACAGTGTTGCAGATAGCTCCACAGATCATAACTGCTCTTGTTGATGGTATCTCCTCTGCAATTCCTCAACTAATGCCTGTAATAATGGATATAATCTCAACTACAACAAGCCTGTTGTTAAAACTAATGCCTCAGTTGGTGAGTGCGGGAAGCCAGATTCTAGTTGGATTGATTCAAGGTATCTCCTCTGCAATCCCAGAGCTTACGGCAATGTTACCAGAAATCATTTCAACAACGGTTCAAGTTTTGACTGATAATCTAGGAATGATCCTAGATGCAGGAATTGAGCTTCTTTTAGCTCTGACAGATGGGATTTTATCAGCAATCCCAGATTTGGTTTCACAACTGCCTCAGATCATCATAAGTACAGTTAACTTTTTACTCAGCAGTTTGCCTCAGATAATTCAAGCAGGAGTTACTTTGCTTTCTGCTTTAGTTGATAACATGCCTGTTATTATAAATTCCATTGTTTCTGCACTGCCTGTACTGATACAGGGCTTGATTACAGGGCTGATGGCTAATCTGCCTGCCATCATAGATGCGGGAATTACACTGTTTGTCGCACTTGTTCAAAATACACCCGCTATTATCGCAGGTATTTTGTCTGCTATTCCGCAGATAATATCTGCAATAATCAGTGGATTTACGGCATCAATTCCACAAATGGCAGAAACAGGACTGCAACTCATTCAAGGCTTGTGGCAAGGTATTTCAGATGCAAGCGCATGGATAATGGATAAAATTAGAGGATTTGGTCAGGGTATTCTTGATGGATTGCAGAGTTTCTTTGAAATCGGCTCACCATCAAAACTAATGAAAGATCAAGTCGGAGGATTTCTTGCGCAGGGAGTCGCAGAGGGCTTTACTGATGAGATGAACAGTGTCAACAAACAGATTCAAAGTGAGGGAAATGAGACTGTTAAAGTCCTTGCAGAAGGCATGGACGGTGGAGCACCATCACTTACCACAACAGCAAGCTCTCTTGTGAATGACATTGTACAGACTTTCACAGCAAGCCAGAGTCAATTTGTTCAGATTGGAACAAACATAACTCAAATGATCACTAATGGCATAAACCAGAGCAAGATGAACATTCAAGCAACTGTTAATCAGATGCTCCAGAGCTTGTTTGCATCATTTCAACAGGCTCAGATGCAGTTTTCCACCATCGGAAAAACTATAATATCAAGCATTTCAACAGGAATGAACGTTGCAAAAGCAACAATAATCAACATGTGTCAGAGCATTATAAGTGATATGTCCAATATTTTCCGCAACAACTTGACTAATTTCAGGAATTTTGGAACACAGCTTGCAAATCAGTTAAATGTTGGTTTTGGTAGTGGCAGATCCTCACTTGTATCAACTGCACAGAGTCTTACAAGTGCAATGTCAAGCGCAGTGAGTGGTTATTATAACAATTTCAAGTCAGTTGGACAAAATCTTGCTGATGGAATTAAAAGCGGATTCCTCTCTCAGGAAAGCTCTGTAAAAAAAGCCGTAAATGAGATGATGGAAAGAATTGTTGAATCTGCAAAAGATAGGATGGACATAAGCTCACCATCAAAAGTATGGGCACAGATTGGTTCATTCATGGCACAAGGTCTTGATGTTGGTTTTGTCAGCACAATGAAAGCAGTGACAAATGACATCAATAACTCTATGCCAACAGCAATTAAAGGCTCATCTAATAACCAGAACACAATGATTGACAGCATGATCTCAGCATTTAAAGAGGCTCTTTATGAGGTCAAAATTGAAATGGATGATGAGGAAATGGGAAAGTTTGTTGATAAGACTGTGACAAGGCTTGTTTACCAAAATTAAAGGAGTCATAAATGAACTACGTCATTCTTAATGGCAAAAAAAGCACTCTAATTAAAGGATTGCTCATTCAATCCTTGCCACCAATCTCAAAACCACTTATCAGATCAAGTGTTGAGGAGATTGATGGCAGGGATGGAGATATAGTCACAACGCTTGGTTATTCAGCGTATGACAAGCCAATGAGCATTGGTCTGTTTGGCGATTTTGATATAAATGAGGTCATTCAATATTTCGATTCAAAAGGAACTGTTATTTTTTCAAATGAGCCAGACAAATTTTATAATTACCAGATCATAAACCAGATTGATTTTGAGAGGCTTGCAAAATTCAGGACAGCAACGGTTACTTTTCATGTTCAACCATTCAAATTTTCCGCAGTTGATGATGCTGTTCCTTTTTCTGACAATGAGTTAAGTGTAAGAGTCTATCAAAGCACCAAAAATGGAGTAACTATAAGCGCAGAAAACGGTGTTATTTCATTATCTGGAACAGCAACAAGCACAACAGAATTTTATGTGCCTATAAATCCAATGAAACTTGAGGCGGGAGCATACACACTGATTGCATCAACGGATGGAACAGGCGAAAGTGCTTGTAAAATAAGAGTCATTGGAAATACACCATCAGACGCAGATTCTTTTGGTGGTACATTTTTGCAACTTGATAATGATGGCTCTGCAACGCTTTCTGCAACGCTTATTGCAGAAAAAACATTTAATTATATTTGGTTTCAGATAGGAGCGGGCATAGCTTTATCTTTTATGCTCCTGACAGAGATGATCAATGAGAATTTTACATCATGTGAGGTCTTTAATAGAGGAAACATTAAAGCAAGACCGACAATGACAATTTATGGATCTGGAACAATTAAATTGTCAATCAATGATGTGGAGCTTTTTACAATCAATTTGGGAAGTGCGGAATATATCACGCTTGATGGGGCAGGAATGAATGCATATCAAGGAAATATTCTCATGAACAGGCAAGTTACAGGAGATTACAACAATCTTGTTCTTGATGTAGGTGTCAACACAATCTCATGGACAGGAAATGTGACAAAAATTGAGATTGAAAACGTTTCAAGATGGATTTGAGGTGATTTGATGAGAACAAATTTTCAAATGGAATATCAGGACATTACAATGATTCGTGGTGACACTCTTGCGTTTAATGTTGAGGTCAAAGATCAAGATGGAAACGTTGTAATAATTGATGATGCAAATATGACCTGCAAAAAAAGGCTTTCAAGTGATGAAAATATATTCCATAAATCACTTGGTTCTGGAATTACACAGGCAGACGGACTTATTTTTGTTCGTGTTGCTCCAGAAGATACCAAAGAGGTTGATGCAGGACGGTATTTCTATGATTTCAATATACATGTTGGTAATGATGTTTACACTCTAATGATAGGAGTTTTATCAATAGAGCAGGATGTGACATTCTAAGGAGGTTTAAATGAGCTTACAAAATTCAAAACAAATTAGTGATGTAAAAGTTCTGCTCAAGATGGGTTCAGATGGCTCTGGAATTGCTTCAATTGAAAAGACAGGAACATCTGGGATTGTGGACACTTACACAATTACATATGACAACGGAAACAAAACCACATTTACAGTTACAAATGGCAATGGAATTGTTTCGATTGCCAAAACAGGAACATCTGGACTTGTAGACACTTATACAATCACATTTCAGGATGAAACAACAACGTCTTTTGAGGTCACAAATGGCAGAGGCATTTCATCCATTGAGAAAACTGCAACTCAGGGATTGGTTGACACATACACAATCACTTACAACGACAACACAACAAGCACTTTCACAGTCACAAATGGTGAGGGTAGCACAGCATCAACACTGTCTTATAACAATGCAACATCAGGTCTTAGTGCAACAAACGTGCAGGATGCAATTGATGAGGTTGATGGAAATGTTGACACACTCCAAAACACAAAAGCAGATCAGACAGTTATTGCAACACGACAGACTAATCTTGTTGCAGTAAAAAAATATGAGATTGGTGAGCAGTTTATTTATAACAATACGCTATATAAAGCGAATGCTGTCATCAATCAAAATGGCACAATTACAATTGGTGGAAATGCTTCTCTTGCGGATAACATTGTTTCGCAAATTAGCAATTTACTAAGCAATATAAAAATTTATAAATCAGAAATTTTCTCAGGAACATCAAGTAGGGCTAATGAAACTGAAACTTTCTTATCTTTGCCAAAAGGTAGATATCTCATCATGTATAACGGATATAACTCGTTATATGGTGGATATCTTTATAAAGGCGAATCATTGGTCGCTGTTGGATGGGTAAGAACTACTACAGAAATAACTTTAGATCAAACTACTACATTAAGAGTTCAACCTGGCACAGGTGATCCTGTTACTTGGACAAATTACCAATTAGTTGCGATAAAGGTCGGATAATTGCTACATTCTGATTTATTTAAACAAAATAATGTCAGAATAAATGTTCCCTATATTCACCAGATCTCCAAGAGATAAAACATCGCCTTTTTTAAATGCAAATGTATGTGAGCACTGCCAATCTGTTCCGCCTCCCCATCCTGAAAACGGATGTAGATTTACACCGTTAACAAGAACATATAAAACATATGCTCCTTGAGCCGCAATGCTAAATCTCATTGTACAAAAGCCGTCACTAGGAGCGGTATATGGGAAACTCACCTGTTGTACTGCCTGAAACGCTTTTGGCAATTTGCTATTTTGCGAACTAATTATGTTATCAAAAGTCATTAAAATGTTATCAAAAGCCATTAAAACGTTATCAAAAAAATGAAAATAACTGAACAACTAAATTAAAAACCAAAAATGCCAATTTTGGTTTTTAAAATTATAAACTGCTCTATTTAATAGAAATAAAAACCAAATATTGTTATAAAGGAGGAAATTATAATGCCAGAATACACAGGAAAATATTTTTTTATGTCAAATGTAAGAACAGGAGACACTGTTGCGTCAACATTGAATGGATTTGACACAGAGAAAGAGGCTGAGATTAAGTTTCATGATGAGGTTTCTTATGGACTGAAATTGGCAGACATTACACTTGCATACTATGTTGTATTCAATGAATACGGGGTTAAAGTCGGCAATTTGGAAAAGATAATTGATAATATGTCATCTGTTGAGAATGAGATTGAGGACTGATCCTAAATGATAAGAGTATTTGGGCAGACTGATACAATATTTACGTCAAACGGTGATATTGTACTTAGTCCACTTAAAGCAAAAATTCATAAAAAAGATAATTCGGAATATTATTTAGAACTTGAGACAGGGCTTGAATATATTGATTTCATTGTTGAGGGCAATATTGTTGTTGCAAATACTCCAACAGGTGATCAAGCATTTAGGATTGGAAATGTGACCAAAACACAGCACAAGTTAGTTTCTAAATGCAATCATGTCTTTTACGATTCCAGAAATTATCTAATAGCGGATTCCTACGTTGTTGACATGAACTGTAATGATGCTCTTAATCATCTGAATAATGCAACAGAGCCAACATCAGAATTTACAACGCATTCTGATGTTGGCAATGTTGATTCCTTTAGATGTGTAAGAAAATCGTTATTTGAGGCAATCCAGACAGTGATTGAAAGATGGGGAGGTCATCTTGTCAGGGATAATTTTGACATTTCCATCAAGGCAAATATTGGGGTTGATAATGGCATTATCATTCAATATAAAAAGAATCTCAAAGACATCACAACTCAAGAAAATTGGGATAATGTTGTGACAAAGCTCTTGCCCGTTGGGAAAGACGGTCTTTTATTGAATGCGCTAGATCCAAACGCAGAGATTTATGTTGAAAGCTCTGTGCAGTATAGTTTGCCTTATACCAAAACTGTCACTTTTACGCAAGATGAAATAAACCAAGAGGATTTTCCGAATGAAACTGCTTATATTCAGGCACTTGTAAATGATTTATATTCACAAGCACTTGATTACTTGGAAATTAATCAAGTTCCGCAGATTAATTACACTTTGAAAGCAAATCTGGATAAAGTCACAGATATTGGTGATACTGTTGAGGTTATTGATGAGAGACTTGGCATAAATCTGATGACTTACGTTATTGGTTTTGTATATGATTGCATCTTTGGACAGTATACAGAGGTTGAATTTGGCAATTTTACAAACACGCTTTCTGGGCTTATCGGCAACATCACTGCATCTGTTGACAAAACTGTTTCTGCACAAGTTCAGTCTGTTACTGCAAACGTTGAGGAGCAGATCAACGCAAAGACTGAGGGCATAATGAACATATTAGATGCTTCTTATGTCATTTATAACGGTGACAATGTTCTTGTTGTTGATACACTTCCAAAAGAGAATGCAACAAATGTCATTAAGATGGATAATAACGGCATAAGCATATCAAATGAGGGCATTAATGGTGCATTTTCGCTTGTTTGGTCAATAGATGGCTCTTTTAATGCAGGAAATCTTGAAATTCTTAATCTTGCTTATTCAATGATTAAAAGCGGAACACTTTCTCTTGGAAGTAATTCTGATACTTTAGGAGTGTTAAAATTATATGATCCTGCAAACAATGTTATCTGCAAGATGGATAGTTCTGGACTTATTATGTTTGCCCAAAATGGATCATATATTTCAATTAATAATCAAGATGGATTTATCTGCTATGACAGAAACGAAAATATGCTGTTTACGCTTGATAGTGATGAATTTAAAGCAAAAAAACTTGTTGCAACCGAAAATTTGACACTTTTTAATGAGTTTAATCTTGTTCCTATTACAATAATGCAAGGTAACAGCACTATTAATGATGGCATTGGATTTGTTCCAATAGCAAGTGGAGGCTAAAATGGCAGGAAATGCCACAGTAAACCAGATTTTAATTGAAAAGACTGAAACCACAATCAAGATCAAGTGGGTTTCAGACTCAATTATTGATTACATATGGTATTCAACCGATAATGGCACAAATTGGAGCGGAATTGATGTTCCAGATGACTCACAAGGTCAGTACACTATTAGCGGACTTTTAGCAGATACAACTTATAATATTAAAACAAGAGTCAGAAAGAAAGACACACAGCAAACAACTGACTCTGTGGCTTTATCTGTTACAACTTATGATTATCCATATGCAACATCAATGCCAGATTTTGTCATTGGCAGTGAGGTTTCATTAAACATATTCAATCCGCTTAAAAGACAGGTCACAGTTACTTTGCTTGGTGCTGATAATAGCGAAATATCAAGTGTTATCACAACAGGAACGACTGTTCAAGGATTTAATGATTCAAGCTCTGTTAATGCCTTATATGCATCAATTCCAAGTGCCAAAAGCGGATCATATAAAGTTAAAGTCATTTATGGCACTAATATTGATATAAAGACAGGAGGAGCATACAGAGTTAATGAGAATGTTTGCGCTCCTGAAATAGGCTCTTTATCTTATTCTGACACGAACAGCACAACAATTGCCTTAACAGGCAATAATCAAGATATTGTCCAGAATAAATCTCTTGTTGCTTATTCTGCAAGCGGACTTTTTGCCAAGAAAAGTGCAACCATTGTTTCTTGTACAGTATCAGTAAATGGAACAAGTCACAATCTGACTATTAGCGGATCAGGAGCAACAGGAGGCAGTTGGATTGTTGATTCCGCAAGCAATATTCCTGCAATATTTACTTTGACTGACTCAAGAGGGCTTTCTGTTCAAAAGAGCCTTATATTAAATATGCTTAAATACTCAGAGCCAACAGCAATTTTGACTCTGAAAAGGCACGAAAATTTTGATTCTGCCACAGATTTAAAGGCAGATGCAGATTATTCATCAATAAACGGCAATAACCAGATTACAATTGCTTATTCTGCAACAAAAGAGGGTGATGTTTCTCCATCTGTATCAGGAACACTCCAAGATAATGCGACAAGTGTTATTACACTTGATAATGCTTATGCATGGACTGTTGATGTGATGCTTTCAGATTCTCTTGGAGGCTCTGGAACAATTACTGCAACAGTTTCAAAGGGAATGCCTCTTGTATTTTTTGACAGGCTAAAGTCATCAGTTGGCATTAATTGTTTTCCTTCAAATGATAATTCCTTAGAGATCAACGGAAAGACCATTTATGATTTGATTTATCCTGTTGGCTCAATATACACGTCAACAAGCTCAAGCAATCCTGCAACACTCTTTGGTGGAACTTGGACACAACTTGGATCAAGTCCATATTACACATTTGAAAGAACAAGCTAAATAAGGTGGTATGCGTATATTATACGCACATAACACGTACACTATACGTAATGTATGCGTATAGTGTACGTATATAATGCGCATAGTATGCGTACAGGCAGGGTGTGATCCTGCCTCATTTTTTTATTTACAAACTATCACCACAGTGATATTATATCCTGCAACAGGTACATTGTTTTTTGTTTTATTTTAAAGAGGGAAGAGTCAATGAAATACGGAAATGAATTAATTAAAAGCCTTGAAAAAGAAATTGAAACACTGCAAAAAAGTCTATCTAATAGGATAGACAGAATAAATGATGGTTTAACAGACTTTGACGATTGTTTCATGTCAGATAGATGTGAGCAAAGAGGCATTCAAACAAACAAAGAAAAGATTGCGCTTATTAAAGACGGTGGATGTGCTTGGTTTTTAGAATATGCAACGCTTGAAAATGAGTTAGTCAAAGCAAAATGGTGCAATACTCAATACGGCTCAAGTTTGAGGGTGGAAATGCCAGATGGAAAAATTGTTTGGACTAGAGCATTGACAGATAAAGGACTTGCCAAAAAAGGTTTAAAGCGTGTATTGTGCAAAAGACCTGCATGGTTTAAATTCAGCTCTGGAAATAGTGGAATGCTTGGAGTTTATACAGGTGAATATGTACTTTTTCCGTCAGATGTCAATTATGCAACAGGTGAAATTGCATCATCAGAGCCAATTGAGATCAAGGATGCAAAGGAGGAATAAAATGGAATATAAGAGCAGTTTGAAATTTATGAGAGAGGACAAAGGCATGACTCAATCAGAGCTTGCAAAAAAAGCTAGAGTCAGTTTGAGATCAATACAAAGTTATGAGCAAGGATTTAAAGATATTAATAAAGGAAATGTTTTAACTGTTCTAAGACTTTCAGAGGCTCTTGAATGTGATATTTACGATATATTAAACCCAAGAACAGATATTTGAAATATACGCATAATGTACGTACAATACATTTTTTAGCAATTTTAGTTTATCGTTAGAATCAAAGCCAAAACTCGCTAAAAAGTGTTATAATGATTTTTGTTTTTGTTACGTAGGAAAAAAGAAGTGCCTGACATCCACCGTCACACTTCTTTTTTTCCTTTCTATTTATGCAAATCTCCAAAATATATCTATATCATCACCATCAATTTCAATGCGTTCAATTAACGCATTTATTAACATTCTTTTTTGCTCAAAAGTTCCTTTTTCTAGTAAATCAGACCATGTTCGCACAAGTTCCTCTGCTTCAAGTTCATCCAGATCGGATGCACATGCTTTTAAATTAACAAGTTCATTCTGGAGTCTTTCCCTTTGCTCATTTAGAGGTGCAATTTTTGACTGTATTTCTTGAGCAGTAAACTCTCCAAGTCCATATAAATCCAAAAACCTAGATTTTTGAGCATTTATTTTTTCAATTTCCTTTTTTATCAATAGCTCTTTCTGTTTCTGATCCTCTGGATAAGATTCTTGTCTTATTTCATGTATAAAACTTGGATCATTTGAGAGCTTGCTTATTTCATCAAAAATGATTTTATCAAGTTCCTCTCTGCGATAAATCTTGTTTTTACAATTTGGATCTATAACCATGTTTTTGGCAGATTTTCGTCTTGAATAACAAGAATAATAACTATAATTTTTTCCAAGTTTTTTATCTTTTACAATATACGCACTATACCTTGCCCCACAATGCTTGCAAAAAAGGAGACTACCAAGATAAGATGTTCGACCTTTGTTTTTGCATTGTGAATAATCTCTGGATTTGTACACAGTAAGACTTTTTTCATAAGTCTTTTCATCAATAATAGGCTCATGAGTGCCATCATATGTTTGACCATTATATGTAATTTTTCCAACATATAACTCGCTTAGAATTGCCTTTTTTATGCGTTTAGTCTGCCATCTTCCATATTTTTGGACATAGCCTTTTTCATCAAATAATCTTTCGATTGCATGAAAAGCCATACCATTTTGAAATAACTTGTGTATTTCTCTTATCTGCATTGCCTCATACTCATTGATTACAAGCTCACCATCAATATAATCATAACCAATAGGAATATAACCACCGCCATGCCATTTACCATCTTTGGCTCTACCTTCTTTGCCCATTCCCATTCTTTCTTTGATTTGTTCTCTTTCAAGTTGAGCAAATACGGACAAAATGCCTATCATGGCACGTCCAAAAGGTGAGGATGTGTCAAAATTTTCAGTCATTGAAATAAAATCAACGCTGTTGGCAAGAAAGCAATCCTCAATTAGTAAAAGTGTGTCTTTTTGAGATCTTGAAAGTCTATCAAGTTTATAAACAACCACTATATCGCATTGTCCTTTTGAAATATCAAACAACATTTCTTTAAGTGCAGGACGGTCTGTTGTTGCTCCAGAATATCCTGCATCAGTATAAATTTTTAAAATAGTCCATTTTAGAGCTTTACAATAATCTTTCAATCTTTCAATCTGCTCATCAATGGAATAACCGTCTTTTGCTTGTTCTTGAGTAGATACACGAACATATATAAATACATTTTTCATTATTACTTATCTTTAGATCTTCCTTTTCTTATAAGCTCAAGAGCAATCATATTTGCATGTAAAATAGTTTCATATTCATCAATAGTTAGATATTTGCCATCAATAGTTAGATTATTATAATTTTCTCTAAATCTGCTCATTTGAGATATATTGTCCGCTATTTCTGGAACTAAAACATGCTCACGACCGTTTGAGGCAGGAACAATATTTCCTTTACCAAGTTCATCCGCAGATATTTTGAGAGCTTGGCAGACTTTTAATACATTTCCAATTGATGAGTGCGCTATGCCTCTTTTAAGGATTCCGTCAACTGTTGAATAAGGCATGTCAGCTTTTTGTGTAAACTCTCTAATGGATTTATATTGTGTCAGAATATAATCTTTTAATTTTTCCTCAATAGTCATTTTTAAACTCCCTTTTTTAATAATCAAAGTATATATCTCAATTTAACACAAAATCAATGTTTATTCACTCAAATGCGTGATTTTTCAACACATTATTTATCATAATTTACTAAAGTGAGTGTATTTCGTGTTGACATTCACTCATAAAAGTGTATTAATACAAGATGTAGTAGTTCACTAAATTGAATGAATTACACAAACAATTTACTAAAATGCAAAAGGAGAGAGTTTCAAATGTATCCAAATTTAAGAGCAGAAATGAGCAGACGGAGTTTGACAGTGGAAAAACTTGCACTGTTGTCTGGAATTAAATACAACACGCTCAGAGAAAAATTAAAAGGCACAAGAAAATTGACGCTTGCGGAGGCAATGCAAATCAAGCAAGCGTTAAATGTAACTATTCCGCTAGATGTTTTATTTTCAACGGAGATTGCATCATGATTAAGCACCATCTGAAAGATGGCAAAGTTTTAAACAGCATTACAGGGTATTTGGTTAAAAAAGAGGACGTGCCACAGGCATATCAATTGATTGATCTAGTTAATGAGGGGGAAAACAAAGATCATGAGAAAAAAAGACCTTATTCCAAAACTTGATGAGTGGATTCTTGAACAAAAATTGCAGGAATACGCAAAATCAACACTTAATCAATACAGAGCCAATGTTCAGAAATTAATTGATTGGTTGCCTGATGATGAGGAGATTAATAAGGAAACCATGCTTAGATATAAGATGCATCTTGGAGAAATAGCAGGTTCAACCAATTCAATAAATGTGTGGATTGTTGAAACAAATAAATTTCTCAAATGGCTTGACCTAAAAGATTTGACTATCAAAAAAATTAAGATGCAGTCAAAACAGAGCAATGAGGAGATTCTATCAATCTCAGATTATAAGAGACTTTTAAGATTTGCCAAAAGGCAAAACAAACATCAACTTTATTACATCATGAAAATCCTTGCCATGACAGGCATTCGGATTTCAGAGCTTGAATATTTCAAAATTGAAAATCTCAAAAGTAATTATATCAACGTATTCAACAAGGGCAAAGAACGCACTATCATTATCCGACAGGATTTAATGAGAGATCTAAAGCGTTATGCAAGAGAGCAGGGCATTAAAGAGGGCTTTCTTTTTCCAAGTGCAATAGTCAAGGGCAAGATGATCAATGCCTCAACAATCTGGAGACAGATGAAAAGTGTTGCAGGGAGTGCCAGAGTCAGGAAAAGCAAAGTTCATGCACACTCATTCAGACATCTATTTGCTCAAGTATTTCTGAATACATATTCCAACAACATCACAGAGCTTGCAGACATACTTGGTCATAATTCTCTGGACACAACAAGGCTTTACACAAGGACATCAGATGCCCAGAAAAGAGAAAAGTTAGAGCACATGAATTTTTCAAAGGAGGATTGAAAATGAAAAGAAGTCCTGTTGGCGGAGTTGACAGAGAACAAAAGGTTGACCGAATTTCTTTACCAAATGCAGTTGAAACACCATTTTGGATGGCAATTTGGGCAACAGAGCCAGAAAGAATGATTGATGTGAGAATGTCATATTCTGACTTGAAAATTATATGTGATTTGATTGATGAAAAAAGAAAAAATCATCAAAAATGAGGGCAGATTTTCTCAAAAAGTATTTTGTAAGAACAGAGTTTTAAAGACCTTGATGTATTAACAACAAAGCATTAAAACGTTCACGCAATATAATATTACGGTTATCTTGCAAAGGATAAAGGTGAAAAATGAATAAAAACTTAAATATAGATGAACTCATTGACATCACACGATATTTTAGCTCTGGCTCGCGAGACGCTGCACAAGGAGGCTGATGCCTTGACGCATATGGCGGCAGAGTTGGATGAACAATTTGTAG
>ERZ808034.19-NODE-19-length-22242-cov-2.906790_pt1 | contig 22242 bp, 24 predicted proteins | sample MGYA00380188_ERZ808034 | MGnify/ENA primary metagenome ERZ808034 (study PRJEB31490, sample SAMN06133380) | cow dung metagenome | isolation source: M12 | host: cow | place: China: Chengdu | collected 2015-05 ...
CCGCCGTTTACCCAGAGCTTGATTATAGCACTTAATCCATGTCGGAAAAATTCCTGGTGGTATTTTCCATAGGTATCATTATGATATTTGCTTGCTTCGGCAACGGCAGCCTCCGGGATTGGGAAGAGGCCGTCGCGTCCAAGTTTGAAGTAGGTTTTATACTGCGGCTGATTTTCCCGGATGTGCGTAAAAAGAGACAGCAGAACCGAACCGGAATTACTTCTACTCAGATTCTCATTGCCGAAGATGGCGAGATTTTCTGCTTCCAGCCGGTTCATCTCTGCAGTTGCTAAATCCTGCAGGTCACGGAAGTTCATGTAGAAGGTTGTCCGGTTGATTCCTGCTATGCCGCAGATATCAGTTACGTTAATCTCATCAAGTTCATGGGTTTCTAAGAGGTCAATAAATGCAGTATGTATTTTGAGAAGGGTATTTTGTCTGCGTTTATTGTTTGGAACGTTCATGATACTTTTTAATTGAATTGAGAAAATCAGAAAAAGGAGTGGACCCGCTGAGATTCGAACTCAGGACCTCCGCCATGTCAAGGCGACGTCATAGCCTGCTAGACCACGAGTCCTTGCTGCTCAGGCACTGCGCCTGTGTGCTCTAATACATATGATTCGTGAATATTTATAGTTTGTTATTTGATTATGACTCAATCTGGGCTAACAGTTCTGTTCTGTGTGGTGTAATATCTACTCCGTACTTCTTTGCAAGAAGTGTGATTGCTGCATAATCTCCAATCAGATTGTCAAAATGCGCTCTAATTTCGCTTAATTCTGAAACGAGCTGCTTCGTCTCAAGGCCTGATTTTGCAGATACTTCTGCAAGGAGAGTGTCTAAGACATCTTTTTTCTCTGGTAAAGGCGCGGAAAAAATTTCATCAGTTGGACGGAAGCCGAGCGGAACTTTTTCATCGCGCAGGGATTCGGTCAGCACAAACTCTCCGTGCTCGTCCTTTGTTAGAATTCCAGCGGTGAGGCCGATTGTTATCAGCTTCTTTGCATCGTCAAGCCCCATCCATCTCTTGTCCTGTGTGTAGTAGAACACAAGTTTCATCTGAGAAAGGGAATGTGAGCGCATGTGAATGAACGGCGCTGCTAAAGTAATCTCTAAGTCTCCCATTATGTCATCACCTGGTAAATATATTCAGCCGCAGTTTGTGATGATATTACCTGCGGGTTTGCAGTGTGCGCAACAAAAATCTCTGTTGTATTTCCTCTGTCAAGAGCTTTCACCATGAACTTCTGTGCGGGTTCTGGTTTGTGTCCGTCTGATTTGAGCACTGTATCTGAAACGATCATCAGAAAATCTGCTTCATCGCTTACACCTGCAATGCTTTGTCTTGAGATTGGTTCGAAGTCTAACCTGTTGCATGCAATCTGCAAAGTAATCTCGCGCTTAACAGCTCCCTTCTCCGTCCTGAAATTATCCTGCCGCATGGATAATGCTGTCATCTTCTCAAGACAACTTGAAAATGGGAGCGGGACTGAAATAGAACAATCAAAAAATTTCGGGAACTGATAAGAGACGCGGCGCATGAATAGTATTTGACGCCTGCGTAAATGAACCTTACAGTAAAGGGTAGAAAAAAATTATATTTATTCGATCAGAACTGCGTTGATAACGCCATCCTGACCTGGTCTGCTGACGATGCGTGCCTTTCCGAGGTCGGTTGCAATGACTGCGCCCTTGGTCATAAGGTTACGGCGGACGTAGTTCGGGTTTGCTGCGTTCTCTGCAACGGAGATAATCTTGACCTTCTGGACCTTTCCGGTCTTTGTGTCGCTGACGTTTGCGAACCCACAGCGGAGTGCGCGGACCTTGGTGTTGCCTCCGGTCGTGCGGATGGTCTTGACCTTGTTCTCTCCAAGGACGGTGTCTGCTGCTGGTCTTCCGATTTCGGTTCTTCTCTTTCCGCGGGCTGCGTGGTAGCGGCCTCCGGTGGATTTACGGGTGGATTTTCCCTGCCAAAGCATTTTGAATATCTCCTAAATTTTAATATCTCTGATTAACGATAATGAGTTGCCTCATCGCATCAGTCTTTCAAAGAGTCCTTTACATATTAGTTGTTAAGGTATATTAAACCTCAGGCCAGAATTGCATCTGCAACTTCAGAAACGCCTTCGCCCTTCTTGAGCACTGTCTTGATGATGACCATTTCCGGATTGTAGCGTTTAATGTCTGCAATCATTCTTTCGACGTTGCATCCGACTGCTTCTGCTAAGTCAACCTTGTTGATTACAGCGATGTTACAGTCTCTAAACATCATCGGGTGCTTGTTTACAACATCGTCTCCCTCAGTTGTGGAGATAACTACAATGCGCTTCTCTGCTCCAAGTTTGAAGTCAGTCGGGCAGACCATATTGCCGACATTTTCGATGAATACGACATTTACGCCGTCTAAATTCATGTGGTCGAGTGCATGGTGGACGAGATGCGCGTCTAAGTGGCACTCCTTTCCGGTGTTTGCGTTGTATGCCTGAATTCCTGTCTTGACAATTCTCTGGAAGTCATCATCACCGTAAACATCTCCGGCGATTGCTGCAGTAACAAGACCTCTCTTCTGCAGTTCAGGGACAAGCTGCTCAATTAAGGATGTCTTGCCGGAGCCAATCGCGCCGAGAAGATCAAATGCGCGGACACCATGCTCTTTGAAGTGCTCTGCGTTGTGCTCTGCGAGGCGGTTATTTGCTCCGTATATTTCGGCTTCCATAGAAACATCGATGTGGTGCATGAGAATATATTGGTCATAAAAGGGTTTATAGATACTCATACCAAATCGAAAAATAGTATTACCAAAGTTATTCTGCCGTAACACGACAGCAGACTTATTTTCTTTCAAACGAAACTACTATTAAATTATGGCACTCCGCACTGTATATCCATGTTACTTTGATTCTTCTTTAACCAGAAAGGAAGGGCGCAGAGTTTCCAAGAGTGAAGCGGTTACTCAGCCGAATCTCTCCCGCATATCCCGCGCAGCAAAAGCTGCCGGACTTTCTGTTGCTGAGGAAGACGCATCTGCATCACATCCTGCCCGCTGGTTTGCAAAAGAAGGCAGACTTGTTGTTGAGTATGCAGGCTCAAAAGAAGAACTCCTTCACACAATCGCATCCAAACTCTAAAATATGTACGACTTCCACTGTCACACAACCTACTCTGACGGAGAATTAATTCCATCCGAACTCATCCGCCGAATGGCATACGCAGGATACACCGAGATGGGAATCGCTGATCATGCGGACTTCTCAAATATCGAAGAACTCATTGCAGCTCAGAAACGTGTAAAGCGTTCTGCAGAACTCTATGGGATCTCGCTCTATACTGGTGTTGAGTTAACGCATGTCCCGCCGGAGGAGATTGATGAGCTCGCAAATCTTGCAAAATCTCTTGGCGCAGAAGTAGTAATTGTGCATGGCGAGACTACTGCAGAGCCTGTTGCAGATGGAACAAACTTTGCCGCCCTCTCATCTGATGCAGTGGACATCCTGGCTCACCCTGGTCTCATCACTGAAGAAGAGGCAAAGCTTGCGGCAAAGAATAATGTATATCTTGAACTCACCTCACGCGGAGGGCACAACAGAACAAACGGGCATGTGTTATCTCTTGGAAAGCGCGCGGGGGCATCCTTTGTAATACAGTCTGATATCCACTCTCCGGATGATATCATCTCGGAAGATACGCGCTATATTGTTGCAAGGGGCGCAGGTATGACGGAAGATGAAGCAAAATCGGTTCTGTCTCTCACAGCAGAAGATATTCTGAACCACTAATTCTATTTTATCGTTCTGGGGAATGCTTTTATAGAACTTCAACATCATAAATATATGCATATATATTCTGCGATTTGATTCGAATCGCAGCGTTCTGCAGAACGACTTACATTGATTGTTCCAACTGAGGTTTGGTATGGCGAAGATTGCAGGGAAAGTTGTGGCCAAACGCGGAAAGCGTCTTCTCATAGCGGAGTGTGACGCGGGTCAGCTTCCACCGCTGTATATCAGCGTTGCAGACGAGACAGACCGCCTTGTTGGTAAAATTGTTGACCTCTACGGCAGTGTCGCGAAGCCGTATGTCACTGTTCTGTGTGGTGAAGACGGATTAGAGGTATTACCAGGCACGGTATTATATGCAGTTCCTGAATCCAGGCCTGAACCGAGAAAGAAGAATTTCCGCCGCCAGCAGAACAGCAATCGGAAACAGTCTCCGTTTCCGAAAAGGAATTTGAAGAAGCATGACAGAAATTGAAAAACTGAGACAGTTAAAGCAGCAGAGGGAAAAGATGAAGGAGCGTCAGGGCATCGCTCTGGCTCCAAGAGAGAAGGAAAAGCCGGCAGGAGAGAACACTGCTGTTACAGTATGTCCGGAATGCGGCAGCAAGCAGCTTGTTCACGATTATGAGCGTGCAGAGCTTGTTTGTCAGAACTGCGGTCTTGTCTTAGATGACGACTTCATTGACAGAGGACCGGAGTGGCGTGCATTCGATCACGATCAGCGCATGAAGCGTTCCCGTGTCGGAGCTCCGATGACCTTTACCATCCACGATAAGGGTCTGTCAACTATGATTGACTGGAGAAACCGTGACTCCTATGGTCGTGCAATCTCCTCCAAGAACCGTGCTCAGCTCTACCGTTTAAGAAAGTGGCAGCGCCGTATCAGAGTATCCAACGCAACCGAGAGAAACCTTGCATTCGCACTCTCTGAACTTGACCGTATGGCTTCTGCACTTGGTCTTCCAAGAAATGTTCGTGAGACCGCAGCAGTAGTCTACCGTGATGCTGTTGACAAGAACCTCATTCGCGGAAGAAGTATTGAAGGTGTGGCAGCGGCCGCACTCTATGCAGCATGCCGTCAGTGCAATGTTCCAAGAACCCTTGATGAGATTGCAGAAGTATCTCGTGTTACAAGAAAAGAGATTGGAAGAACCTACCGCTTCATCTCCCGTGAGCTTGGATTAAAGCTTCTGCCGACCTCTCCTGGAGACTATGTTCCAAGATTCTGTTCCGGTCTTGGTCTTAAAGGAGAAGTTCAGTCCCGCGCAATGGAGATTTTAAAGCAGGCAGGAGAACGCGAACTGACCTCCGGAAGAGGTCCGACCGGTGTTGCCGCTGCTGCTATCTACATCTCTTCAATTCTTTCCGGCGAGCGCAGAACCCAGCGTGAAGTAGCAGATGTTGCAGGAGTTACTGAAGTTACTATCAGAAACAGATACAAAGAGCTTGCAGAACAGCTCGATATTGAGATTATTTTATAATCTCAGTATATACTAACCAACACCTTCTTCTTTTTTGCAGTAGACATATAAGGTATGTCTCAGCGCGCCGCAGACGCGGTATTTCAGGGTCTCTTTGCCCTAACAGATATCCGTTCAATACTCAGAATAACTGCACCGCAGCATGAACTAGACGACGACCAGAAAAAGAAAGCTGAAAAGGCTCTCGCATCTGTAGAAAAACAGATTGCAATTCTTCGGGAGGAACTCTTATGAAGTGCGGAGCATGCAATGTTGATGCCAGAATGCGTGATGAAACCGCAATCAACCTCGACCCTATTCAGGTTGGCGGACGCTTAACTCCTGAAGCCATGAAGGCCATGATTTCATGGGGCGACGGTTACTCTGTCTGTGATGCATGTAAAAAACCATTCAGACTCGACTACATCGAACAGCCGCCGTTAAAGGACTTCCATGTAGATGTCGCAGAGTGGCTTGGAATGGCTCAGGCAAGAACTGTTCCTGGAGCCCGCCGCGGATTCCAGCAGGTCGCTGGAACCTATGTGGAAAAAGGTGATCCGGTATTAATCGGAGCTCTTGCACACTATACTTCGTATCTCTCCGTTGAGATTCAGCAGGGTATTGTCCGCGAGATTCCAAAAACCGAGGACAACCACATAACAGCAGAAGCAGCCGCAGAAAGAATCGAGGATGTAATCACCGAGTTCGGAAGACCTCCAAAGCTTCTCTACATCGACCATGTTGACTATCAGTACGGAAACATGCATGATGTAAAAGGCATTGCCAAAGTTGCACACCAGTACGACATTCCGGTTCTCTACAATGGTGTCTACACTGTTGGTATCATGCCTGTCAACGGAAAAGACTTAGGCGTTGATTTCATCATCGGCTCAGGTCACAAGAGTATGGCAGCCCCTGCTCCATCCGGAATTCTTGCCGCAACTGAAGAGAGAGCAGACGAAGTCTTCCGCACAACACAGATGGAAGGAGACTTAACAGGACGCAGATTCGGTATCAAAGAGGTTGGAATCCTTGGATGCTCCTTAATGGGAGCTCCGATTGTTGGAATGCTTGCATCCTTCCCGACTGTTAAGGAAAGAGTCAACCACTTCGATGAGGAACTTGCAAACAGCAGAATTGTAATCGACGCTCTTGCATCCATCGAAGGAACCAAGATTCTCTCCGAGTATCCAAGACAGCACACCTTAACCCGCTTAGACACCACCGGTTCATTCGACAAGGTTGCACAGACCCACAAGAAGCGTGGATTCTTCCTCTCGTCTGCATTATCCAAGAAGGGCATCACCGGAATTATTCCTGGGGCAACCAAGGTCTGGAAGATTAACACCTACGGTATGACCAGAAAGCAGGCTGAGTACGTAGCAGACACATATCTCGAAATCGCCGAGACCAACGGCCTTACCATCCAGTAAATATGTTCTACCACCTGATGGTTACAGATGACTGCAACCTTTGCTGTTCGTACTGCCGGGCTAAGATGTTCGATGAAGAGGATGAGCCTATGGGCTCTCCCGGAACCATCGATGAGACCATCACAGAGACCTTCTCATGCGGAAAAGCAGAACTCTACACTTTCCTCGCAAAAGATGAAGATGCAGTTCTGACATTTATTGGTGGAGAACCTCTCCTGAATATTCCGTTTGTCCGTCAGGTCATGGATGAAGCACCAGTTAATCGCTTCATGCTTCAGACCAACGGAACAAAACTCCTGGAGCTTGGGGCTGAGTACATCAACCGCTTAGAGACAATTCTCATCTCAATCGACGGAGATGCAGAATTGACCAACGGCCACCGCGGAGACGGCATTTATGAAACAGTCACAAATGCCGCCCGCAAAATCCGTGAGGATGGATTTACCGGTGAGCTCATTGCCCGCATGACGATTGCTGAGGATACCGAAATCTTCTCTGCTGTCACTCACCTTGCAGACACTGGTCTTTTCAGCTCGATTCACTGGCAGATGGATGCGGACTTCACCGGTGATTTATCACGCAGACGTTTTGCAGAATGGAAGAACGGATACAACGCAGGCATCCGCCGTCTTGCAGAAGAATGGCTCTCCCGTATGGAATCAGGAACCGTTCCAAAATGGTATCCGTTCCTTTCAACGACAGTGGATTTACTGACCGGGCAGAAAACCAAACTCCGCTGCGGTTCAGGATATGTGAACTACAGCATCATGACCAACGGATTCATCGCACCGTGCCCGATTATGGTCGGCATGGCTGACTACTACTCAGGACACATCAGCTCGGCAGATCCGAAAGCACTTCGTGAGATTCCAATTCAGGAACCATGTCTCTCCTGCGATATCTATGATTTCTGCGGAGGACGCTGTCTGTACTCGAACATTGTCCGCCCGTGGGGTGAAGAGTACTCGCTTGTCTGTGATACGGTTCGAAACCTCAAAGCATCTCTCGAGGCAGTACTTCCGGGAATCAAAGCGCTGATTGATTCCGGAGTGCTGTCTCTTGAAAGCTTTGCACACACAAGATACAACGGCTGTGAGATTATCCCGTAATGGAAATCATCTTCATTCTTTTTTTAATCATCATCGGACTTTTTGCCGGATTCATGTCCGGGCTTCTTGGTGTCGGCGGCGGTTTTATATTTGCACCCGCGATGTTTTTCGTTTTGCAGGCATCAGGAGTGCCTGAGGATGCGGCACTTCTTACAGCATTCGGTACAAGTCTTGCGGCAGCCTTGCCGACCGTTTTAACCGGGGCTCTGTCCCACACAAAGCAGGGAAATGTAGTCTGGCGTGATGCGCTCATAATGGGTATTGCCGGAATTCTTACCGGATTTATTGGAGGCAATGTTGCAACACTTCTACCTGTAAAACTACTGACATTTCTCTTCGCATTAATCCTGATTGTCGGAGCCATAAGGCTTGTAACTCAACTCCCTTGCGGAGAAAAATCCCGCATGAAAGCTCCGCTTGATGTTGGAATAGGCAGTGCTGCAGGATTTTTCTCAGGGCTTCTTGGTGTTGGAGGCGGAACTATTCTTGTTCCGCTAATGACTATGATTGGGAAGTTTCCGATGAAAAAAGCGGTCGCTACCTCTTCTGCGGCAATCGTGTTCATCACACTTGGCGGAATCGGATCTTATCTCTTAAACGGATACTTCAATCTTCTGATGTGGGTGATTCTTGTCCTGACAGCAGTTCCTGCCGCCGCAGTTTCAGCCAGACTTCGTGTATCTGATGTCTGGCTTAGAAGATTCTTTGCCGTTTTGATGATAGGTATCTCTCTTCACATGATGGGAGTATTTGAGTTGATATTCTCACTCTTATGAATAAATAGGATTCAGACAATATACTTAAAGCAATGTATGGGGATGAAAAGCGTGCGGAAACCATAATCAGTACTGCTGTATTTGCGGCACTGATTACGGTTGGAGGATGGCTTTCCATCCCGGTTTTTGCAGTCCCCATCACTTTCCAGACACTGTTTGTAATTCTTGCAGCAGCCTTCATGAAAGAGCGTGCTGTACTTCCAGTGTCTCTCTATGTAACAGCGGGTCTCATAGGACTTCCTGTTTTCCATAACGGAGCGGCAGGAGTTGGAGTTTTATTCGGTCCAACGGGAGGATTTATCTTAGGATTTATTCCTGCTGTACTTGCCGCAGGTTTTCTTTTCGGAAAAAAGATGGATGTTACAGCAGTTATCTCTGCAATCCTCATCACTGATATCTGCGGAATGCTCTGGTTCATGATAACAGCAGACGCATCACTTCCTGCGGCATTTGTTGCGTGTGTTTTGCCGTATATTCCAGGTGACATAATCAAAGGAGCGGTCGCTGTTGCTGCATCAAAAAGACTTTCGAGGATTCTGCATGATTGAGATTGAAAATCTTAAGTGTCGAAATCTAAGAATCGAGTCTCTTGTCATACCGGAAGGTCTGACATTTATACGCGGCAGAAATGGTGCGGGAAAAACAACACTCCTTGAACTCGCGGCAGGTCTTCGTCTGCCGGACAAGGGAAGTATCCTGATAGATGGAAAAACTCCAAGAGAGATTCATGCAGGATACGTTAGCGAGTTTCCGTCCAGAAGTCTTCTCTTCGCAAAGGTGTCTGATGAGATATCGTCCGCTCTTCGCTTCAGAGGTATGCCTGAGGCAGACATCCTTCGTGAAACAGAAGATACTGCAGAAATATTTGGAATATCACATCTTCTCAAAAGAGACTGCAGAACATTATCCGGTGGAGAAAAGGTCCTGACTGCCGCAGCCTCTGCGGCTGCAGGACAGCCAAAACTCATTGTGCTCGATGAGCCTGACTCTCATCTGGATGAGCAGACAGCGTACGAGCTCTCTGAAGCTCTTTTGAAGATGGAAATCCCGCATATCATCTGGGCATCGCACAGGAAATTTGCCGAAGGCTTCGAGGTGGTTTTGTGATTTCTTTAGACGGCATAACCTTTGATGAAGGAATACATATCATACGTGGGCGTGTTGGTTCAGGCAAATCAACTCTTGCAAGACGTCTTGCAGAAGATGCTGAGTTTTTTGGAAACCGCCGTATTCTTCTCTTCCAGGAAATCGAATATCACCTGACTGAAGACACGGTTGGAAAAGAAATCGCTTCGTGGAATGTCAAAGGTGATGAGCCTGCATTTACAGCTTTTGGAAAATTGGATACTGCACGCGACCCGTACACACTTTCAAGAGGAGAACTGAAACGGCTTCTTCTATCATGCATACTGTCAGCTGATGCTGACTGCCTTATACTTGATGAGCCGTATTCATCTCTTGATTTGGATGCAAAAGAGACACTTACAGAACTTCTTCGTGGAAGGTTAGGAGTTACAATCCTTTTCACTCACGAGATGCCGAATCTTGATGCAGTATTCTGGGAAATCAGGGAGGGCAAGTTATGTCGGATGTAAGACTTCGGGTGATAACTCTCCTGATTCTTTCAGTGTCGGTCTTTTTCGTACCTCAAACTGCAGTTTTTGGATTTATCTGGTGGCTGATTTTTTCAAAGCAGTCTTTACGTGTGATGGCTCGTGAAATTTTGGCTGCTGTTCTTATCTCGGCATTTCCAACTCTTATTCTCCTCATATCGTCAGATGCTTCCGCCTTAATCTACGGCGGAAAAACTGCAGTACTTCTGCTTCTTGCGTTCTGGTTTGGAAGAAACTGTGTGCCGGGAGATTTTCAAAACCTGTTTGTCTGGCTCTTTGGAAACCGTATAGGCTTTGATTTGGGTCTTGCTTGTGAGATTTTTATGATGCAGATGTCTTTTGTATTCAGGGATGCGAAAGGATATCGTGCCGCTTTGTCACAGAAAAATAAGAGATTAGGCCCTCGTACAATTCTGCCTCTTGCATTCGGAGTTCTAACTTTGTCTATTCGGCGGATGAAACTCTCATCAAAACTTCTTGCAAGACGCGGATATGTAAAAGGCGGAACGTGCAAGCCTGTGTTTTACACAGAAAAAGCAGATGTCCTGCGGCTTGTGTTAGCCGCAGGGATTTTCATGTTTGGAATTATTCTCTAAGTTTACACACAAACGTGCACTCATCTTTTCCGCATCGTCCGTCACACGGGTCTAAATGTACGTTGATTACGATTCTTGGAATCTCTGACTCAATCTCATCTCTTATGTGCGCAACCAAATCGTGTGCATCTGTCAGAGATGTTTTGTGCGGCATCATTAAGTGGAACTCAATGAACTTATCTGGTCCAGATTTTCTTGTCTTTAGGCCGTGATAGTTTGTGTACTCAGCTTCATGGCGTGAGATAATCTCATCGATTTTTGAAATATCATCTGTACTTAGACTTTCATCCATCAGGTTTCCAAATGAACGGCGGATAAGAGAGTATGCCTCTTTCAGAATAAAGAATGCGACAACCACAGCGATTACTGAATCAATCCATGTAAGGTGTGTAATCTGGATGATGAGAAGGCCTGCGAATACTCCGGCAGATGTTAAGACATCGGTTCTAAGATGCCATGCATCAGATTCAAGAGCGATTGAGTCAGTCTCTTTTGCAACTCTCATCAGATTCTGCGAGACGATGAAGTTCATGAGTGCTGAAAAGCCCATCACAATCATACCTATGTAGAGGAGATCAACTGAGACCTCCTCTCCACCGCGAATCAGTTTGGAGATTGCTTCCCAGATGATGATTCCTGCGGCAAGAACGATTAAGAGTGCCTCAATGAGACCTGATGCGTCCTCATACTTTCCGTGTCCGAATGCATGGTCGGCGTCTGGAGGTATTGCTGATTTCCTAACCGAAAAGTATGCGATAAAGGATGCAAGCAAGTCCATTCCGGAGTGAATTCCTTCAGAGATGATACTGACTGAGCCTGTAAGTATACCTGTGGCTATCTTTGAGACAGTCAGAAATGCATTTGAGCAAATCGAAAGACGGGCAACGTTTTTCTTTTTCTGACTGTCAGTTTTGGTCATGATTACTCTGCGACTTTTTCTGCAAACTCTTTGAGGACTTCCGGGATGGAAATCATCTGAGGGCATAAGTCAATACATTTTCTGCATCCAATGCAGGCTGACGGCTGTTTATCTTTATCTACAGCGGATAAGGCAAGCTTTGCGAGGAATCCTCCGTCAGTGAATGTGAACTCATTGTAGAGATAGAGAAGACGGGGGATGTCGAGTTTTGCAGGACATGATTTTGTACAGTATCTGCATGCAGTGCATGGAACACCTGTCTTGAGGCTGTCTGCAATTTCGTAAAGGACTGCGTTTCCGCTCTCTGTTGTTGGGGCAAAGGTTTCGAAGGTCTTGCAGTTTGCATCTAACTGCGACATATCAGACATTCCGGAGAGGATGACCACTGCATCCTCGAATCCCTGAAGGTAGCGGAACGACCATGCAGGAATTGTTTCATCTGCTCTAAGTTCGCGAAGCCTGCTTTCAGCTTCGGCAGGCAGTGATGCAAGTTTTCCACCGCGAAGAGGTTCCATCACAAGGAATGGGATGTTGTACTCACGAAGAAGTTCCACCTTTGCTTTTGCATCCTGGAAATCCCAGTCAAACCAGTTGAGCTGAATCTGACAGAACTCCATTACATCTCCGAATGCTTCAAGGAAGCTTTTCATGATGTTGATGTCTCCGTGGATGGAGAATCCAAGATGTCTGATTTTGCCCTCAGCTTTTTTCTTCAGCAGGAAGTCTACGAGGTCAGGCTTTAGGTAGTACTCGATGTTTACCTCGCAGACGTTGTGGACGAGGTAGAAATCAAAGTATTCCGTCTGGAGTTTTTCCATCTGGCGTGAGAAAATCTCCTCCATGCGGCTTAGGTTTTTGATATCATATCCCGGAAACTTTGTTGCGAGATAGAAACTCTCTCTTGGATAGTTTTTCAGGATTTTTCCCATCACCGTCTCGGAGTTTTCGCTGTGGTAACCCCATGCAGTATCAAAATAGTTGATGCCTGCTCTCATGGCATAATCAACCATGCGGGCAGTTTCTTCCTCATCAATCTCAGCTTCGTTTCCGTTTAAGACTGGAAGTCTCATCGCTCCAAATCCTAGAGCGGAAAGGCTGAGGTCTTTGAAGGTATTGTAAAGCATCACTCCTCCTTTTCAAGCTCGTGGAGTGCTTCTAAAAGGCTTGGCAGGAATATTCCTGCATCGCTTACCATACCGATGGCCTGAGATGTTCCTCTGTCCATGAGTTTGGTAACTGATGCAGGGTTGATGTCAACGCAGATGGTCTTGACATGAGACGGCAGAAGGTTTCCGACAGCAATCGAGTGGAGAAGCGTTGCTACCATGAGCATCATTCCAAGGTCAGGATCAACGATGTATTTTCTCATCTCATCCTGAGCCTGAATGGTGTTCTGGATTACATCAGGAAGCGGTCCGTCATCGCGGATAGAACCTGCGAGAACAAATGGTGTGTCGTTTTTGATACACTCATACATGATGCCTCCGGTGACCAAGCCCGACTGAACTGCGGCATAGATTGAACCTGCCTCCATGATTTTATTTATTGTATAGAGGTGATGACGATGCCCTCCGGTGACGAGCTCGCCGGATTTGAGGTTCATACCAAGGGATGTTCCAAAGATGTTGTGCTCTAAGTCATGAACTGCCAAAGCATTTCCTGCAAAGAGGAGGTCAATGTATCCTTCGCGAACCATAGCGGCAACGGCATCTGATGCTCCGCTGTGGATGATTGCCGGTCCTCCAACTAAGGCAACTTTTTTGCCGTTCTTCTTCATCTGAATAATTTCTGCGGCAACTCTTCGAATCATGGTGAGACTTGGGCGTTCTGATGAGACGTCTCCTCCCATGAACTCGAAGACACCCATTTCACGAGGACGCTCAGGGAAATCAACGCGGACACCTTCTTCGCCTACAACAACTGTGTCTCCGGGCATGAGTTTTCCCTGCACGAGACATTTTGCTGTCATGTGCTTTTTGTCGACAACGATTAAGGCATCCATCTTCATGTTTTCAACGGGAATCCAGGTATTGTTGAAGTGGATATGGGTTGGGTGGTTGGTTGTTGAGTAGAATCCTTCGGGAGCTACTTTTGCTCTGGTAACAGTTGCAACGGATACTTCTTCTTCTCCGATTACAAGAGCTCCGACACGTCTGAGTTCGCTGATGAGTTGAGAAAGCTGTTCTTCGGTCTCAGCTCCGATTTTCATCTTTGCGTAACTCGGGTCTGTCTTTTGTCTGCCGAGGGAGAACTCTTCTGTGTCAAAGTCTCCGTTGTATTCGACGACTAAGTCCATTACTTTGGCTAAGATTCCAGAGTCAACGATGTGACCGCGAAGTTCGATTTCCCGTGAAAACTTCATGAGTATATATTGGAAGGGAGGAGGGATAAACGCAGTGATGATGTTAAAACAGAGAGCCAAAAAGAACTAATGCTATCCACTCCCATATACTACACAATGACAACAGGCACATCAGATCTGGAGGAACTGCGAAACCGCCTGCTCGACTTAACGCTTCGAAACAATCTCCTAAACTACAAAGCCTCTGCCGCGAGGTCAATAGAGATTATCGAATCAAACTTAGCCGGGATATACCAGACACTCGTACTTGACGAAAAAGGCATGAAGTTCCAGCCGGGAGAAAAGGATACTGAATCCGCTCCCGAAGAGAAAAATATCTGGAAGTATCCAATCTTCTCGAAGAGTTCCAAGAATACAGAATCCACTCTGGACACACCATATACCGATATCGAGCTTCGAAAGAAACTCTACAGTCTCCAGAACAAGAGCCGTACCGTCTTCGAAGAACAGGGATACCCAACTCTCTACCTTGCACTCGGTTTTGTTCAGTGGACCGAAAACGAATCCTCCAAACCGCTCAAAGCTCCGCTTCTCTTACTGCCTGTTGACCTCGAGCGTCAGAAAATCAAAGAAAATTACACCCTCAAGTGGACTGGTGAAGATCCTGTTGTCTCTCTTTCCCTCTCTGCTAAATTTGCCGAGCAGGGAGTGGAACTTCCAGATCTTGGTCATCCTGAGACTTCGGCTGAAGTTGGAGAGTTTTTCAACGCAGTCGAAGAAACCATCAAATCAAAAGGCTGGACTCTCTGCCCCGAAATCGTACTTGACCTCTTCAGTTTCAAAAAGTATGTCATGTTCAAAGACCTCGACCCTGCAAGCTGGGGAGAGGACTTCTCAATCGAAGACAACCCGTTAATCGATTCAATATTCAACCCGACTGAATCTCCGGCAGAAACAGCAGAGATACCGACGGCAGGAGAACACTGCTTCAACATCGTTGACGCCGACTCATCACAGCTTGCAGTAATCCGCGATGCAAAAGCCGGAAAGAACTTAGTTGTCGAAGGACCTCCGGGCACTGGAAAAAGTCAGACCATCGCAAACATGATTGCAGAGATGCTCTCTGCCGGAAAGACCGTTCTTTTCGTCAGCGAAAAGATGGCGGCATTAGAGGTCGTCAAGAGAAGGCTTGACGGGGCTGGTCTTTCCCGCTTCTGCTTAGAGCTCCACAGCCAGACTGCAAAGAAGGTTGAGTTCATCAGAGAACTTGAACGCTGTATTCAGCACCCGACATCTCCTGCGGCAGAACCATCCGACACAACAAAGATTGATGCGCTTCGAACTGAACTTTCAGGATACTGCAGTGAGCTGCGCGAGCCGATTGGTGCATGCGGATTCTCCCCATATGACCTCTTTGGAATCCGTGAGCAGTACCGCTACGAATTCGAAAACAGTCCTGGAAGACAGAACTATCGCCTGCCGAAGGTCGAAGTTTCGAATGCTTCTTCAATCACTCCTGAAGATTATCAGGCAGCAGTATCTGCTTTAGCAGACATCGAATCATATCTCCCGTCAATTCTAAAAGATGGAGAGACTGTGTCATCCCATCCGTGGGCAGAGTCAAGGCCAGGCATGATTCTTCCATCCGACCGCGATGAGATTCATGACTTAACAGTCTCATATCGTGACGGAATCGAAAAGCTGGTCTGTGCAATGCGTGCAGTATCAGAAGCCGCAGAGATTCCAATTCCGAGAAATGAAACAGACGTCCCGCTGATGCTTGAGATCTGCCGCTCGCTCTCCTCAGGATTTACAGCAACTCCTGATATTCTCACAAACCGTATGTGGGACAACGCAGATGAGGTTGAACGCCTGATTTCCAGAATGCAGAAACTGTCTGAAAACAGAAAGAAAGTTCTTGGAATTTTCGATGCTGCAATCTTCAACAGAAACCCTGCACGCCTGTATTCCGAGTTCATGAAGTATGCGGAAAAGAATGCCATAAGCAAATTCTTCTCAGGAGACTTCAAGCGATTAAAAGAAGAGCTTCGGGTATATTACAACGGAGCACTTCCGCCTGACTCTGAAGTTCTTTCAGACTTGAAAGAAGCAAGAAACTATCTGACCGACAGAGACGGGTGGCTTTCCGAGGAGCGTATTTATCGATCTCTCTTCTCTCCTGTATGGAATGGGGAAGAGACTGATGCTTCACTTCTTCGCTTGTTCCGCGACTGGATTCTTGCAATCCGCACAATGATTGCTGAAGGTCTCATCACAGAAAAGACAGTGTCACGCATCGCAGACGGCAGTCTGAATCCTGATGTAATGGCAGGTCTTTTCAAAGACCTGGAGGCCGCAGCAAAAGCACACAGCGAGCAGTCTTCTGCTCTCTTCGAGAGGCTTGGTATTGACGAGATTTCCGATGAAGTCACATTCGCCCAGATGAGACGCCTTGCTGACATCTGGATTACTGAGATTGACCGCCTTGAGGAGTGGAGTAAGTTCCTCTCATACGCTGAAGTATGTGCCGGAACTGCTGCAGCACAGGTTCTGCCTCTCATCTTAACGGACAAGATTGATTACGATGCACTGATTCCTGCATTCCTTACAGGATATGCAGATGCGCTTCTGAAAGAGGCATATCAGCAGCGTCCAATCCTTGCTCACTTCTCCCAGATGCCGCACGAACAAAAGATTGCGGCATTCAAAGAGTTCGATTTGCAGATGGTATCCTCAAATGCAAAGCGTCTTGTGCAGATTTTAGATGGAAATATTCCGGAACTCTTCACCGGGGCTTCGCGCGAGTCGGAGATGGGTGTCTTAACCGGCGAGTTCAACAGAAAACGCGGACACATGTCGATTCGCTCCTTAATGACCAAGTCAGGCTCGCTCATCCAGAAGATTAAGCCATGCTTCATGATGAGCCCGCTTTCTGTTGCTCAGTACCTTGACCCGCGCTCTGTGATGTTTGATATCATCATCTTCGATGAGGCAAGTCAGGTAAGGCCGGAGGATGCTCTTGGAGCATTGATGCGCGGAAGGCAGTTAGTTGTGATGGGAGATTCACGTCAACTTCCGCCGACAACCTTCTTCGACCAGATTGGAGGCTCAGACGAGGAAGATGAGGAGGAAAGTGCGGCAGGCATCACTGATATGGAAAGCCTGCTTCATGTCTGCAAGCAGTCGTTTGTCACAAAACGTCTTCGCTGGCACTACCGTTCAAGACACGATTCTTTGATTGCTGTCTCGAATGCAGAGTTCTATGACGGAACTCTTCAGGTATTCCCGTCTCCGATGCATGACACAGACGATGTTGGTCTTTCGTTTGTCCATGTTGAGGATTCAGTTTACGAGCGCGGAAAAGCAGGAGTAAACCGTGGTGAAGCCAAAGCGGTTGCAGAAGCAGTTATTGACTACTACCGTAGATTCCCTAACAAGACTTTAGGAGTTGCAACCTTCTCCACCCGTCAGCAGGAGCTTATCAGAAGAGAGGTAGATGTTCTTCTCCGCGACAATCCGGATGTTGAAGCACTCATGCGTCCAGAAAACGGAGAGCACTTCTTTGTCAAGAACTTAGAAACCGTTCAGGGTGATGAGCGTGATACAATGCTTATCTCAATCGGATACGGATTCGATGAGAATCACCGTTTATCCAGAAACTTCGGTCCGCTGAATCAGACAGGCGGCGAGAGACGTCTGAATGTTTTAATCACACGTGCCCGCGAGAGATGTGTTGTCTTTGCAAACTTCAGAGGCTATGACTTGCCTGTTGACTCTGACACTCCGGATGGAGTTGCAGCACTTTCAGCATTCCTGACATATGCCGAGACAAGAAACGCTGCTCCGCTTGCTGCTGGCGAGGACATAAGCCCTGATGTTGCTGACCTTTTCCCTGAAACGGTCGCACGCATGTTAGAGGACAAAGGATACTCTGTCGCCCGAAATGTTGGATGCGCAGGATTCAGGATTGACCTGGCTGTTCTCCATCCGGAAACGGAAGGTGTCTACATGGCTGGAATTCTATGCGACGGTCCGTTCTACTGGTCTGCTTCTGATGCCCGCGACCGTGACCGCCTTCGAGGACAGGTCTTAGAAGGGCTTGGATGGAATCTGATTCGCATCTGGTCTCCGGAATGGTTCCAGCATCCTGCATCCTGCACCAAAGTGCTTCTGGACTTCCTCGAGGAAGCCGCAAAGAAAGAACCGCTGAAGTTATCGGTTGAACCGGAAATTCCTGTCTTCGAAGAAGAGGCTGAAGAGTCAGATGAGATTGCTGTCTCTGGAGAGAGTGAGGAAATCACGGCCTCTGCTGAGGTTGTATCGTCTGGAAAATGCTTCGTGCCGTATGTCTGCTGTGACAGTTGTGTTCTTCAGAGCTACAACCAGTTTGCATCGGTTCAGGATTCCATCCTTCAGACTGCCCTTGTTGAGATTGTAAAAGCCGAAGGTCCGATTTCTGAAGCACTCTTAATCGCCCGCGTCAAAGAACTTGGTTCTGTTCCAAGAATGACTGCGGCAATCAAGGAGCGTATTGCAAACCTTGCTGAGGCTTCTGTTGCTGAAGGAACACTGACGCGCGATGCTGAAAAATTCTACTCACTTACAGGCGGCGAACTTTCAGCCCGTGAGCGTGCAGGCAAGTGGTCAATTGCAGACGTTTCCTTAGAGGAAATAGGACTTGCCGCAAGAATCGTCCTTGAAAAACAGTTTTCAACACCTATGTCTGATCTGGTAAAACAGACTGCTGCATCTCTTGGATTCAAGGCCACAGCGCAGGTAAAACAGCGCGTTGAGGCAGGAATCTCTGCCGCTTCTGCATCAGGACTTATTGCAGAAGAAAACGGCGTGTGGAAAGCAGTTTAATCCACACACTTTTTTGTCCTATGACTGCGAATAGTATTGGCAGAACTACAGGATTTTCCTCATGATTGATATTTCCGCATTGACAAACTCGGCAGGCTATCTGCTCGAAGGTGTACTTGTAACCCTTCTTTTAGTAGCTCTGTCTCTTTTTATCGGCTTCGTCTGCGGAATTGTATTAACCATGGGGCAGGTTTAAGGTCCGAAGGTAATCAAGAAACTCGTTGGAGTTTATGTCTGGTTCTTCCGCGGCCTTCCAAATATTGTCCTCTTATTCCTGTTCTACTTTGCCCTATTCCCGTTCATGGGGCTTGACGTGCCTGCATTCTTTGTAGCGGTAACAGTTCTTGGAATGCGAAGTGCTGCATATCAGTCGCAGATTTTCCGCGGAGCAATTGAGTCGATTGCCTCAGGACAGATGCTTGCCGCCCGTTCTCTTGGAATGACCAAGTGGCAGGCAATCCGCTCTATCATTCTTCCGCAGACGCTGCGCCTCTCACTTCCGGGCTGGTCAAATGAATATCCGGTTTTATTAACCGACTCATCAGTAGCATACGTTATCGGTGTTGCTGAACTCTTAACCAGAACCGCACAGGTCATCTCAAGAACCGGAGAGCCGATGCTCCTTTACATGTCCTGCGCAATTATGTTTATCCTGCTCAACTACGGTGGTATGATGTTAATCCAGTTTATTGAAAAGAAGACCCACATCCCGGGACTTGGTCCTGAAGGAGGCGAGGCATGACCGAACCGATTCTCCGCGTTGAAAATCTGACCAAGACCTACGGAGACCTCGAGGTCTTAAAAGGCGTATCCTTTGATGTTTATCCTGGAGAGAAGAAGGTCTTCATTGGCCCGTCGGGAACTGGAAAGTCTACTCTTCTTCGCTGTATCAATCTCTTAACCGAGCCTGACGGAGGTTCTGTTTACTTAAACGGAGAAGAGGTTACAAACTCTGGAAGAAAAATCAACGAGTACCGCCAGAAGATGGGAATGGTCTTCCAGAACTTCAATCTCTTTGACCACTTAACAGCAGTCAGAAACGTCGAGCTTGCTCTTCTCAAGGTCAAGAAGATGGGAAAGAAGGAAGCACGCGAAAAGGCAATGTTCGAGCTTGAGCGTGTTGGAATGGCTGACTGGGCAGACCACTATCCGGCACAGCTTTCAGGAGGTCAGGCTCAGCGTGTATCCATCGCCCGCGCTTTAGCAATGGATCCTGAGGTTATGCTTTTCGATGAGCCTACATCTGCACTTGATCCAGAACTCAAGCGTGAAGTAATGGAGGTTATGAGAAAGCTTGCTGCACAGGGTATGACTTGTCTTGTTGTAACGCACGAGATGAAGTTTGCAACTTCTTTTGCATCGGAAATTCTCTTAATGGAAAAGGGAGAGATTATCGAGCGCGGAAAGCCGGAAGATATCCCGACCAGCCCGTCCTTTGAACGCATGAGAGCTTTCATGGGCGCATACAGCGAAGAGTAACATGGATATCGTACAGTACATCATCGACCAGATTCCATTCTGGACAGACATCCTGCTTCCGGCATTAGTTGACGGCCTTTGGGTGACACTCCAGCTTGTGGCATTAACAGCTCCGTTTGGTTTCCTCTTAGGTTTCCTGATTGCAGTATGCCGTGTCTATGGTCCAAAGCCGCTTCAGGCTTTAGCGAAGCTCTATGTTATCTTCTTTAGAGGTTGTCCGCTTCTGGTTCTGCTGTTCCTGCTGTACTTCGGTCTTCCATCTATCGGAATCGTTCTTGGTTCGTATCTTTCGGCATTGTTTGGTTTCATTTTGTGTAACTCGGCATACAACTCCGAGTACTTAAGAGGAGGTCTTCAGTCGATTAAAGGAGGACAGATGCTTGCTGCACGCTCTCTTGGTATGACTAAGATTCAGGCAATTCTTCATGTGGTAATCCCGCAGGCATTCCGCAGAGCTCTTCCTGGTGTTTCCAATGAGTTCATTTACCTCATCAAGTACTCATCCCTTGCATATGTGGTGACTGTTATCGAGATGACCGGAGCTGCAAAAATTATTGCAACAAAGTACTTTGCATACTTCGAAGCTTTCGCGGCTGTTGGTATCTTCTACCTGATTCTGGTATCCATAGCCACCATTGCCTTAAGCAAGCTCGAGAAGAAGCTTGCAATCCCTGGTGTTTCCGGTTCTAAGCAGGAATAAATTTCGAGCGGTATTCTCAATACTTATTTTTTAATTGCTGGAAGGACTTTCCAGCCATTTAGTTTTAAATACTTTCTTCGCCTATTTATCAATATGGCACTTTCAGTAGATGTTATTGACAAGCTTGCAGCATTAATCACTGCAGCTTTCGGTCTTGTTGCCGCACTTGCATGGAACGGTGCAATCCAGGCAATCTTTGCAGAAATCTTTGGAGAACAGAGCACTATTCCGGCAATGCTCGGATACGCTGTTTTTGTCACTGTTCTTGCAGTTCTCTTCACTGTATGGATTGGTGCAGTCTCCAACAAGTCCAAAGCACTCGCAGAGAAGGCATCCAGCAAGGCTGCAGAAAAACTCCACCACAAGAAGGAATAATCCTTCTTCTGATGGATTAAAACTTTTTTAGAACTTAATTGATATCCTCACTTATTTATCCATAAACCGCACAGAATAAGAGTATGCAAATCTGCTGTTTGAACTTCGCAAATCAAAGGGCATGACTATAGAAGAGGCCAGAAAAAAGGTAACCGACCCACTCTACTTAGGCTGTCTGATAATTAAGAATGGCGATGCCGATGGTCAGTTGGCAGGTGCTCAGAACACCACAGGAAACGTATTGCGCCCGGCATTGCAGATAATCAAAACAGCTCCGGGCATAAGTTGCGTTTCGGGTGCATTCATTATGATAACCAACACACCACAATACGGTGAAAACGGAATTATGGTATTTGCCGATTGCGCTGTAACACCTGTTCCGGATGCAGCTCAGCTGGCACAGATAGCTGTAAGTTCTGCAGTAACTGCAAAAGCAGTAGCCGGATTCAGCGAACCAAGAGTAGCGCTTACCAGTTTCTCTACAAAGGGTTCTGCAAAACACGAATGTGTAGATAAAGTAACCACCGCATTGCAACTGGCAAAAGAACTTGCTCCGGAACTAAAGATAGACGGCGAGCTTCAGGCCGATGCAGCCATAGTACCATCAGTAGGCGCAAGCAAAGCTCCGGGTTCAGAAATAGCAGGTAAAGCAAACGTTTTGGTATTCCCATCGTTGGAAGTAGGAAACATAGCTTACAAATTAGTACAGCGTTTGGCAGGAGCAGAGGCTATCGGACCAATGTTGCAAGGTTTGGCTGCTCCTATCAACGACTTATCGCGTGGTTGTTCTGTAGATGATATCGTAAAAATGATTGCTATTACTGCAGTGCAGGCGATTGAG
>ERZ808034.20-NODE-20-length-22151-cov-3.710927_pt1 | contig 22151 bp, 22 predicted proteins | sample MGYA00380188_ERZ808034 | MGnify/ENA primary metagenome ERZ808034 (study PRJEB31490, sample SAMN06133380) | cow dung metagenome | isolation source: M12 | host: cow | place: China: Chengdu | collected 2015-05 ...
TCTCAGCATCGGACACTTCAACAGCTTCCGCTCCTCCATCGTGAAGCGGACACTCATGGTGAGTCTTTCTGGTTGAAACAACTTTGTACCGTCTGCCTGCTCTAAGCTTCGTGTTGTGACAGACACGCGAAACCTTGCATCCTTCACATGCAGAGTCAGGCCCTGCATACACAAACTCCGCCCCCTCTTTTGCGAGAACCGAGCCTACGATTGTGATAATTCGTTCTTCCTCCATTTACTCATCCTCATACAGTGCCTGTACTGCTTCGCGTGCCTCATCTTCTGTTAAGTTATCGAGAATCGTACGTCTTTCAGGACGAATCTCCTTTGCCCGAACAAGTGCCTCAATAACTTCTTCATCAGATAAACCAAGCTCAGCAGGGTTTGTCGGAGCTCCAATCATACGAAGCGAATCGCGGATACGCATCCAGTCTCCTCCGTGTAAGTACATCGAAAGAATTGTACCAAGACCGCATGCTTCTCCGTGGAGAACCTTGCCAGGAGCAATTTTTTCAAGCATGTGGGCAAACTTGTGTTCGCCGCCGGAAGCAGGCCTTGAACTGCCGGCAATACTCATAGCCACACCGGATGCAAAAAGTGCCTTCATCACAATCCATGCCGCACGCTCATCATACTCCTTGATGAGATGTGCATTTTCGACCATAAGTTCTGCCGCAATCATCGAAAGAGCTGTTGCGTACTCGCTTCCTTTCTCTCCCGTCTCGCGAATTGATTTATCCCAGTCAAGAATTGCCGTATAGTTTGCGATAGTATCTGCATAACCTGCGGCCGTTAAACGATGCGGAGCTGATGCCAGAAGCTCAGTGTCCGCAACGATTGCAAGAGGCGGGTGAGCAGCCACACTCACACTTCCATCATCAGTATGAATCGATGCGCGAGACGAAGCAATTCCATCGTGAGATGCCGCTGTTGGAACACTGATAAACTGGATATCAATATTGTACGAAACAATTTTTGCGATATCGATAACTCTTCCACCGCCGACAGCAATCAGCAGAACTGCTCTATTTTCCTGCGAATAATTTGCAACCCTTGTAACCTCTTCGTATGTAATCTCGCCTACGATTAACGAACCGACCTCAAAACCAGCGTCTTTTAAGAGTCCTACAACTCTTTGCCCGACACTATTCATAGTATTCTTTCCAGACAGCACAAGAAGCGGACCCTTCATCCCAAGGTCAGACACAACAAGAGGCAGCTGCTTTAATGCATCATGTCCGGCAATGACATCGCGCGGCAGCTGAATCCAGCGCGATTTGTCAAAGGTTTTATCCTTTAATATCCTATTATCATTTATACTCATAGAAGGTCCTGATATGTTTGAGGAAATATACTCCTGGATTGTAAGTCTGGAAGCTTCTAACTATACAGTAGTTCAGACTATCTTATATGCTTTATTAGTGCTCCTCGGTTTGTATTTACTTTACCGATGGATTCGCAAGGTCAATATTGAAATCTCAACTCCGCTGATGCTCTCTGCCTTAACGTATGTTCTATTTGGCGGGCTGCTTCGTGTGGTAGAAGACACAGGAACCATTCCTGATCCATGGTGGATTTTCTTCATCACTCCGCAGGTCTATATCCTAACCCTTGTCTTTGGAATGATTGCGCTGTTCATTTCGTATCTTCTCCAGAAAAAGAAGGTTGTCATATCATACATTCCTGTCTTCGCAGGAATTGGAACAGCGGCCTCGGTTCTGGCATTCGCATACCTTACATGGTTTGGAATCACAAATGCAGGAGCAACCTTTGACTTCATGATCATCCTGATTGTTGTTGGAATCGCAGCAGCAGCAACAGCCGCTCTCTGGGCAGTTCTTAGATATCTCTGCCGCTGGAATTATGTGTCCCATCCGATGTATCTGGCTTTAATCGGAAGCCACTTCCTCGACTCTTCCGCGACAGGATATGCACTTGACCTTCATCCGATTCACTACATCGAACAGCACGTTGCAGGAAACGGAATCATTGAACTGACCGGTACTGCATACAGCATGTTCCTTCTAAAACTCGTGGTTCTTGTGCCTTCAATCTGGGTTCTTGAAAAGTTCAGGAAGGAAGAAGGTATGGAATCTCTCTGGTATCTGATTATCTTCGCAATGATTGTGGTAGGACTTGGACCTGGTATCCGCGATTTACTGCGTATGGTTCTCTGGATTTGAGAACATCCAACATACTTTTTTCGATTATTTTTACTAAGACACACTCACACTAAGTCAATAGCCCTATAATCTTTTAACGCATACCATATCCTCATGTCTATATCATTTACCAAGCTTCACGGAAACGGGAATGATTTCGCGTTAATTGATGAGATGGCAGGAGTTGTCATCCCTGACGATATGAAGGCAGGATTTGCCGTTGCATACTGTGACAGACGCTTTGGAATCGGAGCAGACGGAATTCTTTTCATCGGCCCGTCATCTGTTGCTGATGTCAAAATGACTCTTTTCCAGCCGGACGGAAGCGAGGCTGAGATGTGCGGAAACGGTATCCGCTGTCTTGCAAAATATGCCGCAGATAAAAAATACGCAAAGACAAAGGCATTCAAGATTGAAACTCTCGCAGGTGTTCTTCCGGTCAGAGGAGGATATGACAATGACGGTGATTTCATGGCAACAATCAATATGGGTTCTCCTGTCTTCGAAGACTCTATCGAGATTGACGGAATGACTGTATACTCTGTAAACACAGGAGTTCCGCACGCTGTTGTCTTTGTCGACGATGTCGAAGCAGTGGATATCGATGCAGTTGCTCCGAAGATCAGACACCACGAGCACTACAAGAACGGAACCAACGTCAACTTCGTTCAGGTAACAGGGGAATCTGACATCACTATTAGAACCTTTGAGCGCGGTGTCGAAGGTGAAACCCTCTCCTGCGGAACCGGCTCTACTGCATGTGCATTAATCGCAGAAAAGGAAGGAAAAGTGGTTGGAGAAGTTATCCACGTAACAACCGCAGGCGGACCGCTTGACATTACTGTTGCAGAACTCCCGCTTATGACAGGGCCTGCTGAGACTGTATACGAAGGAACGATTAATTTCTAATCGCCCCTCTTTTTTATTCTCTAAGATAAGCGACCAGATCGCCTTTTTTAACAGCTCTGCCCGAGTACTCAGATAAATTCCTGCCTACAGCATCACACTTAATCATCATAAGGTATGCTACAGGCTTATCCCACTCGTACTCTGTCATACTCTCATAGTTTGCAAGACCTTTAGCGATTAGAAGAGTGGCATTAGAAACAGCAGCTTTCACATCATCTGAGAAAGCCTGCGGATGAGTTCCAAGAAGAGCACCTCCGCCACCTGTATATACAGCGTCAGCAACCTTCTCAAGACCAATCTCATATGCTTCCTTTAGAGTAACATCATTTAACATCGGACGGTCTTTTACAACCACGGTTACGTGAGACCCCGACTTTTTTAGCTCCTCGATGAAGAGCATATCAAAGATAACCTCACCGCAGTTATCGGTGAAGAAAACAACCCTTTCTGCGAGAGGCAGGAACTTACTGGAATCATCAACGGCAAGACCGTTGGAAAACACTTCGCGGAAAAATCTTGTAAAATCTTCTGCAACATCATGACCTGTTACTCCGTAGTCCATTGCATTTCCAAGAACGGATGCAATCAGGGTATCATGAAGCGTGTTTAATAGAGGCTTTACTTCATTGACGACACCTTTAGCACGATCATTATCGCGAACCTTAATATCGGCATACAAATCTATGTTATCAACCTGAGAATAGCAGAAACGGTGAATCTCTCCGGCAGCCACAGCCGCTCCGGCATTTTCAGAAACACCTGCATCAAAAATCTCAGCACATCGTACTACAATACGGTCAATATCCTTCTCATCTGAAATAACCGCCGACACCTGACTTCGAACCTTTGTTAAAAGACAGTCTCTGCATTCGGGTGCTAACTTCATAAACACTCTCCAAAAAAAACTCGGGTATGGGGCCGCCGCGATTTGAACGCGAGTCAGAAGACCCCCAGTCTCCTAGGATGCCAGGCTACCCTACGGCCCCTTGTGCTATATATTTTGATGGCGGCAGATATTAGGTTTTTCTATTGAGAAAAATATACTCCCGGTATCTTAACCTCATATTTTTGAAAATGTTTTCAAAATCTGAAAGTCCCCATACCCAACAAATATAATCTCAAGTGTAGAACACTATAAACATATGGAGCATGCAGAACATATTGCCGAAGCTGTATCCTACACAAAAGATACATTCCTGCAGATAGATGGCATTATCACCTGGATAAAGCTCTTTCTCGCAATAATTATACCGCTTATATCAGGATTCGGACTTGCAACACTCATCCTTCAATTCCTTGTAAAACCGGCTCTTGTAAGCATACTCGTCGGTCCAAACCTTGGATTCACAGAGGCCGGAATCGCATACATGCTGCAGTACTTAGCAGTAGTAATCGGGATAATCTTTGTATTCCTCTTCCCGTACTATCAAGGCTACCTCTGCCGCAGCATGAAAACCCGCGAAATCACAAAAGCAGAAGACTTTAGCGGACTGTTCTTCTCAGGCTGGAAAATAAACACATTAATCATATACTATCTCCTCCCGCTGATTGCAATATTCCTGCTCTACGCATTGTTATTCACATCATTAAACGGAGCTCTTGATACCATCTTTACAGGAGAGACGGCATGGCTTGAAACTGTGATGGATTATGCCCTTCTCATTCTCTACATCATCGTTGAGTTTGCAACATTCATCTTCATAGCTCTCTTTGGATGTATCGGACTTGTACATCTCGCACGTACAGGTTCATTTAAAGAGGCTGTAAAATTTAAAAAAATATCTGCACTCATTAAGAGAATCGGATGGTATGACTACATCTTATGTATCGTAATTGTCACACTCATCCTGCTTACTGTTGCAGTATTTTTCGTAGGCCTTGCAGGTATCTTTGATTTCGCGGTCGCTGCAAACATCATCTTCTTTGGTCTGATGATTGTCGTGATGATTCCAACCGGAGTTTTTGTCACAAGATATCTGGCAAACATCTACGAGACAGCCTTCCTCGAACCTGAAGATGATATTGAGGAGTTCGATGACTTCTGATGAGTTCAGACTCAAATCAGACTACGCTCCGAAAGGCTCACAGCCAAAGGCAATTGCTGAGTTAACGGAAGGGGTAAAGTCCGGCAAACAGTTCCAGACACTCCTTGGTGTGACAGGTTCTGGAAAGACGTTTACGATTGCAAACGTAATCCAAAACTTACAGCGTCCAACGCTTGTTCTAGCACACAACAAAACCCTTGCCGGTCAGCTCTACAACGAGTTCAAAGAGTTCTTCCCGGACAACCATGTCGAGTACTTCATCTCATACTATGACTACTACCAGCCGGAAAGCTACATACCGAAAAAGGACCAGTACATCGAAAAGGATGCATCAATCAATCCTAAAATCGAGATGATGAGACTTGCGGCAACAGCGTCTCTTCTCTCTCACAGAGATACGATTGTTGTCGCTTCCGTCTCCTGCATTTACAGCATTGGAAATCCTGATAACTTCCAGAACATGGGATTCGAACTGAAAACAGGGCAGAGAATCTCACGCAGGGAACTGATGGAAAAGCTCGTTGAAATCCTTTTCGAAAGAAACGACACAGAGCTTATGCCCGGACGTTTCAGAGTAAAAGGAGATACCATAGACATCATCCCCGGTTACTTCAACGACATCATCCGAATTGAACTCTTCGGAGACGAGATTGACCGAATCTCAGAAATCGAGAAGGCGACAGGAAAGGTTAAGGAAAAACTCGATTACTTCTATGTCTATCCGGCAAGGCACTTCGTAACGCCTAAGGAAGAAATTGAAGAGGCAATCACATCGATTCGAACTGAACTAGACAATGTCTTAGCTGAAGGAAAGCTCGATGACCTTGGAGCACACCGCCTTCGTCAGAGAACCGAGTATGATATCGAGATGATAGAAGAGACTGGTTCATGCAAAGGAATTGAAAACTACTCTCGTCACTTCGACAAAAGAAACACAGGAGAAAGACCATTCTGTCTTCTCGATTATTTCCCTGATGACTTCCTCTTAGTCATCGACGAAAGCCACCAGTCTCTTCCGCAGGTAAGAGGCATGTTTAACGGAGACCACGCGCGAAAAATCCCTCTGGTCGAGTATGGTTTTCGTCTTCCAAGTGCCTTCGACAACCGTCCTTTGATGTTTTCCGAGTTTGAAAAGTTCATGAAGCAGGCAATCTTTGTCTCGGCAACCCCTGGAGAGTATGAGCTTGAACACTCAGGAGATGTGGTTGAGCAGATTATAAGACCAACAGGTCTTGTTGACCCGGTTGTAGAAGTCCGCCCGATTCAGGGACAGACTGAAGATTTGATGCGTGAGATTCGCGCAACAATCGAGCGCGGGGACAGGGCACTTGTTACAACGCTTACAAAGAAACTCGCAGAAGAGCTAAGCGAATACTTAGCGGCAAACGGAATCAAGACCAGGTATCTTCACTCGGATATCAAGACACTTGAACGAACAGAACTTATCCGCCAGCTAAGACTTGGCATGTTTGATGTGCTCGTTGGAATTAATCTGTTAAGAGAAGGTCTCGACATCCCGGAAGTCGGGTTTATCGGAATCCTTGACGCAGATAAGGAGGGATTCCTTAGAAACACGAGAAGCTTAATCCAGATTATAGGCCGTGCTGCAAGAAACGCGGAATCACATGTTGTACTCTATGCTGATGTGATGACCGATTCGATAAAGGCAGCAATTGCAGAGACTGCCAGAAGGCGTCACATGCAGATAGCCTTCAACGAAGAAAACGGCATCACACCTCAGACGATTCGAAAACCGATTCCTGAAAAGGAAGTGGACTTAAAAGACATCAAACACATCCCGTCATCAGAGATTCCAAACCTGATAATCCAGCTCGAAGCAGAGATGAAAACAGCCGCAGGCTCTCTTGACTTCGAGCGGGCAATTGAGCTTCGCGACAGAATCGCAGAGCTTCAAAAGAAGCTTGATGCATCATGAATTTTGCCGTAAAGATGAACGTATTATCTTTACGGCATTAATAGATATTCATGACATCTCTTGTAAAAATACCCTCTATGCAGAGAAAAGAATACGATAAGCTTCTCCTGGAAAATCATCTTTCACGAATTGCTTTTACCAAAGACAACCGTGCATATATTGCTCCTTTTCTCTATGTTTTTGACGGAAAGCGTCTCTACTTCCTTCCAACCCGCTACGGTAAAAAGATGGACTTTTTCAAAACCAATCCGCATGTATCTGTCGAAGTCGAGGACGTTGCACATGATATGAGTTACTACAGGTTTGTAACACTTTCCGGGCGTCTTGAAGAGGTTGTGCATCCTGAAAAGAAGCATGAAGTCCGCCGCATGTTTGCTGATTTAATCGAGAACCGCACTCTTTCAGAGAATGCATTAAATGCTCTTGGGATTGGCAGTCATGAGCCTGTTTCCGAGATTTTGAATTCAAACCGTTCTATGGTGTGGGCTCTCACAGGTGTAGACAGTATCACTGCATTAAAGGATACAAACTAAACACCATTACTTTTTTCGAAAATAGGGAGAGCCGGTTTTTAACCGGCTTTTCAGGGGAGATATCTGTATGTCACGCTTCAGAAATAATTCTGATTTGGAGGTGTGTCGCAACTTTATCTGTTGCTTAACTACTATTAAGCTATGAATGAATAAAGTGTTTCTGCACCCGGTATAAACCCTAATCTTTAACCCATCTGAATGCCTATTCTTACATAGTATAAAATGGCGGAAAATCGAACGGTCACAGTAAGTATTACAATTAATCTTGGCAACTACGAAAACCTTCGCCTCGAAGTTTCTGATAAAGCAGAGACAAAAGAGGAAGCCGACGCACTTCGTTATTTCTTAGCAGATGTTCTTGACGGATACGGAAATAACAATGCGACAGCAAAAGCCGCCATCGACAAATACAAAGAGCGTATCTTAGCTGACGCCGGAAAAGAGGCAGAGATGGAAGCATTCAGTTTCGAAGAAACACCGATGACATTTGTCCCGGCAGATGAGACTGAGTATTTAGAGCCCGCGCCGGAACCTGTGATGCCTGAGTTCGAGTTCGAACCTGAAGTCGCAGAAGAACCCGTCCAGCCTGCACCGCAGACAGCAGACGCTGAGTTTACATGTTCAAAGTGCGGAGCTCCTGTTACAAAACTTCAGCGCGACGTCTCGATGCTTTTCAACCACAAAATCCTCTGCAAAGACTGCATGAAATAATGAAAAAGAATCTGCTCTCCTGGGAAGAAACCCTCTTCCGCGACCAAGACGTCTTCGATTTAAACTACGTCCCGGAACAGTTCGATTACCGTGACGAGCAGACGCAGGCTTTAGTCTTTGCAATCCGCCCTGTCCTTCGCGGAGGAAAAATCCTTGATACTGTATGCAGAGGTCCTCCCGGAACCGGAAAGACCACATCGGTTAAGAAAATCTTCGAGTCGCTTAGAGAGACTACTCAGCTTGTAGTTCCGATTCATGTAAACTGCCGTATTGATTCTAGTGAATATGCAATCTTTACCCGCATTTACACATCACTTACAAAACTGAGCCCGCCGCCGTCAGGGACATCTGTTAAGCAGATTATCGATATGATAGCTCATTATCTCGAAAAGGAAAATGTCTATCCTTTAGTCTGCCTTGATGATGCGAACTATCTAATCTACGAAAATCAGTTCAACAAAACTCTCTATCCGCTTATCCGGATGCATGAGGTTTTCCCGACTGTAAACTTCGGTCTGATAATTATCATCAGTGACCCTGAAATCGATCTGCAAAACTCTCTGGAAGTTCGTGTGCAGTCTACTTTCCACCCTGAGGTCATTCAGTATCCGCCGTACTCAGCTCGTGAGATTGCCGGAATTTTAAATGAAAGAGTAAAGCAGGGTCTCTATCCGAAAGTTCTGCCGCCTGAACTTTTAGATATCATTGTCGACCAGGTAATGAAGCACGGGGATGTGCGCCTTGGACTTGATTTAATCAAGCGCTCGGTTCTTTATGCTGAAAAGGCCGCAAGAAAAGCTGTGACGGAAGAGGACATCGAAAAAGCTGTTGAGTCCTCGCGCGACAGACAGCTTGAGATGCTTATCTCAAGTTTAGCCGATGATGAGCTTCTTGTCCTAAAAACCGCAGCAGAGCTTTTTTCGGACGAAACGTCTCCTACAACCAAGGAAATTATGGAGGCACTTCCAAATAACGGTCCAAAGCTTACTCGTGTCAGCGAGATTTTCAAGCGTCTTGACAGACTTCGCTTAATTGACCTTGAATACTCCAATCAGGGCGGCGGAAGACGCAGATACGTGCATATTCACGAAGATAAAGCGACGCTTCTTAATATTATCTCACGGTCAGAGTAAACCTCTGATTAACAATCCTTATCTATTCTCCAATCACATATTTGATTACTATCCTTAAAGGGGGATGTATTTTGGTAAGTGTAAACGAATTAGGACTTGACCTCTTCGAAGAACTCGTAGAGAACGCAGATTTATTCAACGTAGCATACCACGAACTCGACAACGGTGCACGCATCGTTGACTGTGGTGTCAGTGTTCCAGGCGGATTCGGTGCTGGTGACTACTTCACCCGTATCTGCATGGGCGGCCTTGGAGACATTGCATTCCGTCAGGGCATGGTCGGCAACTTCCCGATGACCTTCATCGATGTCAACACCGACTTCCCGGCAATCTCCTGCCTTGGTGCACAGAAAGCAGGATGGACCGTTAAGCACGAGAACTTCTTCGCAATGGGTTCCGGACCTGCACGCGCACTCTCCCTCCAGCCGAAACACACCTATGAAGTCATCGGCTACGAAGACGAGAGCGAATACGCAGTCATCTGTCTTGAGGCAGACCGCCTGCCAAACGCAGCAGTCATGGAGTTAATCGCAGAGAAGTGTAAGGTTGACGTCGCAAACGTCTGCGCACTTGTTGCACCGACTTCTTCCATCGTTGGTTCTATCCAGGTTGCAGGACGCTGTGTTGAGACTGCAGTCTACAAGCTCAACGAGCTTGGATTCGACACCAGAAAGATTATCGCAGCAGCAGGAACTGCACCGGTCCCGCCGGTACGCGGTCCAAAGCTCGCAATGGGTGTCACTAACGATGCAACCATCTACCACGGTCAGATCAACCTCACCATGGATGCACCGGAGATCGTCGACTACCTCGAGAAGATCCCAAGCTGCGCATCCGAAGGCTACGGAAGACCATTCAACGACATCTTCAAGGAAGCAGGTTACGACTTCTACAAGATCGACAAGAACCTCTTCTCCCCGGCAGAAGTCATCATCAACGAAGTCTCCTCCGGAAAGGTCTACCACGTTGGAAAGGTTGACGCAGAAGTCACCCTCAAATCCTTCGGTCTCGCATAAGCTGGACATGAAGTACACGGGATTTTTCCCGTGTTTTTTCAAAGCATTAATTAAGGAATAATTGCTTATATTATAAGGCAACATGGACCCGTGGTCTAGGTGGTTATGACGCCAGCCTTACATGCTGGAGGTCAGGGGTTCGAATCCCTTCGGGTCCACTCTCGTTTTTATGACATCTATTGCTGTTCTTGATTATGGTTTAGGTAATCTGAGAAGTGTTTTCCGCGGTCTTTGTGCGGCAGGGGCAAGTCCTGTTATTACAAATGATGCCGAGGTTATTTCTTCGGCAGACGGTATTCTTCTTCCGGGTGTCGGGGCTTTTGCTGAGGGTATGGAGAAGCTTCGCCCGTTAATCTCTCTCGTGAAATCGGAAGCAGAGAAAAAACCGCTTATGGGAATCTGTCTTGGTATGCAGATGCTTCTCGAAGAAAGCGAGGAGCACGGGGTACACGAGGGTCTTTCTTTTATTCCAGGCAGAATCAGGATGTTTGAGAAACAGGCAGGTCTTAAAGTTCCGCAGATGGGTTGGAATACGATTTCTCCATGCGGAGACCACCCGCTCTTTGAGGGCGTGGCAGAAGGGACTTATGTGTACTTTGTGCACTCTTATTATGCGGATACAGTGCCTGAAGCAACTCTTGCAAAGACTGAGTATGGAATTACTTATGCTTCTGCTGTCGGTAAAGGGAATGTGATGGGTACTCAGTTCCACCCGGAAAAGAGCGGTGATGCAGGGATTAAGATTTTAGGAAACTTTGTTTCCCTCTGCGAGTAATCTTTTTTTTTTTTTTTCTGGTTTAGGGTACATTAGATTAAGCCCGCGTTATCAGCGGTTTTTATCGAATAAGAATAGATGTGAGTGAGAAAACAGTATTCAAAAAATAATAAGGTTGATAGAAATTATCTATCTATTTAGCTGCAGCCGGACCATCCGCAGTGTTTGCAGATGCCCATGTTGCATCCCTCGCCGAAGTCGAGCGGTTCTCCGCACTCCGGGCATGGGTTGACTGCTTTCTTCTCTTCCGGTGCCGGAGAGGAGATTGACCAGTTGTCTAAGGTTGCGATAGTCTGGTTGGTTGCGGCAAGTTCGATGCACTTTCCAACAACATCCGCACAGGACATACCTTCTGAATTCTTGTTTCTGATTGCAGAGACACAGTGAACCTTTGCGAACTGTTTAACGAACTTCTCGTACGGGACACCATTCTGAAGACCTGTGCTGATACTGCGTCCGAGAGCATTGCTGTTTGCCTCACAGCCTGCACCAACGGTTCTGATGAAGACTTCCATCGGCTTGCCTTCGAGAGTGGTGTTGACGGTGATATAGAGCCTGCAGCATCCGGACTGTGCGAGGAAAGTTCTTCCGCTCATCTCGCGCGGGCGGATGAATCCAAGGGACTGCATTACCTGCGGCTCAGGCTTTGCCGGTGCTTCCTCTTCCTTCTTTTCCTCCTTCTTCTCGAGTGCTAAGACAACATCCTCTCGAGAGCCGGTTCTGTAGAGGGTCATACCCTTAATGCCTTCCTGCCATGCGAGAAGAACTGCGCGTGCAACGTCTTCCCTGGTGGCGGAGACAGGCATGTTGATGGTCTTGGAGATGGATGCGTGGACATACTTCTGGAAGGCTGCCTGCATTAACACATGGTCCTTCCATCCGATGTCAAGAGCAGTCTTGAACACAGCCTTGAAGGATGCCGGAAGCCATGCGACGTCCTGGACGGTTCCTGTCTCGTGAACATGGTCAATGACCTCCTGACGTTTATCTTCTGCGGCCTTGCCGGTGTATCCCATTCCTGCAAGAACGTTTGCGAGTTCTGCTTCGAAGTACGGGTGGACAAGGACGAATGTCTTTCCGACGGTGTTTCTTCTGGTGTATGCGTAGGAGAACACAGGCTCGATACCTGAGGAGCATCCTGCAAGAAGGGAGATGGTTCCAGTCGGTGCAATGGTGGTCAGGGCTGCGTTTCTCATGATGATGCCCTGCTTGTCCCAGATACTTCCCTCGTATGCCGGGAAGGTTCCCTTCTCGTTTCCGAGGCGGATGGACTCTTCGACTGCAACGTCATTGACGCGCTTCATGATGTCCTGACAGAACTTGCGTCCTTCTTCGGAATCGTACGGGATTCTAAGCATCAGCATTGCGTCGTGGACACCCATTAAGCCAAGACCGACCTTTCTTGTGCGGTTGGTTGCTTCTTTAATCTCCGGGATCGGGAAGACGTTTTTGGTGATGACAGCATCGAGGAAGCGGATTGCCATCTGAACCATGCGGTCGAGGCGGGCGTAGTCGATTGCATCGTTTTCAACGAACTTGGAGAGGTTGATACTTCCAAGAACACAGGACTCGAACGGAAGAAGCGGCTGTTCTCCGCACGGGTTTGTGGTGTCGATTGCGCCAAGCTGCGGGGTTGGGTTCTTGCTGTTGATTGTGTCGTAGAATAAGATACCTGGTTCTCCGTTTCTCCAGACACCTTCAACGATTCCGTCCCAGATTTCCTTGACGGTGACTTCGGTACCTGAGTTGTCAGTTACCCAGACATCGGAGAGTTTTCCGTCTGCTACCTTCTGCATGAACTCGTCAGAGACCATGACTGAGATGTTGAAGTTCGAGAAGTCGCCTTCTTTTGCTTTGCTGTTGATGAACTTCATGATGTCCGGGTGCCAGACGTTTAAGATACCCATGTTGGCTCCGCGTCTTCTTCCGCCCTGTTTGATGACGTCAGTTGCGGAGTTGAATACGCGCATGAAGGATACCGGTCCGGATGCTACACCGTCGGTGGAGCGCACTGGAGAGCCTTCTGCACGTAAGTGTGAGAAGTTGTATCCGGTTCCGCCGCCCGACTGGTGAATGATTGCTCCCCAGCGGATTGCGTCAAAAATTTCCGGCAGAGAGTCGTTTACCGGGAGTGTGAAACATGCGGAGAGCTGTCCAAGCGGTGTTCCTGCGTTCATGAGGGTTGGTGAGTTTGGAAGGAAGGATAAACTCATCATTGCCTGGAAGTACTCTTCGGTTTCTTCCGGGTTTTCTCCGAGAGCGTTCGCTACGCGCCGGCAGACGTCTTCGAATGAGGTCTCGCCTGCGCGGAAGTAGCGGGCCGCTAAAATGCTGTCTACTACAGAATCCGACATACTATCAACCTTTTTGTATTCAGTCTATCCTCTCTAAGAGAGATAGATAACGAGTATGTTTGGTTGGAATGTAATTAAACCCATCTAAGCATGTGGTGAAATTTCGTTTTCTTCTGAATGAAGCAAAGGCATTATATCGTCTCAGGGTGATTTAATGAGAACAAATGTTTGTCCCGTCAAAAGTATTTTTCACAAAGGGGGTCGGCGTTCATAAAGAGAAGCTTGTTTCGTTCGAGATGGCTCTGCGCGACGCTCATGTGTCTCCGTTTAATCTGGTTACGGTCTCTTCGATTATGCCTCCGAATGCAAGGATTGTTCCGCGCGATGAGGGTTTATCAGAGCTTCACGCAGGAGAGATTGTTTTCTGTGTTATGGCCAGAGCTGAGACTAATGTGGAAGGGGAATCTGTTGCGGCATCCGTTGGTCTTGCGGTTCCGCCTTTTGAGCAGGGACATCACGGGTTCTTATCAGAGCATCATGCAGCCGGTTTAACAGAAGAAGAGTGCGGTATTCATGCTGAGGATTTAGCGGCTACTATGCTTGGTTCTCTGATGAATGTTGATATCGATCCGAAGGCTGCATGGAATGAGCGTGAGCAGGCATATCTTGCAAGCGGGAAGATTATTAAGACGAGTAATATCAGTTCCAGTGCTGTATGCCGTGACGGGCTTTGGACAACAGTTGTTTCTCTTGCGGTCTTTGTGCCGTAATATAAATTTCTTTTTTAAAAATAGATTTTTGTTACTTCTGCATCGTCTTTAACAGATACAGCACCTTACAGCAGTGCTCTGCAAGAGACGTAAAAAGATAAGCCTCATCTAAAGACTTACCTGCTGCAAACGTACCATGCCCTTTAGCGATAACAACCTTGGACGAACAAAGAGCCTCAGCAACCGCATCAGCCAAAGCCTGCGAACCGCATGCCCCTTCCACAACAGAAATCTCTGATGCGAAAAGCTGCCCCTCACTGTCAACAGTCCTGATAGAATCGTACAAAAGAGACAAAGCAACAGCATGCTGGGGATGAGCATGCACAATTGCCTCGTGCTCTGTTGCATTGTAGACAGCTGTATGAACACGCCACTCGCTCGAAGCACCAGGCGTCATCCTGCCGTTTCTTGGCATCAGAACAATCTCGGCAGGATCTGCATCAAGATAAGACCCCGTACGGGTAATGAAATACCCTTCCGGAGTCAGAACACTCATATTCCCGAAGTTACCGCCTACCAGATGCTCAGCAAACAGCCTTTTGCCGATGCGGCTAAACTCTGCTGCAGTCTTAGAGCTCATTATTCATCAGACGGACGAGAACCGCTTTTTGTGCATGCAGTCTGTTCTCTGCCTGATCCCAGACACCGCTCTGCATAGAATCAATAACCTCATCGGTAATCTCCTCGCCTCTGTGTGCCGGAAGACAGTGGAGAACAATTGCATCGTCAGCGGCTTTCTTCAGTAAATCCATGTTTAACTGGTATCCGACGAAATCCTTCAGCTTCTCGTCCTTGATATCCTCTTCACCCATCGAAATCCAGGTGTCTGTATAGATTGCATGTGCATCAGTTACTGCATCAACCGGGTTATCATAGAACACAACTTTACCGCCGTTTTCCTTTGCGAAATCAACAGCACCCTGGTCAGGCTCATATCCCTTCGGAGTACTTACAGCAATCTCCATACCGGTCTGAACTGATGCCATAATCAGAGAATTTGCAACATTGTTTCCATCTCCAATCCAGGCGATGCGAAGCCCGTCAAGCTCTCCAAACTTCTCTTTAAGAGTTAAAGAGTCGGCCATAATCTGGCACGGGTGCTCCTTATCGGATAAAGCGTTGATAACCGGAATGCTTGCATACTTTGCAAACTCGGTGATGGTCTCATGCTTATAGGTACGCATGATAACTCCCTGAAGGAAGCGGGACATTACACGTGCAGTATCCGGAACAGTCTCACCGCGTCCAAGCTGAGTATCCTTCGAGTTTAAGTAGAGAGCATATCCTCCAAGCTCGTGCATACCGACATCAAAGGAAATACGGGTTCTGGTTGATGCCTTCTCGAAGATCATACCAAGATTCTTTCCTGCAAGGTACGGGTGCGGGATTCCGGCAGAACGCTGACGCTTCATGCGGGCGGCGAGAGTTAAGATATCATCATATGCCTCAGGGGTGAGGTCAGAGATAGAGAGAAAATCCTTCATAATTACTTCCTGAGCTCGTCCATGTGAGCAATGCGCTTTGCAAACAGTGCTGCGGTTCCAATATCGCTTCTGTAACGGATGTTTCCGCTGACATTCTTACATGCGGCTTCTGCATAACGCTCAGCCTCTTCAAGACTGTCGCCGACACCGACATATGCCATGGTTCTTGAGGTGATGGTCTCTAACATGCCGGATTCATTCTCAATAACGTTTGCATAGTAGAGAACAGTGTTGTCTGCTGCACCAGTTGTAATCGGGTCACCTGCGTGCGGTGCATCCGGATATCCTGCCGGAACAATGTACTTACAGACAGTTGCCTTCGGTGCGAAGGAGACATCATCTGCAGTAAGACATCCTTCTGCGATGTGTTCTGCGATAACAGAAAAGTCAGAGGAAAGAAGGGTTAAGACATTCATTGCCTCCGGGTCTCCGAAGCGGGCGTTGAACTCAATAACCTTTGGTCCGTCGCGGGTGTTCATGAACTGACCGTAGAGAATTCCCTGGTACGGGCATCCCTCAGCGGCGAGGGCTGCAACAGTCTCCTTCATGATAGTAAATGCTGCATCATAGTCTGCGTCAGATACGAATGGGAACTTGTGAGACTCAAGAGAATAGGAACCCATACCGCCGGTGTTTGGTCCGACGTCTCCCTCGAATGCACGCTTGTGGTCCTGAACGAGCGGCATTGGAACAAGAGTCTTTCCGTCAGTGAATGCCATTAAGGTGAACTCCTCACCAAGGAGACGCTCTTCTAAGATGATTTCCTGATCTTTGAGGGTTAATGCGTACTCGACTGCACCGTCTCTGTCGACCTGTTCTCCCATAACCTTGACACCCTTGCCTCCGGTAAGTCCGGTCGGCTTTACAGCAAGTTCTCCTTCGTAGGATTTGATATATTCTGCTGCTTCTTCAGGGGTTTTGCAGATCTTGTATCCCGGACATCCTGCGATTCCGTGCTTCTGCATAAGCTCGCGGCAGAATCCCTTGTCGGTCTCGATTCTTGCGGCCATCTTCTTTGGTCCGACACATCCGATTCCGACTTCCCAAAGTGCATCGGCAAGTCCTGCCTGGAGCGGAGCTTCAGGTCCGATTACTGCGTATTTGATATTGTGTTTTTTAGCGAAGTCAACAACTGCTTCTACATCGGTTTCAGCATGGAGGAATACTTCCTTTGCAAGTTTTGCGATTCCCGGGTTCTTCTTTCCCATGACACTGTAGAGTTCGACAGCGCTGTTTCTGCAGAGAGCAGATACGATTGCGTGTTCTCGTCCGCCGCCACCGGCAACAAGGATTTTCATATCCCTATATGTTGGACGTATGATATCAAAAATGTTTACCGTAACTAGTGGGTGGGGACTTTGAATCTGTTTGAAGAAAAGAAAAAAAAGTATTCAGCCGGATGGCTTTTTGGATTTAGTGTTCTGCAGGTACTGCGTCTGCGTGAGCTTCGTTTAATGCAGCACCGGAAACCGGCATGGTTGCTTTCATCTGGGTTACGATTTCACTTCCAAGGGTTAAGACAGCCACTCTGTGTACGTTCTTATTCTTGTGGATGTGTATTGGGGAGATGGATAATGCATCGTATTCTTCGGTCGGAACAGTATTGCCGGAGACAGATTCATAGTACTTCTTAATCTGTACCATGAGCATGTGGAGGTGTAGAAGTTCTTCTTTCTGCATGTTTTTCACCTGTGTATTGGGGTGATGATAGTTCTTATACATGTCAGCGTCAGTTTGTGATATACCTAACTCGTTATGTTTATATCTTAGAAGTGATTTCGCCTGTTATTTTTTCAATGTTTTTAGACTTGAGTTTTATTTGAGCCTGTTTTGCAATTTAGCACGTTTTGCGAGGGTTGTTTCATTTGCGCGCTTTGAGCATATCATATGTGTTTAAATATGAGGAGTGCTATTTTCATGTATGGATTTGAACAGGGTATACGGTGCTCTTTTCGGCGCGGCAGCGGCTGATTCTGTTGGGGCATCGTTTGAAGGAATGATGGCAGATGACAGCCGCGTTCCTGAGATGAGTGGAGGGGGTCAGTTTTCGATAGAGCCGGGTGAGGTAACAGATGATACCCTGATGATGTTAAATCTTCTTGAGACCTATCTTGAGGCCGGATACTTTTCAAGAGAGCTCTTTTTGTCGAAGATGATTCAAACGATACGTGCCCGCCCAAAAACATTTGGAAACACCACACGCACTTTAGCTTCTCTTGTTGAGCAGGGATGCTATCCTGAATCAGCGGCAGAAGTTGTTCACATGATTTTTGGAAGCAGGACAAACGGAAGTGTCATGAGAACGCTTCCGGTGGGGCTTGTTGCAACATCAGAAGAAGAGGCAGAATCTCTTTCAAGAAAGGTCTCATCATTTACCCATATGGATAAAGAGGCATTGGATGCATGTTCTGCCGTGTCTTTAGCCGTCTATTCTCTTCTTAATGGAAAGTCAAAAGAGGAAGTACTCAAAGCAGTGCCGAAAAAATATCTGGAAGGAGAACTCTGGCCTTCGGTTGATGCTCTTGAATCAACCCGCTGTGCTTTCTGTATTTTCAGGGATTCGAATAGTTATCTTGATGCAGTAACAAAAGCGTGCCGTTTAGGCGGGGATTCTGATACAATCGGGGCGATTGCAGGCGGATTGTGCGGTGCTTTGTATGGATTGGATGCAGTTCCAAAAAAATGGCGTGAGATGCTTGAAGTAAAAGACCGCATAATGAATGCGGGCATAAAAATTACGGGATAAAAAAATTATATTTTACGGGCAATTGTAAGATAGCCCGTGTGACCAACTCTGGTCGAAGGACGCGTTCCGCGCTTTCCTCTGGTGAGCTCACGTTCCATACATTCGACGGTCTGCACAGCCTCCTCTCCGAACAGACGTTTTGCAGTATCCATAACAATAAACGTCTGCTCCAAAAACGGAGTATATGTTGCAAAGTAGCCCCCGGTCTTTAACAGATTGTATGCGTGCTCAACATGACGCTCATCAATCTGCATGTCGAGATGCACGATATCAAAGGGCCCGTCAGTGACCTCTAATACATCACATGCTCTGGCCTCAACATTATCAAGACCTGCATCTGCGATATTTCCTGCGGCAACTTTGGAAAAGTCCTCGCGTGCCTCGCAGGTCACAACCTCTTTGGCACATCCGCCGAAAAAGATTGAAGCAATACCTGAACCCGTTCCTGCATCGAGCACGCGGTCACGGCTGCACATACCTGTGTATGCCATAACCATGCCGATGTCTTTTGGCATCATCGGAGCACCGGTTCTTTTTCCGTGCGAGAAAAAGTCAGTGGCCTTTGGGAGAAGAACGGTAAAGGGCTTGCCTAAATGAGTAAGCACTGTATCTCCATCCTCGAGGTTTGCTGCCTCTGCTAAATCAACCATGCCTAAATCGGTCGAAAGCTTACCCTCTCCAAGGCGCACATAATATTCGCGGTTATTTCCGCGAAGAATAACCCTGCGGTTTCCAATCATACTGCGGTGAGTTTAAGGATGGCTTCAGCAATATCTCCCTTGCATTCCTTTAATGCTGCAAGAGCTGCTTCCGGAGATACAGAGGTCTGGGATGCAACAAGCTCAACATCAGAGTCTGGAATCTCGACTTCTGCTTCCTCGAAGTGCATGTTTCCTGTTAACTGGTAGGAGGTCTGGCCCTGCATGGTAATTCCAACGACCTGTGCATCCTCGAAAACATAGTTTCCGTCAGCAGTGTACACAACTACCTTGGTGACGTTTTCGATTTCGTTCATCTGCATGCCCATCTTGCGCATGGCTGCTTTCATCTGTTTAGGATTAATTCCCGGCATCATTTTTTATTTACTCCTTGTCTTACTTTTACTGCTGTTCCAAAGTTAAATCCGAGCATTTCGCATCCGGCAAGAACAGCCATTCCTGTGGCTATCAGGTTATCCGACTCATCAACAACAAACACCTCATCTTCGGCTAAAATCTTCTCGTCTGCCGAGATGACATGTTTTGCCATCGCATTTTTACCGTCTGCAATAAAAGGCACTGCCTCTTCCATGACGACGACACGGTTCTCCGGCTTTGGAAGGAACTCGTGAAGACGCTTTGCTCCCGGGTATCCGAGAGTGAAGCGGCCGTCATTTGCGCGGACTGTTACCAGACGTTCCTTTCCGAGGTTGACGTATCTGACACGCTTTGTGTTAGAGTATGAGAAAGTAACCTCGTCTGGGAAAAGTGCCTCGCCTGCTCCGCGGCCGAACTGGAAATCAGCTATTCTTCTGACCCGAATCAAGCTGGGCTTGGATAAGTTCGCTAACTCTTCTGATGAAATCATCTTCGCATCCTTTAGGTATATATGCGCCTGCTGCAATATTATGCCCTCCGCCTGAACCTCCGAATTCAGCGGCTGCAGTACATAATGCATCCTGTAAATCAACACCGCGGCGCAGAACTTTTTCATAGGTTCTCATGGAGGCTTTCAGAAAGTCCGGTTCGTCTGCAACTTCGCAGAGGACAAGAATGGGCTTGTTTGTGTTAAGTTTTGATAAAGCCATTCCAGCCCCGATTCCAACGATTGTATCCGGGTATCTGTCTCCGATGTTAATCGTCTGAATGGGTCCGCGTCTTTCAACTCCTGTCTCTAAGATGTACTCGCACAGTTCGCGAATCATGCTTCTGTGGTGTCTTAGCATGTGTTCTGCTTCGCGGTAGTGAACTCCGCGGTCTCCGGCGCAAACAGCAGCACCTATAGCAGGTTTTGCCCATCTTCCGCAGGCGTTGAGCATGGTTGCGTACTCGGAGGCATTTCGAAGCGGAGTTTTTTCTGCTTCGTCAAAGAAGAAGTACTGTTCTGCAAAGAGCCGCTCGACAGATTCTCCGTTTGCTATCATCTGCTGTGCGACATTGCTTGCAAGTTTTCTGGCCTCGTCTTCTGATAGTTCTTCAAAAGTCCGGGCGGCAGACGGTGTGTCATAAACTCCAATCCTGCAGAGGAATTCAATTGCTTTTGCAGGCTTTCCGGAGATTCCTGGAATTACCGGGTCGTCACAGTTCGAGAGAGATAAGTGAAGCGCACGGGTTGAGAGTCCATAACAGTTTAATCCCTGAACCATCTTTAAGTGCCCGTGGGCTTCTGCGTCTTCTGCTATCCAGTGGGCTATTCCGGTAAGTCTCCCGGTTTCTCTTGCCATCATGTCTCCAACGTTTCCAACTACGGCAAGCTTTGATAAATCCGTGTTTTCAGGATTCATGCGGCGGGCAACCAGGTATGTGATTCCTGCGGCACTGCATTTGTGGTAGTCTTCTCCATATGACTGGGCGTTTACTTCGAAGTACTCGGTGCCGTTTGGAGCAGGCTGGCTTACGTGGTGGTCGAGGATTACGACATCGTCAGGATTAATTTCTGCTTCTTCAAGAAGCCCCTGCTGACCTGAGCCGAGATCGGTGAAGACCTTTAGTGTGTCATCTTTTGGGATGTGCGGGATGGTCATCGGTTCAAGCTGTCTTACAAATACAGGCTTTACAGGTACTCCTTCGCGGGCGAGTGCCTGGCTTATGATTGAGTAGCTTGTAATCCCATCCGCGTCAATATGGGAGATAAGGGATACAGCGTCCGCTTCTGCTAAGCGGTCTGCGGCTCTGCTTACATCTTCGACAACTCCCATGTATTATTATTCGCGTTTCAAAGAGATAAGTGTCGGGTTTTGTGAAGATTGATATTTGAATAAAAGAAATATAGTTACATCATGGAAGAGAACAAAAAAACTGCATCGCCCTCAGTTTTTAAAAACATACCAAAGGACTTACTGGTAATTGCTGTCTGGCTGATTCTCGCAGTTTTATCAATTTATGTCCCGGTAATCAATGAGACATTCATTCGCGTAATATTCACTGTCCCTGTCATCCTTTTTATACCGGGTTATGTTCTGATTGCAGCCCTTTTCCCTGAAAAGAAATCTATTGATGGAATCGAGCGGTTCGCGCTGTCAGTTGGTTTATCTATTGCTGTGGTTCCTTTAATCGGTCTTGTGTTAAACTACACGCCGTTTGGAATCAGACTTAATCCAATCGTTATATCGCTTGTTCTCTTTATCGTCATCATGATGGTTATCACAATCATCAGAAGAGCGCGCCTTCCAAAGGAAGAAGCATTCGAAGTTCCATTTGAGATGGTTAAGCCGACACTCAAAGAAGAACTGTTCCCGAAAGGACAGGGTAAATTTGACAAGGCTCTGTCAATCATTCTAATCATTGCAATACTTGTCGCTGTAGTTACAACAGTCTGTGTTATCGCTTTCCCGAAGGACGGCGAGAAGTTCACCGAGTTCTATATCTTAGGTGCAGACAAAATGGCCGATAATTATCCTGAGGAGTTTGCTGCAGGAACTGAGCAGTTTGTCTGGATT